>Ga0079306_1000608_pt1 | contig 31103 bp, 31 predicted proteins | sample Methanotroph_Enr_FD_79181 | JGI IMG/M metagenome (GOLD analysis project Ga0079306, IMG submission 79181) | Enriched soil microbial communities from Old Woman Creek wetland in Ohio, USA - Methanotroph_Enrichment_5 | ecosystem: Environmental > Terrestrial > Soil > Wetlands | place: USA: Ohio... | reverse complement strand
GTTTACCTAGTGTTCTATGATTTCTTCTCTCAGACTCAGCTTGTAATTCTAAGAATGCTTTAAGCTCTTCTTTAGTCTCAAATGCTGTTCCATATATTCGGGTTAACATTTTCTTTGTTTCGTCACCTCTCCAGTATGCTCCTGCGGTTTTTAATAGTTTTACTACACCAATCTGCTTGGTACTTTCAATGTGTGGGCCTCTACAGAGATCTGCATATTCATTTTCTCCAGTTATGAAGAAGCTTAGATCCTCATCTGGAATATCTTCGAGTAATTCTAATTTGTAAGTTTGACCGGTCTTGGTTAGGTAATCTACAGCTTCTTTTCGCTTCATAAAGACTTGGACGATAGGAAGATTTTGTTTGATGATATTTTTCATCTCCTTTTCTATTGCTGGAAGATCTTCTTCTGTGATTGGTTCTGAGAATTCAAAATCATAGTAAAAACCATTATCTATTGCAGGACCAATACCTAATTTAGCATCAGGGTATAGCTTTAATACAGCTTGAGCTAATACATGAGAAGCGGAATGTCTCATTCTTTCTAATTTTTCAATATTTTCCTTATTCATATCTATGTTTAGTATATCTTAATTTAAAGGGTTTTTCTTTTGGGAAAAAGTACAAGCAACATTTTAAAAGGTTCGTGTGGTATAAACGATTCGGCAGAGGATGTTTTTATTGATTCCGTATATTTTGTACATATTGTTATTCTATATTTTTAGTTTTCTTTTTGCAATGTGTTATCTACTATGAAGAATGAAATTGAATTTAATCCAATTTCAACTGTTTCTAATTTTTTGATTCCAACAAGTGTTAACTTTTCTAATGGATATCTTCTTGGATGTTTGACTATTAATGTTCCTTTAAATTCTTTGGTATCTGGATCTTTTACTCCGTTTAACATCTGAGCTGCCATATTTATAACTCTTTCCATTTTGAAAAGATTCTTGGTGTTGTAAAGTTTGTATGGAGGATCCATAAATACGATATCAAAAGATTGTCTTTCTTCATCGTTGATCTGTTTAAAGAGATATTCCTCTGCTTTTGCTTTGATGATATCTACTTGTGGTAAGAAACCTGTATATGCAACATTCCTTTTGAGTACGAATTCAGCATTTTTTGATGCATCTACTACAGTTGCTTCACTTGCCCCTCTTGATAGTGCTTCTAGGGCAAATGAACCAGCCCCTGCATACAGATCTAAGACTTTTTTGTTTACTACATCTTCTCTCAATATATCGAAGATTCTAACTTTCATTCTATCTGTCAGTGGTCTTGTAGTCTTAGGGATATCGATTCGGTAATTTTTTGCCTTACCACCAGTTATTCGTACAAATGTGTTAATAGTAGGCTCTTTCCCTAGTAATCGCTTTTTAAGAAATGTGTCTTCTCTCTCCTCGAATTCTTCTGGGGTTTCGACTTTCCACTTCTTTTTGTCTTTTCTAATTTTTTTGAATGATTCAATTTTTAAACTCATGGTGTGTATTATACTACAATTAATCGAGTTTTAGGCCATTTAACTTCAATCCTTCATAATATGTTGAGGAAAATGTATCTATGAATTGGGCAGTGGAGGACCAATCATTAGTTGTGTCATCTGTATCCCAGAATTTTATGCGCCAGTATAGTGTGTTATTGGAGTTTGTTAGCGATGTCCCGGCATATGTATATGATGAAGACCTTGATCCACTAACTACGGTAGTTGCAAGTTTTCCAGAATCCCACATTATGGTTCCTGTGAACAATGGGCTGGTATTTACTTGTATTTGATACGCAGAGGCATTGTCGCCGTTTGGATCTGTATATATCGCGGTGAAGTTTGGAGGGACTCTGGTGAGTTGTATGGGGTTGACTAATCCATTTGTTTGTAGTGATGTGGCTATTTCTGGTATGCCGGACATAACAAAGAATGTTGTTGCGGACCAGGCGCTTTCGTTTGCGTATTGATTATTATCCCAGAATTTGATTCTCCAGTAATATGTTTCTCCTTCGACTAGTGTATTCCCTGCGTATGAAATATTGGAAGATCTTGCGTTCTTAACAATGGGTGTCGAAAATGCGGTTTTTGTTGAATCCCACATAGTTGTACCAGTGAAATCGGAGGATGTGTTTACTTGTACCTGATAGTAATTACCTGTGTCGGAGGTCCCTCCATCTGTAAAAATTGCCGAAAATGTCGGAGATGGAATAGTAACTTTATAGTTATTTGCAATACTATTTGTTTGTAGAGCGGTTGGAGCATTTGGTTCGTGATTTTCTTCATCCTCTGCTGCTACAGTTGCAATTTGAGAAACTTTTCTTTGAATGTATATAACGTTTGTGTATGCGGGGAGGCTTGATGCAGAATTAGATACTGCTGTACATGAGTGAGTATGGATAGAACTTGCAAAATTGGTTCCACTTCCTGCCCCGTTAATGGTTGCTGATGGTGAACCAGAAGAGATATCAGTACTATGTGTATGTGTGGCTGATCCTCCTGTCCCTCCAAAAGTATTTGCTGCTTTGGGGAATTTATTATCAAGCGCTGTGTATCTGTTCCAACCAAGTGGTGGGATTTCAGAGGTTATGAGTACGTTATCTCCTGTAACATATGATTCATTATTTGATTTCAAAAAAACCATATTTAAGTATGGAGGGATGTTTGAGTCAGAGGAGACAGTAGCATTCGTAGAAGTATGAGTATGGGTGCCAGAGGCAAATGACCCTGTTGATGCTTGTGTGACGTATCTTATTATTACAATTCCAGAACCTCCTGCTTGCCCATTTTCTATATAGAATGCCCCTGCCCCACCACCGCCGCCACCACCAGTATTTGCAACTCCTGGAGCACTGTTTCCTGCTGGGCAACTTTTTTCTGCTGGCATACAGTATGTTACATCTCCACCTCTACCACCTCCTGATGTTCCACCGGCACCACCAATAGCAGATACACCACGGTATGTCCCAGCGCCACCACCACCACCACCACCATAGTAATATCCAGTACCATTAATATCACTGTATGTACCGGTTCCACCTGCCCCACCATTTCCACCCGCTGTGCCGCCAGTGGCTCCTGCTCCTGTTGTCGCACCAATACTGCCAAAGGCTGAATTGGCCCCTCCTCCACCAACTGTGACGGATATAGAACCAGCGGTTACAGCATATGATGATGAATATACAACTTGTCCTCCCCTTCCTCCAGCCCCACCCCAGGCTTCTTGTGTGTCATCATTATTTCCACCTGGCCCTCCGGTTGCACCACCCGCTACTACTAAAATATCAACTACCCCAGAGCCTTGTACTGCAAATGTTCCACTAGAAGTAAAAGTATGTATTGTATATGAACCATTGGTTGTTACAGTCCCTCCAGTTGCACTAAAATTGGTTAATAAGGTTTGTGTTTCTCCCGGTGCTGCTGTTGTATATCCTGTCGTCGTGGAGTGTGTGTGTGTACTTACTCCACCTGTTGTACCATAGGTACTACTCGCACGGATAAAGGAACCATCTAAAGCTGAAACATTTGTCCATCCAGATGAAGTTGATGTATCAAACATAGAGATTAAACCTTGTGAGAAAAGGAAAGAATTATTGTAGCACAATATTGAGTTTGTATATGGAGGTAGTACATTTGAAGTCGAAAGAAGCGTAGCTTTGAGACTTGCATGTGTATGTGATGTTGAAGCACTAGAGAGTGTTCCTGTGATTGTTCCTGCAACACTAGTATCAGAAATAGAAGAAGAGGTGCAAATAGCGTCCCCTTGTGAATGTGAATCTGATCCCCCCGTAGTCCCATATGTAGTTGCTCCATAAAGGAATTTTCCATCCAAATCAACTGCTCTTGTCCAACCAGTAGGACATGTAGTGTCTGCGTACATATAGATGTTTCCGTTCCATACTTCTTCTCCATTTACTACTGTGGCACTGCCATAGTACATGTATATTGTTTTTCCATCAGGCAGAAGAGTAGGAATTCTCACCCATACTTTTGTAGAAGTCGTATTACAACCTCCCTCTACCCAATATGCCAAAGCTGAAAAACCATCACTCTCCGTGAACCTTAAGTCATCACAATCGTTCTGTAATTTTCCTTCAGTCACTAATGCCGCTGTGTCTAATGTTACAAGTACATCCTCATTGGTAAGAATTCCTCCACTTGTATTTCCAACTGTAATTGCTCTTCGATATGGTAAATTTGTATTTTGCCATTGATTTATATATGTTGTGAATTGTGCGGTAGCCCAATTACTTTCGTTAGCGTATGAATTATTATCCCAAAATTTCATTCTCCAGTAGTATGTATTTCCGGGTTGCAGAGCACTTCCTGCATATGAAATATCTTGTGATCTACTTCCATTTGTAATCACTGGTACGAGGGATGTCTGTGTAGAATCCCACATAGTTGTGCCTGTAAAGGAAGAATTGGTATTTACTTGGATTTGATAATAAGTACCAGTATCAGATGTACTGTCAGGATCAGTAAAAACAGCCGAAAATTCAGGTGTCGGATCTGTAACATCGGTAGGATTTGTATATCCTTCTGTAAGTAATAATGTGGCTGTTGGAGGATGATTTTCTAATTCTTCTGCTCCTATGGTTGTAGTTAGAGATACCTTTCGTTGTGCATATACAACTGTGGTATATGATGGCATATTTGAACCAGAGCCCGAAGTGGCTGTGCAGGAATGAGTATGCGTTGTATCAGCATAGTTTGTTCCTGTACCTCCTCCACTAATAGTCGCAGATGGACCTCCAGTACCAATGGCTACGCTATGTGTATGTGTACTTGCCCCTCCCGTAGCCCCATACGTACTTGCACCTCTTGGGAATTTATCATCGAGTGCTGTAAATCTGTTCCACCCTAGGGGTGGGAGTGCAGAAGTTACTAATATATTATTTTCTGTAGCATATTGGGTAGAATCAGCTTTCGCAAATATCATATCTAGATATGATGGGATATTTGAAACAGCAGTGGGTGTCGCACTGGTAGAAAGGTGAGTATGTGTACTTGAAGCAAATGTGCCAGGTCCACCAGTAGGAGTGGGATATCGAATTATCACAATACCCGAACCTCCTGCTCCTGCGTTTCCTCCCCCTCCAGTACCCGTATTTGCAGCACCATTTGTATTTGCATTTGGTCCACCAAAACCACCAGCACCGTAGGTTACTGAAGTACCAGAAATTGAACTTGCAACTCCAACGCCTCCAGATCCACCAGTATTTCCAGAATTAGAGTACCCATTTCCTCCTGCACCACCACCACCACCACCACCATATCCTGAACCTGTCCATGCGCCACCTGTATATCCAGAACCACTTGCCCCACCATGTGCTGTCATATATCCTGTAAATCCTCGGGTAGCAGTGATACTACTAAAAACACTATTTTGGCCATCAGTATTATCTGATGGTCCTCCTGCTCCAATTGTTACAGAATATGCCTGGGCATTAAGAGCGAGGGAAGGGTTATATACAACTTGTCCACCACCACCACCAGCGTGATATGTAGTTCCTGTTAAACCGCCTCCCGTTGCACCACCTCCACCAACAACAAGAGCTTCTACATTACCAGCTACATTTGCGGTGAATGTTCCTCCCGATGTGAATGTATGTATTGTATATCCACCTGAATAGGAAACGGTTCCACCCGTTCCGGTAAAGGAAGATGTCAAAGATTGAGTCCCGGCAATAGTTTCTGTGGCATATCCCGTTGTTGTTGAGTGTGTATGTGTAGTCGCCCCTCCTGTTTCTCCGTATGTAGCTTGAGCCTCTGGGAATTTACTATCTAATGCTGAAAATCTAGTCCATCCAGAAGGTGTAGAGGTAAACATTGATATTAGTCCCTGCGATAGTAAAAAGGAATTTTTGTAACAAGCAATCATTCCCGTATATGGCGGAATTACAGTTGTACTTAGTAATGCAGCTTTTAAGTTTGTATGTGTATGAGTTATTGTTGTTGCTGATAGGGCACCCCCTATTGTTCCTACGATACTAGTAGTGGATATTGATGAAGAGGTACAGATAGCATCACTGTGAGTATGACTTGCACCTCCCCCAGTAGTTCCATAAGTGGTTCCACCATAGAGAAATTTATTATCTAGATCTGCAGCCCTCGTCCATCCAGTGGGGCATGTAGTATCTGCAAACATTATTACATTTCCTCCCCATGCTAGTGCGCCACTCCCAACTGAGTTATTTCCATAGTACATATATATTGTTTTCCCACCTGCAGTTAGAGAAGGTATACGAACCCATATCTTTGTGGATGTTGTATTACACCCATCCTCGATCCAATAGTCCAAAGAAGTGGTTCCATCATTATCTGAAAATCGAAAATCATCACAATCTACTTGTAATTTACCAGCAGTAACTAATGCTGCGGAATCAAGTGTAATTAACACATCCTCATTAGTTAACGTAGAACCACTATTGGCTACGGCTACTGATTTTCTATATATCCAACTGCTACTCATCCAACCTAAGACATTTGCATTATCTTTTGTAATGAAGTAGTAAGCAAGTCCAGCACCAATTACAGCTAGTGTCGATATACCAATCAGGATTGTTTTCTTAGACAGTTTCATCAGTATATATATTACCAGAAACTATGCTTTTTCTCTCGTAATTTCATACAAAATAATGCTGGCACAATTGGCGACATTTAATGATTCTTTTTTGCCCCTCATCGGGATGAAAATCTTCTTGTCACACCCTTTTAATATTTCCTCATCTACCCCCATTTTCTCATGCCCTAAAACGATAGCTACTTCGTTAGGATATTCTACTTTCTGAAAATTTTCGGCATCATCGGTGAGTTCTATGGAATAGATTGGAATATTCTTTGCCTTAAGTTCATCAAGTGCCTCTTGAGTGGTATCGTAATGCTCAGAAGGAACCATTTCGGTTGCACCTAGTGCGGTTTTATCTAGCTTAGGGTTATCTATTGGAGATGTCATTCCACAAAGATATATTTTTTCTACACTCCCTGCTCCATCCGAAGTCCTAAATATACTTCCTACATTAAATACCGATCTTATATTGTCTAAAACAACATGGATTTTCATCTAAAAAGATTTTCTAAAATATCATCGACGCTATTATCCGTTATTAATAGCTCTCTTGCAACCTTTCTTGCTTTCTTTAATGTATCTAAATCGTGTATGGAGGCTACTTTGAAGTTTGGGATACCTGATTGTCTTGTGCCATATACTTCACCAGGTCCTCTTCTTTGAAGATCATAGTCTGCTACCTCAAAGCCAGATGGATGAGATGCGAAGTATTGTAGTCTCTCTTTCACATCAGGATCTTCGGATGTTTCTTGTCCAGGAATAACATAGCAGTAAGACTGCATATCGTTCCTTCCGATCCTACCTCGGAGTTGATGTAATTGGGCTAACCCAAATCTTTCAGCATTTTCTATGACCATCATAGTAACATCGGGAATATCTATCCCAACTTCTATAACGGTTGTGGAGATTAAGATATTGTATTTTTTATCTCTGAAATCATTTAATATTTGTTCTTTGTCTTTTGGTTTTAACTTTCCATGCATAAAGGCTATTTTCATATCTGAATATTTTTCTTGCAGAGAATTAAATTCATTTAATACAGATTTAACCGATGTTTTTTCTGATTCTTCAATGAGTGGATATATGACAAAAGCTTGCTCTTTGAAATTCGAATCTTTTATCTTTTTTACTATCCAATCAAAACAATCATTTCGCTTTGTATATGGTGTGTAATATGTTTTTATCTCTTTTCTATCCGCAGGCTTTTCTTTAATTTCTGATACATCTAGATTTCCAAAGAATATCTCTGTAAGACTTCTTGGAATTGGGGTTGCGGTCATCGTTAAGTAATGAGGAGTATTCTTTGTTTTGGTTTTTAAATACTTCCTCTGTTCTACTCCGAATCTATGTTGTTCATCAATTACAACTAGGTTAAGATCTGAGGGGAATTCCTGTTGGTAAAGGATTGCATGTGTACCAATAATTAATTTGTTGTTAGCATCTGTAATTGTTTTCTCAGAGGAGATGCATAGTTCTACTTGAATGTTGAAATTTTTGAAAAGTTTTTTAAATGTTTCAAAATGTTGAGTGGCTAATACTGTAGTTGGAGCTATTAATATTGCTGAATATCCAGCACTTATTGTGTTTAGTATGGCTATGGCTGATACGACTGTTTTACCACTTCCTACATCTCCATTTAACAACCTATTCATTGGCTTTTCTTTAGATATCTCATCAAGGATTATTTCTAAAGAACTATTTTGGTCCTCTGTTAATGTATATGGTAATGATTTTATGAACTTGTTTGTTAGTTTAGCATCAATTTTAATAGGTTTCGCTTTTTCTTTTTTCTGTTCTAATACTTCTTTTTCAATCCTGAAGGCAATTTTAAGCATTTCATCAAATGAAAGTCTCTCTCTTGCAGCTATGATTTCATCATTAGTTTCAGGAAAATGAATCTTTACGATAGAATCTGGAAGTGTAAGCAGATTATTTTGTACCAATATTCTGTTTTCCAGTGGATCTTTTATTAATCCCTTAATATCAGGTTTGAGCTCTTTGATCTTTGTTCTAAGAATTCTTGAAGAAAGCCCTTTGGTTTCAGAGTACACGCTTATGAGTTTTCCAAGGTGGGTTTGTTGAGATACATCGTCTTTTAATCTCTCTATCTTAGGATTATATATATTTCGTTTGCCAGCTTTTAAGGTGACTTGGGCGTTAAAAAGGTAAAGCTCTCCAGTTATTAATGTTTTTGAAAGATATGGTTGGTTGAAATATATTAGGCTTAGTGAGCCTGTGTCATCTTTTACTTTTACCGTGGTTATCTGTTTTTTAAATCTAGTATAGAAAGTTTTGACACTTACGATTTCTGCGATGAAGGTGCCTTTTCCTGAAAGTAGAAACTGCTCAATAGATAATACTTCAGAAGTATCTTGGTACTTATATGGAATATGGAAGAGTAAATCTTTAACAGTAAAAATATTTAGCTTCTCAAATTTAGAAGCTAAAGCCTCTCCTATTCCTTTGATTTGAGTGATATTGGAATTTGAATCCATTACCTATTATATATTAAGCAAGGTAAGAATGAGTGGAATTGCAATGCCACCGACCAGGATGACTGCAGTAGCAATATTTATAACATTTCTGATTTTTTTACCTGTTTCTCTTTTCATATTGTCTATATTATCAATTTTTTTGATGCTTTAAAATAGTTTTTAATATTCTTGCCTTAGAGCTTTGGGAATTCACATGTTGCAGGGCTCCCATACTTTGATGTGCCTTATCTTTTTGTGTTTTTATCTCTACCATATCTCCGGTTTCAAGTGTTTGACCTAATCCTGCGGCCTTTCCATTTATCTTAACTCCTACGGCACTGTTTCCAATTTGCGAGTGTATTCTATATGCAAAATCTAATGCAGTATCTCCTTTGGAGAGTGGTATGATTTCTCCTTTTGGGGTAAATGCAAATATATCTTCTTGGAAGAGGTTAACATTGATTGGAGTATTTATTTCGTCTTCTCTATTTTGAATATTTTTTTGTATCGCCATATGAACTTCTTCTACCCAATTATACTTGTCTGTTGGATTAGCATATTTGCTTTGACTTACTTTGTACGCAATATGGGAAGCTTTTCCATATGTGTTGGTGCAATGCATATCTTCTGTAAGTATTTGTATCTCAATTTCTAAAGGTGAGATTTCTTTAAATTGAACAAGACTGTGTATTGCTTTGTATCCGTTCTTCTTTGGAGTAGAGATGTAATCATCAAAGAATTCTGTGTTAAGTTCACCTGAATCCATAACTTTTTCTAATACATTAAAACAATCATCTTGAGTTTTAACAACACATCGAAATGCTAACAAATCTAGTATTGATTTAATGTTAGGACTTCTCCATTCCTTCTCATATTTTTTTAATTTATTGTACACGCTATATTTACTTTTAATTCTTCCAGTAATTTCTACATCCAAACCAATTGTATTTTTCTTTAGGAATGCAATGTATCTTTTTAAAAGTTTATTATTAATATTTGCTTCTACATATTTTTTATTTATCGCCTCATACTCCGTAGGTTGCGTTATTTCAAATACCGTCTCATCAATCTCTTTCTTCATATCTCCAAAATCTAAGTATTCTGCAATATCAGAGTATATGGAGAGTGCTTGTCTAAGGTAGCGTTTCTGCTTTTCAGGTTTAAACCCTTCTATATGTTTTATTTTATCCAAAACACTGGCTAGTTTAATGATGACCGATCTTAAGTCCTTTGCGTTGTTTAATATATATTTGGTTATGATTTCATCTTTAGTATCTTCATTCTTGGTTGTAGCCTCTATACGTCTAACTCCTTTTACCAGCTCAAGTATATCTTCGCTAAATGTTTCGTCTGGTTCGGCGTCATGTAATATCGCAGCAATGATTGTAGTTGCATCAAAGCCCAATTCTGTAACAGTTAAAGCAGTTTTTAAAAGATGTCTTACCAATGCAGGTTCTTTGTTCTCGATATATTCCATTGCCTTTGAAATATCCTTACTAAAGGCCCGAGGACTTTTTTGTAATATCTTCTGTTTTGTTTTTTCGATTTCTTCCATAATTAAAAAATCCCCGTGTTGGGGATCAATATTTAAAATATTTTTTCCCCTGGAGTTATGTCTTTACTGTAATATGACATAGCTGTTTTCCTACCTTGAGTAATACTGATGGGTAGGAATTGATATCAATCTTGGAATCCCAGTCTGATATCTTTTCGTTATTTATTTTCACTGCCCCTTGATCTACTAATCTTCTAGCAATTGATTTACTTCCTGCGAATCCAATTGTTACTAAAAGTTCTCCAATTTGGAATACAGCTTTGTTTACTTTAATCTCCTGAATTTTTTCACTGTCTTCTTTGTTCTGGAATACTTCTTGAAAATATTGTTGTGCCTTTTGTGCTTCTTCCTTTGATGTAATTTCCTCTGTTACTCTTAATGCCAATTCTTTTTTAAGCACCATTGGATTCTCACCAGAGTCTAATCTCTTCTTGTATGCATTTAATTCTTCTAATGTTGCTACTGTTAATATCTCAAATCCAATGAGAATCATTCCATCGGTGAAGGTCATAACCTTGCCATAGATATCTTCTGGTTTGTCATCCATTCTAATCATATTTCCAGTGGTCTTTCCCATCTTGTCACCATTTGGATCCTCGAGCAATTTGCCAGCTAGTACAATCTTTTCTTTCTTGAGGTGATTCATGACCATATCTCTACCAGAAAGCATATTGAAAAGTTGATCATTCCCTCCTATTTCGATATCAATATCCATCATTACGGAATCATAGCCTTGCATTAATGGATACAAGAATTCATTTAGATGAATTGGTTTGTCTGCTTCCAATCTCTTTTTAAACATATCTCGCTTTAAAAGCTGTTGTACTGTGAATTCTGAGGCTAGGTTTACAATGTCTCCAAAGTTTAACTTCTCTAACCATGTACTGTTGTACATTACTTCTACTGGATTCTCTGCATTTTTCATATCTATGATGTGGGACGCTTGCTCTACATATTTCTTCATATTGTTTGCTACATCTGCTTTTGTAAGCATTTTTCTAGTAGCTGCTTTGTCAGTAGGATCCCCTATTCTTGCAGTAAAATCTCCAATGAGGAATATGACATGGTGTCCTAGCTTTCTAAAATCTTCTAATTTTCTCATTCCAACGCTATGTCCTATGTGTAATGTCTCACCGGTAGGATCAAAGCCTTGGTATATATTTAAGCGTTTTCCAGAGAGTAATTTCTCCTTGAGTGCATCTTTAGAAGGTAGTATTTGTTCTACTCCTTTTTCTAATATTCTTTGTATTATTTCTGGATCGGTTTTGACTGTTGTCATGACGAGATTATTATATATGGAATTGATTGCTAGAACAAGGTTGGGCAAGTATAATTATGGGCTTATGACAGATGCAATTGAACAATTGAATTACGATCCTGATTTAGAAGCAGAATATTTAGATAATGCCCTTGTTAATGGAGGATTGCATGATATTCATTTTGCCAATAGTGAAGAATTTTTCAGTAACAGCTCGAAATTTTATGCCGAAATTATTCCATCTGAATATTCTTTGGAAATATATAATCGATTTTTTGATATTTTTAACTCACAAATGAGTTTCTTTCAAAAGATATCAGTAGATATTTTGCACACAGAAACAGGATTGCTACGTATGGAGGTTAGTTGTGATAGCTGTGCCATTACCTTTGAGATTGATACTAACGCAAATAGCGGTATTGTGAAGCATAGAGTGGCACATAAGGGGGCTAACCCAGTTAGTTCATGGGAAGAATACCCGCATAAGGATATATTTCTTTTGGGAAAGGCTGTATTTGATAACTATTTTGAAGGAAATGGTTGTTAAATAAAGGAAAGAAGGATATAATTATAGGCTATGAACAATAAAGGTAATGATATAGAAAATGCTTTGGTAATTGAAGCAGAACAATTAATGACTTTGAGAGATATTGTAGACAATCTTCCATTGAATAGTTTTGTTATGCCAGAGGAATCCTCTATGTATGATGGTGGCTGTAATGTAATACTAGATGAAAAAGCTTATTTCATTGAGCCATTGTTAAAGTGTTTTGATGATTTTGCTATTGATCCATCCTGTTCTGTAGTTATATCTGCAGAAGTTTTCCATGTAAATGGGAAAGAGGCTAGAAAAGATCTTCTTCTTAAATGTTATTCTGTTGGTAACTGGAAATTAAGTATGAAACTTCTTGATGGAAGAAGTTCAAGAGCAATTGCGTTTTTGTCAAAGAAATTTGAAAATACAGGAAAAATGGGAGAACCTGATGAAATAGAAATTACACCGGAAGTAGCAGAATTATTTTTGAAAATAAGCGATATATTACTTCTTAAGTCAAAAAAGACATATAGCACGATGTATAAATGTGCTAATTTGTCTGATTAGTTCAATCTCCCCTGTTTTGGGCTATAGGTTTAAATCTCAATTAAGAATTGATATAATACTGTAAATTATGATTTATAAATAATCATAATCTCTTGTACTTTAAAAGTAGAAGACATCCAAGGATTGTATATGACGTTATACGCATATTCCAAAAAATGTGCTTTTCATGTCGTATACAATTATTCAGAGAGGAAAATATGAAAAATCTAAGTGAAGAGGAAATCAAATTGCTAGAAACTAGATTTAACAAGGATTTTGATCTTACGGAAGGGTACCTTCGTGCTCTAATCTCGTCATATCTACCAACCAATGAAAACGTCTGTGTAATTGCTCCTTGTGTAGATGCTGTTTTTACTGAAAAAAGCAGAGATAGCTATGAGATTACTCTCAGTAATGAAGGAAATGATCCTTCAATTGTTTTTATATCTGAGTGTAAAACTTGTCAGTATAAATTTTTCAGCATCAATGGAACAATTGATCAGGTAATGGGTTTGATGGAGATTTTTTTTAATGCTGCGAAGAACAAAACTTTGAATGTCAAAACTTAATAAAGCAACAAGAGAACGGTAACCACTATGGTTATATATACATGGTGGTTACTGCTTCTCAAGAAAGATATTTCTTGTTCTTCAACCTATCAGGTAAACACTGTTGATCTGATTTCTTGTTAGCTAAATCATGATCATATTCATACCCCTTACCATATCCAATATCCTTCATTAATTTTGTTTCTGCATTACGTATATTTAAAGGCACAGGAAGATTTCCATATTGTTCTATGTCTTTCTTTACCTCTAATTCAACTTTGTAAGCTGTATTGTCTTTAGGAGCCTTAGAAAGGTATATGGCAAGTTGCATTAACAGTACTTCACACTCAGGCATACCAAGCTTTTGACACGCCTCATACACACTATTCGCTAATATCAATGCATTAGGATCTGCATTCCCTACATCCTCACTAGAAAATCTTAAAAGTCTTCGAGCAATATATAGTGGATCTTCCCCACCACTTAGCATTCTACCAACCCAATAGCATGCTGCATCTGGATTGGATGATCTCATTGATTTATGTATTGCAGATATGATGTTGTAATGTTCCTCTCCTGTCTTGTCATAGTAAACAGGCTTCTGTATGGCACTCATTAATAGCTCTGTCGTTACCTTTGCTTTTTCGCCTTGCTTTTGTGCTGATGTAGCCAAGGTAGTGGCCATTTCCAATATATTTAATGCCGAACGTATATCTCCATTAGAAAGATTTCCCATTATTTCTAGTTCTTTCTTCCCTATGGATATCTCAGGATATTCTTGTTTTGCAATCCGCTTTATGAGTTTGGATATATCTTCTTCTGTTGGTTGTTTGAATACAAATACTTTGGTTCTAGAAAGTAATGCACTATTTACTGTAAATGAGGGGTTCTCAGTTGTAGCCCCTATGAGTATGACTATCCCCTTCTCTACGTATGGTAGTAATGCATCTTGCTGGGCTTTGTTCCATCTGTGTATTTCATCTAAGAAAAGGATTGTCTTTTTACCATATTGTTGGTTATTTAATGCTACCTTTATAATTTTTCTTAATTGTTCTTTTCCTGCTGATACTGCTTGTAGCTTATGGAAGTCATAGTAGAGATTAAGAGATATGATATATGCTAATGTGGTTTTACCTGTTCCTGGTGGTCCCCAGAATATCATTGAGGGGATATTGCCTGATTCTATGAACTTTCGTATGGGTCCATTTTCTCCTACGAGGTGTTCTTGACCTATGAAGTCTTCTAATGTTTTAGGCCTGTATTTTGATGCTAAGGGTTCATATGCTGGCATATGGATATTATACCTTGTTTGAGAAAAGATTGAGGAGAGCTAATTGATATATTATAATCAAGCAATATCACATCTGGTGATACAGATCATATGAGGAGGTGAAAGTGATAGCAAGAGTAAAAGAAATTATTGCTATAGAAAAGCAATGTGAAGAGATTTGTCTTTGTGATGAGATTCAAAAACCGCTGATTAGAAATACGGTAATTGCCATTCTCATCATCGCTAAAATAATTTTTGCACTTGTTGTTGCGTCACTTGTTTTTTGATCTCAGAGGGGGATTGTATGCTTTAATGCTTATGTATAATCCTCCTCTCAGATTCTTTGCAGATTGAATTAAATACCACCCTATAGTATAATATATGCATATCTATTAACTTTGTTTATAGATATATCTGCTCATTAAAAAGGATTTAGGTATCTCCTTGGTTACTTGCTTAATACAATATGATTTTCACTGTATGTGGAAGTTTTGTTGTATTAATGCAAGTTAATCAATTAACCCTTCAAAAGAGGGAATTAAAAAGGAGAAGAATTATGTTTTCAGAATCGTTGCTTAGTATTGATGTTTTTGTAAGGTTGATAATTGTATTTTATATTCTCGAACTTGTTTTTTACCGCCATTTGATGAAAGGCAGAGTACTGGGTTTTAACCTTGCAGGAGTTATCTTACTACTAGTGTATGGCCTTCCATGGACATTTCCAATTATTGGATTTTTCTGTGTTCTTTTGGCCTGGGGTTTCAGTTTCGCCGATATTTTTCACCACAAAAGGGATAATTATACATTCCTAGCGATAAACTGGGTGGAATTTCTTGGGTTATTGGCCGTGCTTGTGCTGATTGCTATTAACATAATCAAAACAATCTAGATTCTTTACAAAAATACCGGGAGGTTTTTCCAAAAGCCTCTCGGTATGATCTAGCTATTCTTTTCCTTTGTAAATATACAATTCCTTTCCATTACTCAATTCCATCTTTTTTTCACCCTTCAACCCTTTTACATTGTACATATACGAATATACCTCTCCACCTTTCTTAACAAATTCCTCTAACTTAGGTCCTAGTATCCCCATACTCTTTTCATCCAAAAAACAATATACCTTTGTAGCTTTAGAAATATCTACCTTAAAAACATTCTGAGCATCAAATATAATTTCTTTTTGTAATGGAAATCTAAATGTCCTAATTACATTCGCCCATATTATACTTAATGGAGAGATATCATACCCTATACACTTTCCATGTCCTCTTTCATACATCTTAAATACCAATCGACCATCACCACTACCCAAATCTACAAAAATATCCTTTTTAGAAGGATCCATTAAATCCGCTATCTCATCTAATACCTTAGAAGGAGTTCTAGACATAGGGGAAAGTAATGCATTTACTAATATAGAGAGAATTGTACAAAGGAATAGTAATACAAAAGTAATTATTATCCCTAAGGTAATACCATTTAACATTGTGATATCATACTAATGTAAATTATATATCTAGTTACATGATAGACGGAATTTTACTAATAGACAAGGAGGAAGGTATAACCTCATACGATGTTATTCGGAATCTAAAACATCTCCTTCCAAGAAAATACAAAATTGGTCATGCAGGTACCTTAGATCCATTTGCTACTGGTCTCCTAGTCATACTACTTGGTAAAGCCACGAAGCTCATGGATACTATCCACGGATTGGAAAAGGAATATGAAGTAACTGCAGAATTTGGATATGCAACAGATACACAGGATTGTACAGGAGAAAAAATACATACAGCCCCTACTACATCCCAAATATCCCAAGAAGAATTAGAAATCAAAATCAAAGAAAGTTTCTTAGGGGATATCTCTCAACTACCACCAATATATTCCGCTAAGAAAGTAAATGGCCAGAAATCATATGATCTAGCAAGACAAGGAAAAGAAGTTGAACTTAAACCCAAGGATGTCCATGTATCTGATTTTGAGATTATTAAATATGATTGGCCATTTGTTACTTTTAGAATAGCTTGCTCTACTGGAACATACATAAGGACATTGGTAAATGATCTAGGGGAGAAAGTCGGAACGTATGCTACAGCAGTCACCCTTCGAAGAACAAGGATTGGAGAGTTTAATGTAAATGATGCCATATCAACAAAAGCTATCAATGAAGGCACTTTGGAGAGTATAATAGAGATAGATAAAGTAAAGGAAATATTAAAAGTATGAACAAAGGAAAATTGTATGTAGTGGCTACCCCTATTGGCAATCTAGGAGATATGACATTTCGAGCAGTAGATATTCTTAAGCAAGTTGCCTTTGTTTTAGCAGAGGATACTAGAGAATCATACAAGCTGATGCAAAGATATGATATACCTACTCAATTAGTCTCATACAGAGACCAAAATCATGTGAGAATGATGGAAAAGGTTTTAGAAAAATTAGATCTTGGATTGGATTTAGCATTAATATCTGATTGTGGTACTCCCCTTATTTCCGACCCCGGGTATAGATTGGTTCGAGAATTACGCTTTAAGGGTTACGAAGTTTTAGCTATTCCTGGTCCTAGTGCTTTGATATCTGCACTTTCAGTAAGTGGATTGGCTACAGATCGATTTACATTCTTTGGGTTTTTACCTAAGTCTGATGTGAGAAGAGAAAAACTTTTAAACGAATATGTAAAACTAGAATCTACATTGGTGTTCTATGAATCTCCTAATCGATTACTCAAACTTCTTGAAATTCTTAAAAAAGTTTTTGGAGATGTTAATGTTAGTGTGGCTAGAGATATCACAAAAATGAGAGAGGCATATTTTGTTGGGAATATTTCAAAGGTTTTAACTGATATCAATGTTAATGATTTTGAAAACAATCCTCATGGGGAATATGTGGTGATGCTTGAGAACAAAGAGGAGAAAGATATTTAACCCTTAATTAAAAAGAGTTTGGTAATTTTCATCTGTAACTGATTCTAGCTTCTCCATAGACACTTCTTTTATTTTTGCAGCTACTTCCATTATTTCTCTTACATCTGCAGGTTGAGCAAACTTTTCCTTAAGGCCAGGATTTTTTCTTACTGATTGCGGCGGTAAGAAGGGTCCATCTGTTTCAAACAGTATTCTGTCCAATGGTACCTGTCTTAATATCTCCCTCACATTCTCTCCACTCGGGTATGTAATGATGGCATTGAAGCCAACATAGAAACCTAGAGCTAGGATATCCTCAATAAAAGAAACATCTCCAGTATAGCTATGGAAGCATCCTCTTACTTCTCCCTTCCCTTCTTCTACTAATATCCTTAATACATCTCTAACGGTGTCTTTTCTCTCCTGTATATCTCTCGCATGGATACTCATTGGAAGATTGTACTTCTTTGCTAAAGCAATCTGTCTTCTAAATGAGAGCTTCTCTATCTCTTGTAACTCTTCTTCTTGTGCTCTAATGATGCTCTGATTAAGACTAAATTGATAGTAATCAAGCCCTGTTTCCCCTACAGCTTTTACTTTTGAAATATTCTTCTCAAAGAGCTTTTCAAAGTCATCCATATATCTGTTACAAAATTCATAGATATTCTTTGTTCTGCCTTTTAGAATTGTAACTTCCTCAAATATTGTAGGATGTAATCCTAATGCTACATCTATGATGTCTGGATATTTTGAAGCAATATCTAGTGTCTCTTGGATATCAATATTGTCTGTTGATTGAGTAAGAATATGCTTTCCACCTTTGGAAACAAAGTTCTCAACTATTTCAGAAAGGTTCCTATTTAGGGGCTCTAGATTTAAATGTATGTGTGAATCGTGCATGGAAGAATTTTAACATATATTAGAGGGGAAATTACTACAAGATTTGAAAGTCATAACTTTTAGCTTGTAATGTGGTAGAATATTCTTCGTCATGGGCAAAATAAAACAAAGAAACTGGTTGATCATAATAACCATTTTCTTAGTAACAGTATCTGGGATTGGTTTATTTCTCTCGATACAACAAAAATTGTCATTTAACTCCTGTGCATATGGAGAAAATGTCTACAGAAGTGGTGATGAGATTCCAGCATATAATGGGAGGGATGAATGTAAGTGTAATGCAGATGGCACTATTAAGTGTAATGATAATACGGATGAGCTTACATACAGTGGTTACTCTTCACAAAATCTCAAATTCACATATCAATATATCAATCTTTTAACAGATTCAGCTTTGCTTCAAGAGGAAATTGAATCTAATTCGGCTTCATATATTAATGGTGTTTTGAAGGTTAGTTTTGAAAGAAATGTGTTGTGTACTAATGATGAAATTGCTCCTACTCAATCGGGTTTCTACCAACTTTCTTCCAAGGATTTAAAGCTTACTATTATGACCAATACAGATGCAACTAAATATGTTACGCCATGCAAAATATTGAATAGCTTTGAAATTACGGGATTAGATATGACTTTGGATAATAATTTCCAAGTATACTATCAATCAGATAATGGGAATCTAGAAAGCCTTGGAGCTTGTGTACAAGACAATACCTTGTATGGAGATCAAGAAGTTTTTAAATCTAAGAACTCTTCTTCTATATGTATATGTAATACCGGCGTTGTGAGTTGTAAGACTTTATAATAGTCCTAAATATATTCCTAAGATACAGAATAGCGCTGTGAATAACCAGAATCTCATTGTTACTTTGTACTGAGGCCATCCTTTTGCCTGAAAATGATGATGTATTGGAGCGATAATGAAAACTCTCTTTTTAAAGAATTTCAAACTTAGGATTTGGATAGCACTTGAACCCATAATTATCCACGTCATTGCAGACATAGCTAAGTATGGAATGGCATTGTTTGTAACTACTCCGATGAAGAATATCGCGAATCCAAGAGGCATAGCTCCAGGTCCTCCATTCCAGAATCTTGCAGGTGGAATATTAAAATAGAGGTCTATGACTTGTACGCCAAGAATTATACATAGTACGGGTATGAATTCAGTTCTGCCTTGTACAAGAAGTAAAACGATCATTGCAAAGTTAATGATTGAGAAGATTCCAATCATTAATCCATCTAGCCCATCTGTAAGTTCCGCGGAATAGATAGCTAATTGTCCTACAAAGCCTAAAAGAATAACGATCAATGGAGTTATTGTTATTGAGAAAATATTAAAAAATGAAAGTGATGCGAATTGTCCTGTTTTGTAAAGTAAGAACATGATTCCAATATTCATCAAAGTTGCGAATGCCAATTTCCCCATTCTCCATTCAAAGGTCTCTTGGAAAGCTTTCATCTTCTCATTATTTTTAAATCCATTAGTAAAGACAACAACATCTAAGAATCCCCATAATCCATACAATACAAATCCTAGGAGGAATACTTTAATTACAGGAGTTAGTGTTACTGTAAGTGCTACAATTATTGGAACCACAATCCAGATTAATATGCCTCCCATATTTGGAGTGCCATTAGTTTCTGTAACTCTCATTATTCTTAGGAAAAGTGAATTGTCTCCATTCTCTTCAGCCCCTATCTTTGATTTCTTTAAACCGCTTACTTGATTAAATTTGTACAGAATACTTATCATTATTGGGGCAAATATTGCGGAACATAGTATCGCTAAAAAGAGGTAATTCAATCCTGTTCGTAAGATGTCTATCATTTGTATTTCCTATTAATTAATTTATCTATTATCTCAATTCTGCTTCTGTATTTCCAGGTCATCCTTTATGGCAAGGAAAATATCTTTCCAAACGGGAACAGATGTGTAGGATGCATAAGTACTTACCTGTGGTTCTTCCAACTTAACAATCATTATGAATTTAGGATTATCATATGGTGCAAACCCTACGGCGGTAGCATTACTAAGGTCGTCAAGGTAACCTACTCCATCAGATTTTGCTACTTGTGCGGTTCCAGTCTTACCTGCTATTTTGTAATTTTTCAATTCTTTTGCCAAACCTCCAAATGCATCTTGTTGTACTCCTTCTGCCATATATTTGCTGATTTGATCGGCCACTTCTTTGGATACAGGTTGAGAGATTACTTGTGGAGTAATATTTATTGTTTCCTTTTCATCACTTATCTGTGAGATGACATATGGTCTCATCCTAGTTCCATGGTTAGCTATGGCACTCAATGCCGATATTACTTGCAACTCAGTTGCGGAGATTCCTTGCCCATATGATGCAGTAATCTGGTCTAACAGAGTCCATTGTTCTAAAGGCTTCATGTAACTAGTACTTTCATCCTGTAACCCTACACCGATGAATTGACCAATTCCAAAAGCTTGAAGATATGAATAGAACTTTGGAAGATCTACGGTTAATCCTGCTTTCGCGGCACATGGATTGTTGGATTTTGCAAATATTCCGGCAATGTTTAAGACTCCATTAGCTTTTTTGTTCCATGTATATATGAATCTACCTTTCAAATCCAAGTAGCCTGTTTCTGCATACAAATCTAACTTTCCTGTACTATCATCACAGGTATAATCGCTTTTTATAGTGCCTGCGTCGAGTGCAATTGCCAGGGTTATTGGTTTTTGTACAGATCCATATTCATATACGTCTGATACTGCCCTGTTCTTCAATATCCATGGCTCAGATATTCTCCAATATTCAGAGGGGGTATATGTAGGATAGTTAGCCATAGCTAATATGGCACCTGTTTTAGGATCCATAATGATGACAGATCCACTCTTTGATCTTGTATCTTTGACTCCTTTTTCTAATTGCTCCTCTACTTTGGTTTGAAGATTCGGATTTATAGTTAATGTAAAATCTTTCCCTTCTCTTGGGAGTATTGGGTCGTATTCAGATGTAAGGATAACGTTCCCGGCGGAATCTTTTTCTTCGTATGTATATCCTTCACTTCCATTAAGATCTCTGAAGTAATAGCCCTGAAGGCCGTATTGGCCAATGGCTTTGCCTGTTTCGTCTTTTCCTATGAATCCAAGTAAATGAGCGGCTAATGTACCATTTGGATATACCCTTTGTTCTTTGTTTTCAAAATATAGCCCGAACCCTGCGGTCCCATCACCAAAGATATTGTCTTGTGCTAAAGCATTTTTTATATCCGTGGAAATATTTTTCGCTAAACTAACATAGACGAAATCATCAGAGATTTTCTCTTCTATGGTTGATTTCTCTACACCGAGAATACTTGATACCTCGGTTATGAATTTATCCTTTTGATCAAAAAATCTTTTTCTCTCTGTTTCGTCTGTACTAAGCGTTGCATATATATCCCATACGGGTTGATCTACAGCGAGTATAGTGCCATCTGACGCAGAGATTTTACCTCTAGAGGCAGTTTGTGTACCACTTGATTGATATTGCTCGTTTGCGAGGGATTTTAGAGCCCCAGAGTCTATAACCTGCCATCTGAAAATTTGTAAAAGTATGAGACCTGCAAGTATTGAGACGGCATATCCAACTATTGAAATATTGTTGTGATGTGATTTAGTAGAAATCTTGTTACCCCTAACCTTTTTTTGAGAAGTGTAGAGATGGTTTAGCTTAGCCATTTTATTTTTCTGCTAATACTGCAGATTGCTCTAAATATATAATTGATTTCTGGCTTTGAGATCTAATATCGAGTTGCTTGTCAGCTAACTTTTTGATTACTGTGATTGAGCTTGTTTTTGCTACCTGTTCTTCCATGGTTCTATTTTCTTCTACGAGGAAATTCTTTTCTCTGTTTAAATTTTGTAATTCAGTACCAAGTGGATTTAAGACTGCATTAATAACTAATTGGGATAGTACAAAAGCTACCATTGAAAATGTAAAGACAGCTGCAGGTATATTTTTTCTTGTATTGTAAATTGTCATACTGGGCAGTACTAGATTTTAATTTTTAATTAGACATCTCAACTTGGCAGAAGCGGATCTAGAGTTTTGCTCTATCTCAGTGTCGGTTGGGGCAATTGAACTTTTGAAGAGTAATTCGCCTTCCCCGCTTCCAGCCTTGTCGTTAAAGTAAGTTTTCACAATTCTGTCTTCCAATGAATGGAATGTTATTACTGATAATCTTCCATTCTTTGATAAGAGCTTAAAAGATCTATCTAATGTCTCGGTAAGCGAATCTAACTCATCATTTACCACGATCCGCAGGGCCTGAAAGACTCTGCGGGAAGGGTTCTTAATAGTATTGTTCGCCGGTACGACTTTGTAGATAAGTCTTGTAAGATCTCCGACAGTATTAATGTGATCGATATTTTCTTTAATAGTTTTAGCTATTAGGGCTGAATATCGTTCTTCTCCGTATTCTAAGAATAGTTTGGCTAATTGTTTGTTGTTTAAGACAACCAATATATCCTTTGCAGTGACTCCTAAGTTGGTGTCCATTCTCATATCTAATGGTTCCTGATCTTCTTGGTAACTGAATCCTCTGTTGTGTGATTCTTCGAGTTGTCTTGAAGAAAGTCCTAAATCCATGAGTATGCCATCTGGAGTTCTCCCTATTTCAGCTACTAGTTTGTCTATATATCTGAAATTGGATTGTTTTAGAATCCAGTTAGGTTGAGCTTTGTAAAAACTTTTTACAAACTCTATTGCAAAACTATCTTGATCGATACTAAGTAGTAAACCGTCAGATGATAATTGTTTTAAGATTGTTTGGCTGTGTCCTCCATCTCCTAATGTACAATCTACATAGAAGCCATCGGGCTTTATGTTTAATGAATCAATAGATTCGTTTAAGAGTACTGGTACATGTATTTTATCCATTGTTCTTGTTATTCATATTAGTCAATTCTTGAGCAATTTCATCTCCGTTTTTCTTTAGGTATTCTAATCGCTTTTGCCACATAGCTTTATCCCAAACTTCTACCCAATTTACTAAACCAATGAAGACAACCTCTTCTTTTAATTGGGCATGATCAAATAATGCTTGTGGGATTATGAATCTTCCTTGCTTATCTGTTTGGATCTCTGTAGCACTTCCGACTAAGAATCTGCTAGTATCACGGATGTTTTTATTTATAAAAGAGCCATTTATAACATCTTGGGCTATTTTTTGCCACATATCTTGGTTTACAAGTATAAGTGCATCTTCATATCCCCTGGTGAGTATTATGTTCTCACCTAGTTCATTTCTGAACTTTTTGGGAAGTGATGTTCTTTTCTTATTGCTAAGCTTTCCATGGTACTCTCCTATTAACATACTAGGATTTTACCACTTCTCACCACTTCATGCCACTAATTTAACATTATCTAATATAACCGTCAAGAAGATATAACTACAGGATAATATATAATATTCTAGGCTATATGATATTGACTGTTTAGAGAGATATCCCCTCTTTGATGTCTAATTTGTGAACACGAACCGATAGCAATATTTATTGAATATTTGATTTAAAATGTTTAGTATAGAAGAAGATAACTTTGAGATATTAAAGAATGAAGATATATTTACGTGATATTAAAGAAAGATTTCCTGAGTTTGAAATTAGAAATTATGATGAAAATGCTTATTTCGTAGGGTTCAATCATGATTCTAGAACAATTCAACTTAATGAAATATTTATTCCAATTATTGGAGAGAACTTTGATGGGCATACCTTCATACTTCAGGCGTTAAACGATGGAGCGTCGATGTCTATATGTGAATCTAAGAAATCATTATTAATTAAGGATGCAACAAAACCTGTTATATTGGTAGATTCAATCAAAGAAGGACTTCAAAAGATTCTTAATTTTGCAGTTTCAGATATTAATGTACCGATAATTGGTATAACAGGTAGCGCAGGCAAAACTACTACTAGAAAGATGCTGACTACAATCCTTACAGGGAATGGAAAAGTTCTATCTACTGAGGGAAATAATATCAACACTGTATGGGGAAATGCTGTCTTACTAAGCCAGTATGCAGATGAGAAATATATTGTTCTAGAGTGTGGGATGGATCATGCTGGAGAGATTGCTTGGCATATGAATTCTGTTGACCCAGATTTAGGAATTTTGCTAAATGTTGGCTATGTCCATGCTGAGAATCTTGGTTCAATAGAAAAAGTATATGAAGAAAAGAAGAATATGGCCGACTATCTTAATAAAACAGGAAAACCATTAATTCTAAATATTGACGATGATCGTTTGGCAAGGATAGCCAAAACATATACCGCAAAACTTATTACCTTTGGAAAGAGAGAAAGCGCAGATTATAAAATTTTTGAATCAAAAATGTCGAAGGAGGGATTGTTTGTAAGATTTTCATATCAAAGTAAAACGTATGAATTTTTATTACATGCTTTTGGAGAAGGTTTATCCTACAATGCTGTCGCCTCTATAGCTGCCGCCCATGAATTAGGAATGAATTTAGACGATTGTGTACGTAATATCCAGAATTTTGTTCCAGAAAAAGGACGTTTTGAGATTATTGATTTAGGAAATGAAAATGTAATAGTTAATGATGCATACAATGCCAATCCTGTATCTATGGATATGTCTTTGAGAACATTTGATAAACTATACCCTGCAAACGAATATTATCGTATAGCTGTATTAGGAGATATGAAAGAATTAGGAGACGTTACTTCCGAGAAGCATACAGAACTAGGGAAATTAGCAAAAGAGTTAGATTTAAATGAAGTCTATTATATTGGAGAATATTATAACGATTTCAACTTTGGAATTGAGGTAGAATCTATAGATGAGATTGTCAATATCCTTAGAGAGAGAATAAATCATGCTACACAGAGTGTAGCGATTTTATGCAAAGGAAGTCATAGTACTGAGCTATATGAAGTCCCTGAATTACTGCGAACAAATTAATCTCGCCAAGAAATATCTGCTCCTAATTTTTGTAGATTCTCAACAAAATTAGGATGTGCTCTCTTAATACTATCCGCGTTTGTAATAATACTTTCTCCTTTGATGGTTAATGCTACCATCATAAGTGCTACCGTAGCTCTAATGATGTTTGGTGAATCTACAGAAGCAGGTTTCAAAGGTCTATCCCCATATACAATTATCCTATGTGGATCACACATAATTATCTCTGCTCCAAACTTTATCATCTCAGGTATCCAAAGAAATCCTCCTTCGTAAAGTTTGTTCCAGAACATTATGGATCCTTTAGACTTAACGGCAAGTGCAACCACAAGTGGCATTAGATCTGCTGGGAAATATGGCCATGGTGCAGCCTCAATCTTAGGTAACATATTTGCTGTATATGGCTTCTCTATTTCTAATTTCTGATTTCTTTCTACAGTTGCGGTATCTCCATCATATTTTACTTCGACCCCTAATCGTTTAAAAGATTTAACAATTAATGGAAAGTGTTCAGGCTCTGCATTATGTACCTTTATTTTCCCTCCGGTCATTGCCCCAAGTGCTAATAATGTAGTTATCTCATGATGATCAGAAGATATTGTAAAATCTGCTCCATGCAATTCCTTTCCCCCTGTTATGACTAATTTACATGACCCAAGTCCTTCTATCTTTGCCCCCATCTTAATTAAAAGATTACATAGGTCTTGCACATGAGGTTCTGAAGCTGCGTTAACCATAGTTGAGACACCTTTGGCTTTAACTGCGGCCATTATGAAGTTTTCAGTTGTGGTAACGCTCATATAATCTTGCCATAAAGAGTTTCCTTTTAGTTTACCTACAGATATTTTAAGTGTTTCATTGTGGGTAATTTTTGCTCCTAAAGCCTCCAATACTTCTAAATGAGGATCGATTTCTCTAATTCCAAGAGTACATCCCCCAATTTCTTCTTTTACCTCGATATTCTTCATTCTGGTAACCAATGGACCAAGAAGAAGGATAGCTCCTCTCATTCCCAAAGGGAAACCTGCATCTCCAAAAGAATCCTTAAAATTGGAATTATTTACAGTCAGAATATTCTTTTCTTTATCCCAATCAATCTTAGAGCCAAGAGAGATCATAAGGTCAACAAGCTTTTTAACATCAGTAAGTTCCGGAAAATTTTTAATTGTAACTGTCTCATTGGTAAGCAAAGTAGCACAGAGAATTGGTAATGCTGAATTCTTGTTTCCAGCAGGGGTAATCTCGCCTTCGAGTCTATTTCCACCTCTTACGATTAAGTCTGACATAGAAATAAATATAAATTGAATTAAAGTCCGATCTCTTCTAGTATTAATCTATTCGCGTCAGTCTTAAATACTTTTTTGAGTTCTTCTTTGTCTATATTCAGTTTCTTACTAAAGAACTTATCTATTCTCAACACCATGCACCCTGAAGTAAGTTCTCCTTCCTGTATTATTTCTGCTAATCCCAGTTTAACCAATACCTCGGCATTTTTTTGTTGTTCATTATGTGTAACCCAAGGAATAGGGATAAATATGGAAGGTATTTGTAATACTCCCATCTCATATACAGTATTTGCCCCTGCTCTTCCTACAAACAGATCAATATTGTTTAACAAATACCCAATCTCATTACTTTGAACATATGGAATAGGTAAGAATCTCTCTTGCAACTCTTTGGGTAAAGAATTCTTAGCATTTTCAATTATCTTAAAATCATTAAATACCTTGTTTTCACCTGTTTGAAGAACAATCTGATATTTCTGAAGTAATAAAGGCAAACATTCCTTAACCGTTTCGTTTATCAAATGCGAACCAAGTCCCCCACCAGACATATATATAATTGGGTATTGATCTTGTTGTTCTTTCATTTCTCGGATAGTTTCAGCTAACTTCCCCTGTCCTTTTGTGTTAAAGATTTCTGGTCTTACAAGATTTCCAGTTAAGATAGCTTCTGCTTTGGTGAAATATTTTCTTGATGATTCAAAGGATATGAAAACTTTTTCTGATATCTTACCTACAACACTATTCGTTAGTCCTACTGTTGCTGTTTGTTCATGTAGATATATTTTTGATTTGAACAATTTGGCCATTAAACAAACGTGTACAGTGACAAATCCACCTGTAGATATGACAATATCTGGTTTAAATTCTTTAACTATTCTGTATGAATCCCAAAACCCCAATATAGTTCTAAGGAGTAATTTGATTGTATTAAATGAAAATGTCCTTTGTAATTTCCCAGGTCTAATATATTTACAGTTGAAATCTTTATCTTTCATTAATTTCTGCTCCATGGAATTTCCTGGTTTTTCACCTTCCATACCTAAGTCACCACCAACATAAAGGAAGTGTTCATTGTCCAAAATATATTTTTCTTGTAATGAGGATATGATTGATAGCGCTGCAGATATATGGCCTCCAGACCCACCTCCTGTTATTAATATCCTTTTATCTAGTCTTTGTTTGTCCATTCTGAGTATTTGAGTATTTACTGATATTTAACAGTATACCAATTCCTATTAAGGAAACGATAGTACTTGAGCCACCGTAGCTTACTAGAGGTATGGGCATTCCAGTGAGAGGAATGAATCCAACATTGGCGGCAATATTTAAAAGTGTTTGTAATACTAACCATATTGTAATACCTGCGGCTAAAAGCTTACCTTCTTTGTCAGGAGCACCCATAGCGATCTTAAGCCCTCTCCAAAGGAATACTAACCATGCAATTATGATTATTGTTCCACCTAAGAAGCCTAATTCTTCCAATATGACTGCAAATATGGAATCTGTAAATGCAGTATTTTCTACAAGATATCCAAATCTCTGCCGTGATTGCCCAAATCCAGTCCCAAACAATCCACCTGATCCAATTCCAATTAGTATTTGTTGCATTTGATATCCACTTCCCTGTGGATCTGCTACTTTTCCAGTGAAGAGTAAGCTCATAAAGGTCATAACCCTTTGAAGTCGATATGGCTCAAGAATGGCAGCTAGCGCAGCGACTGGTACCAACAGGAGTAACACAGATACTGATGCTAGTGTATGGGTTTTGTCCTCTCCTGCCATGAGGAACATAAGGAAACACGTCATGCATAGTATCATTGTAGTTCCAAGATCTGGTTCTAGAAGAATCAGGACAGCCACAGTGCCCAATATTGCTAAGAATCCTAATAGATTCTTTATGAATCCCTCTCTCAGGGCAGATTTGAAATCTTTGTATTTGTAATCTCTTTTTGCAAGCCAACTGGCTAGGTACATAATCAAGGTTATCTTTGCAAATTCTGCGGGTTGTATCTTTGGCAATGATCCGATGGCGAACCATCTTTTAGATCCATTTAGGGCTTCTCCAAGAACTAGAACTAAGACGAGCAATACGATCGTAATAATTAATGCAGGGAACGCAAGTTTAAGAATTTTTCGATAGTCCCAGAAATATACTAGTACTGCTGGGATTGTTCCTACAACTAACCAGACCAATTGGGATTTAAGAAAATAGAATTGATCATGAAATATGGTATTGGCTTGAAATACGCTTGCATCGAAGATCATGATAGCTCCAAAGATGGCCATCATAATGGCAAATATGAGTATTATACTATCTGGCTTATGCCCTGTTAGTATCTTCTTTGTTCTTCGTTTTTGGACAGCGTTTGAATTGGACATAGTCTGATTATTAATATACTATAATTAGTGTATGAATCAAAAGGTTCGTTCGAAAGAATTAGGATATCTTTTTGTAATAGGTGGTCCTGGTGGTAGTGGTAGTTCCACTATTGCTAAGATGTTGGCTGAACATTTCAATTTGAAGCGAATATATGGGGGTGGGATTTTTAGAAAGCTTTTGGAAGATGAAGGCTATGCAAACCATGATAGAGCATATTTTCAAGAGAATGAGAATATTTTAAGAGAATTGGATAAGAAGGTGGATAGTGTAATTCTCAAAGAGATTGAATATCCGAATGTTTTAATTGAATCAAAAAATTTTGCGGCAATTGCTACTAAACAGGATATTCCCTGTACTGTAAAGATATGGATAGAGGCGAATCTTCATGTCAGAACGATGAGGGCTATGTCTAAGTATGGTTTTGATATGAGTTTCAAAAATATTATTACATATCTTCGTATGAGATGGGATTTGATGAAACGATATCAGATGGATTACAGAAGATATTATGATATCCAAGGTATTAATTATTCCGATCCAAGGGAGTACAATGATATTGTCATAGATTCCTCCCATATGGATGAGAAGGAGACCTTTGATTTAATTTTAAAATATATACAAGATGGCGGATATATTAAATAATAATCCCCAACCTACCACTCCTCCTCCAGTAGTTACACCTACTCCTGATATTACTTCTAATGTAGCTCCTGTTAATCATGATGAATTTGTAGTTAAGGAACCTCCTCCACATGGCTTAGATAGTTCATGGAGAAGATGGAAGTGTCTTGTATGTGGTTATGTATATGAAGGATTGTATAAAGGAGAGATGGTATGTCCTAAGTGTGGGAACAAGGATCAGGATAAGTTCGATGAGGCTGATTAAGCTATGTGTTTGTATTGTTCTGGTGTCCAAGCCGGTGTGCAGGGCATGAGCATTGTTAGGTTGCCTTCCCAATAGAATTTTTCATTTGGTTCGATCAAAATAACATCTCCTTTTTTTACTTCAACAGTTTTACCTTCAACGCATACATTCCCGCTTCCCTCCGTTATATATGCTATTTCTTTACACTCAGTATTCATTGCTAAGCCAGTTTCAGGATATCTTCCAGTTAGTTTTATAACTGCAATATTTATAGATTTCTCCTCTAAAGGATATTCGAATGCTGTGCATGTATCTCCATTCTTGAACTCTTGAGCTTGTTGAGATTTTATTCTCTTCATATAGGTTTGCTGAGGTTAACTAAACTATTCTAGTACATATTTAAGAATTTCGGGGAATTCTGTATGGCCTGATTCAGTATTTATATGGCCACCGTTTTTAATTATTAAGTGCTTATCTGCTACTTTTTGTGCAAAAGTATCTAATTTCTGTAATGGTATGTATGGATCGTTATCCGAATAGAAGCAAGTAATATCATTACAATACTTGTGGATATCGTCGATATCTTTACAGAAAAAACTTTTATTTACTTCGTCTAAGTCTTTAAACCCACCGACATAATTATTAATACCAGATACAAAAAGTAATTTCTTTACCTTTAATTTCTTTTCAATTAAGTACTTTATTATGAATATTGAGCCAATACTATGACAAATGAAAGTAGTATTTTCATTTATGAGGCCTAGTTCGAGATAGTAATCTAATAATTTTGACCAATTTTGATAAGTATGGAGATTCTTTTCTATAGGAAATTGAGGAACGATATTTTCTAGACCATTATCACTTAATTTCTTTGATAGCCATGGATACCAATTTTCAAATGGATTTCCAAATGAACCATGAATAATGAAATAAGTGCTTGTCATCCGTTTTAATATGATGATTAATAATATGCCGGGAGAGGGACTTGAACCCTCACTCTATTTCTAGAACGGGATTTTAAGTCCCGCGTGTCTGCCAGTTCCACCATCTCGGCATAATTTACGCTATTCTAATCTAAAAGAGTTAGAT
>Ga0079306_1000607_pt1 | contig 31122 bp, 25 predicted proteins | sample Methanotroph_Enr_FD_79181 | JGI IMG/M metagenome (GOLD analysis project Ga0079306, IMG submission 79181) | Enriched soil microbial communities from Old Woman Creek wetland in Ohio, USA - Methanotroph_Enrichment_5 | ecosystem: Environmental > Terrestrial > Soil > Wetlands | place: USA: Ohio... | reverse complement strand
GCGACGGGGGTATGGGTTCGGCGGGGCCTCCCGGAGGACGAGGCTTGCATAGCGCCGAGTCCGAGGGGGGAGGGGCGGGCACGGTGTGCCCGACCCCGTCCCCGACGGGCCCATACCCCCGTCACCCCGACTGGGCATCTCGCGGTCTTCGTCTTCTTTGGATATAAAATAAAAAAGGGAAGCTTTGGGCTTCCCTTTTGTTATGCGCTGGCGGTAATTATTTCTTGGCCAGGGCGTTCTTTACGGCTTCCATCAGGTCGTCGGTGTTGAACGGCTTGGTGAGGAAGGCGGCTACCTGCGAGAAGCGCTGGAACATGGTGCGGGAGGGTTCGAGCGCGGAGAGGACCACGATGGGCAGCTTGCTCAGCGACTCGTCCTCGGAGATCTGGGTGGCCAGCGAATAGCCGTCTATGCCGGGCAGCATCACGTCGAGCACCAGGAGCTCGGGCTGGTAGGAGTGCAGCAGGTCCATCACTTCGCGGCCGTTGTCGCAGACCTTCACCTGGTGGCCCAGCGATTCGAGCGTGTACTGCACCAGGCTCGAGATCTCAGGGTCGTCGTCGACTACAAGAATTTTGTTCCCCATATATGTATAAATTTAACACATTAACCGCTATTTGTAAAGCAGGTATTTAGCCGCCTCCGCCCTGAAAGGCGCGTTGCTTTTTTCGAAAGCCGCCAGTATTTCCGGCGGCTTGGCGCCCGCTTCCAGCATATTGTAGAGGTCCGACGAACCGGTCATCTTGCGGATCTCCACCTGGTTCAGTTGGAAATCCCCGCCGTTATATTTTTTAAGCAGGTAGGAGGCGTTAGTGAAAATATCCAGCGCCCGCACCGCCGACTCGTCCGTGACCTCTATCCTTATGCCTTTGCAGAGCTTCCCTTCGTACATGTCGTTGGCGGGGGTCAGGTCCAGGGTCGAGAACTTCACGCCTTTCAGCCCGGCCTTGGAGAGTTTCCTGGCGATCTTACCCGCTTTCATCCAGGGCGCCCCGAACCAGAGGAAAGGCCTGTCGGTCCCGCGCCCTACCGAAACGTTGGAGGCCTCGAAACAGCCCAGCCCCGGGTAAAGCACCTCGGCGTGCACGTTCCTGATATTGGGCGAAGGGTTGGTCCAGACCACGCCGGTCTGGTCGAAGAACTGGTCCCGCGTCCAGTTCTCCATTTTTATCACCGTCAGGTCCAGATTAAGCTTAAGGTTCGCTTTGTGGAAAAGCGCCATCTCGCCGGCGGTAAAGCCGTGCCGCACCGGCACCGGGAAGTAGGCGGTGAAAAAACTTATTCCCGGTTCCAGCACCGGGCCTTCCACAAGGCCGCCTATGGGATTCGGCCGGTCCAGCACCATGAAAGGCAGGCCGGCTTTCGCCGACTCTTCCATGGCATAGCCCATCGTGGTGAGATAGGTGTAGAACCGCGCGCCGATGTCCTGGATGTCGAAGACCAGGACGTCCAGGTCTTTCAGCATCTCGGGCGCGGGCCGCTGCTTGTTCTTGCCGTAGAGGCTGTAAACCGGGACCCCGGTGACCGGGTCGGTGGAGTTGGCTATATAAGCCCCGCCTTCCTCGACCCCGCGGTAACCGTGCTCGGCGGCGAAGATGGCCGCCAGCTTGAAATTCCCGGCTTTATGGAACGCGTCGATCGCGTTGACCCCGTTCTGGTCCACCGAAGTGTGGTTGGTTATCAGGCCGACGCGCTTTCCTTCCAGCTGTTTGAAGCCGTCGCGCTCGAGCACGTCCAGCCCGGTGAGCGTCAAAGAAGCGGCCGGGGCCTTGGCGGGCATGAATAAACAGGAAGCTGCAAGCAGTAAAGCTTTTTTCATCATTGCGGTTTGCTCTCTTTCAGGACCAGCAGGTAGAACGTGCCGGGGTCCCAGAGCTTGAAGGCGAAGGTGTGGGCCTTCTTCCCGTTGCCGGAGTAGAAGTCGACGCGGCCCGGGCCTTTTATCGCCCCGCCGGTGTCCTGGCAGAACACGAAGCGGGTGTCCAGCTTGCGCCCGACCAGGTTCCCGTCCGTGTCCACGTCGGGGGTGTTCACGCGCATGAAAGCTATAGTCCCCATGGGTACCAGGGCGTTGTCTATCGCGACGGAGCGCCAGCCTGTGAGCGGCAGGCCATAGGTACCGTCCGGACCTTCTTCAGGGTCGGCGGGAGTCTCCAGCTTGAAAAATACGTAGCGCCTGTTCATGCTGAGTATGGAACGCACCTTGTCGGGATGCTCGTCCAGGAACTGCTGGCCTTTCTCGGGGCTTATGCCTTCCCTCGGGAGGGCGCCGGCTTCTATCATGGCCGTCAGCCAGCCTTTGAATTTAAGGCTGTTCGTGGCCGCGAAATTCGCTTTTATCACCCTGCCGTCCGGCAGCTGCAGGCGGCCGGAACCTTCGGTCTGCAGGTCCAGGATGTCTGAGCGCTTCTTGAACCAGGCCAGTTCCAGGCCTTTGCCCGCCAGGGCGCCGTCGAAGTCTATCTTCTCGCGGTCGATATAGGGCACCATCGAGTCGCCCACAATGCGGCCGGTCAGCTTTTCACCCCTGAACTTCTCGTTGAAATCCTCGAGGTTGATGGTGATAAGATCGGCGGGCTTGGCGTAGATGGGGTACTTATAGCCGTCCTCAGCTTTAAGGCTGGCTTCCAGCGTGGGCTCATAATAGGAACTGAAAACCACCGTGCCGGTGGAATCGCGGCCGGCCAGCTGGAAAATATCGAATTTTTCCTTCACCTGGCGGTCCAGGTCCTGCGCTGTCGGGGACGACTGGAGTATCTTTATGAATTCCTCGTTGGAAGCCGAAAGTATTTCGGGCGTGATCTTGCGGGAGCCGAAGGCGTAGGCCGGGGCGGGGCCTTTAAGGCCCTGGAAATAAGCGCGGTTGAGCAGGGCCGCTTTCATAAGAGGCTTCAGATCGTCGTCGTCCTCGAAAACGGGCAGGGTTTCAGGGGCGGCCGGGAACATCGGGACTACCTCCGGGGGCTTGGCCGCGACCGGGGGGCAGACGGGACAGGCGGGGCAGGGGGGACAGGCGCCGGCGGTTCCGGTTTTCCTCATCCCGGTGCCGCAGCCGGCAAGGGTCAGCGCTAATATGACTAAAGTGACTTTTTTCATCAGATATCTCCCGTGACTTTTAACCCGGTTCCGCCCGTTCGCGGTCTTTGCCCGTAGTGGGGCTTCCCGGCGCGGCCGCCGCCGGCTTGCGCCCAACGTAACAGGCATCAAACTTGACCAAAGTTACATACGGGCTTTTTTCATAGGGAAAATGACCCGCTGCCAGAATCAATTATCCCAAAATAGCTTCGTTGACACAAGGCGGATTTTCTATTAGACTTTAACTATGAGAATGCATATTTTCGCGTTATTTCTATTTATCGCGCTGCCCGGCGCCGTCCTGGCGGGCGAAGCCAGGATCCTGGCCATGAGCGGCGAGGTGGAAGTCCGCCCCACCCGCGAGGGCCAGTGGATCCCCGCCAAAGAGAACATGGAGATAGCCGAAGGCGGCGCGGTCCGCACCGGGGTAGGCGGGGCCGTGCTGCTGATGCCGAACAAGACCAAGGTGTGGTTCCGGCGGTCCACCACGCTGGAGATAGAGCAGCGCCAGACCTTGGCTTCGCGCCTGATGCTGGTGATCGGCAAAATAAAGGTGCGCGTGCCGCACCTGATGCGAGCCGAAAAATTCGAGGTCCGCACCCCGGCCGCCGTCTGCGCCGTACGAGGCACCGAATTCACCATGGGCGCCACCGAAGAGGGGAAGATGGACCTGCAGGTGCTCTTCGGCGAGGTAAAGCTCAAATTCATGGTTCCGCCGCAGAAAGGCAGCGCCGAATTCAACATCCCGCAGGGACAGGGCATCAGCACGGCCGAGGGCGGCAAGGCCGCCGTCCCCGCGCTGCTTACCGCCAGGGCGGAACAGGATTCCCTGGAGAACTGGAACCCGGGCCTGAAGACCGAGGAGCGCCTGAAAGAGCTGAAGCAGAAAGAGAGCGACAGGGCGCAGATCAGGGATTTTGCCCGCGTAGTCAATAACACCGAGAACTCCGTAAAGAATTTCCTCAACGTGGTTAAAGAATCGGACCTGGAAGCCGGCCGCACGCTTACCGACGTGCACGGCAACCTCGTGCGCGTGGACCAGCGCATGGTGCGCCCCGCCTCCGACGAGATCCAGTTCTTCAACCTGGTGAAGCGGCCGGTCTACAACAATGACGGGACGTCGCTGGCCGGCGGCGGCTTCAAGTATAACGGCGCGCAGGCCGTTACCGACCGCCTGGACTATATGCAGATGACCATGAATTTCAACAAGGACCTGCCCCAGAGCATCGATGAATGGCCAGCTTTCTTCAACGACAACGAGATCAACCCCGATTGGGCTTCCTTCGTGATGGCCAACCGCACGAACGCCGGCGAAATATTTTTCATAGGGCAGGGATATAAATTCGACGCCGCTAGGAATAACGGGGACGGGGAGCTAGTTAACAATCCCGGGGTGGTCGGCATCCCGACCCTGGCCACCGACGGCTGGGACAGGAACGTGATCTTGACAGGTGTTCTTAAGGACGACACCGGGGCCGGAGGCACGGGCATTTCCGCCGTGGAGGGCTTGAACAGGATAACCCGGCTGAATATCGCCGATGTCGGCGCAGGCGCGCTGAAGTATACTGACGACAACAAAGCCGTTAACGGCACCGGCACCGGGACCGTCGGGAACGTGGTCTGGGCGATAAAGACCGATAATGCCGTCAGTTATTCCGAGCCTAAGGACAGGGCCGACGACGCGCCCCTCGTGCAGTACCAGGCCGACATGTACGACGTCGGGAACGCCGGCACTTCGTTCATGTGGTTCGCCAAAGAGAACTACGCTATCGGCAACGGCGGCGAGATCCGGACCGCCTCCGATTTCACCAATTCCTCCTCCGACCCGTTCACGCTGCTTAAAGAGAACGCTTTCGAAAGCGTGATGTACATAAAGAAATCCAATGGCGCACCCCCTGCAAGTATTGTTAACAGCCAAAAGGCCAAAAACGATATAAGTACCGATGACTACTTCGATTACGGCGGGCTCGGGTCCGGGAACGGGACCAATATCGATATCGTCTTTATCCCCGACCTGATGGTGGCCGCGGTGCAGCGCATGCTGCCCGCCATCACCAACCTTAAAAATTAATATGGGACAAAAAATGAAAAGGCTAACCCTCGCCCTTTTGGCTCTCTTTTTGGTGAAAGGCGCCGCTTTCGCCGCGATAGACTGGGAATCCAAAGGGATGCAGCTGGCTGGAGAAGTGATAGCCAACCCGGCGGGTTTCTTCTACGACTTCCAGCAGGACCTGGAAGGCACCACCCCGCTGCCTCCCGGAAAGCGCTACGGCGTGCAGATGGGCCTCTTCCCGACGCTCCTCCCAATGACCTATACCAATGTATCGGCCAAGGTGCGCCTGCACGGCGAGGGCCGCATAGCGCCGGGCGTGCCGCAGCTGGACCTGATAGGCGGCTACTGGGATATGCTGGCGGCCAAGATGGCCACCAAGGACTCGCAGTCCGTAGACAGCGCGAAATTCGGCGGCTATTATGTCGGCGCCCTCCTGAGCGCCTCGGTCAGCCCGCGCGTGCGCACTTTCTGGGGCTACAAGCACAGCCAGCTCAAAGCCAGGCTGGACTTCAAAGCAGGCCAGGAGCCGGAGCTTCTCGGCACCAAGGTCAACAGTTTCGACACCGGCTTCAAGGACGACTTTTTTATCGCCGGGATAGAGACGCCGAAGGGCGTGGGCAGCCTGTGGAGCATACAGCTGAACTACGGCCTGGGCACGCAGACCATCTCCAGCAAGGTCAGCTGGTACGGCAAGTACTTCGAACTGGGCCTCAACATCTATCCCGAAGGCGTGCTGGTGGTCCACCCGGTGTGGAATTGCCACCTTAACTTCTGAAGGCGGCCGGGAAAAATTTAAGGATGAAAACAATGAAAAGAACGATCTTAAGCGCTCTTATAACGGCAGGCCTGGCAGGCAGGCTGTGCGCGGCCGTGGCGGAGGATTCGAAGATCTTCACGCCTTTCTTCGACATGACACTTTCCGAGGCCGCCTTCCTGCCTTCCGACGGCAATATCTTCAGCGGCGGCGACATCAACACCCAGGTGGGCCTGCTGGCGAAGGTCGCGGAGAAAGACCATATCTTCGGGCTGTACAATTTCAACTACGTCGGGCAGGGCTTCGCGCCGCAGGACTCCAGGCAGTTCACCGACAGGTCCCTGTCCCATAACTTCAATCTCGAGTACCGGCGCATAATTACGGACCGCATCCGGGTCCGCCCCGGCGTCTCGGCTAACTGGGAATACCGCCGCACCGGCGCCAACGAGGTCTGGAAGAACGGCCTGTACAACATGAACTCTTTCGGCGGCCAGCTCGCCGCCGACTATACCTTCAGCGAGGAACAGCGCGGCTACGTTACGGCGCAGTATCTTTTCAGGAGCGTGAAATTCCCCAACTACACCGACCTGCTCACCGAATTCCAGAACCCGAGCCCGGCCAACAGCGCCAACGTGAACGGCGGCCTGGAGGACCAGACGATGGGGCAGTTCAGCGTGCGCCCCGGCTGGAAGCAGTTCTTCGGCGGGCTGACCTATACCGTGCAGAATTATACGAACCAGAAGGTGGTGACGGAGACCGGGGTCTACGGCGCGAAAAAACAGAGGGATACCGACACGGCCCTGGATTTCGGTTTTCACCAGACGCTGGGGATCTTCGAGCTGGCCCCGGTGGTCTCCTATACCATGCATTCCTCGAACCAGAACTTCATGCTGTACAAATCCCTGGGCGACACCAGCCCCCAGTTCGGCGCGAAGTATTACGACTTCAGCGAACTGGCTTTCGGCGTGCCCCTCGACCTGAACATCACCAGCAAGTGGGCCGTCGGCGGCGCCGTGAACTTTACGCGGCGGGCCTATTCCAAGCGCATGGCGCGCGACGCGGACAACAACTTCACGGCCGCCGAGCAGGTGAATACCATGACCACGCTTACCGGCTCCCTGCGCAAGCGCATAAACGAAGTGGCGATGGTGCGGCTGTTCGCTTCTTTCCTGGTGGCGCGCTCGAACAATAAGTTCGAGAAATACCTGCCTTACAGCTATACCGGCAACAGCTTCGGCCTGGCCTACCAGCTGTCCTACTGACGCCGCGGCCAAGCGGCGGCCCGGTGAGTTCCCCGGGCTTTCGCATTAATGGCATCTCCCTGAAACAAAATAGAAATCCCCATATGCTTTAATTCATATAGAGGATCTTTCGGGAAATACGCGCTTTTGCTGAACAATAAAAATATGCCGGCAGCTTTCCGCGCCAAATCTGTATTTTTTACCCTGCTTTGCCTGGCCGTCCCATGGGCGGAGGCTGCCGGGCCGGGCACTTCCGCGGCCAATTTCCTCAAGATCCCGGTGGGCGCGCGGGAGGCCGCCCTCGGCGGGGCTTTCACCGCCGTGGCCGATAACTCGGACGCGGTCTTTTATAACCCGGCCGGCCTGGGCCTGCTGGAAGTTCCGGAGTTCTCCTACTCTTACAATAACTACCTGACCGGGGTCTCCCAGCAATGGCTGTCCGCGGCTTTCCCGGCGGGCCGCGGGAGTTTCGGCCTGGGGGTGAACCACCTCAGCGTCAAGGCCTTCGACGCCTACGACAGCGCCGACAACAGGACGGGTTCGGTATCCGCGTACGACCTGGCCGTTTACCTGGGCTACGGCGGCCGCCTCGAGACCGGCTCCGGCTTAGCGCCTTCCCTGCTTTACGGCGCGGCGGTGAAATCGATTACGGAAAAACTTGACGATAAAAAAGCTTCCGGCTACGCCATTGACGCCGGGCTGCTGCTGCTGACGGGGGTCAAAAACCTGAAGCTGGGTTTCGGGCTGGAAAACCTGGCCGCCAGCCGGCTGGATTTCATCGGGGCCGGGGCGAAACCTGCGATGAAGTTTAAAACAGGGGCTTCATACGGTATAGGGACTCCCGGCGGCGACGCCGTCTCCCTGGTGTCGGTCGATATCGCTTTCCCTGAAGACGGCCGCCGCTACGTGTCGGCCGGGATAGAGAACACGCTTTACGGCGCTTTGTCCCTGAGAGCGGGGTATAGTTACTTCGGCGACGTTTCGAACGGGCTGAGCCTCGGTTTGGGCTTCGGCCTGCCTGCCCGCGGCGGCCGGGAAATACGGCTCGATTACTCTTACGGCTCTTCTTACGATCTCGGGAGCATCCACAGGTTCGGATTGTCCTGTAAATTCGGTCCCCGCGGCGCCGTCCAAACGAAAACCTACTCCGCGGCCGCGCCGGCCGTACCGCCGGCCGCCGCTCCGGCCACCGCGCAGCCGGACGCCGAGCACGTTAAGGAAAAAGAAATCGAGTTCAAGCGGCAGTTGGACCTGCTTTACGGCGACGACCCGGCAGCTTCGCGCGCGGCCGCCGAATACCTGGCCGGCCTGGACAGCCCTATGGTGGCCGAGCATTTTGCCGCCCTGCTTTCTTCCGGCAAGGCCGGGTGGAAACTTGCCGCGCTGCACGGGCTCGCGCGGCAGAAGGGCGCACGCGCGGGGGGGCTCCTGGAGAGCGCCCTTGCCGACGGGGACCAGGAAGTGCGGCGGCAGGCCGCCCTTGAGCTCGGGAACCGCGGTGAGGCGGCTTCGGCGGCCGCCCTGCAGGAAGCCCTGAAGACCGAGGAGTCGGACGAAGTGAAAAGCGCCTTAATTGAGGCTTTGGAGAAACTGCCGGCCGCGGTACGGGAATAGCGTCAATATGAACGGAATAAGAAAATATTTTATCGCCTGCTTTGCCGCCGCCTGCCTGGCGGGCGCCGGCCGTGTTCTTTACGCCAGCCCCGTTCTGAGCGGCGGCGCTTTCAGCGTGACCGGGCTCACCGCGCTTTCAGGCGGCGCCGTCTCTTCGGGCGGGGCGCTGTCGCTGCTGGAGGCGAACCTCGGCGGCCCGGTCTTTTCAGGCGGCTCGCTGACCGGCGGAGTTTTCAGCCTGGATTCAGGGTTGGCGCTGCCGGTCGTGGTTTATGAGGCGGCCAGGACCGACCTTGGTTCGGCCCATTGCTACCCGGTGCCCTACAAGCCTTCGCTGGGGCACATTAACATCACTTTTACGGGCCTGACCCGGACGGCCGGCATAAAGATATTCACTCTCGGCGGCGAACTGGTCCGGACGCTGGATAAATCTGGTCCGGGGGAAGCTATGGATTGGGATGTGAAGAATTCCCGCGGCGAGAACGTGGTCAGCGGGGTCTATTTCTTTACTGTAAAGAACGGCAGTCAGACCAGGACCGGAAAGCTGATGATCCTCAGGTAGGCGCTAGTTTTTTCAGAGCGTAAAATCACAACGGAGATATGTTTATGACCAGATCCGCATCTTTGAAATCCAGTTTGATCCTTTTTCTTCTCGTCCTCGGCCTGGGGCCCGTCCACGCTGGGACGCCGCTCAAGATAAATTTCCAGGGGCGGCTGGAGGAAAGCGGGCAGCCCGCGGAAGGAGCTAAAAACTTCGTCTTCAAGATCTACGACGCACTGGCCGGCGGCAGCCTGGTGTGGACCAGCCAGGCGCAGAGCGTGCCCGTTGCGAACGGGGCGTTCAGCGTAGTGCTGGAGGCCGGGACCCCGGTGAACCTGTCCACGGCCGCGTTCTCCGGCGCGCGCTATGTGGAAATAACGGTCGATGGCGTACCGCTGTCCCCGCGGCAGGAAATGGTGTCGGCGCCTTACGCCCTGGTAGCGCAGTCTTTGTCTTCCGAAGCCAGGATAGCGCTTTCGAACCTGGAAAAGGACCCGTCCTCGCCTTCCACTATCAATACTTCCACCAACGCGGTCGACTGGAGCCAGCTCAAGAACGTGCCCTCCGCCGTGGCCGACGCCTCCGGCGTGGTCGCTGTCTCCAACGGCGGCACCGGCAAAGCCGGGGTTGCCGCCAACAAAATGCTTTATACTTCCGCGCTGAACACCTTTACGGAAGCCCCGGTAACGGCCGCCGGCCTTGCGCTGGTGGGCGGCGCCGACGCCGCGGCTCAGCGCGGCTCGCTGGAGCTGGGTATCCTGTCGATCCTGTCGGTGGTCGGCGACGACCAGATAACCGACGTCGCCCCGGGCAAACTGAGCGCCGCCGTAGGCGTGGCTAAAGGCGGCACAGGCCTTACTTCGGTGGCCGCGGACAATCTTCTTTACACTTCGGGCCCGGACATCTTCTCCGCAGCGCCGATCTCGGCCGCCGGCCGGGCGCTCGTAGGCGGCGCCGACGCCGCGGCGCAGCGCGCCGCCCTGGGGCTAGGAGCGCTTTCCCTTACCGGCGCGGAGACCGACCCGGTCTTTGCCGCTCATGCGGCCGTCGGCATAGGCGCGGGCGATATTACTAATTGGAACAATGCGTTCTCCTGGGGCAACCACTCCTCCGCCGGTTACGCCGCCGCCTCCGCGCTGAACGGAGTGGCAGCTTCCACCGGGACTCTGACGGTGAACCTGGCGGCCGAAGCCTCGGCCCGTTCCGGAGCCGACACCGCTATCTCCGCACAGGTTAACAATGTGGCCGCGTCTACAGGGACTTTGACCGTAAACCTGGCGGACTTAGTTCTCTCTACCGGCCCGCTGGCTAATTCCGGCAGCTGGAACGGCCCGCTCAGCGCGGGCGGGGCTATTTCACTGCCGATCAAAACCGTGACCGCCGATTACATGGTAACCGGGAACGACAGCACGATAGTGGTGGATGCCCCGGTCAACCCCGTAACGATCACCTTGCCTAGCGCTGCGGGGATCCAGGGCAGGATTTATACTATCAAGACCAGGGATATCACCGGGGTGGTAACCCTGCTCCCCCAGGCGGGGGAAACCATTGACGGCGCGTCGGATTATGGCTATGGGGTTACTGGCTTTACTGCCGCAAATGATTTTGTTACCTGCCAGAGCGACGGTGTGAACAATTGGGTGATCATAGGCCAGTGGTGGGCTTGGTAAAGGCCGCCGGCCTTGCAGCCTAAAAGACATCCCGCCTCTTTTATTTATATAATTAACCCTGTAAGCCGACCCGCGGCGCGGGTGGTTTCTGATTTTATTTCTTATCCCAGGGGATCACAATGTACCTCAAAGAGCTCGAGATCTACGGTTTTAAATCCTTCGCGAACAAAGTCAAGCTTCCTCTCAAACCCGGCATCACCTGTATCGTAGGCCCCAACGGCTGCGGCAAGTCCAACGTGGTGGACTCCCTGAAGTGGTGCATCGGCGAAATGTCGTGGAAGTCGCTGCGCATGCCGTCCATGATGGACGTCATTTTCGCGGGCACCGTCAAACGCCAGGCCCTGAATATGGGCGAAGTGGCCATGACCTTCGATAACCAGAGCCGCAAGCTCCCGCTGGACTTCAGCGAAGTCACCGTCACCCGCAAGATCTACCGCTCCGAGGAATCGGAGTATTTCATCAATAAAGTGCAGTGCCGCCTGAAGGACATCCGCGAGATGTTCCTGGACACCGGCATAGGCACGGACGGCTACGCCATCATCGACCAGGGCGAGGTGGAGCACGTGCTCAGCGCCACCGCCGAGGAGCGCCGCGAACTGTTCGAGGAAGCCGCCGGGGTTTCCAAGTACAAGGCCAAGCGCGACGAGGCCACCCGCAAGCTGGAGAAGGTGGAGATAGACCTGAACCGCCTCGCCGACTCCATGGTGCTGCTGGACGAGCAGATCAAGAAGCTCGACAAAGAGGCCGCCAAGGCCCGCCTGCAGCAGAAATACAAGGAAGAACTGACCGGCGCGGAGATCGCCCTGCTGATCAAGGACGGCGACGCTTTCGCCGCCCGCAGCGCCGAGGCGGCCGCCCGCCTGGAACCGGTGAAAAAAGAACTCGCCGAGACCGCCGTCGCCATCACCAGCCTCGAGGGCGAAATAGCCGCCATCAATCTTACCCTTACCCAGAAGTCGGAAGAGCAGCGCGTTCTGAAAGAGACCGTGAGCAGCGTGAAGACCGACAAGGTGCAGGCCGAGGGCCGGATAGTCGCCGGCGACAGCATGCTGGCCGAGATCGCCAGCCAGCGCGAGGGGCTGGCCACCTCCGAGCGGCGCAATTCCGAGAAGCTGGCCGCCACCGCGCCCCGCATAGAGGAACTGCGCGCCAGGCTGTCTTCCGAAGAAGGCGGGCTGCCGGCCCTGCAGGCGGAGTACGAGACCGCCGCCGCGGCGCTCGCCGGCGTAGCGGACCAGATGCGCGCGGCCGACGAGGCCGCCGACAACATAGCCCGCGAGATGAACGACGCCTATTCCCGCGAGATGCAGATCTCCAACAAGATCGCCGTCACCGGTTCCAATATCGGCCATTTCAACGACGCTAAGGCCGGGCTGGAAAAAGACATTAACGATATTACCGCCGCGGTGTCCGCCATAGAGGCCCGCATCGCCGAGCTCAAAGCCCGCTCCGCCGCCCTCGGCGCCGAGCTGGCCGCCGAGAAGGAAAAAGACGCCGCCGCCGAAGCGCAGGCCAAAACCTTTTCCACCCGCCTGGACGAAATTGACTCCCGCCAGGCCAAGATACGCGAAGACAAAGCGTGGGACCAGAGCCGCCTGGAGGCCATACTCGCCCAGGGCGAGCACGATACCTACTGGGTAGGCATAAACGGCGTCCTTAATTCCGGAGTGGCCGGGGTAAAGGGCACGCTGCGCCACCTGCTTTCCATCCGCAAGGAGGACCGCGTGGCGGTGGACGACGCGCTGGGCCGGTTCCTTGATTCGGTGGTCTGCGACACAGCGGCTTCCGCGCAGGAAGCTATAGATTACCTGAAGCATGTCGGCAAAGGCCGCTGCCGCTTCCTCATCCTCGACCGCGCGCCTTCGGCCCCCGCCCAGGAAGGCTGGAACGCCCCCGGGGCGCAGCGCATGCTGGACAAGCTCTCCTGCGAGCCGCAGTACCTGCCGCTGGTCTCCGGGCTGCTGTCCGGAGTCTATTCCGCGGGCGGGGCCGTGCACGGGCCTTTCTGGGTCACCGGCGGCATGGACGAAGTGGTCTCCAACGAACCCTACTGGGAAGAGGCCGACGACCTTAAGGAGCAGATAAAGAAGTTCGACGCCGAAAATTCGGCCCTGGAGACGGAGAAGGTCTCGCTGCAGCCGCAGCTTGAAGGCGCCCTGGCCGCCGAGGCGGCCGCCGAAGACAGGGTGCGGACGCTGGATATAGAATTTTACAAGAACGAGACCGAGGCCGCCGGCGCCGAGGACGACCTCCGGATAAAGAAGGAAAGCCTGGCGCTGTCCGCGTCGGAGATGGAGAAGGCCGAGGCCGGTATAAGGCAGGCCGAGGCCGAATTCGCCGTGCTAGTGGAAAGCAAGGCCGCTGTCGGCGCCGTCACCGAGGCCAAGAAGGCCGAACAGGCCGCGCTCGGGGAAAAGAAGAACGCGCTGCACGATGATTTCGCGCGCCAGAAGGAAGAGCTGGGCGGCCGCAAGGCCAACCTGGATAATTACCGCCAGAACCTGGAGGCCGCGAGGGCCGAGCTGGCCCGGGCCGAGGGCGACTTCTCCTCCCTGACCGAGGAAAACTCTCATTTTGCGGAGCGCCGCGCCGAGCTGGCCTCCCGGGAAGAGCGGTACAGCGGCGAGATAGCCTCTTCGAAGGCCCGCCTGTCAGAGCTGATGCACGACCTGGCCGAGAAAGAGATCATAGACCGGGCCATGGAAGACGAGCTGAACGAGCTGCGCACCAGCCTGTCCCGCCTGAACGCCAACCTGCGGGACAGCCGCGACGTGGCCCTGGAAAACGACAAGATCCGCTACCAGATAGAGACCGAGCTGGCCACCATCGCCGCCCGCGCCGACGAGACGGCCAAGCGCATGGCCGACGAGTGGAACATCACCCCCGCCGAGGCGAAGGAACGCTATGCCGGCATAGAGACCGACCATGACAGGGTGCTCTTCCTGCGCCGCCGCGTGGTGGAGATGGGCAACGTGAACATGACCGCCCCCGAGGAGTACGAGGCCCTGACGCAGCGCTATAACTTCATGAACTCCCAGGTGGAGGACCTGAACCGCGCGAAGGCCGACCTGCGCTCGGCGATAAACAAGATCAACGACACCACCCGCGAGAACTTCAAGGCCACCTTCGACAAGGTGCGCACCTACTTCAAGGAGATCTACTCCCTGCTGTTCAACGGCGGCGAAGCGGACCTGATCCTGACGATGCCCGAGAACCTGCTGGAGACCGGCGTCGAGATCCTGGCGCACCCGCCCGGCAAGAAGCCGATGAGCATCTCCCAGCTGTCCGGAGGAGAAAAGGCGCTTACCGCGCTCGCGCTGCTGTTCAGCTTCTTCCGCGTGAACCCCTCGCCCTTCTGCGTGATGGACGAGGCGGACGCCCCCCTGGACGAGGCGAACGTGGAGCGTTTCGTGCGCCTGATAAAGGAATTCTCCGCCACTACCCAGTTCATAGTTATCACCCACAACAAGCGCACCATGGAGGCGGCCGACACGCTTTACGGCGTCACCATGGAAGAGATGGGCGTGAGCAAGCTGGTCTCGGTGGACCTGAAGCGAGCCACCGTCATGGTGGAGAAGGAAGCGCCGGTAGGGGCGGCTTAGTACAAAGGCACTGATGAGATACGGGGTTTTTTCCGACGTGCACGGCAACCATGCGGCCTTGAAGGCCGTGCTGGACTTTTATTCCAGGAACGGGGTCGAGAACTTCATCTGCTGCGGCGATATAGTCGGCTACGGGCCGCAGCCCCTGGAATGCGTCCAGACTCTGATGGAGCTTAAGAACCTGACGGCGGTGATGGGCAACCACGACGCGGCGCTGGTCGGCAAGATGGACCTGAAGTGGTTCAACCCCAACGCGGCCTGGGCCATTGAGTTCGCAAAAAAACAGCTCAGCGGCGAGGCCCTGGATTTTATCGCCCGGCTGCCCGAGAGAGTGGAGACCGGGGAGTTCACCGTGGTGCACGGCTCCCCGCGCAAACCGCTTACCGAGTACCTGCTGAGCGAGCGGCAGTTCTCCGACAACGCCGGCTGCTGGACGGTCTCTCCCTGCTTCATCGGCCACAGCCATATGCCGCTTTATTTCAGGGAGGGGGAGAGCGGCATCCCCGAGACCGATTTCATCAGCCCGTCGGTCAAGATCTTCGCCAAGGGCAAAGTGATCCTGAACCCGGGCTCCGTGGGCCAGCCGCGCGACGGGGACACCAGGGCGGCCTGCGGGATATACGATTCGGAGATGAAGTATTTCGAGCTTTACAGGGTCTTTTACAACGTAGAGGCGGTACAGAAACTGATGGGAGAGCTCAAGATGCCCTCCATCCTGTCGGAGCGCCTCAGCTTCGGATTCTAAAAATTATGCCAATGAATATTTTGATAGTCGACGACGATAAGAATTTCATAGAGACGCTCGAGGACGGCCTTAAGCTGAAGAACGTGGACGCGGAGGTCAGGGTGGCCGGGAGCGCCAGGGAAGCCCTGGACGCGCTGGCCGCGGCGGTGCCTTCCGTCATCATCCTGGATATCCAGCTGCCGGATATGCACGGCGTGGAATTCCTGCGGGTGATACGCCAATCCGCGCGGCTCAAAACGGTGCCGGTGATCTTCATCTCGGCCCGGTACACCGAGCCGGCCGACCGCTCCGAGGCCATGCTGGCCGGGGCGGGGGCGTTCTTCTCCAAGCCGGTGCAGATAGAGGAACTCTGGAAGGAACTCAAGTACCTTCTTGACAAGAAAAAGTAAGTCTTATACTATAGGGTAGCTGGTTAAACCAAGGAGCTTAAAATGGCGAACGAGATACAGGTCAACGACGCGAATTTCGATCAGGAAGTGCTGCAGAGCGCTCTCCCCGTGCTGGTGGATTTCTGGGCCCCCTGGTGCGGCCCCTGCCGGATGATCGGCCCGATCATCGAAGAACTGGCCAAAGAATATGCGGGCAAGGTAAAGGTCTGCAAGCTGAACACCGACGAGGCGCAGGATACCGCCGGCAAGTACCAGATCTCCGCCATCCCCACCATCCTCCTTTTCAAGGGCGGCAAGATGACGCAGCAGCTGGTGGGCCTTCAGCCCAAGGAAGAGCTTAAGAAATATCTCGATCAGCTGGTCGGCTGAACGACAACGGCGGCGCAAAGCGGGAGCGTTCCCGCTTTCCGCCGCTTTCCCCCTGTTTCATCCTCCCGCGGTACCCCCTGAAATCAATGTCAACCAAGCGCGTTTTCATCATAGACGCACACGCTTTCCTTCACAGGAGCTATCACGCCCTGCCCAAATTCTCCACCTCCAAAGGCGAAGAGGTCGGGGCGCTTTACGGTTTTACCCGCATCCTCCTGAAGATACTGCGCGAGCGCAAGCCTGATTATGTGGCCGTCTGTTTCGACTCGAAGGGCGGCACGTTCAGGGACGAAATGTTCAAGGCCTACAAGGCTAACCGCTCGGAAACCGAGCCCGGCCTTATCGGTCAGCTCAATACCGCGCGGGACCTGGTCAAGGCGCTGGGGCTTAAAGGCGTTTACCTGAAAGGTTTCGAAGCGGACGATATCATAGCCACACTCGCCCGGCGGGCCGAGAAGGCCGGCATGGAAGCGGTGATAGTTTCCGGCGACAAGGACGCCGCCCAGCTGGCGGGGGAGAAAGTGAAGCTTTGGGACGGTTCTTCTCCCGATTTTTCCGGCCCGGAAGCGGTGGAGAAAAAGTACGGCCTGCCCCCATCCCTGCTGCCCGATTATTTCGCCCTTACCGGGGACTCCTCCGACAACGTTCCCGGCGTGGCCGGGGTAGGTCCGAAAAGCGCGGCCAAGCTGGTGCAGACCTACGGCCCGCTGGAAAAAATACTCGCCGCCGCCATGGACCCGGCTCTTGTCGCCTCCGATAAGGCGCTGGCCAAGGTCGCCAAAGACATGGAGAACGCCCGCCTTTCGCGCCGTCTCGTGACGCTGGAATCCGACGCGCCCGTGGAAGAAGGGATGGAGATCTTCAAGCCTGCAGCGCCCGGCGGCCCGGAGCTTGAAGAGATGGCGCGCCGCCTGGAATTCAAGGAGCTGCTGGCGCTCGCCGGCGCCGCGCCCGCTCCGCAAAAACCCGCCGAACTTCCTCCCATGGGGGAAGCCTGCGAAATATTGAAGTCCCTTCACGGGACGGTCGCTTTCGCGGCTTTCGCGGACGGCCTGGCGATAGGTTCTAAAAAAGGGATCTGCATCCTCGGTCCCGCTCTTGACGCCGGAACGACTGAAAAAGCCGCTTCCGCCCTCGCGGACCCGAAGCTCCACAAAGTCGTGTTCGGCGTAAAATCGGTGATGCGCCTGCTGAGCCTTCCCTCCGGCTTCACCCCTGAAAATTTTGTAGACGTTGAGGCGGCCGCCGCCCTGCTTACGGCCGGGACCCGCCGGGTGGAACTGCCGCAGATGGTTTTTGAAAGGCTGGGCCTGCCCATGCAGCTGCCCGGTTCGAACGAAGAAAAATCCCAATCCTGCGCCGCCCTGCCGGAGCTCTGGCAGCTCCTTAAGGAAGAACTTGAGAAGGCCGGGATGACAGGGGTCTATAACGAGCTCGAGCTGCCGCTCCTGCCCGCGGTCTACTCCATGGAGCAGCACGGCACGGCAGTGGATACCGCCCTGCTGGGCCAGCTGGCTTCTAAGTTCGAAAAGAAACTGGCGGAGCTGCAGGCCGAATCCGAGCGCCTGACCGGGGCGCAGGTGAACCTTAATTCCCCGAAGCAGGTGGGTTTTTTGCTGTACGAAAAGCTGAACCTGGGCCTGGAAGAGGCCCAGAAGAAACAATTCAAGAACAAGGACGGCGGCTATTCCACGGGGGAAGATGCTCTGCAGTATTTAAAAGCCGCGCATCCCGTGGTTCCCCTGCTGCTGGAGTACCGCGAGATCTCCAAGCTGAAGTCCTCCTTCGTGGACACTTTGCTCGCGGCGGCCGGTCCCGACGGCAGGCTGCATACCACTTTCGACCAGCTGGGCACGGCTACCGGGCGTTTCTCAAGCGCGAAACCCAATCTGCAGAATATCCCGGCGCGGTCCGAATCCGGCCTGCTGGTGAGGAAATGTTTTACCGCCAGGGACGGCTTCGTGCTGCTGAGCGCTGACTATTCGCAGATAGACCTGCGCGTCCTGGCCCACCTTTCCGGCGACCGGAACCTCACCGAAGCTTTCAGGAACGGCGAGGATATCCACCTGCGCACGGCGGCCGAGGTCTTTAACTGCGCCCCGGAGTTCGTGACCCCGGAAATGCGCCGGGCCGCCAAAGCCATAAATTTCGGCATAGTCTACGGTCAGACCCCCACCGGCCTTTCTCGCGAACTGGGCATCAGCCGCGGCGAGGCCGCGACTTATATAAAGCATTATTTCGAGGTCTGCCCCGGGGTCAAAGAATGGAGCGACAGGACCATGGAGGAGGCCAAGAAGACCGGCTTCGTACGCACTTTCGCCGGGCGCCGCCGGGCCCTGCCCGAGCTTAAGGCTTCCAACCCGCATTTGCGCAGTTTCGCCGAGCGCGCCGCGGTGAACACGCCGGTGCAGGGCGGCTCCGCCGATATTATTAAAAAAGCGATGGTCGAACTTTTCACCGGCTTCAAGCATTCCAAAGACGTCTTCATGCTGCTGCAGGTCCACGACGAACTCGTTTTCGAGGTGCGCCGGGACCACCTTAAGCATGCCGCGGCCCTGATAAGGAAAGAGATGGAGGGAGCTTACAAGCTGTCCGTCCCCTTAAAAGCCGAGCTCAAGACCGGCCACAACTGGCGCGATATGGAAAAATATGAGGCTTAACGCCGCCCCGCTGGGGGAACTGCCGCCGGTTACAAAAGCGCTGGTGGTTTTGTCTTTCGCGGGCTGGCTGGCGGAGCTGGCTTTCGGTTCCTGGCTGAACTTCTATTTCGGCCTGGTTCCGGCGCAGTTCGCCGGCAGCTTATGGCTTTGGCAGGCCGTAACCTACATCTTCATCCACGCCGATTTCTGGCATTTTTTCTTTAACGCCCTGATGCTCTGGATGCTCGGCCGCACCATCGAGCCCGATATGGGCTCGCGCAAGTTCCTGCTTTATTTCCTGGTCTGCGGCGCTGCGGCCGCCCTGCTCACGGCCGCGTGGAATGCCGGCTCTCCCATCCCGGTGATAGGCGCTTCCGGCGCTATCTACGGCCTGCTCGGGGCCTTCGCCTTCCTGTACCCGGAAGCTACGGTCAACCTGTATTTTATCTTCCCCATGAGCGCCCGCACCATGGCCATCCTGCTTGGCGCGGTGGAATTCGTGATGACCCTTTCCCGTACGGGCTCTAAAATTTCAAGCGTCACGCACCTGGGCGGCCTGGCCGCCGGGCTGTTGTGGCTCTGGGGCGAGCGTCGCTGGCGGGAGCGGCCGGTGTACGAACCGCCCGACCCGGCTATAGAGGAAAAGGCCGAGGTGGACCGCCTGCTGGAGAAGATCTCGCGGAAGGGCCAGGCTTCGCTGAGCCGTTCCGAGATAGCCAAACTCGACGACTACGCGAAGAGCAGGGGGGGAAGGGCGTGAAAGCCGGGAAATTTTCTTTAGCGCCGCGCGGGCGGACCGTGCTGGGGCTGACCGGGCCGATAGCATCCGGCAAAAGCCTGGCTTTGGAGTATTTCGCCCGCGAAGGGGCCTTCTGCGTTTCCGCGGACGCCGTATCCGCGGAACTATTGACAACCCCCGGGATTTACCATACAATATCTAGGAAGTTTGGTTTCGATAAAATCCACACAAACGGTTTACTGGACAAAAAGAAGCTTGCGGCCGAGGTCTTCAACTCGCCCGCTAAGCGCAGATGGCTTGAAAGCCTGCTCCACCCGCGAATCCTTAGAAGAATCCACTCACTCATAACAAGATCCAATAAAAAAATATCGGTTGTCGAGGCGCCGCTGTTGTTCGAGGCGGGACTCGCGGAGTGTTTTACTTTTACTGTATGTTTGTCGGCGCCGGAGAAGATCCTGGAGGCAAGGGCCCTTAAGCGGGGCTGGAGCCGGGCGGAGTACGCAAGCAGGGTGAAAGCCCAGCTGGGCGCCGAAGAAAAATACGCCAGGGCGGACATCGTACTGGAGAACGCCGGGGCGCCAGGGGAACTGGCGAAAAAGATCAAATTCATATGCCGCTTCCTCGAAGGAACGGCCCAAAAAAGGTAAAGAGGGAAAATGGAAAACGAACAACAGCCCCAGGAAAAAAATTCAAAGGTAGCCGCGCCGGTGGTCCGTCCTCCCGTACCGGACAGGAATAATTCTTTCCTGGCGCCGGCGCCGGGGGAAATGCAGGAGAACGGCAGGCGCGGCAATGGTGAGAATCACCGCCCGCACAATGGCGGGCCGAGGAACGGTACTCGGTACAACAACGGACAACAGCAGGAAATAAGGGGAAATCAGAAAATGGAAAACAACAGGACGCCCAATCAGGGCCAGAACCAGGGCCAGAACGGGCAAGGCCAGAACCAGGGGCAGAACCAGAACCCGCCTCAGGGCCAGACGAATCCGAATTTGCCCAAAATGGACGTCACGGTGCTCACTAAAATGACCGTCGCCGAGCTCGTGAAAATAGCCGAGCAGCACAACCTGGAGGGCGTCTCCGGCCTGCGCAAGCAGGAGCTTATCGGCAAACTGATGGAGGCCCAGGCCAAGCAGAACGGCATCGTCCAGGGCGAGGGCGTGCTGGAGATCCTGCCGGACGGCTTCGGCTTCCTCCGCTCCCAGGAATACAATTACCTTTCAAGCCATGAAGATATTTACGTCTCCCCTTCCCAGATAAAGAAGCTGGGCCTGCGCAAAGGCGACTCGGTGAACGGCCTTATCCGCCCCCCCAAGGACGGCGAAAGGTTCTTCGCCCTGCTGCAGGTGAAGACCGTCAACGGCTTCGAGATCGAGAAGATAGGTCACCGGCCGCTCTTCGACAATCTCACCCCGCTGCACCCCAACGCCCGGTTCCTCCTCGAGACCGCCAAGAACGAGATGACCGGCCGCGTGATCGACCTGATCGTCCCGATCGGCAAGGGCCAGCGCCAGCTGATCGTGGCCGCGCCCAAGACCGGCAAGACCATGATCCTGCAGCGCATCGCCAATTCTCTCGCCATCAACCACCCGGAGATAGAGCTGCTGGTGCTGCTCATCGACGAGCGCCCCGAAGAAGTCACCGATATGAAGCGCTCCGTGCGCGGCGAAGTCATCGCCTCCACCTTCGACGAGCCGGCGGACCGCCACGTGCAGGTGTCGGAAATAGTTCTTGAAAAAGCCAAGCGCCTGACCGAGCACGGCAAGGACGTCGTGATCCTGCTCGACTCGATCACCCGCCTGGCCCGCGCCTACAACACCGTGGCCCCTTCTTCCGGCCGCGTGCTGTCCGGCGGTCTTGAATCCACTTCGCTGCAGCGCCCCAAGCGCTTCTTCGGCGCCGCCCGCAATATAGAGGAAGGCGGCTCCCTCACCATCATCGCCACGGCGCTCGTCGAGACCGGCAGCCGCATGGACGACGTGATCTTCGAAGAGTTCAAAGGTACCGGCAACTCCGAGATCTACCTGGAGCGCAAACTGGCCGACCGCCGCGTGTTCCCGGCCATCGACATCAACCGCACCTCCACCCGCAAGGAAGAGCTGCTGATGACCGAGGACGAGCTGAACAAGGTCTGGATCCTGCGCAAAGTGCTGGCGCCGCTGTCGCCCATCGATTCCCTGGAACTGCTGGTGTCCAAGCTGGGCGCCACCAAGTCCAACAAGGACTTCCTGAAGTCCATGGAAATGGGGCACGACAGGTAAAGCTGAAAATATCCGCCGGCCTCAAAGACCGGCGGATACTTTTTACGAGGTTTAAGGATGATAGCCGAAGGGAAAAAAATATTCCTCAGCATCTCATCCGCGGCTGTCCGGCTAATTACCGGGAGCCGTTGGGGGATAGCCGCGGGCCTGGCCCTGCTGCTGGGAACGGCGGCGCTCTCATCGGCCGTTGCGCCCGGCATCTCGCCGTTCTACTACGCCAGGTTCTCCGTGATGACCCCGCCCGGGCCTTCCGAGCCGCCGGCCGAAGCCTTCCGCCTCATCCCGCGCCTGATCCAGGCGCGGCACAAGGTGGCGAAGGGGGAGAACGTCCGCTCGATAGCTACCGACTACGGCACCGACGTGCGGTCCCTGCAGAGCACCAATTCCAACGAATTCATCTTCATGTCGCGCGGCGGCTATATCCGCGTGCATAACGGCAAAGGCCTGCTTTACGAGGTGACCTCCAACGGCGAAACCCTGAACGGCATCGCCGGCCGCTACTGCGCCAAGGGCCGCGACCTTAAGTCTTTTAAATCCGAGATCGTCGAAGATAACGGCCTGCCGCCCTCCGCCCTCCTCGTGAACTACAAGTTCGGCAAGGGCGACCGGGTCTACCTGCCGGCCGTCTACATCGACCTTGACACCTACCGCATGCCCCTCAGGAGCTTCGGGCGGATAAGTTCCAGCTTCGGCACGCGCTACCACCCCATCCTTAAAAGGAAGATCTTCCACAAAGGCTGCGACATCCCCATGCCCATAGGCACCCCGGTCTATCCCTCGCGCTCCGGCACGGTGGTCTTCTCGGGCTGGAAGGGCGGCTACGGCAATACCGTGGAGGTCAGGCACAAGGACGGTTCTATGTGCCGCTACGGACACCTTTCGCAGCTGTCGGTGGCCGTGGGGGATATCGCTCAAAAATCCAGGACCCTGCTGGGCAAGGTGGGCTCCACCGGCATGTCCACCGGGCCGCACCTGCACTTCGAGATAATCACGCCTTCCGGTAAATCCGTCAACCCGATGGCGAAGATAGGAAAGAAATAGATACGGAATCGAGAATCGGGAATCTGGAACATGGGATTTCCGATTTATGCTATAATTTGATTAATAGACTTAATTTCAGAGGAAAAGACAATGAAAAACGACATACACCCCACTTATAATATCTGCGAGGTTTCCTGCGTCTGCGGCAACGCTTTCCAGACCCGCTCCATAAAACCCGTCATAAAGGTTGAAGTCTGCTCGGCCTGCCACCCGTTCTTCACCGGCAAGCAGAAGCTGCTGGACACCGCCGGCCGCGTCGAGAAATTCAACAAAAAATTCGCCGCCAGCGACGGCAAGATGGTCGTGGTCAAGGCGAAGAAGGTGGTCGTGAAAACGGTCACCCCGAAGCACACCGCCAAGCGCAAGGTGCTCTCTTCCGCTCCCGCCAAGAAGGCGGACGAGAAAGCCGCGAAGGCCGCCCCGAAAGCCGCCCCCGCCGCCGAGAAGAAACCCGAGACGAAGTAGCCTCGTTCTTTAAACGGGCGCTCCTATGTAATGGAGCGCCCGTTTTTTCATGTCCGGTTTGGCGGCGCGTGATCTGGTCATCCCGATATGCTTGAAGAAGAATTAAGCGCGATCAAAAGAGAATTCACCGAGATAGAGGCCCGCCTCTCCTCCGGCGGCCTCAAGCCGGACGAAATTGAAAAGTTTTCCAAGCGCCACGCCGCCTGCCGGCTGCTGCTGGATACCGCCGCGGCCCTGGATAAAGCGCGGAAAGAGGCGGAAGACACCCGCCAGATGGTCTCAAATACCGACCCCGAGATCGCTGAAATGGCCGCCGCCGAACTGCCCGCCCTGGAAGCCGCCGCGGCGTCCCTCGCTAAAAAGCTCAAGCTCCTCATCATCCCGCCAGACCCGGCGGATTCCAAGAACATCTTCCTCGAAATACGCGCCGGCGTAGGCGGCGACGAAAGCGCCCTTTTCGCCGCAGACCTGCTGCGCATGTATACCCGCTTCGCCCAGAACATAGGCTGGAAGGCGGAACTGCGCGACGTTACCCCTACCGGGCTCAAAGGCATAAAGAACGCGGTCCTCTATATTTCCGGCCAGGACGTCTACGCCCTGATGAAATACGAGGGCGGCGTTCACCGCGTGCAGCGCGTGCCGCTGACCGAGGCGTCGGGGCGCATCCATACTTCCACCGTCACCGTGGCCATCATGCACGAGGTCGACGAGGTGGAGATCAAGATCGAAGCCAAAGACCTTAAGATGGACACCTACCGCTCCAGCGGCGCGGGCGGCCAGAACGTCAACAAGGTGGAGACCGCCGTCCGCATCACCCATATCCCCAGCGGCATCATCACGGCCTGCCAGGAGGAGCGCTCCCAGGGCAAGAACCGCGCGAAAGCCATGGCCATGCTGGCCGCGAAACTCGCCCAGGCCAGCGAGGAAGCCCAGGCCAAGGCCAACGCCGGAGCGCGCAACAGCCAGGTGGGCACCGGCGACCGCTCCGAGAAGATCCGCACCTACAATTATCCGCAGAACCGCGTGACGGACCACCGCATACAGGTTTCCTGGCATAACCTGGAGGCCATCATGGAAGGCGAGATCAGGGACATGCTGGAAGAAATACGCCTGGCGCTCAACGGGGAGAAAGAATGACGGCCGGAAAGGCACTGGCCGTAGCCGCCGCCCGCCTGGCCTCCGGAGGGGTGGAAGAGCCAGCGCTCAACGCGCAGTGGCTGCTGGCCGACGCCATGGGCGTGCCGCGCCTTAACCTGCTGGCCGACCCGGAACTCACCGTCGGGGCCGCCGCGCTGGACAAATTCAATAAGGGCCTGGAGCTGAAAGAACAGGGCCTGCCGCTGGCCTACATCCTGGGCTGGCAGGATTTCAGGGACATAAGGATAAAAGTGGACAAGAGGGTGCTGGTCCCGCGCCCGGAGACGGAAGAACTGGCCGGCCTGGCCGCCGACTTCCTGCGGACGCGCACAGGGGAGATCTCCGCGATGGATTACGGCGCCGGCAGCGGCGCTATCGGGCTGTGGCTGGCGAAGGAATTTCCCGGCCTGCTGGTCAAATCCGTGGAAAAATCCGCCCGGGCCCTCGCCTGCGCGGCCGAGAACGCCGCCGCGCTCGGCCTGGCCGGCCGCATGGAATTTATAAAAGGCTCGACGCTTGAAGCCGCCTCCGGCGCCGTCGACGTCATAGTCTCCAACCCGCCCTATATCCCCACCAGCGTGATCCCCGGCCTGGCCCCTGAAGTCCTGAGCGAGCCGCACGTCGCGCTGGACGGCGGCGGCGACGGCCTGGACGTAGCCTGGATGCTCGTGCGCCTGGCCCCCTCGAAGCTAAAAAAAGGCGGCGCGCTTATCCTGGAACTCGGCGGCGCCCAGGCTAAAAAGATAGTGGCTTCCCTCGACGAAGCGGTCTGGAAAGAAAAGCGCACGCATAAAGATCTGAACGGCATAGAAAGGTTCGTATTCGCGAAGATAGGATAGGCGGGAATAACTATGGATAATTTTATTATACGCGGCGGCAGGCCCCTGAACGGGCAGGCCACGATAAGCGGCTCCAAGAACGCGGCGCTGCCGATCCTGGCCGCCACGCTGCTGACCCGCGAGAAGTGCGAAATAAAGAACGTCCCGGAGCTGATGGATATAAGGTCCACTTTCGAACTGCTCAATTACCTGGGCAAGAACTGCTTTTACGGCTACGGCAATTTCGTCGCCGAGGAACACGCCCAGCTGAAGCTGCACGCGCCCTACGACCTGGTGCGCAAGATGCGCGCCTCCATGCTGGTCTCCGGCCCGCTCCTGGCCCGCTTCAAGAAAGTCCGCTTTTCGCTGCCCGGCGGCTGCTCCATCGGCATGCGCCCTATCGACATCCACCTGGAAGGCTTCAAGAAGCTCGGCGCGCAGGTCTCCTACGAAAAGGGCGACGTGATCCTCTCCGCCAAAAAATTAAAAGCCGGCAAGGTGAAGTTCCGCTTCCCCAGCGTAGGCGCCACCGAGAACCTGATGATGTGCGCCGCGCTCATAGAAGGCGTGACGACCCTGGAGAACTGCGCCCGCGAGCCCGAGATAGAAGACCTGGCCAACGCCCTTACCAAGATGGGCGCACTTGTAGAAGGTGCCGGCACCCCGACGATAAAGATCCACGGGGCCGCCTCGCTTAAAGGCCTGAAATACACCGTAATGCCCGACCGCATCGAGGCCGGGACCTTCATGCTGCTCTGCGCCGCCGTCGGGGGGAAGATAAAACTGTTCAACGCCGCCCCTAAAAACCTGGACGCTTTGATCCGCTCCATGAAGAAAGCCGGCGTCAAGATCACCTCCTATAAAGATTCCATAGAAGTCGAGGCGCCCCGCGGGCGGCCCAGGCCTGTGAACGTCGTGACCAAGCCCCACCCAGGCTTCCCCACCGACCTGCAGGCGCCCTGGATGGCTTTCATGGCGCGCGCTAACGGCGTGAGCGAAGTGCAGGAACATATTTTCGAGAACCGCTTCATGCACGCGCCCGAGCTGGTGCGCATGGGCGCGGACATCACTATAGTGGACAAGAAGGCCGTGATCCGCGGCGTGGCGGAACTCCTGGGCGCCCCGGTAATGGCGTCAGACCTCAGGGCCGGGGCGGCCCTGGTAGTGGCCGCCGCCGCCGCGAAAGGCAGGACCGTGATCCGCCGCATCTACCACATAGACCGCGGCTACGAGAAGCTGGAGCACAAGCTCAAGGACCTCGGCGTGGACGCTTCAAGAGTGAAAGCTTAGGGGAAAAGATTTCACCACAGAGGCACGGAGGGGGAAGAGAAGAGATGAGAAGGCGGAATTATAAATATTTCTTTTCCCAACTCCTCCCTCTCTGTGCCTCTGTGGTGAATGCCGTAAATTGAAAATGATTTCTTTTAAGGAAGCAGAAAAGACACTGGTAGTGCGCCAGGACTTCATTAAGAAGGACGGGCTGGGTCGCGTCCTCGCCTGCCTTGAGAAACTGGGGGACCCGCACCTCAGGCTCAGGACGGTGCACGTCACAGGAACCAACGGCAAAGGCTCGGCCTGCGCGCTTTTCGAGGCCGCGGCCAGGGCGGCCGGGCTTAAAACGGGGCTTTTCATTTCCCCGCACCTGCTGAGCATGACGGAGCGCATACGGTTCTGCGGCAAGAACATAAGCGAGGAAGACTTCGCCGCCCTTTTTGAGGAAGTTTTCGCCGCGGGCCCGGACCTGAGTTTTTTCGAGCTGCTGACCTGCATGGCTTTCCTGTTCTTCGAAAGACAGGGAACGGAACTGGCGGTCATAGAGGTAGGCATCGGCGGCCGGTGGGATACCACGAACGTGCTGCCAAGGCCCGAGCTGAGCGTTATAACGTCCATAGACTATGACCACAAGAAGTACCTGGGCAATACCCTGGCCGAGATCGCGTCCCAGAAGGCGGGCATAATAAAGCCGGGCGGCATCTGCGTGGCTCCGATCCTCCCTCCTGAAGCCCGCAATGAAATTTCAAAGGAAGCGGTCGAAAGGGGGGCCCAGTGCCATTACTTCGCGCCGGTCTTTGAAATAGTGGACAGGGACTGGAAAAAGAACAGGTCGGTGATGCGGCATAAAAAAACTCTGGAGATCTATCCTTTCGGGATACTCGGGGAGCCCCAGGTCTCGAACGCGACCCTGGTCTGGGAAGGCCTGGAAATAATGCGCGGCATGGGCTGGCCGATAAGCCGCGCGCACGTCGCGGCCGGGTTCGCTTCGGTGCGCTGGCCCGCCAGGTTCCAGGCCTTGCGCGGCGGGGCGGACCTGAAGAAAAGTCTTTTCATCGTGGACGGGGCGCATAACGAGGAGGCGGCCCGGGCTTTCGCCGCCACCTGGAAAATTTCCCCTTTCGCCGCCGGGCCGGCGGTCTTCGTGGTCGGGATGCTGCAGGATAAGGAAAGGCGCGGCATACTGGAGCTGCTGGCGCCGCTCGCGGATAAATTTATTTTTACCAGGCCGGATTCTTCGCGCGCGGCCGACCCGTGCGCCCTGGCCGACGAACTTTCCGCGATGAAGCCCGGCGCGGAAGTGGAAGTGCAGGAGGATATACGGGCGGCGCTTTCAGCCGCGGCGCGGTACGGCACGGCCGCCGTGCTCGGGTCGTTCTACCTGGCGGGTTCGGTCATCGAGATATTGGGCGAACAGGAAAAGTAGCTTTTCAAGGAGATATTATGCTCGGAATCGGCATCGATATAGGCGGCACTAATACCAAGCTCGTAGTGCTGAACCGCGACGGCAAACTGCTGGCGAACGAGAGGTTCCGCACGGAGGCTTCGAAAGGCCCCGGGTTTTTCCTGAAGCGCCTCTCAGGCGTAGTGGAAGGCTTCAAGCGCGATTACGGCCGCCAGCTCATCTCCATCGGCATCGGGGCCGCCGGCGACGTGGACCCGGAGCGCGGCGTACTCCGCTTTTCTCCCAACCTCGGCTGGCGCGCGGTGAACCTTGTCCGCCCGCTCGAAAAGCTCACCGGCCTGCCCTGCGTCATGGAGAACGACGCCAACATGGCCGCCTGGGGCGCCTATGAGCTGGAGCTGGGCCGCAAGACCGGCGATATCCTGACCTTGACCCTGGGCACCGGCATAGGCTCCGGGATGATCCTGGCCGGGAAGCTTTACCACGGGGCCACGGGGTCGGCCGGCGAGGCCGGGCACCTTAAGATCGAGCCCAATGGGCGGCCCTGCAACTGCGGGGGCCGCGGCTGCTTCGAGGCTTACTGCGGCAGCTACGCTATAATGGCCCGCGCCCGCGAGCTGATCAAGAACGAAAAGATCATGGTCGAAAAATATTCGGCGCCCGGGCATGTGAAGTTCAATACTATCTGCCTCACCAACGCCGCCGAAGACGGCAACGCCGCCGCGCGGAAGGTCTGGGCCGAGACCGGGCATTACCTCGGGATGGGGCTGGCGGGGCTGATACTGATGCTTAATCCCGGCTGCGTGGTCCTTACCGGCGGGGTTTCCAGGGCGCGCAAGTGGTTCCTGCCGGCCATGCAGAAAGTCCTGGACGACCAGCAGATAAAGACGCCTTTTCAGAAGGTGAAGATAAGGATCTCCGACAGCGCCGACCTCGGTTCTTACGGCGCCGCGCTCTTCGGGCTGGAGCACGGGCTTAAATAGGGTCAAGAGTCGGGAGTCGGGAAGAAGAAAGATCACTATTGATGAGAAATAAGATCCTTATCGCGCTTCTTGTGTGTGCCGGGGCGGCTCAGCGGGCCGCCGCTTATGAACTGCCGTCCTCCACCGGAACGCACCGGGTGCGCTTTGAGGCCGATGAGGCCGGCTTCAACGAATATACGCGCGTCATCGGTTTGGAAGGGAACGTGAGGCTGGAAGAGCTCTCCGCCGACGGCAAACAGCAGAAACTTATCAGGGCCAGGAGCCTTACCGTCAACATGGCCAGCCGCACCGTGGTCGCTCCCTCGGATTTCGTGATGGACGACGACACCGGCACCGTCTACGGCAAGAGCGGCTTTGTGGATTACGGCGCCGAATCCGGGCATGTCAACGACGGGCGCTTCGCCTACAAGAGTTTTATCATCAGGGGCCGGGCGGTAGAATTCGATAAATCCAAATACACTTTCAAAAAAGCCAGCATAACCAGCTGCGACGAGGAACCGCCTCATTACCGCCTCAGGGCTTCCCGCCTTTACCTGGTGCCGGACCGCTATTTCCTCGCCTATAACACCGTTTTTTACATCGGCAAGATCCCGGTGTTCTACTTCCCCGCCGTCTACCGGCCTATCGGCGGCGGAACCCCTTTTGTCAGTATTTTCCGCCCCGGCTACGACCAGCGCAACGGTCTTTTCCTCAAGTCCAGCTATGTCTACCGCATCAACAAGGAAACCAGGGTCAAGCTTTACCTGGATTATTTCTCCAAGCGCGGCTTCGGCACCGGCGGAGAGGTGGATTTCCGGCGCCCCGAAAAGAACATTACCAATCTTTCGCTCTACCGCATAAAGGAATACGGCCTGGTGAAAGACCGGTGGGGCATGAACGGCGGCTTCTGGCACCTGCTGAACCGCTTCAACGAATCCGACCCGGCCCAGTATTACAGCCAGGGTTTTTTCAGGCTGCTCTCCGACCCTAAGGTGAACAACGATTTCTTCAGGAGCAACCCTTTCGCCGTCAGCCCGGACGAGCAGGCCAGCGTGGCCCTGACCCGCAAGACCAATTATACCGTGACCCGCGTCAGCGCCTTCGGGCGGGAAACCCACACCGCCGATTTCCGGCAGTTCCAGAAAGCCAACAGTTCCATCCCCAGGCTGGATTTCAATACCGTGCCTTTCAGCGTGCTCCGCCTGCCGGTCCTTAACACCTTCGCCGGATATTTCGAGAACGCGCGTGACGAGGGCAGCCCGTATACCCAGAAAAGGGGGAACGGCGTCTGGACCGTCTCGAAGGCCGTGCCGATAGTCCGCCATATAACGCTGTCCCCGTCGGCTTTCTACGACCAGTCGATCTTTATCTCCACCCGCACCGCCGGGAACGACACCTGGGTAGGGCGCTACGGCGGCGGCGCCACGCTGCGCTTCGACAGGCTCTGGGGTTCTTTCGACGTGGGCTACGCCTACAAGCGCCGCATGCGCGAGAACAAGCTCGGGCCCGATAACGGGGCCCCGGACAGGGGGCAGGAGACCAGCGCCATTTCCTCGCAGCTGTTCGTGATGCCGCGGTTCAATACTTATTACAAATTGTCAGGTTCCTACGACCTGCGCAATTATTACGAGGGCTCTTTCTCGAAACGCCTGGCCCCCATTACCGGCGAGGTTTATTACGCGCCCCGCCCTAACGTGGATATTTTCGTGTCGGAAACCTACAGCCTTTCCGGCGGAAGCCGCAGTTTCGTGGCCCAGATGAACGTCGGGGGGAAAGAGAACTATTTCGGCGGCGGCATCTCCAACTACAGCACCGCTCCGCGGGACTGGATCGTCAGCAACACCGTGGGGTTCCGCCCGTGGCGCGGTTCGGGCTGGCGCGCCGAGGGTGTGCTGCGCTACCGGCTGCTGGCCGAGGGGGGCCTTAATTTCAGCGATTTCAAATTTTTCGAGAAAGGGATCACGCTTTACCGCGATTTCCACGACTTCCGCACCAGGTGGGATTTCAGGGAGCGCGCCGGCGGGGTCAGGGAGTTCTTTTTCTACGCGAACCTCAAGATCAGCGAGCCCGCGCGCAAGGACGACCTGGAGGAGAAATCCCGCGAGTACTGGCACCCCTGGCGCAAAGAAGGCGAGCTCCGCGACTAGCGCCCCTCCGGTAACCGCGTAGAAATTTCCACGCTTTTAGCCGGCCTACAGTGCGGGCCGGGGACCGCGAGATGCGAAGTCGGGGCCTACCGCAGGGGCCAGAACGCAAAACCGGCGTCGCGCACACCGTGCGCGCGCCTGCATCTCTCGGACTCGGCGCTTACGCAAGCCTCGTCCTCCGAG
>Ga0079306_1000606_pt1 | contig 31152 bp, 27 predicted proteins | sample Methanotroph_Enr_FD_79181 | JGI IMG/M metagenome (GOLD analysis project Ga0079306, IMG submission 79181) | Enriched soil microbial communities from Old Woman Creek wetland in Ohio, USA - Methanotroph_Enrichment_5 | ecosystem: Environmental > Terrestrial > Soil > Wetlands | place: USA: Ohio... | reverse complement strand
CCCGCCATAACGACACAAACCAGCACTAAAACCAAAAGCATCCTTACGCTTGCCATAACCGTCCTTTCAGCAATATCTTAGAATTGAACTTTCATTTTCTTCAAGCACTTTGGTACTTTGGCACTTACGCACTTCTTAACTATTTTATCCCCCGCCCCCGCTCATTGCACCTCTTTTTTTTGCTCTGTAGAAACCGTTTCATCTTGAGCCCTGAAAGGGCGCAATTTGATAGCCCAGGGTGGAGCGAAGCGCAGCCCTGGGTCAAAAAGCCAACATATAAAAAGCCCTGAAAGGGCGAAATAAAGTGTTTTCTACAGAGCACATTTTTTACAACCACTCCCGCCTTCTTCCTCCTGAATCCTGTATTCTGTCTCCTGTCTTCTAACTGACCAGCCTCCTGCTAAGCCTCTTAATAGCAAAGTAAGCCGTCACCGCCGTAAACACAACAATATACGCCAAACTCCACACCCACCCCCCGCCATGTCCCGGCACAACTATCGCCCGCACCAGCCGAACCGCATGCGTCAGCGGCACAAACTCAGCCGTGATCTGCAGTGGCCTGGGCAGATCCGTGATCGGAAAAACCACACCCGAAAAGAAAAACATCGGCGAAAGCAGCCCTGTAAAATAAAACGTAAAATGGTTTATCGTTTTAACGTACGAAGTCACCAGCAGCGACAGCGAACCGAACATCAGCCCCGTAATAAATCCTGCAAGCGGCGCAAGCAGCGCCCTGGGCAGATGAATGATTCCAAATCCCGCCAATATACAAAGCACCGCGAACGAAAAGAAAAACCCCTTTGTGCCCGCCCATAGTATTTCCCCTATGAGCAGATTCTTAACCGTTATCGGTGCCGCCAGCATCCCGTCATAGACCTTATCGAACTCCAGCCTGATAAACGTGCCGTATGAGCATTCAAATGCCGACGTAAACATCGCCGTCGTCACCAGCAGTGCAGACCCCAAAAATTCGATATAGGGCAGCCCATCCATTTCAGAGATATATTTGCCCAGCCCGATCCCCACGCCGCCAAGAAATATCAGCGGCTCAAAAAACGGTGGCAGACCGTTACTGAATATGTTCTTGCCGTAAACACGAACATGCCTGTTCCAAACCGCCCCGATCCGCGTACGCAAACCCGGGTGCCCCTTTCGCCTGTCCTCTGCCTTTTCCATTCAAGAATTATACTCACCCGCCCCGCAAACGCAAATCCTTGATTTGCTTTCGTCTTACTTTGTAAAATCTTTGTGTTCTCTGCGGCATCTGTGGCTGAGTTTTGTTTTAAATTTTCCCCTTACCCTCCGGGCAATCATGCAACTACCTGCTCAGAAAAAAACTTTCACGCCACTCTTAGTGGCACTGTCTAGCGCAGCTAGGCAGTGTTATAGCCTTATCTAATGTAGCGTAGGCACACTCTAACCAGTTGCCTCTCCCCTGTTGCCTCCTGCCTCTTCCCTCTCTTAAAGCACTTCCGCACCTACGCACTTTGGCACTTCCGCACTTTCTTCCCTGTTGCCTCTTGCCTTTTTCCTTCTTGTGACTTGTGACCTGTGACTTGTGACTATCTCTTTTAAAGCACTAAGCACTTTGATCGCTTTTCGTAGCCATTGGAAGTGCAACAAAGAACTTGCTTCCTTTGCCTTTTTCAGATTCGATCCAGATTTGGCCATTATTGCGGTCTACCATGCGTTTTACAATTGTAAGCCCCATGCCCTCACCCCCAGCATGGGCTTTTTGAGCGAGGCGTGTGTATATTTCAAACACCTTGTCCTGGTCTTGAGGAGCAATGCCTATGCCGTTGTCCTCAACACAATAAACCACCCGATCATTCTTAATCTCCCCGCTCACATGAACCTTCCCCTGCCGACCGGGATCAAGGTATTTGACGGAGTTATCGATTAGATTACTGAATATCCCTGCCACCTGGCCCTTGTCTCCCCAGCAAGGCGGCACGTCATCGATTTGGATATGCGCATCTGCTTGCTTAAACTTAAATTCCTGGTTCCCGGCAGTAACGCGCAGGATTTCATTCATATCAAGCCGCTGGGGGTGAATTTCAGCCAGGCCAACCTTGGCGACCTCTACAAGTGATTTGACCAGGGTATCCATTGAATTGGCACTGGATTCTATAAAACCAATTGCATCGGGAATACTTTTTTCAAAAACATCGTCAAGCTGTTTGCGTATTTCATCGGGAATATTGATGCTTGAAAGCAGCTTTTTGACAATAGCAACATCCTCTTTGATGAAATTATTGAAACCTTTCACATTTACCAGTGGTGACCTCAGATCATGTGATACCACACCGATTATAGATTCAAGCTCCGCGGTCTTGAACTGTAGTTCTTTGGCTGTCTGCTCGACTACCTCCCTGAGTTCATGCTGCTTTACGGAAGAGATCAGCAGTGCCTCATTGGCTTCAACCGAACGTTTTTTAAAAGCCGCTGATTCTGTCGCATCCGTCACCTGGATCATGACTCCAACAGGTCTCTGATCTGCCCCGCCCAGTATCGGCCATACAAAATACGACCAGTAGGCGGGCGGAGTAAATTTACTATGTTCCTGCTCTAACAAAACCTCAGGATTTGCCGTGCTGAAAGCACGATCAAGAAGCGGCAGGCATCCATTTTTCTTTCCCTCCGGCACGGCTTCTTCGAAGAGACGGCCCAAGAGCCGGCTTCGATCTTTGCCCACTAGCTGCTCGAAGGCATTATTAACATATCGCACGATGTGCGTCTTGCCTTCAACGGCAACCATAGGCTGAGGCGATTTTGCCGAAAAGTACAGCGGGAATTCAGCAAGGTCTACCCCATGTTCCTGCTCAACTGCATTAGTGTGTCCGCCCATATTATACCCCTGTTACATATTCTGAAATCATAGCAGCCCGTCATTCTGAGCGTAGCAAGAACCTTTCAAAAAGCGTCGCAAAGCGACTCCACTTTTTGTATTTTCTATCTTTGCCCTACGCAAAGCGGCTGCACTTTTTAAATCTTCTGCTTTGCCCAAAAGCCTTTTCTTCAAGCCCTTGTAAGGGGCGCTAGCTCTATAGCCAGGGGTGGAAACCCCTGGAATACATCTAAACCAACCAAGAACCCCCATAGGGGGTGAAACTTAGATCCGTAGCCGTAGCATGGGCAAGTACTCTTGCCCATGCTGTTTTATCTTCTACTTTTTATTTTATATCTTTGCTCAGCGACTCCGCATCCCATGGCCCCGGTATCCCGCTGATCAGCGCGCGATAGCCCCTGAGCCTCTCGCCTATTACAACGCCTTTGGACTTGATTTCATATTCGCGAATATCTTTGCTGTGGTCGCCGCCGCGCATCTTGGCCACAACCATGATTTTACGAAGCTGCCCATTGATAGATGTATAACGAAGGCGGATAATATCGTCGCTTAAAAACGATACCGCGTAGTTGCTGAAAGAAAATGCCGTAAATGTGTCTTCCACCTCAATGGTGCTTAAGATCGTAACGCCGCTTCTCGTCAGTGCCCCGACCATCCTGTAAAGCGATTCGCGGAAATCCGCCCTGAAGCTCGGCGCCAGCGCAATTTCAAATCCAGACAGTGAATCAATTATTACACGCTTTGCGCCTATTCTATCAACCGCCTCAAGTATCTCATGCACCGTCTCATCTACCGACAGATCCAGCGGCCTCAGGTACAGTATTTCCAGTTTTCCCTCACTCTGAGGTAGTTCCAGGTCAATGTCGAAATTCTCAGCCCGCTTGGTATATTCCTGCGGCCGCTCCTCAAAGACCACGATGATTCCAGATTCTCCCCGTTTGAGGCCCTCGCCGATAAATTGCGTCGCCAGCACCGATTTCCCAGTTCCCGATGGACCAGAGACCAGCACACTGTCTCCCTCAGGTATACCGCCTCCGAGCATCTCGTCGAGTTCCCCAACGCCGCATGAAAGACGCTTCCGCGCCGCAGCTCTTTCTGCTCTTCCTTTGAGGCCATACGTTCGCGGAAAGGCCTGCAGGCCCGATTCGGCGATGCGGAACGTATGCAGGCCCGGCAATGAAGCCTGACCTCTCAATTTCATCACCTGCAATTTTCTAGTTATCGAGTTTCGCTCCACCTGCTGGTAAAGCCACAATAATCCGTCTGCCACAGTAAACACCGGGTTATCACGGATTTCGCCATCGACGTATTCACCGATTAGAAACGTCGTCGCCTGCCAGCTTGTCAAATGAAGCGCCAGCCGCTGCACAAAACCCTGAAGTTCCATTTCACTGCTGCCGCCGCCCTGCACCCTCCGTACCACGGTGCGAAAAGAATCCACTACCACAATGCCCGGATTGCACGCCGTGACCTCTTTGACGATCTCCGCCAGAACCCCATCCAGATCACTTTCCAATACCACCTGGCTCAGGTTAATGAAGCGAATACAGGAATTTAGCTTTGCCTGGTCGAAAAATTCAAACTGCTGCTGATACCGCAGCATCTTGATCGCCGGTTCACCCAGTACCGTAAAATAAAGAGCAGGCCGCTCGGCAGTGGCATTGGCAAACACAATTTGATGCGCCAGTGTCGTCTTGCCGCATCCCGGAGCTCCCGCGATTATGTTAAATGAATATTCTGGCAATCCCCCGCCTAAGATCTCATCCAGACCCGGCACACCAGTGGGCAGTTTCCCGATATTTACTTTTCCTTGCTTGCTCATGATCTTTCCTCGTCTTTCAAATCGGTCGTATCGGCGGGTATTTGCGGCCAGATGTCATGCACCACTCGCCTTGTGAGAGTTTCGCCGATAAAAGTAACCAGCAGTGCCAGGAATTGCGCAACCAGGAGTATTCCACCATTGTCTCCGTTCCGCGAAAGCGTATCTAATCCCTCCAAAGTGCCGTCTGCCCGAACCTCAACTCCCTTTAATGCCGGCTCCTGGGCCTTTGCCATCGCCAAAGCCCTGGATAAAAGAGATGCAAAACCTGCAGACCCCGCCAGTTTTGCCAGATCAAAACGCAATTTATCGCAGACCAGCGCAGCTGCATTTGGATTAGATGGTTTAGATTGCGATTCCTCAAATGCGATTAATCGCCTTGCCATTATGTAGATCACAGGTGAGATTTTGCTCATAATTTGCGCCCCATAGCGCCTGATTTAACCGGCATTTTCTAATGCCAAAATTCTTTACCCGCCTATTAGAGCACATAAGTATATGGATTAACACCTTATTCGTCGATTCACAAAACAAACATGACCAATCATCCTGGTCTACCTAATCAGGACAAGACACTGTCGCTGTCCACCACTAACCACTGACCATCCACCCTTAAACGCCCCACCATTGTCCTTCTATATACCTTTTATTATACCGCTCCCATACGGCGCTCCACCCCTACAAAAGGCTAGTATACGTCCAGAATTAACCCCAAAAACCACGTTATCGTCCCGTCAACGCCGCTTTCTATAAAATTTTAAATCGAAAAGTGTAAATTTTTAAATTTCTTCCCCCAACTTGCGCGCAAAAAAATTATTCCACCCCGCTAAGTGCCCTCCCGGTAGTCCGCAGGAAGAGATCTTCAAGGTTTGACTGCCTCAAATGATATTGCCAAACCCCAAGCCCGTGCGCCAAACTCTCCAGCGACTCAAAATTATGCGAATAAAAAAGCGTCACCTCATGCGAGCCATCAACACGGATATTCTTCTCATCAGCAAGCTTTTTGAGCCTTTCACCCTCTTCCCTGCTCAAAACCTCCAGCACGTATTTTTCCATATGCTCCTGCAGCAGTTTCCTGGGCGGTCCTTCAAGAACCATCCTGCCCTTGTGCATGATAATTATCGAATCGCTGATCTCAAACGCCTCTTCCATGTAATGCGTCGTCAGCAGGATCGTTATGCCGCTCTTTTTGAGCTGGCGAAGTTTATCCCATATCAAATGCCGTACCTGCGGGTCCAGCCCGGTCGTAGGCTCATCGAGAATAAGTATTTTAGGGTTATTTAGCAGTGCGCGAGCGATTATAAGCCTCCGCTTCATACCGCCGCTGAGTTCCCGTATTCGCGATTTCCCCTTATCCGCCAGTTCAAGAAATTCAAGCAGCCCGGCGATCCTTACCCTCGCCTCTGCCGCCCCAATATCATAAAAACGGGCATAAACCAGCAGATTTTCAATAACATTGAGTTCGTCATCCAGATTATTTTCCTGCGGCACTACCCCGGAAAGGTACTTTATATCCAATTCGCTCTTAGCCGGATCATAGCCGAACACCTCAATTTTACCTTTCCCGCTGTCGCGCAACGCCCTGCCGTATATCATTTTCATCATCGTAGTCTTGCCTGCACCGTTTGGCCCCAGCAGCGCAAAACAACTCGCCTTTTCAACCGTAAACGACAACCCATCCACAGCCTTTACCGTTTTAAAGGTTTTGCTTACGTTCTCAATATTTATGACTATATCCTTCATGCAGCCCGATCTGATTCTTACTGTTTTATATTGCCAGATTCTACAGTCCTTGCATTGTATTTTCCATGACGAGATTCTAAAATTCGGACATGGCGATCACAAACAATGATATTGCCGCGATTTTCAACAGGGTAGCGGACCTGCTCGAACTCTCCGGCGGAAACGAATTCCGCGTACGGGCCTACCGCGGAGCAGCCATGTCTGTAGCCAGCTTCTCACAGAGCCTTGCCGATATAATCATTTCGGGTCAGGAGATACCCAAGCTGGCCGGTATAGGAAAAGACCTTGAAGGCAAAATAGGCGAAATTGTAAAAACCGGCAAACTCGCCCAGCTTAAAGAGCTTGAATCTCAGGTGCCTACCGACCTGATCGAGTTAACCCACCTGCCCGGCCTGGGTGCAAAGCGGGTAAGGCTTATTTTTGACAAGCTTGGCGTAAAAACGATTGACGCACTCGAAAAAGCCGCCCGCAGTGAAAAAATAAGGGCCATCCGCGGCCTTGGTGAAAAAACCGAGAAAAATATCCTTGCCGAGATCGAAAAACGCAAAGGTCTCCAGCAAAACGTGAAGCTTATCGACGCGATAAAGACAGCTGCACCCCTGGTTGAGTATTTAAAAGCGGTAGATGGAGTTATGCAAGTTACCGTAGCAGGCTCATATCGCAGGCGAAAAGAAACCGTCCGCGACGTTGATATCCTGGTAGCCTGCTCAAATGCAAAGACCGTTATGGATGTATTCGCAGCCTATCCCCAGGTAAAGCAGATACTCGCCAAGGGCCTAAAGAAAACCACTGTTGTGCTGGAATCGGGACTGCAGGTGGATGTCCGGGCAGTAAGTGAATCGAGTTATGGAGCCGCGCTGGTGTATTTTACCGGCTCCAAAGAGCACAATGTAGCCATACGCAAGATCGGCGTGCGAAAAAAAATAAAGCTCAACGAATACGGGGTTTTCAGGGGAAAACGCAGGATAGCCGGTAAAACAGAGGAGGATGTCTACGCGACTGTGGATCTGCCCTGGATCGAACCGGAACTGCGTGAGGATCGCGGCGAAATAGATGCGGCAACCAGCGGCAAGCTTCCGCATATTATCGAATTAGATGACATTCAAGGCGACCTGCATGCACACACTACCACTACCGATGGCCGCTCAAGTCTGGAAGAAATGATCGAAGCGGCTATTTCACGCCGCTACAAGTATTTGGCGATAACCGAGCATACCCAGCATGTTACAGTCGCAAACGGCCTTGAGCCAAAAGCGATGCGAAAAAGACTTGCGGAAATTGAAAAAGCCGGGCAAAAATACAAAGAAATCACTGTTTTAAAAGGAGCCGAGATCGACATACTCAGTGATGGCTCGCTCGATCTGCCCGAGGAAATACTTGAGGAACTGGATATAAGAGTTTGCGCGGTGCATTATAAATTCAACCTCACCAAAGAGGAGCAGACAAGCAGGATATTAAAAGCCATGGAAAACCCCTGGTGTCAGATACTTGCGCATCCCACGGGCAGGCAGATAAATATCCGAAGCGGATATGAGGTGGACCTGCCCGCAATCTTCCGGGCGGCGGCCCAGCATGGGGTGGCCCTGGAATGCAACGCCCAGCCTGCCAGGCTTGACCTAAATGACATAAATCTACGCGCAGCTAAGGAGGTCGGGGCCAAATTCGTGATTTCCACCGATTCACACCACACCAGCGAACTGGAATTTATGCAATACGGAGTTTGGCAAGCCCGGCGGGGCTGGCTGGAAAAACGCGATGTACTCAACAGCCAGTCCCTCAAAGGGCTTCTAAGCAGTTTGCGCAAGGCCCCGCAGGCGGCGCTTTCACATAAATAACCAGCCAGCTGATACTTGTGTTTTTCAGGTTTTTATGCTCTAATTCCCCACCATGTTTAATAAAGTTGCAATAATCGGGGACGGCGCCATGGGCACCGTCTGTTCAATCCTGCTGTGCGAGAAGAATATACCCACCGTGCTGTGGGGCCATGACGGGGCACAGCTGGAAAAATTCAAAAACGCACGCGAAAACACACTTTTCCTGCCCGGCTACAAGCTGCCAGACAGCCTGGAGTTCCAGGCGGATGACTCCAAAGTGTTTGAAGGAGTAGACCTCATCGTCTGCGCGGTTCCTTGCCAATTCATAAGGCCTGTATTCAATCGGCTAAAAAAATATTTACCGCTTTGGGTTCCGATTGTTAGCGTAGCCAAGGGTATCGAGAACAAGACTTTGCTGCGGCCATCGCAGGTGCTTGAGGACGTGTTGGGGGCTGGCATTAAGGTAGCTGCGCTTTCAGGCCCAACAATAGCCGATGAACTCGCAAAAAAATTGCCCGCGACAGCCTGCGCAGCCAGCAAGGATAAGCAATTGGCACAGGCCTTGCAGGTCACATTTAACATTAACTGGTTCCGGGTTTACAGCACAACCGATATTGTGGGTGTAGAGCTTGCCGGGGCTATGAAAAACGTAATCGCTATCGCTGCAGGAATAATAGACGGCGTAGGTGCCGGCGATAACGCAAAGGCCGCACTGCTAAGCCGGGGTCTGGCGGAAATAACCAGGCTGGGGATAGCAATGGGCGCCGAGGAACGAACATTTTCCGGTCTTACAGGCCTTGGAGACCTCGTGACAACATGCATTTCACCATCTGGCCGTAACCGCTCGCTGGGCCAGCGGATAGGACAGGGTCAGAGCGTAAAAGAAGCCCTGGCTGCGACGAAATCCGTTGTTGAAGGCGTGGCCACATGCGAATCGGTTAAAGAACTGGCCAGGAAAAAAGAAGTAGAGATGCCTATCGTTGAAGCTGTTTACGCTGTTTTGTTTGAGAACAAACCAGTTTTTGAGGCGATAAACGCGCTTATGAGCAGAAAACTGCGCGCCGAATAAGAAAAAAGAGCACCAGTAGCGGGGCTGGTGTAAGTCCATTGGCGTGGATTAGCGTTTAATACTGATGCTCCGTACTTAATTTCGGTTACTGGCTGCAATTTTGTGCCTTCCATTTTGGTAGCGGATTCAAAAGTGTTGTCAGTTGGGATAATTAAGTTATAATTCGCAGCTAGCAAGAAGTTTTATTAGGTCGAGACGGTATGGAGTTTTTAGCTGGGCCGAACGAATTTGTGCAATCCATCCTGGATTCATTTTCATGTCATATAGTCCTACTCGAGCGTGATGGCAAAATCGCGGCAATTAATGAGCAATGGCGTCGGCTTTGCGAAGCAAACCGGACAAAAGCACAGAGTTTAGCGGTGGGCGTAAATTATCTTGATGCCTGTCGCGAGGCGATCACAAAGGGCATCGACAACGCCGAGGCGAACCTGGAGGGAATAGAGACTGTGCTGGCGGGACGACAAGAGAGTTTTTCGTCCGAGTACCCGTGCCATTCAGAAAACCGGCTCCAATGGTTTTCGATGACAGTAACGCGACTTAAAAATGCCCAGGGCGGAGTTGTGATCCGCCATGAGAATATAACTCCGCGAAAGCTAGCCCAGCAGCATCTCCAGGCAAACGAAGAACTGTTCTACGGCATATATTACAACGCGCCGTTCGGGATATTTCATTCTACTATCGAAGGCAAGCTGATCAATGTAAACCCGATGTATGTAAGGATATTCGGTTATGACAGTGCGGCGGAAATTATTGAGACAGTGAATCGCACAAACGCCGCTCAGGCTTTGTACGCAGAGCCCGATCGGCGGACTGATTATGTGAAAGAAGTTCTCAAAGACGACGCGTGGCACTCGGTGGAGAATCGTTACAGACGCAAGAACGGCGAGATATGCTGGGGCAGGATGTCGTTTCGCGTTTTTTATAACTCCGTAACAGAACGGCGGGAGCTTGAAGGTTTTGTGGAGAATATTACAGAACGCAAGGCGGCACTTGAGGCACTTGAACGTTACCAGCTTTTGGCACATAACAGCAAAGATATAATCCTGTTCATCCGACGCCGAGATGGGCGGATCATCGAAGCCAACGAGGCTGCCTGCGCAGCCTACGGTATGAGTTACAACGAACTGCTTAGTTTAACGATTCACGATATTCGCGCTGAGCCTACCAGAGGGATTATTGCAGAGCAAATGGAGGCGGCTGATAAAAATGGGCTGATGTTCGAGACGCGACATCTTCGCAAAAACGGCAGCGAGTTCCACATTGAAGTGAATTCAAAAGGCATGAACATCGGTGGCGAGAGAATACTGCTGAGCGTGGCACGCGATATTACCGAACGCAAGCTGGCCAGGGCGGCACTTGAGGCAAGTGAGGCACGATACCGTGAGCTTTATGAGCAATCGCCTCTTGGGTATCAGTCGCTGGACGTAAATGGACATATTATTATTGTGAACCGCGCATGGCTGAATATGCTTGGTTACAGCAAAACTGAGGTCATTGGGAAATGGTTCGGTAATTTTCTGGCGCCGGAGTATGTGGAATCATTCAGAGAACGATTTGAGGCATTTAAGAAGGCGGGCAAGGTACACAGCGAGTTCGAGATGCTCCACAAGGACGGGAGCAGGCGGTTTGTGGCGTTTGAAGGGACAATAGCGCTTTGCGAAGACGGGACATTAAAACAGACGCACTGCGTGATGCAGGATATCACGGCCAGCAGGAAGGCCCAGAGGGAGGCGGCGGAATATCAAAATGCACTTGCCCACGCGTCCCGGCTGAGCACGGTTGGCGAAATGGCGTCAAGTTTGGCACACGAACTTAATGGGCCATTCTGCGCCATACTGACGCACGCTGAGGGATGTCTGAACATGCTTAAGTCAGCGGCGCAATTCGATCACGGCAAAATGGCAAGCAAGGTTGAGACAATAGTGAAACAGGCTGAACGAGCAGGGATGATAATCAACCGGGTGAAGGGATTCATACGCAAAGAGCAACCGGAACTGAAGGATGTTGAGATCAATTCCGTGATCCGGGACGTAGCGGTATTTGTGGACACTGAAGCCAAAAGGATCAAGGCGAAGATCGGACTCGACCTGCATAAAAACGCGACATTCGTAAGAGGGGACAAGGTTCAACTGGAGCAAGTGATCCTGAACCTTGTGAAGAACGGTCTTGAAGCTATGGAAGAGACGGCTTGGACAGAAAGATCGCTTGTGATATCAACGGCGATAATCGACGGAAAAATAGAAATCGCGGTATGCGACAGCGGCAAGGGGATCGGTGAGGAGGATATCGCTAAAGTTTTCGAATCTTTCTTTACGACAAAGCCATATGGGCTTGGGATAGGGCTGTCGATATGCAGATCTATAATCGAATCTCATGGCGGAAAGATATGGGCTAAGAAAAACACAGATCAAGGAATGACGTTTAGATTTACCTTGCCGGCCGCGGTGTAGAACAGAGGCGTTACGAGTTGTATTTTTTTTACAGGAGATAAGAACTCAATGGAGGCATGGGAGATAAACGAAGACAAATACGAACATCCAACCGTATTTATCGCTGATGACGATGAGGCTGTGCGGTCGGGAATAGCGGATCTTGTGGCCGAGATGGGATTGGCAGTTGAGACGTTCGGCAGCGGGGAAGAATTTTTGAAGGCTTATGACAGTACCAGGCCCGGCTGTATGATTCTGGATTTGCAGATGCCCGGAATGACTGGGCTTGAACTGCAAAAACAGTTGGCTGCGAGCGGTACGGTTTTGCCTGTGATCATCATAACCGGGCACGGGTATGTGGCGGCTTCGGTGCAAGCTATGAAGCTGGGGGCTGTGGATTTTATTGAAAAGCCGTTCAGACAGCATGTTCTATGCGAGGCCATAACAAAGGCGATCTCACGCGATCGGTATCTTCGCCATAAATCGGTCTTGAAGGCCAATATTCGTTCGAAGTTTGATTCGCTGAGTTTGCGGGAGCGAGAAGTAATGGGGCTGCTTATCGCAGGAATGACGGATAAACAGATCGCGGCTAAACTGGAAGTGAGCCATCGAGCTATCGCTTTTCACAGGCTGCATATTTTAGAAAAAATGGGAGTGGGATCAACCGTGGAACTTGCCAAACTAATGGCGGCGGTCGATTGAGGTGAAATCCTGGGCACGACGAGGTTTTTATAATTCAATGCCAAAATAGTTGTTGGCGTTGTTATAAGAGATATTCTCCACAATTCGGCCAAGGAGCGGAATATCATTGGGGGATAAGTCCGAGTTCGACATCACTGCCAAGATATTACAGGGAATGCGGCGGAAAGTTACCGTCATATGAAACGCCCCAGTGATTTTACCGGGTGCGCACTTTCGATGCAAACTATGCCGTATAGGTATTTGCGGTTGTTTTTCCGCCGCGGCCGGTCCAGTTGGTATGGAAGAACTGGCCACGGGGCTTATCCACTCGTTCGTAAGTGTGGGCGCCGAAGTAGTCTCGCTGGGCCTGGAGGAGATTGGCCGGGAGGTGATCACAGCGGTAACCGTCATAGAAAGACAGAGCTGCGGAAATTGCGGGCATTGGTACGCCCATTTCGATTGCGCCAATTACGACGCGGCGCCAGGAATCCTGGGCGGCGGCGGTTGCCTTCTGGAAGAACGGGGCCAGCAGAAGATTGGTGAGCTTTGGATTGGTATCGAAAGCTTCCTTGATCTTGCCGAGGAAGACGGAACGGATAATACAGCCGCCCCGCCACATGAGTGCGATGCCGCCGTAATTGAGGTTCCACTTGTATTCGATAGCGGCAGCACGCATTAACTGGTAGCCCTGGGCATAGGAGATGATCTTCGACGCGTAAAGAGCCTTGCGGAGGTCGGCTATCATCTGCTTTTTATCTCCTTTAAAGACGAGCTTTGGGCCGGAGAGAATTTTGCTTGCTACAACGCGTTCGTCCTTAATGGCTGAGAGGCAACGAGCGAATACGGCTTCGCCGATGAGGGTAAGGGGTATGCCTGAATCGAGGGCGGCAATCATGGTCCATTTGCCGGTGCCCTTCTGGCCTGCGGCGTCTAGAATAAGGTCTATGACTTCTTTGCCATCCTGATCCCTGGCTGCCAGGATGTCGCGGGTGATCTCGACGAGATAGGAATCGAGTTCGCCTTTTTTCCATTCGGCGAAGACTTCGTGCATTTCCTTATTGGACATGCCTATGGATTTCATCATCTGATAGGTTTCACAGATCAACTGCATGTCGCCGTATTCGATGCCGTTGTGAACCATCTTTACGAAGTGGCCTGCGCCGTTTTCGCCGACCCATTCGCAACAGGGCTGGCCATCGGTCTGGGCGGCAATTTTCTGGAATATCGGCTTGACCTCAGGCCATGCTTTGGGTGAGCCGCCTGGCATAATCGATGGTCCAAGCAGTGCGCCTTCTTCGCCGCCGGAAACGCCGGTGCCGATATACAGCTTGCCTTTGGATTCGACATACTCGGTGCGGCGGATAGTATCGGGGAAGTGGCTGTTGCCGCCATCGATTATGATATCCCCGTCTGAAAGGTGCGGCAGCAGCAGTTCTATAAAATTATCAACTGCCTGGCCGGCTTTGACCATGAGCATGATCTTTCGCGGCGAGGCGAGATTTGCGACGAGTTCTTCTATTGAACGGCAGCCGATTATCTTTTTGCCTTTAGCACGGCCGTTGACAAAATCGTCTACTTTGGATATTGTGCGGTTGTAGCATGCGACGGTGAAGCCTTTGCTTTCCATGTTAAGGATGAGGTTTTCACCCATTACCCCCAAACCGATAAGGCCGATATCCGCTTTTTTTTCCTTTGCCATTATTACGGCTCTCCCAACATTTAAGTTTTTTCTTTAAATTTTATTACTAGCGTTTGACTCGTGAATTGCCGTTCCATATACTCCAGAGCTGGTCTTCATCAGCAGGCTGAGCATAATCGGTAAGCATCGTAACGGCAAGTGCTCCGCTGGCCCAGCCAAATCTGGCACATTTTTGAACATCCCATCCCTTGAGTATGCCATAAAGCAAACCGCCTACAAAGGCGTCGCCGCCGCCGATACGATCAAGAACACCGATCTCGCGAGGTTTAATAACCTCCCAAGTCTTAGTGTCAGTTACCATCGCTCCCCAAAGATGACTGTTTGCCGATACGACTTCACGAAGCGTGATTCCAAAATAAGTGGCGTTTGGGTATGCGGCCTGAACTTGGCCGATCATCTCTTTAAAGCTGTCGATTTTCTGGTCAAGTCCCTGACCACCGGCCTGAGGACCTTTAAAGCCAAGGCAAAGCTGGAAATCTTCTTCGTTGCCAATGAGGATGTCGCTGCCAGAGGCGATCTTGGCGAACGTCTGCTCAAGTTCTTTTTCTCTGCCTTTCCAAAAACTGGCTCGGTGATTGAGGTCAAAGGATATAAGCGAGCCGTTTTGCTTGGCAACACGGGCAATTTCAAGACATAATTTGCTGGTCTTAGGCGACAGTGCCGCAAAGAGCCCCGAAAGGTGCACGATCACTGCCCCTTCCTTTGCAAAAATTTTATCAAGATTGAAGTGTTCCGTACCAAGCTCTCGGCCAACCTCACCAGCTCTGTCATTATAAACTCTGGGGCCACGAGCACCGAGGCCGCTGTCAGCCATGTTGATCTGATGGCGATAGCCCCACGGGCCACCCTGTTCGAATTCAGGGCCTTCAAAGTCCATCCTGCGACTTTTGAGATTACCCTTTATAAAGTGCGAGACAGGACTGCCTTTGACAAATGCCGTCAGGACTTTGGTCTCCATGCCTAGATATGAAGCAATACTTGCAACATTGCTCTCAGCACTGGTCGCCTGCATTTTGAATGTGCCGCTGCAATGGAATGGCTGCGAATCAACGGGTGTTAATCGTATCCCCATGCTCGTTGCAACAACAAGAGAATATTTTTTGGATTTATTTTGAGCCATTTTTATTCCATGATAATAGTTGATTAGGATGTAAACCGCTCTCTCCAGGACCAAAGCCCCATGTCTGGATTCGAGATGTAGAAAATATATTCCCCATTGACGGTATTATAGCCATTAGTGAGCTTTTGGGGATTATAGATTTTGAGCATTTTGCCCAGATGGGCGTACGTGAAATTGCCACTTTGGATTTCCGCTTTCGAGATATTACCGGGGCAGTAGTTAATTGGGAATCGGCCTTCGGATGAGCTGCGCAGGGTGAGCAGCGGAAAAAAGTTTAAAGGGAGGTCTTTAGGAGTATATATCCGGGCCTGCACTGGCGGTAAAAATACAAAACGAAATGGACGGGCGATCGAGTTTAAAGCAATTGAACCAGCGGACTAAGTACTTGCGGCAACACGGCGGCGGTATATAATATTGCCATGGCAAAAATAGAGAGAGTAGGAATATCGTTAGAAACCGCCCTGCTGGAGCAATATGATAAGCTTATAGCCAAGCAGGGCTATGAGAATCGCTCTGAGGCCGTGCGAGATCTTATACGCCAGAGCCTCGCGGGCGAGAAGGTTAAAAAGCCCGATACCAAAGCTATTGGCGGAATATTCATCGTTTACGACCATCACGCGACGGATCTGTCATACAAATTGCTGGAAATGCAGCATCATCATTTTCTTCAGACGATCTCTTCCACGCATGTGCACCTCGACCACCATAACTGCCTGGAGGTGATAATACTTAAGGGCAAAGTGAGCGAACTTGAACATATAGGCGAGCACCTGACGAGCCTAAAAGGAGTCAAGTTAGGCAAGGTGAATATAATGGCAACGGAAGTGGAATAAATCCGGAAAACCTGAAGCACGAAGCTTTCAATAATCACGAATCAATAATCAATCAAAGGTTCGCATGTGCGGGGCAGTTATCCGCGCGAAAGTACCCTGTTTTGGGATTATAGTGCCAGCCGTAGAGGCCGCTGACGTAATTTGAATCGGTATCGATGCGTACACTGCGTTTTTTATTGAATGGATTGCGGGGCAGCCGGCTCATACAGGGAACGGAGCGGCTTGAGCATTTGTTTAATTCAATAAGCAGTTCGGTATCTGAGTTGGCGTCGGGACTCCTATCGAAGCGGGCATGATAAAAATCGATCTGCGAGCGTACCTGGCCGAGCATGGCTATCATCATCGCAAGGTTTTCATCATTGTCTGCTTTTGTGATGTGCGGGGCAAAAGAGTAACCGGCAAAGCTTATGACGGCTATGATAATTAGCAATTCCGCGATCCTAAATTGCTGAGTTTTTTTTGTCATAGGAACCCCTGCGCAAAAAAAGGCCGGCCGGTTCATCACCGGCAGGCCTGTGCGAGTAATATTTCATTACATACTGCTGTGAGTAGTTCCATCAGCTGTTACGCCTTCATCATCAGCATTGAAGGCACCTGTTGTATCATCGTAGCACCAGCCTGCAGTACCTGCACCAGGATTAGTACCAACTCTTACAGTAACTGCAACGCAGGGATCATCAACAAAAGGATTGGCAGGCATTTTTTGGAGATATTTACCATACCTACCATCAGTGTTGTTGATCAGACCACTTTGATTTGATTTGTTCAGCAGAGCTGTTGTAAAATCGACTCCGGTATAAGTGCCGGGCAGATCGTCATTATGCTGAATCTTGTATAGTTCGATCTGTGAACGAACTGTTTGAAGATTGCTTACAAGACTCGATACCTTAGCCTCAGAAGAAGCTTCTGTGAACTGAGGTATGACGATAGCCGCCAAAATGCCTAAAATAACGACAACGATAAGAATTTCCACCAACGTAAATCCGCGTTTAGCCTTCATTTTAATTCCCCTTTTCAAAATCATTTTACTTGTTAATAGAATCGACAAAAAAACAACATCACTTAAATCCGTTACCTAACGCAAATGCATCTCCTTATAATAATTCGGGGGCATACGCCTCTTTGTCAACTTATCGGCGGACCTGTTGGCTCCCCCCCTGCCGGAAAACCGGCAGCCGAGCCTTGTAGCAGGTTCCGTTATAGAAAATATAGGAAATGGTCGTGGATATGCCAAATGAGGATATGAAAAGAAATGAAGCAATAGCGGGTGTTTGTTAAAACCGGAGATATTGCGGCTCGGCGGTGATTTTTATGAGACGCTGATTAAGAGAGATGTGGGAAATATTTATTTCGATACAATTCAGGCTTTCGAGTACCTTGCGGACTTTATCTGCCCATTCTATTATTACTACCGAGCCGGGGTGGCAGAAGTCGTCGAATCCGAGCATTTCAAAATCGTGGGGGTTTTCAAGCCGGTAAGCATCTATATGGTACATCTCCAGCCGGGCGGAATATTCGTTTACCAGCACGAAAGTCGGGCTTGAGACATTGTGGCCCGTGCCTGCGCCGAGGCCCAGGGCTAATCCTTTTACGAAGTGCGTCTTTCCCGCGCCGAGGGGCCCGGTGAGGCTGATGATCTCGCCCCCTTTGAGATTGGCGGAAAAATCATTGCCTATCTGCATGGTTTCTTCGGGGGAATTAGATAATATTTCTTTGGATGACATAATTAATCTCGAAGATGATCATATCCGGACGGGATCAGTGGCAAGGTTTTGTCCGGGTATTCGATTTGTATTTTGCCGGGTTCGGTAATGCGGCCGACGGCTGTGATCGGGGTTGGCATCGTCCAGAGTTTTTTAAGAAGATCGTACTGGGCGGCTTCAAGCGTAAAGAGCAGTTCGAAATCTTCGCCGTCGTTAAGTGCGGACCCGATGGGATCAGGCTGTGTCGCGGCGGCATGTGAAACGGGGATGTCTGTCGCGCGAAGGGTCGCGCCGACATTGCTTAAACGGCAAATATGGTTAAGGTCAGTGCTGATACCATCGCTGATATCCATCATGGAGTTAATTCGGACCAGGCTTACAAGTACTAAGGCTTCTTTCACACGCGGCACGAATTCTAGATGCCTGCCCATCAGTGAGCCGCCAAGCGAGCCGGTAACGCAAATGATATCGCCGGGCCGGGCGGTACTTCTTTTTACAGGGGCGCATGGACCTGGCCGGGAGAGCATTGTTATGGAAACCGCGAAGTGATCGTCCCAGCTCGTGATGTCGCCGCCTATGAGGGGGCAATTGAACATCATTCCTGCGCGGGTTATGCCCCCGTGGAGCTGTTTTAATTTTTCTGAACCGAAATCACGGGGCAAAGCGACCGAGCAGACGGCACAAAGAGGAATTGTAGCCATTGCGGCGCAATCGCTCAGGTTGGAAGCCATAGCTTTATAACCGACTTTTTCCGGGCCGGCCGAGGCGAGGTCAAAATGCGTGCCGTCGAGGAGCATATCTGTCGTGATGAGGACGGAGGTATCTGGGCCAAGCGTCATCTGGGCCATGTCGTCACCGATACCTATGGGGAAACTTGCGGGATCAAGCCTGGTTTGGGCGGCAAACCAATCTGTAATGTGCGATTCATGGGAACTCATTTTAGTTGCTCACGCCAGAAAGCGATCTGAGATTTGGCCTGGCCACTGCCTCCAGCTCCCTCTGTGGAATAACGTTTAATAACGTTTTTGGCGCCAAGCTCAGCGTAAACATTCTGGGTTATGGCGGGGCAGAATTTCTGAAATTCTTCGATACTTAATTGGCCCAGCGAAGAGACGGGTTTATTTTCGCAATAAGCAACGAGCTGGCCTACTATGCCATGTGCCTGGCGGAACGGGACATTCTTGCGGACTAGGTATTCGGCTAATACGGTCGCGTCGAGAAAGCCTTTGTCGAGGCCTTTTTCAATGTGCTCGACATTGAAGCGGGTATTTGCGGCAATTGCGGCCGCCATATCTACGCAGGCAGAAACGGTATCAGCGGCATTGAAAACGTGAATCTTGTCTTCCTGGAGATCGCGATTGTAGCTAAGTGGCAGGCCTTTGATGATTGTCAGCATGGCAATGAGCGAACCATAAACCGAACCAGTTTTGCCGCGGATAAGTTCGAGCATATCGGGATTACGCTTTTGTGGCATCATGCTTGAAGATGTGCAGAAAGCGTCGTCGATATGGATGAAATCAAATTCGTTTGTGGAATAGATGATCCAGTCTTCAGCCAGGCGGGAAAGATGCGTACTTACCATCGAGCAGCAGAAGATGAACTCGGCACAGAAATCGCGGTCTGCGGTGGAATCTATACTGTTGCGAGAAGGCGAATCGAAACCGAGGAGTTTTGCGGTCATCTGCCGGTCAAGAGGCAATGTTGAACCGGCAACAGCGCCGCAGCCAAGCGGCGAAATATTGAGAAGAGTGCAACAGTTGGAAAATCGGATTATATCTCGATGAAACTGCTCGACCCACGCCAGCACATACGAGGCAACAGTTACGGGCTGGGCACGCTGGAGATGGGTATACGAAGGCATGCCTGCTTCAGTATAGCCCGATGCGAGATCCACGAGAGCACGCTGGAGTTTTTTTAGTTTCGTTGTCAAGGCCGCAATTTCATCTCGCATCCAGAGGCGAAGGTCTGTGGCAACCTGGTCATTGCGGCTTCGGCCGGTATGGAGTTTTTTGCCTGCGGCTGTTTTTGCGATAAGCGCCGCCTCAACGGCCATGTGAATATCTTCCTGGGTTTTATCAAATACGAAAGCACCCGATTCGATCTCTTTTTCGATCTGGGCAAGGGCGGATTTGATTTCGTCAAACTCCCCCGCCGAGAGCAGCTTTTGCTGCACAAGCATATTGGCGTGAGCTATTGATCCCTGGATGTCATACTTATACAATCGCCGGTCATAAGAGAGCGATTCAACGAAATCGATTGCCAGGTTGTTTGTTTTACCACTTAAACGGTGCTGCCAGCTTTTTTGATTTGCAGACATTAGTTTTTTCCAAATTCGCATGCTAGGGCGGCTGCGCCGATCATGCCGGCGGATTCGCCGAGGGTTGCAAAACGTATTTCCATTTTTTCCGGCTTGAGCGGCCAGAGGTACTTATTATAGAAATGCCTGATACGGCCCAGCAACGCATCACCCGCCGCGATCATGCCCCCTGCAAACAGGATACGTCTTGGTCCAGTGACATGCAGCAACGATACGCACAGAATACCAAGTGCTTTCGCTGTTCCCTCGGTTATCTCAAGTGCAAGGGCGTCATCTTTAGCGGATTCTGTGTAGATGTCCTTTGCGGTTATTGTACCCTTCTGCTTTAAGATTTCCATAAGGCTTGATTGACGCCCGGCTTGGAGAGCTTCAATAGTGCGTTTGACAGTGGATTTGGCGCTGGCATAAGCTTCAACACAGCCTTGCTGGCCGCATCCGCAAAGCCTGCCATCCATTTCGATGATCATGTGACCTAATTCGGCAGCATTATCCATAAAGCCGTGAACGATCTGACCGTTTGTAATAATGCCCCCACCTATACCGGTACCGAGGGTAATAAACACCATGTTATCTGCCCCCCTGCCGGCACCGACTACATACTCTCCATAACAAGCCGCGTTTGCGTCGTTTTCGAATACGCAAATTTTTCCTGTGCGGTCTTGCATCATCTGCTTGATTGGCACGTTGTGGAATTTTGGTAAGTTCGGGGCAGCAACCACGATCCCTTCTGCGATATTTGAAGGGCCCGGAGCACCGACTCCAATAGCTTTGAGAGATGTAAATTCTATATCGTTTTCAGCACAGATCTGACGCGACATTTGGGCCATGCGGTCGATTATGATTTCCGGATATTCTTGTGCATTTGTTGGAACGGAGATAGAGTTGAGCAGCTTGACATTTTCATCAAATATGCCAATCTTAATATTTGTCCCACCCAGATCGATACCGATGAAATGATCCGGCATATTAATCCTCATATCCATCAGGATGACTATTGTGCCATTTCCAGGCAGTTTCAATAATACCCTCAAGACTGGTGAACTTTGGTTTCCAGCCTAGCTCACGCACTGCTTTGGATGAGTCGGCCGTGAGAATCGGCGGGTCGCCCGCCCGGCGCTGATCTTCTACGACTTTTACGTCCTTGCCTGAAACTTTTTTAACGGTATCGATGACCTGCCTCACGGAATATCCTTTTCCGATACCGAGATTGCAAACGACTTCATTTTGGCTGTCTAGAGCCTTTAGGCCCAGCAAATGAGCAGAGCAGAGGTCTTCAACATGGATATAATCGCGTATGCAGGTTCCGTCCGGCGTTGTGTAATCGGTTCCGAAAATTTTTATATCCGCGCGTTTGCCCATCGCCGCATAAATCACAAGCGGAATAAGATGTGATTCGGGCGTATGGTCTTCGCCAAGTTTGCCGTCCTGGCCGGCGCCGCAGGCATTGAAATACCGAAGAGCCGCATAACGGAGTCGGCGCGTGCGGCACTGGAACTGACAAATGCGTTCAACATCCCACTTGCTATCGCCATAGGGATTTATCGGATTCTTCGGAGTTTCTTCGGTTATCAGCCCAACATCCGGCATCCCGTAGACGGCGGCGGTAGAACTAAAGACAAATTTGTCAACGCCCGCGTTTTCCATTGCTTCGAGAACCGTAAGTGCATTAGCCAGATTATTGCGGTAATAACGCAAAGGCTGCGAAACGGATTCGCCGACCTCAATGAAGGCGGCAAAATGCATCACTGCTTCAACACGGTGCTCACGCATCGTACGCAAAAGCAGTTCAAAGTTTGACAGATCACCATGAACAAATTTGACGCCATGCACGGCAGCGCGATGACCTTTGCTCAAATTATCATAGACTATAGGCTCATGGCCGTTTTGAGCCAGAACAGCAGTCATATTGGAACCAATGTAACCAGCCCCGCCGCAAACAAGTACTTTCATATTATTTGCCCTTTAGCTTGGAAAGTTTCTTTTGGATTTTGCCTAAAATATATGACTGTAGCTGCGAGTCGGGGCCAAGCTCGATCCACTGAGCTCCAGCTCGCTGCTGTTTATTCATCTGCATTCTTTGAACGCTTGATGCACTTTTGGAAAACATGCCCGGAACATCGGTGGGACTTGAAATTTCCTTTTCCGGTAGCGAAAGCCGTTTACATGATACAGTACAATCAACGCAGGCTTGCCCATCAAGGTTTGTGATCTGTATTTCGGCAGTCCGTTCGACGCTCTGGAGATTGGATTCGGCGAAATTGTATATGCCTCGTGTATCACTGCGCCAGAATTCAAAGAACTGGGCGGCCGGCAAGGGTCGGGTTGTTATAATGCCGTGCTGTAGGTCGGCTTTTTCAATAGTAAAGTGTAGTTTTTCGAGTACCTTCACTGAAGCATCAAAGGCCTGCTGGTTAGAAGCCGGCGAGCAGATCCTTTCCAGGGGCCCCTTGGCCTGTTTGCTGTGGCAGCCAACGATAAAAAAAACGCAGAGAATACCTAAATATCGCATAGTAGACCATCCATATTCATAATTGATGGGTGATTATATACCGCTTTTGGCGTTGTCTCAATAGATAACCGTGTGGGCGGGCGGGAAATTTACATGCCCAGCAGGACTATGTCTTCGGGGCTGGCGACTACATCCTTGTGGTGCGGGCCAAGGATCTTTTTAATCTCAGAACTGTGCTTGCCAGCTACTGCCTTGAGTTCAGATGAACTGAGATTGGTCACGGCTTTAGCTTTATCGTTGAGAGCGATTACCTGGCCGGCCTCAAATTCCCCTTCTATCGAGATTATGCCCGTCGGCAGCAGGCTTTTTCGTTTGGAAATTGCGGTTATTGCGCCATCATCGATGCGGATGGTGCCTGCGGGAGCGCTGTTGAGTATCCAGCGGACGCGGGCACTGAGACGGCGGCGAGGTAGAAATACAGTTCCGATTTCTTCGCCGGCCATTATACGCGTAATAACGTCAGTTTCGCGGCCGTTGGCAAGGACTATACGGCAACCTGCGTTTGCGGCGATTTTTGCAGCATCAATCTTAGTTTTCATGCCGCCAGTTGAGTGCGTCGAGCCTGCGGCACCGGCGCTTTTGATGATTTCATCAGTTATTTCATAAACGACGCGGACGGGCTTGGCTTCGGGGTTTTTGCGGGGGTCGCTGTCGTAGAGGGCGTCGATATCAGTGAGCATTATAAGTAGGTCGGCATCGATCTTGCTGGCAACGAGGGCACTGAGTTTATCGTTATCGCCGAAGGCTGAGCCGATTTCATCTGTGGAAATACTGTCATTTTCATTGATTATAGGCACCACTTTAAGGCCCAGCAGTGTATCCATCGCGTTGCGCAAGTTTAGGTAGCTGGTGCGGTTATTGAAAACCCAGGCGGTTAGGAGTACCTGCGAAACTGTAAGGTCGAATTTATCGAATGCTTTTTTGTACTCGGCCATGAGGAGCGGCTGCCCGATGGCGGCGCAGGCCTGGCGAAGCTTAATACCCGTAACTTTACCTGCTAGCTCGAGTTGCATCGCGCCCATGCCGATTGCGCCAGAAGTTACGATCACGACTTGGTACTTTGAAGCCCCAAGCAGACTGACCTGGCGGGCGAGGTCGGAGAAATATTCGGTATCGATGCCGCCGTTTTTGGTCAGCGTATTGGTGCCGATCTTGATCACAACGCGTTTTGCCTTGGAAAAGTCACGCATTAGAGTTCAAAGTCCTTTTTGAGCGGGGCGTGGGTGTATTTTTTCGCATTTGGGCCGGTGTAGTCGGCGACGATTTGGCCGGTGCCGATGAGCTTGTATTTGTAAATCACGAGGCCTTCAAGACCTACGGGGCCGCGGGCGTGGATTTTTGAGGTGCTTATGCCGACTTCAGCGCCTAGGCCGAAGCGGAAACCATCTGCGAAACGGGTAGAGGCGTTCCAGAAGACATCCGCCGAATCTACCATTTCCATGAATTGGGCGGCGGCGGCTTTATCCGCAGTTACGATGGCGTCAGTATGCTTTGAACTATAAGTGTTTATGTGGTCGATAGCTGCGGCAATATTGGGTACGACTTTGATACTTATTATAGAATCGAGGTATTCGGTTGCCCAGTCTTCGTCGGTAGCGTGATTTGCGGTAATAATCCCACAAGTGCGGTCGTCTCCGCGGATCTCAACGCCTTTTTCCTGGAGGGCGGCCTTGATGCGGGGAAGAAATGCTGGTGCTATAAGTTCATGCACTAAAAGGGTTTCGGCAGCATTACAAACGGCGGTGTACTGGCATTTGCTGTCAACAGTGATGTTTACTGCCATGTCGAGGTCGGCGGATTTATCTATATAGACGTGGCAGATGCCGGCGGCGTGGCCCATAACGGGGATGTTGGTGTTATCCATTATGTAGCGGACGAATTCGTTTGAGCCGCGGGGGATGAGTAGGTCTATGGAACGATCGAGTTTTAGCATATCCATAACGCCCTGGCGGGTCTCGACCAGTGTGAGCCAACCCTCGGGCAGGCCGGCACTTACGGATGCTTTGTAGATGGTATCCGCGAGGATGCGGTTTGTGTTTGCGGCTTCGGCACCGCCTTTTAGCAGGCAGGCGTTGGAGCTTTTGAGGCAGAGGCTGGAAATCTGGACGAGGGCGTCGGGGCGGGATTCGAAAATAACGCCGATAACGCCTATGGGGCTCGTTACCTTGTATAATTCCAGGCCTTTCGTAAGTTCAGTGGCTGAAAGGGTTTGGCCAACGGGCTCGGGGAGGTTTATGAGAGATCTGAGGCCGTCGCAGGTTTCTTTTATTTTTGCACAGTCGAATTTCAGGCGTTTTTGAAGTGCGGGAGCCAAATCGGCTTTTTTTGCGGCTTCGAGGTCGCGGGTATTTGCGGCGATGATCGCATCTTCATTATTTACAAGAGCTTGCGCAACGGCCTCAAGGGCGGCGTTTTTTAGGTCGCTTTTGAGGGCGGCCATGCGGATGGCGGCGTTTTTGGCCTTTGATGCGGCAAGTTCAATGTTCATAAGTAGTTACACCGGCTTCTTAAAAAAGCTTATTTTACCGGCAACGGGTTACAAGGCAAGTGGCAAAACTTGTGTCAAACTGAATTTTTGGCGGTCTAGGGGGTAGTCAGAGGGTAGACGGACGGTAGTCGGAAGGTAAACTGAGGGTGTGCCGAAGGCTTGTAAGAGGTGTTTGGTGGGGCAGGGAAAAGTGATTATTAATTATAGACTATTGATTATTTTATCATAAAAAAGGTGTGGCCCCGTAAACATTTTTTTGGCCAATGGGGTGCGGGGTGCGTATAATGTGTTGGTTTATTTTTCAGGAGATTGAAATGTTGGAATCTGGGATTTTGGCCTGGGGTATGCCGGGCGGCTGGGAGTGGATAATTATTCTTGTCATTGCTTTACTGGTTTTCGGCAGCAGGCTGCCAAGCCTGGCAAGGGGAATGGGTAAGAGCCTTTCTGAGTTTAAGAAGGGAATCAAAGAAGGAACTGAAGAGAGCAGGCAGGAGTCAGAAGATAGAAAATAAGTTCTAAGTTTTGAATTATGATTTCGGGAAGGGAGAATAATTTTTTCCTGAACTGATCTAAAAATCAAAAATATAAAGCTCCGCAAGACGGGGCTTTTTTTTATGCGCTGGTTGTGGGGGAAAGAAAAAGACAACGGCAATGCAGGGCCTAATCTGGAGCATCACAGAAAAAAGTCTGTTGACGGCGATTGCCTGCTTCGTAATGTGCAGCGGATATCCCGGTACAACTACTCGTGCCAGTCTTGCAATCAAAAATAGATTTTCCGCATGGGCAAGGGTACTTGCCGATCCTACGAAACTTACCCCTTTTTCTGATCACCTTACCACCTATAGGTATTAGCTAACTGGCAAAGCTACAAAGAATTTACTGCCTTTGCCTTGCTGGGATTCGAGCCAGACATTTCCATCCATTCGATTCAAAAGGCGTCTGACTATTGTGAGGCCGACCCCTTCGGTTGGGCTATCAGTGTCAAGGCGATGGAACAGTTTAAAAATGTTCTTTTGATGATTCAGTGCTATGCCGCGACCATTATCCTCTACAGAATAGATTGAGTATTGGTTTTTGATGAATCCTCGTATGTTGATTTTTCCCGGCCGCGTGGGGTCAAGATACTTAATTGCATTATTGATGAGATTGAAAAATACTTCTTTTATAAGCCCCCGATCAGCCTGGCAATTTGGAAGCGGCTCGATGGTCAATTCAATTTTGTTTTCCTTTATTATCTTTTCAGAGTCTCTGACGATATTTTCGAGTAAATCATTCATGTCAATTTGGATGGAATTGATATCGGCCAGCACGATATGCGATACTTTCAAAAGTGATCGCAGCATCTGATCTATGGAGTGTGTACTTTGTTCAATAAATGATAATTCCTGGGGAATATCGGTATTGAGCACTGTCATGATCTCATTGCTTTGAAAATCGCCTACGTTGCTGGCCATGATTTTCTCTTTAAGCTCATTTATGCTTCTGGCGAGTTCGCCGGAAAAACCCATAATGTTAACCACTGGTGAGCGAAGGTCATGCGAAGCTATATTTATAATAGTTTCAAGCTCTTCATTTTTGCCCTTAAGTTCATTTGCCGTCTTGTGTAATAGGTGCTGATTTTCTGTTAATTTCTGTTCGCCCGCCTTTAAGGCTGAGATGTCCTGAATAATTGTAATCGAGTAAAGTGACTTGTTCACTGAATCCCGCTGCAAAGACCGTGTCACGTATACCCAGACAAGTTGCCCATCCTTGCGGATATAACGTTTTTGCAGGGAATAATGCTCAAGTTCGCCTCGCATGAGTACTTCGAATTTAGATAGGTCGGCGGGCAAATCTTCGGGGTATGTGATTGCTTGAAAGGATATCCTGGACAATTCTTCTTTTGTGTAGCCGAGTATATCGCAGAGCCTCTGGTTAACCCTTATCCAGATGCCCTCCAAGTTAATATGTGAAATTCCCACAGCCGCATTTTCGAAAGTGCCGCGAAACATCTGCTCGCTTTCGCAGAGTTTGTCGAAATCTGTGTTTTCATTGTTGCGCATAGAATACTCCATCTATTACAATCGAATTTGAATTGCTACAAACCCCCAAAACTTTATTCTAGTCGGATTCAGAGGAACATGCAATCAAACCAACTATTATATTCTGCTTATCCTAAAAGGTTTTAATATAAACTCGAATAGGTTTCAAAAAGCTGTTCCCAAACGCAACAGGAGTTGTCGGCCTGCATCGTCTAGTGCTTTTAGGTGAAAGAAATCAGGTTTATCCTAATTGTATTGCTACTCTTACTTGATATGATCGAGCTTATAAATGACAATATGAAATGGGATTGCAGCTGATTTGGCCGACAATGTACCTAAAAACAATGTGCATGTCTTTCCAGATAGATACATCCAAAACCGCGTAGCAAAACAATCCAACAATAAAGTCAAATTGTCCAAATTAGGCTGGAGATCTCGGCGAGATCGGAACTATCGCGGGCTGTTGAGTCAGATGCGGGGAGGTTTCAGCTAGTCCAAAAATTTTGAAGGGGTGGTGTATGGGATTATTACTACTTATTATCGTTCTACTGTTTCTTGTCGGTGGACTACCTCGATGGCGTTACAGCCGTAATTGGGGTTATGGCCCAAGCGGTGGATTGGGACTGCTGCTGGTTATCCTGCTGATACTGATGCTTATGGGATATATTCCCCGTAGTTTCTGAACAACCCGTTGCATACCGTCTAAAAATTATTCAAGTGAGAGAGTGTGCCGGGGGGCGCACTTGATCATACGATAGCTCGCTTTTGTTGATTTGGAATGCTGTTCGGCGAGTAAAATATCAGTCGCATTCAAAAACACAATCAGTAAGCCTAACGGTGGTGCGCGACGGCAAACACTTGGATGCAACATGGAGTTACACCTTGATAGCCAGAGTGCCGTTGAGCACCCGTTCAGGCGAACTCGGCTTGCGGACGAAAACAGATGATAAACAAAAGTTCGACTTCATTTTTTAAAATAGCCGATCCTTTCAACGCACCTGGATTAATTATTTTATAGCAACACGGAATCAGGTATTTCCTATAGAAGGTTCAGACTGAAATCGCCAGTTTCCATTAGAACTAACGTGTAAGAACAATGCCACGATAGGAGCACTGCTTGCTTGTCGTTCAAACGCTCGGGCGAGCGTCAGTCTGGCAGGTATGGTAGTCGCCCCACAGTAACCATTCACAGTTTTTATGGGATAAGCTTTGATATGGTGTTCCGGAATAGCTGGAATGCAGGGCATCAACAAAGAATTGATAAATGCTGCGTTTATATCGGCACAGAACTTTTTCCGTAATCTGCGGATTAGTCATTTCATCAACAGTTTCAATTCCAGTGGACTTTCAATATTAAATTTTGCCCATAATACCTGCTATACTCTGTCGTCAACTTTACATATTATATAAAATCACACCAGAAAGCACATATTGGAATCACTTGGCGATGCTGGTTAGAGGGGGTCGTTGTGCCTGCGTCTCGGTTGGCCCAGAGGAAAGAATTTGAGGTTTACAGGGGGTTTGGTTGGGGATAAAATGCGCCGCTTTGGGTATTTTTAGGGTAACAGGAGTTTATATGCAGAAAGTTACGCTGATAACAGGGGATGGGATCGGTCCGGAAATAGCAACTGCGGCGCAAAGGTGCATCGACGCCACTGGCGTAAAAATAGAATGGGAGATCGCGGAAGCGGGTGTTGATGTGATGGCAAGATTGGGAACTCCCCTGCCGGACTCGACGCTGGAATCAGTTAAGCGTAACGGGCTGGCACTGAAGGCGCCGATAACGACGCCGGTCGGAACGGGGTTTCGGTCGATCAATGTTTACCTGAGGCAGGCGCTTGATCTTTATGTGTGCCTGCGGCCCTGCAAGAGCTATAAAGGGGTGCGGAGCAAATATGACAATATCGACCTTGTGATAGTTCGTGAGAATACCGAGGATCTGTACGCGGGTATCGAATTTGAAAAAGGCAAGGACGATACCAACGAATTGATCAACTGGCTCAATAAGCACAGCAAGAGGCAGATAACAAGCGACGCAGGTATAAGCATTAAGCCTATCACAGTGCGGGCGACGGAGAGGATATTTAAATACGCGTTTGAATATGCCAGGGCTAACGGGCGTAAGAAGGTTACGTCGGTGCATAAGGCCAACATCATGAAATTCACAGACGGGCTGTGGCTTGAGGTGAGCAGGAACATGGCTAAGCAGTACCCGGATATCGAATTCGACGACAGGATAGTAGATAACATGTGCATGCAGCTTGTGCAGAAACCTGAGCTTTATGATGTTATCGTGCTGCCTAATCTTTATGGTGATGTTTTGAGCGATCTTTGCGCGGGGCTTATCGGCGGCCTTGGAATGGCGCCAGGTGCCAATATCGGGGAAAAGGGTGCGGTGTTCGAGGCGACACACGGTTCGGCTCCGAAATACAAGGGACTTAACAAGGTCAATCCGGTGGCTTTGATACTTAGCGGCGTATTGATGCTCAGGCACATGGGGTATGTCAAGGAAGCCAATAAGCTCGAGGCTGCAGTTGCCGCGGTCGTGGCACAGGGCAAGGATGTTACTTATGATATGAAGGCGGATCGCAACGACCCGACGGCGGTTGGGACTAGCGAGATGGCGGATGCGATAATCAAAAAAGTGCTTAGTGCTTAGTTCATAGTGCTTAGAAGAAAGAAGACGAATGAGCACAGCCGGGTTGGTCAGGTTGCTGGACAGGGCAAATCGGAGGCCGGGAGCGGTTTTGCTTCGGGCTGTGCTGATGCCGGCTGGGTGGGGATATGGGCTGATCACGGGGGCCAGGAACTGGCTCTTCGATAAGAAGATTTGCGCGGCTTATAATCCGCGGGTGCTTACGATAAGTGTGGGCAATATCACAGCGGGCGGGACGGGTAAGACGCCGATCGTGATCTGGCTGGTGAATAAGCTTATCCAGGCTGGGCTCAAGCCGGCAGTGCTTACGAGAGGGTATAAGAGTAAAGGCGGCGAGATCTCGGATGAGCCTGCGATCATTGAGCGGGCATGCGCGGGGACGAAGGTGCTGATCAATTCAAACCGGATAGCTTCGGCCAGGCGTGCGGTTTATGAACTGGCGCGGAATGTGCTGGTGCTTGATGATGGTTTTCAGCATCGGCGACTTGCCAGGGATGTTGAAATTTTGGCTATCGACGCGACACGGCCTTTCGGGTATGGACGTATGATTCCGGCGGGACTTTTGCGGGAGTCTATCGGTTCGATAAGGCGGGCGCATGCGGTGATAATTACCCGGTGCGACCTGGTGAAAAAGGACGAACTCGATTCCATTATCGACAAGATCGAAGAAATTAATCCCAGGGCTGTGATAGCTACTAGCAGGCATAAGCTGGGCGAGGTGCGGTTTGGGGATGGCACCGCGGCGGACATCGGGGAGATGGCTGGAAAGAAGATTTTCGCGTTTTGCGGGATTGGCAACCCGGAGGCTTTTTTCGACCAATTGCAGAAATGCGGGCTGGAGGTGGTCGCCAAGCGGGTTTTTGCGGATCACCATAATTACAGCCAAAGTGAACTGGATGACGTTTTGGCAAAAGCCCAGCAGACTGGGGCCCAGGCAGCGATAACGACCCAGAAGGATTTTTTGAAATTGGAGACGCTCAAGGCAGGCGGGAATGTAAAATTGGGTTTTGCTGGGGTTAGGCTGGAATTTATCGAAGGGGAAGATAGAATAGCGGGATTGATTATCGATGATTGATTATTGATTATTGATTATTATTCAAAGAAGTTGCGGGTTCAAGAGTAGATGCAACTGCTTTCTAAACGCTAAACGCTGAACGCTAGGAATTTAATGTATACGAAATTATTAAAAATGGTTACGAACCTGGGGTCGCCGAGAGTTTTGCTTGCGGGCGACTTTATGCTGGATAGTTATGTTTACGGTGATGCGCTGCGGATAAGCCCGGAGGCGCCGGTGCCGGTGCTTAAGGTCGTTAAGCGAGAGCATGCGGCCGGCGGAGCGGGATCGGTAGCCGCGGACCTGGCGGCGCTGGGGGCAAAGGCTATTTGCATCGGGACAATCGGTG
>Ga0079306_1000605_pt1 | contig 31162 bp, 18 predicted proteins | sample Methanotroph_Enr_FD_79181 | JGI IMG/M metagenome (GOLD analysis project Ga0079306, IMG submission 79181) | Enriched soil microbial communities from Old Woman Creek wetland in Ohio, USA - Methanotroph_Enrichment_5 | ecosystem: Environmental > Terrestrial > Soil > Wetlands | place: USA: Ohio... | reverse complement strand
ACAAAACCATACTTTTAGGGATGCCTTTGACCCCTTAGTAGAAAATCAACCCAGACATAAGAAACCCTTATTCGCATTTTGTATAGCGTTTTAGAATTAAAGCAGATAAAAATCTTATATCGAGCTCACGTTAAATAAGTGTGTTTTAAGAATAGAACCTGCCTGCGGCAGGCAGGTCCCATTTCTTTGTTTTGAAATATATAATTCAATATATCAAACACATACAACTTGTACAATGCCTAATGTTGATTGACAAACTTATCCTATGGCTAGAATTAGTAAAGTTGAATTATCTGGTTGATAAATTCTCTTTAGGCTTTGTTTTCAGGGATGCGCGGTATGCAACTTTAGTTTTCGGTGCTGCATTATAACTGGCAATTGCCTTTTTATATTCGTCAAGAGTGTCTTTCATATTTTTAGTTGTAAAATATGTATCCAGCAGCATAGGATTAATCTTATCCGCTTTTGAAAGATCTTCTATGGTACCTGCATAATCGCCAAGATAACGTCTGGCAATTCCTCTATACAAATAAGCATCCGCATGTTTCGGTTTAAGCCGTATTGTTTCAGTAAAATCGCAAATAGCACCTGAATAATCCGCCAAGTCCTGTTTTGCAATACCCCGGCTTAAATAAGCCATATCATCTTTATGATTAAGTTCAATTGTCTTTGTATAATAAAATATGGCTTTTTCGAAATTTTTGAGCTTATATTCTAAATCTGCTATATTAAAATAAGCATCTACATAGGTTGAATCTAATTCTACAGCTTTATTATAATCCGATAAAGCATTATCAAATTCGCCCAGGTGGAACTCTGCAAGTCCTCTGCACACGTATGTTTTCTCATCGCTGGGGTTATCTGCAAGAAACAACGTGAAATATATTACTGCACTTCTATAATCGCGAATGTTATACCTTGTAGCACCATTATTAAAGTAAAAATAATAATCCGATTGCCCATTTGCGAATACACTTCCCAACAACATAAAAAATAAATAAATATACTTTTTCATCGTTCACTAAATTACATTAGAAACTACTGCTTAAGTTGTAAGAATCCATTGTTACAAAAACACATCCCGGGTTCTTCAGCCAAGGCTGTGAAACATTCCTGCCCGCCCTGCTATCATATACAAACCGCGAGATACAAACATCCCTCAAAAGAGGACAAACCCTAACGTTATGTCAAAATTTCCCATAGCATCATTAAACGTTTGAGTCCCGGGTTTAACTCTCAATGGGTAACCATCCACTTTATCTGTTAATGCATATTGAGTAGTAAACTCAGCCCCAAGAAAGACTTTCCTATTTACATTATATGTATACCCCATTCCAAATGTTATTACTCCTGCCCTGAAATCAGGAAAACCTACGTATGCCCCGGCAGGATAATTCACTTTTCCCTGCATTACCCCTCCGCCAAAGAACGCATAGATAGAGTTACGCTTGTAAATACGATATTTAGGCCCAAATATATACTCTTGCTCCACCCGGGCAGTCAATGCGTATAGATTGGTAGCAGAACGGTAAAGGCCAACGCCATGGTGCTTGCCATCACCATCATCCGCTGCGTAACTGCTTCGCTGGAAATTAACCCGAAAACCAATGCCTTTAGGAAACATTTGCCTATACCCGATTGCAAGATCATAATTAGCACCATCAATGATGCTTTTGCTAAATGGTGATTCCCATGCATCCCCGGAGCAATAAGCCACACCTGTTGACAGAATGATTGACCCGGTTGTTTCTAATGGCCTAGTTACCAAACCCCTTCGGGGTTTAGCATAAAACTCAGGTATAAATGCTAATAGGACTAATGCCAATACCAATACTTTATTCATTTTACCTCCATAATATTAATATGTGATATAATTAATTATGATTATCCGTTGTATTAAGTAGCTTTCTGTATTTAATAATGCATTCTCACCACAACCAACAGTCAACGACACGAAGTGAATTAATAGAATCTGCCTGCACCGGTCAGGGACATAGAAATAATGGGAGAAAAAACATAGAAACTGGTTAAAACAACCGTTAATTCATTATTTAATCTGGTTTTCTGCGAAATAAAAATTCAATAGCTTTCTGAGCAACAAACAGCCAAGAAACATATCAACATATTTACAATTTACTCCTTTACAAAAAAAGGGAGCCTGGAATCTACCTGAATTATCAATAGCACGCCAGCAATTAATTTTTCATATCTTAGTTTAAATAGAAAAATCCAGAACTCCCTAATGAGGAATATGTAAAATGATATAAAACAGCTTTTTTCCGTTCAAATACAAATACCAGATGCAACACCTTCAAGGATAGCCAAACATTACAATTACTCCTCTGTGGGAGGGGAATTTAACACCCCATTTTTCATTAAAATTTTTCTCCCGCTTTCCATTCTGTACCTTTGTAAAATAGCTACCTAAAACACACGTGCCCAATCCTAAACACTCTCCTGCAAGCATTGCATAAGCACTGGCATTAACTATTGAAGTCCGGTGCGTGTCTGCCGATCCGTAGAAATACATTGCCAAAGGCGCATTGAACGAAAACCTTTTTTTTTTTGAGATAAAGTCTTCAAGATAAACGTCAATAACCTCCCGGTTACACCCACGTACTAATTCATCTGTTGCCGAACCGCCATATCCTTCTATAAACTTTAATAACTTTCTCGCCATAAACCTTTTTTTACCTTTTATTCCCACTGATACTTCCTCCATAAAAGCTGCAACTTGTTGGGAGTTATTTATAACCAGTACATGCACTGCAGACGGTGGAAACCCAATTGGAGCAGTTTGAGCTGTATCCAGAATTTGCCGCATTTTTAACAATTCTACCGTTGCGTCTTTGAATTGATGAGTTATTTTATGCCGATGCAGCATATCCAGTAAATTAGCAAAATTGCTTGAAATAACGCTTCGGCCCAACTTTTTGCCGGCGTCAGGCGACAATAGGCAGTAATCAATTGAAATAGCACCTGTTGGACAAGATATAGTACATGAATTACATTCAATACAGTTCATATCACCAGAATTTAATATTCCTGCCTTATGGTTTGAAATTATAAATACTGAAGCCGGGCAAACTAACATGCAAATGCCACAACCATTACAGGTTTCCCGTTGAATAAGAACATTGTTTATTTTTCCAGAATGGTCTTCTGTCGATTTCATTACTTAACTTATAAGTTGCTGAGTAAACTCATCTTATGTAACTGTCAATTATACAATACAAACTGTAACACGGCACTGGGCTTAGATCATAGTTATCCTCAAATTAGCTCTGGGAACATTAGATATTGCATACACCTAAATACCTGAACTTTAATTCAAAAAGAAACAAGTAAACTAATACACTGCTTATTCTTAAAAATATTGGGATTTCATAACACCAATAATTTTTTCATCCCGATAAAAGTGTTTGTACATCTTCATATTCTTTCAAGCCATTTTAAAACACCATTTTCATCCAGGAACACTTTAATTGGAATACCCCTATTAATACAGGTACATTCAAAAAAGGAATAGAAATCCCAATCATCCTTATTAACTATATAGACCGTTGGAATATGCCTGAATTCAATATCAATTTTATCATAATGCATAGAGAACCAAAAATAGGCTTCTCCAATTGAAACTTTGTTTTTCGACAGCCTGAAATCAAAAATTATTTTGTACTTGAGCTCTTTTGCTTTCATCATAATTTCCAATCCCATTGCAGCCAATTCTCCTGCTTCCAAATTACCAATCGTTAGAACATTAATAGTTTTGTTCTCATTGTTTATTATATACTCGTACTGCATATCTTATCTTTTATATGAATATTTAACTACTTTAAGCATCAAAATATAATTCTGTATAGACCTCAAATGACAAATACAGAATACATTTACAATGGCACACAATATATAAATACCTATGACAACCAGAATTAAGCAATATGGAATGAAATTCAGGAATAAAATTGACGTAAAAAAAAACGGGATTTAAGTAATCATTATCATGCTTTTTGAAAATTTCAAAGAAAAAAGAAGTAATAAAACGGCTATGCTATCCAGTCATCTGCAATCAACAACTCGCAACCTCCCTACCGGATTTATCTGGCTCAAGTAGAAGCAGACCTGAACAATTTACTAGTTGAGACTTCTCTTATGTTTGCAAATCCATTAATTTAAAATAGATTTCCGTACGGGACCTTAAATTCAACTTTCGTGATATTCCTTGGATAGTTCCTCGAATCCAATTGTGGGTTTTATGTGTAATATGTGCTATTTCGGTATCAGACATGCGCGAAAGCAAAAGGCAACATATGATTACTTCATAATTTGTCAAGCATGGAAATTTTGAACTAATTTGTTTAGCTGCGTTTTCGTCCAGTCGTTCATAAGTATCTATCATATCTGTATTAAGATTTTCAACAAGAGTATCTAACATTCCTTTTCCTTTATCATCTAAATGCGGTCGAAGCTTTTGAATATCATGGCAAATAGAATTTGTAAAAAAAAGAAGATTTGCGCTTAATGCGATTTTAGATTCCGCAAACTGAAATATATAAACATCCTCTAATCCTTTGTGCAGACTTGCACTAACTTGCACACGCGCCATGTAGCCATCGCCCTTTAGCAGAAGCATTCGTTCATTATTGACTTCTTTTTTTTGTTGCAATTCATCTATTATCCTATAAACAGGTCTAATATCACTTACTATTTCATATTCCCTATAATCAATTTTCTTTTCCAAATCAATCAACAGAAAGCTAGAAGCAGCCTTATTAACAAAAAACAACTCTGCATCTTCATCGAAAAATAATGTACAGAATGGTAAATGATCGAACATATCCATTAACTCTTGATGAGTATTTGTTATTACTGGTTTTGGACTCATAATTAGGAACTGTTTAAAAATAATTCTTAAATTAGTTTTCAACTATTTTTTTATCTATAGCAAAAAACAACTGAAAAAGACAACAGAATTATACTGTTGAGAAATAAATTAATTACGGGAATGCAGGTATGATTATACCTTTTCATTGAAATTGGAGAATACTCTTTCTGCCATAAGAAATTTTAGCACGTATACGGCTAATACATTCAGGCGTACAGCCTATATAGTTGGCAATATGAATTAACGAAACATTTCTAACCAACTGCCGATCATTTATTAACAATTCTTCGTATCGTTCTTGAACATTCATGCTCTGCATCTTTACCAACTTACTTTCTAATGCAGTTATTAAACAAACAATGATAATTTCTTCAATTTTCCAAATTATTGGATACTTAATCTTAAATTTATTGAGTGTACTCCAATCAAACTCGTAAACAACTGCATCGGATAATAATTGAATGCTCACATTAGAAGGTATCCGAAGCGCTGAACTGGGATATGAATCAATAAATTCGTTAGGAAACGTAAAAAAAATTGTTGTCTCTTCTTTTCCTTGCATGTGAAAAGAGCGAGCCATTCCTTTCTCTAAATAATAACATTTCTTAGACACCTCCCCCTCCTTAAGCAAGTATGTACCCTTAGGCAAAACTTTTCGTTTAAACAAGTCATAAAACTCTTCTTTAGCCTGTTCTTCAAATTCCATAAAAAACCCAAACAGCTTATTTGTATGTGGGTGCATGTAATTGTACCGGGCATCTGGGGTACATAAACTTTCTTTTAGTAGCTGTGAAATCATAAGGATCTGGATTAAAGTGTTTAATAACTATAAAATAATTTTTTTAGCATAACTTCATGCGACTGCTTTTTCACAGTTCAAATACTCGGGCAAATTAACTACTACTTTTTCACCAAAACACCTATGAAAAATTGATAATAGTCAAGAAACACTAAGTATTTGCAATTAATATCAATAAGCAATCAAATCAATTAATTAACACAAAACGAGAAGTTAAAATATTGTATATTTAACTGTATACGAGTAATTTAAAACAAAAAGAAGAAACAATACAAACAAGTTATTGTAATAATTATTACGACTGTTTGTAGTAGTCTTTTTAATCAAATTAGCTAAAAGAACAGCTATATTTACATTTTTTACGATTCATAAATATATGTACTAAAAAAACTAATTCACAATATTTAAGCAAACAAAATTGAAACAAGCTGATTGATATATTGAAACAAAATTGAAACAAGTAGCACGTAGAACTAAGATCAAGCAAAAGCATAAAAAAATAGCCCCAAACAACTAAATGTTCAGGGCTATTGATCGAATACAGTTTTTTGTAGCAAAAAATACATTATTGCATATTGTTATGCGGCTATTTCATAATGAAAGTAAAAAAGTGACTAAGTTATCGTCGGGTTTTAAACCCATCTTTTTTCGTAATCTAGTACGGGCGGTCCTGACACTATCAACTGTAAGAAACATAATAGCAGCTATTTCTTTTGTGCCCAGATTCAATCTTAAAAATGCTGCAAGTCTCAGTTCTGCAGGAGATATTGAGGGATAAACAGCAATAAGGTTGTCAAAAAAACTGGGATGGACATGCCTGAAATAGTTATAAAATTTATCCCATGCTTCATTCTTAATCTTTTCTGATAAATTTACTATCAAATTGTTTAACCGATGTCTTAGATTTTCATCCAAATGGCCATAATTAGTTTTTATATCGACTATTTCTTTTCTCAATTTCTCATTATATTCATTGTTTTGGACTATATGCATTGCCGTATTAGCCAGATCACGATTTTTTAAATCAATTGTCTCATTATAACTATCAGCCAGCATCAACATTGAACGTACACGGGCAATCAGTTCAATTTTTTCAATTGGCTTTCTGATAAAATCGATAACACCAGCATTAAATGCCGCTTCCAGATACACTGGATGGGTCATCTTCCCGGTTAACATAACAACCGGTATCTGACAAGTCCGCTCATCTTTTTTCAAATGTCGAACCAATTCAATTCCATCCATAATCGGCATTACCCAGTCGCTTATAATTAAATCAGGCAAAAAATTAGCACAAATCCGAAGCGCATCCCTCCCATTACTTGCCCGGTAAAATAAATAATTAGCTTCCGTTTCTTCAAAACAATCTATTATCAGGTTCAATGTAGCAACATCATCATCAATTATTAAAATTCTTTTTGATTTCATTTTTATAGATTAAATTCATTTTGGGCTGCATGTATTACAAATTGCAATAATGAAGCGGTTATGTATTATTTTTAAAACAATAAGATAGTTGCCGCTTAGCAAATCATACAAATTTATATTGCTCAGCAAAACAGCCGCTATAGTAGATTAACGTTTAGTTTCAAACAGTTTCTTAGCGTTTACCCTTGCTAGGGTTTAAGCATCCCTATTAATATACGAAAAGAAGTCTCATTGAAATTGTTACAAGAAGTTTTTAATTGCCATAACCATTCCCTGTTTACATAAATATCATTTTCCATAATTTTAATTGTTTTACGTAATACTGAAATCTCATTTAAACTACAATAATGTAACACATCATAATGAGTCGATACATATTTTATCTGAGCCTCAGTCATGTTCACAACATCAATTAGCCCAAACCTCTCTAATATTTTAAAACTATTCTCTAACTTGGTTGCAGTCACTATTTTCAATCCAAAACTCACGCTAGTACCAATACCTGGCACCGAATCCAATTTCAGGTTACTATCATGCGCCTCTAACGCCATTTTGCAAAATGCCAACCCTAAACCTGTAGACAGGAGAGTTGTGTCAATCGGTTTATTTATAAATTCAAATTTATTAAACACTACCTTCAATTTTTCTTTCTCAATACCAATACCATTATCAACAATTCTTAGCTCTAATACATTGTTTTGCAACTCGTATAATTCAATTTTAATTTCACCATTATCCAATGTATATTTAACCGAATTAGTTAGGATATTGACAATTGTTCGTTCTATGTGATTTCTGTCGACTTCAACTATATACTCTATCTCAGACTCGAAAGTAAATATGATCCGTTTCTGTCTAACAATATACTTAACACAATCGAACGCGCTTTCGATAATGTCAATTATGCTGCACTTTTCTGTTCTTATTCTTAAAGCATAATTATCCTGCTTATTCATAGCAAGAATATCCAACAGATGATATTCCATCTTTTTTGTGTGATTAGAAACAGTATTTATAATATCTTCTCTCGATTGGCTTGCAGACATATTCATAAGAACATTGAGTGGCATTTTAAAATCGTGTACAATCATATGTAAGATTTCCTCTTGGGTTCTCCATTTTTTTTGTTCAAATTCAAGCTCTCCAACACTATTAACAGATTCAATATAGTTGCGCAATAACACAGCAGCCATTGTAAGAGTCACACACATATAACCCAAATGGACAAGGTAGAAATCAGAGACTCTGGCCATTACCAAAAAATCATTTACCTCGGCTACCAGCAAAACTACAAATGATATTATAAGCCAAATGGAGTAACGAATATGAATACCTCTAAAATACTGTAACAATACAGTAATAGAGTGTGCGTTCAAAAGTATAATGAGTGTAAATTCGAGAATGGAGTACACAGAAAATTTAGTCGTAATATACGCCTCGTGTTCATTAAAACGGCTCATTTTCAAACAAAATCCAATGATCTCTCCCCGCATCAATCCAGTGGGCAAAAGCAGATTAAGGACAATTGCCAATAAGGATAATAAAGCAAACAAAAAAATGAATTTTTTATAAATTATTTTAGTGAGGACCGATACAAAAGAAACCCAGGCAACCTGCACTAAAAAAAGGAAAAACCATATCAGTTTAAATGAATGAACAAAAGAATCGACATTAGTAGCTTTTATGGCAACAATAGAGTTAACTTCGAAACCCGCCATAACTAAAGTCAACAAGCCGAAACTCAGGTTCACCGAACGTTGCTTCGAGACAAAACCAATCAATAGATGTTGTATGCCTATAAAAAAAAATATCCCGGCAAAAGCAGCTAAAACTGGAGTGTAGTTCATAAAAGATAGAGAAGATGCGAATTAAGGTTGACTAACGATAAAGAAGGACTTAAAGTATTTTCATTTTGGATTTATCAAATTTATCAAATACTGATATTTTTCTTTATCCATTTCTGCAATTGAATTGTTTATTTCCGACAACCATTTTTTATTTGCCGTATTGTCATTTTCAATTTTTGCTACTATTTTTCTCAATTTTGAAATCTCAAAAAAGTGAGTTTCTGCAAACAATGAATGGTATTTATATAAATCATTTAATTCTTTGGCAGTAAACAAAATCTCCTTAGAACAGCCTCCTTGTCCAACCAAATTATCAGCACTGACAAGCCGGCCTTTATATACTACATAAGGCATTGTGAACCAGATTATTATACAAATACCTACGAGTTCAAAACCGATTTCACCACCATGGGCTCTGATTACTGTCTTACAAAATGAAAGGCTATAACGATTTGAATAATCGCCATTGAATAAACTATCAAATGCATTTTCGGGAGATTGGTATCCTCCCTCTATAGAAGTACCGGGATTATTTCCGGTCACACATATATAGAGCATTCTTTCGTTTAGTTTTTGTATTTCAAGGGTTATCTTACTTTTATCATTTAAATCTCCGATTACAATGTGTAGAATATTTACAAATGCTCTCTCGATCAAAACCACATCTACATTTACTTGGTAATCAATATCATTTTTCGATTCAAAAACAATCTGTTTCACCTCTAAAAGCGGGTCAACTTTACTTCTGACCTCATTCGTAATCTGGCTCAAATTATAAAAAGATATATTTAGCTTTATTCCACTTTCATTAAATTTATATACATCAAGGACATTTGCAACATGGTTTAATATGTTTGAAGAATTTACCTTAGCTGAAACTACTATTTCTTCTTTGGACTGATGTATAGTTGCTTCACGCAAATTACCTACGAGCCCTTCGATATCACTGACTATATAGTGTATCATTTCCTCTTTAAATGTCTTGAGCTCTTTCTCTTTCAGAATAGTCATTTTTATCATTTCGGAGCGCTTCACATCATACGCGAGCAAAGCATTGATTGCCATAACCAAAATTATGCTGCTTAAATCACGTAGATATGTAATAGAGAATATAAAACCGATAAGAATATCGCACAAAATTAACAGTGATCTAAGTCCGAAAACAAGAAGCAAAGCTATTGCCACCTTAGTTCTCACTCTTCTATAATACTTAGCAAGTGCAAGCATTATATACAAGAAACTCAACACAATATGCACATAGAAAATACTTGAGAATGGAGATATATTTCCGTGTAAAAATGCATGCGGCTCAGAGAAAAAATCTTTATCAATATAAAAACCTGTAATCTCATCAAATGCAAGACCATAGGGTAAAAGCAGGTTTAGAATAAACGAAGCAATGGAGAGCAATAAAACAACAAAAAAAAATGTTTTGTCAAATACCTTTGTGTAAAACGAAATAAATAATATTTGTAGAATTCCACCTACGCTTGGTATAAGCCATATACATTTAAAATAAATAAGATATTCTTCTTGTGATTTTGAATTATACATTCTTATCCCAACATATTCATAAAATGCCCATAGCAAGGCCAGAACACCAAAAGTGATATTCGTTTTATTCCATTTTGTAAAAACACCCAACAGTACCTGCCTAATACCGGAAAATAGAAACACACCTGCAAAAGCATACAAAACCAGAATTGAGCCCATTACAAAAAAATACTTGTGATTATATTATTGTTGAATTTGATCTACGCAAAGAGGGAATAACCATATAAACTAACAGATTAAACTGTTGAAGAATTATATCTAAAAACAAGACTTATGAAATGCTAGCGACTAAACAGAAAATAAACAAAAATAAACAATTTTTAAACCCTTAAAAATACTGTCGATATTTAAGGCAGTCAAAAGCAGGTATATTAATAGTTGGGATTATTTCACAACAATACTAAATACAAAATCCCGTCAAAATTAAGGAATAATCTACATAAAAAAAAAATATATGTCAAATTTATTATTACATCATACGCTTGTCTAAAAAATTCATTTCACACTGGGGCTTTATAATGTTTAGTTAATTGGCACATTAAATTCAAGTTTATGTTTCGCACAGTTAAAAAACAGCAATCAAGGCAAATTTTGTTTTCCCAAACGGTTTTCTATCCGAGTAGAGTTTTTATGAAAATTGTCGATAATTCTTCAATAGTTCGTTATAAAATTTTATTTATACCTGCCTGTTCGGAAGGAAGACGTAGAATCGACAAGACGCAACATTCCCCTCCGGGTACTTTCTCCTTTAAGGGGAAAGAAAAAGCGTATAGTAGAGTTTATAACGGTTATGGGGTTCTTTTTGCCACATCAGCAACAACTGGCAAACAGACAATTAGCGTTATCTAAATTTGCATCCATACCTGCGAAATAAAGTTTTTCACCATCTATCCAGGATGTCACATTTTTGTTATTTTTTAAAACTAAAAGTCCTTCGTGATTTAATAGTAAATTGACAAATTGATATATTTCATAACGACTTATTGAAGCTTAGCCCCAACCTTCTTATCTAAATCCTTCCGTTTTTTCATGACCAATTCAACAATTTAAATTTATCAAATTAACTACTACCATTTTTAGTTTACAATAGGTCAATGTAATCTAACTAAGCACACACTTTCAACAAGAACTGCCCTAGGAAATAATTCCTATGGATAAAGCTTCTATTAAAAACAATGTGCCTTACACCCTCCATTATTCAAAAGCAAATACTTACGTTATATTGCTCAATTTCAAATATATGCAATACATATTACAACTTGCATTAAAGCTATATAAATATTTTGTTTACAACAGCAGGTTGTTGATTCTGTGTTATGCACATTCAATTTGTTTATTCATGTCACTTATTGACATTTGTCAATAAATAACATAGAATTCGCTAATAAAGAAGTAGTTCCTTTGTATAAATAAAAATATTTTGCAAACGGACTCTCTTTTCCTAAAGTTTTATGAGTTCTTCTTTGCGAGGTGGATATCTGGGGGATTTAACCAAGAATATCGTTAAAAACCCCGCAATTGCTTCTATAGTTTTTATAACGGGAGCACATTATTCTAGCTGGGCATTTCACAACTATTATAAATGAATTTGCGCCTTGTTTAATCTAAATAAATTTTACCGAATAATACATCGGATAATCATTCTATACACTTATGAATCGTAGAATTACAGGAAAGCTATTTTTTTTTTGATTACAATTGTTTTTTTTCAAAGTGCTTATAGTCAAATTACTGTAATAGGGTCAAGTGGCGCAGATGGTTCGTATACTCAATTGGGATTGGCTTTTTCGGCTATAAACGGCACTGCCCAAACAGGCAATAGCATTGTTATTACTATTACCGGATCTACCACTGAAACAACCAGCGCCACGCTGAATGCCGGAGCTTGGACCAGCTTGAATATCTATCCAACCGTTTCGGGTTGTTCTATCTCCGGAACTCTGGATGCCCCACTTATTGACCTAAATGGAGTTGCAAATGTCATTTTTGATGGCCGTGTAAATGCAACCGGATCAACTCCAAATCTGATTGTTACAAATACTTCTGCTACGGTCAATGCTTCTACCATTCGCTTCATTAACGATGCATTTTCCAACACGGTAGAATACTGCAATATCAAAGGCTCTGGGACAAGTGCCATATCTGGTATTATCTTTTTTTCAACTGCTGTCACCACAGGAAATGATAATAACACCATTGATAGCAATAATATCACCAATGCAGCCGATGCTAATCGTCCGCTTAATACTATTTATTCGTCCGGGACAGCTGGTTTTGAAAATAGCGATCTGATTATCTGCAATAACAATATCTACGATTTCTTTAGTCGCTCAACTGCTTCGTATGGTATAAACTTGGCTGCAAACACCACTACTTGCACTATTACAGGAAATAATTTGTACGAAACAACTTCGTTTGTACCTACCGCTTCGGTGGCTTACACAGGTATTTATATCAATAATGCTACTTCGGCTAATGGGTTTGTCATAACCAATAACTACATTGGCGGACGAAGTGCTGCCTGCGGTGGAAGTGCATGGGCAAAAACAAGTGTAGCAAACAGCACTTTTACGGCTATCAACCTAAATGTGGCAATTGCTACCGCCACTAGTGTACAAGGCAATGTTATTCAGAACTTTGCATGGAGCAATTCCGGAGCTGCTGCTTGGACCGGCATTAATGTCGCCGCTGGAAATGTAAATATCGGAACTGTTGCCGGTAATACAATTGGGGCTGCTACTGGTGCGGGGTCAATTACTGTTACCGGTGGTGCAACGTCTGCCAGTGTCTACGGAATTAATATTGCCTCAACAGGAACAGTGGATTGTAAAAATAATATTATCTCCTCAATAACCGCCTCCAATAGTGGCAGTACTTTAGCTACCAATTTTATTGGCATTAATAAAACTGCCGTTGCCGGAACGACTACCATTAGCAATAATACGATTGGCGATAACAATACCGCCAATAGCATATATGTCAATTGTGCCAGCACCTCTAATGCGCAAAGAGTTTATGGAATTTTTACGGCTGGCACAGGTAGTGTTAATATGATTGGCAACACAATAGCCAATTTGACCAACGGGACTACAAACGCCACAGCTGCAACCACCGGATTGATTAATGGGATTTGCTCAACCAATGGCACCAATACCATTTCAAACAATACGATTCATGACTTAACCATTGCCAATGCCAACAATACCGCTACAAACACCGCTTCAGTTGGCGGAATTGTGCTTACAACGGCCACCTTACGAACGGTCAGCGGAAACACCATTTATAATTTATCCAATACCTATAATGGGTTTGTGGGGAGCGTCATTGGTCTGTATTTTTCTGGAAGTACCGGCGCAAACGTTGTTTCAGGAAATTTTATACACGGGTTATCTGTAAATGCATTTTCAACTGCCGCCTTTGTCTATGGGCTGAAAATAGCTTCGGGTGCTACCACTTATTATAACAATATTATTAGTTTAGGTGGAAGCAGCGCTACAACCATATATGGCATTTACGAAACCGGCGCCGCAAACAGAAATAACAATTTGTATTTCAATACGGTGTACATTGGTGGCAATTTAGGCGCTGGAACCGCAAATCCTTCGTATGCACTGTATAGTGCGGTTTCAACGAATACCCGTAATTTCCGAAACAATATTTTTAGCAACGCCCGCTCCACCACGGCTGGCTCCAGCTTGCATTATGCGGCTTATTTTGCTTATGCTACATCAAGTAACCTTACATTGGATTATAACGATTATTTTGCCCCGGGCATAGGTGGCGTATTAGGATATTATAATGCTCTAGATGTAAATGCTTTGCCGCTAATAACCGGAAAAGACGTACTTAGCGTATCGGTTGACCCGCAGTTTGCAAACGCCGATGGAACTACAGCTGCCGATTATGCACCTGGAGCAAGCATTATCCGGGGAACAGGAGGCACTGGAATAACGGTCGATTACGCCGGAACAACACGCGATGCCACACCTACCATGGGTGTCTTTGAAAGTACGCTTTTTTACAATGTACAAGTTTGGGGTTCAGGTGCTTTGAAGGCAGAATACACCTCGATTAAAGCGGCATTTGATGCTATAAACCTAGGCACTCATACAGGTGCTATTGAAATTAAGTTGAAAGCCAGTACGATTGAAACTGCTTCGGCTGTGCTTTATCAAAGCGGATATGGCGGTGTTTCAAACTATACTTCGGTCAATATCTATCCTACCGTTTCGGGGCTTTCAATCAGTGGAAATCTTGCAACGCCGCTAATAGATTTTAGCGGAGCTGATAATGTAACGATTGATGGACGTGTAAATGCAACCGGAACGACCCCCGATTTGATAATTACAAATACATCTGCCACAGCCGGAGCATCCACCATTCGGTTTATAAATGATGCTAGCACCAATGTGGTTAATTATTGTACGATAGAAGGCTCTAGCACAAGTGCTACGTCGGGAGTCATCTTGTTTTCAACTACTACCGGAACAGTTGGAAATATCAACAATACGATTGATAACAATAATATCACTTGCTCAGCCGATGCCAATCGCCCGATAAATGCCATTTACTCGGCTGGAACTGCTACCTATGTAAATAGTGGATTAGCCATTACCGATAATAATATCTACAATATTTTTAGTCGCTCAACTGCTTCGTATGGCATAAACCTGGCATCAAACACCACTACTTGTTCTATTATCGGAAATAGTTTGTACGAAACGGCTTCGTTTATACCTACTGCTTCGGTGGCGTATATCGGTATTTATATCAATAATACTTCAGGTAATGGATTTACAGTAAACAATAACTACATCGGCGGTCAGGATGTGTTGTGCAGCGGAAGTCCGTGGACAAAAACAAATGCTTTTAATAACGTTTTTACGGCTATCAACCTAAGCGTGGGAACTACCACTGCCACTAGTATCCAAAATAATGTTATTCAAAACTTTGCGTGGAGCAATTCGGGTGCTGCGGCTTGGACTGGAATTAATGTTGCCACCGGAAACGTAAATATCGGTACTGTCACCGGAAATACAATTGGATCTGCTACGGGTACAGGCTCAATAGTTGTTACGGGTGGCGCAACAGCAACCAATGTGTATGGAATTAATATCACCTCGACAGGTACGGTGAATTGTGAAAACAATATAATTGGTTCAATTACTGCCGACAATGGATCGACACTAGCTTCCAACCTTTACGGAGTAAATAAAACCGGATCTGGAACAACCATTATCAGCAACAATATCATTGGTAGTACTACTACAGCCAATAGTATCAATGCCAACTCGGCCAGTACGGCAAATGCGCAGTCTGTTTACGGGATTTACTCCAGTGGTAGCGGAACGGTTACAATAAACACTAACACCATTGCCAACCTGACAAATGGAACTACCAACACAACGGTTGCTACAACGGGAGTTGTGAACGGAATTGCAGCTACATCGGGCACGACAACCATTAATAGCAACTCAATTCACGATTTGACCATTGCCAATGCAAACAATACTACTACCAATACGGCAGCCGTAGGTGGCATTGTGCTCACTGGTGCTACGCTCAAAACGGTTACGGGCAACCTGATTTACGGTTTGTCCAACAGTTATGCTTCGTTTGGCGGAAGTGTCATTGGATTGTATTTTACCGGAAACACCGGAGCTAACATTGTATCAAAGAACTTTATTCACAGTTTGTCTGTAAATTCAGCTTCTACTACCGCTTCAATATTTGGAATAGAAATAGCTGCCGGCGCAACAACCTATTACAACAATATTATCAACCTTGGTGGTACAACCGCTACTACGCTTTATGGTATGTATGATGTTGGTGCTGCCTCACAAACCTGCAATTTGTATTTCAATACGGTGTATATTGGTGGTAGTTTAGGTAGCGGCATTGGCAATAAATCATATTGTTTATACAGCAATGCAAACACAAATACCCGTAGTTTTCAGGACAATATTTTTGTCAATGCGCGTTCTACCACTAGCGGAGCAAGTTTGCATTACACTGTGTATTTTAACTATGCAGCAACTGGTACGCTGACTTTGGATTACAACGATTATTATACTTCGGGTACAGGAGGTGTATTGGGATATTACAATGCTCTTGATGTAACTACTGTGCCACTTATAGCTACAAAAGATGTGTACAGTAAATCGGTGAATCCCGGATTTACCAATGGTGGAAGCACAACTGCCACTGATTATCAGCCAAGTGCTCCCACAATTGTGGCAACTCCCTTAGCTGCCGTAACAACGGATTATGCAGGCGCAGTTCGCTCGGCTACAACTCCCACCATGGGAGTTTATGAAGGTACTATAACACCTAATGTTGAGGTTTGGAAATCCGGAGCTAAACAGGCCGGCTACACAACCCTTAAAACTGCTTTTGCAGCCATAAATGCAGGTACACATACCGGAGCGTTGGACGTAAAAATTCAGGGAAGCACCACCGAAACTGCCGCAGCAATTCTTTATCAAAGTGGTTATGGCGGTGTTTCAAGCTATACTTCAATCAATATCTATCCAATCGCATCTGGTTTGTCCGTTTCGGGAAGTTTGGCAACACCCTTAATTGACCTGAACGGAGCTGATAATGTTACCATCGATGGACGAGTAAATGCAACAGGAACTACCAAAAGTCTGATTATTTCCAATGCCAGTGTGTCTGCCACTGGGGGTACATCTTCCATACGGTTTATTAATGATGCCACTGCCAATACCGTAAAATATTGTACGTTGAAAGGGTCGGAAACTGCGGTTGCTTCTGGAGTCATTTTGTTTTCAACCACTACGGGAACTGTCGGAAATATCAACAATACGATTGATAATAACAATATCACAAACGCTGCTGATGCCAACCGTCCGCTTAATGCCATTTACTCTGCCGGAACCGCTACGTATGTAAATAGCAGTTTGACCATTAGCAGCAACAATATCTATGATTTTTTCAGTCGCTCAACGGCCTCGTATGGTATAAATTTGGCGGGAAATACTACCGCCTGCACCATATCTGACAATAGTTTATACGAAACAGCTTCTTTTATTCCACTGGCTTCAGTGGCTTACACAGGTATATCTCTGAATAGTACTTCGGGGAATGGTCATTCAATCATTGGAAACTATATTGGAGGACAAGCAGCTTCGTGTGGCGGAAGTGCATGGGACAAAACCAATACTTTCAACAACACATTCACCGCCATCAACCTGAATGTAGGAACAATCACTGCCACTAATCTACAGGGGAATACCATAAAAAACATGACTTGGAGCAATTCAGGTGCAATTAACTGGACAGGGATAAATGTGATTGCCGGTGCTGTAAATATCGGTACAAGTTTGGGTAATACTATCGGTGCTACCACCGGCACCGGATCAATTGTTGTTACCGGCGGAGCAACTGCCACCAACGTGTATGGAATTAATATTGCCGGAACCGGAACGGTAGACTGTGAATATAACAACATTGGTTCCATAACCGCCGACAATGCTTCAACATTGGCAACCAACTTTTACGGAATAAATAAAACGGCAACCTCCGGGACAATTACTATCAGCAATAACACCATTGGCAGTACTTCCACAGCCAATAGCATTAATGCCAATTCGGCCAGTACGGCTAATGTACAAAGCGTGTATGGTATTTTGAGTGCCGGTACCGGAACGCTTACATTCAACAATAATATAATTGCCAACCTGACGAACAGCACCAACAATGCAATTGTCGCAACCGCCGGATTGATTAATGGAATTTGCTCAACCTCTGGAGCTAATACCATTACCAATAATACCATTCGCGACTTGAGCATTGCCAATGCCAATACTTCTGCCACCAATACAGGTGCGGTTATTGGAATTGTCCTGACAGGAGCCACACTACGAACCGTGACCGGCAATACCATTTACAACCTTTCAAATACAAATGCTTCTTTTGCCGGAAATGTGGTTGGACTGTACTTTTCGGGTGGTGCAGGTGGTAGTACCGTTTCGCGAAATTATATTTACGGCTTATCGGTTAATTCTGCCTCAACTTTAGCGGCATTGTCTGGAATTAAAATTGTTTCGGGTGTAACCACATATTCTAACAATATTATCAATTTGGATGGAAATACAGCTGTTACAATATACGGTTTGTACGACACTGGAGCAACTTCGCAAACTTGTAACCTGTATTTCAATACTGTTTATATTGGTGGCAGTTTATCGTCAGGAATAACAAACAAATCTTATGCTTTATACAGTAACGCAAGTTCAAATACACGTAATTTCAGGAATAATATTTTTGACAATGCCCGTTCAACTGTCGGAGGAGCAAGTTTGCATTACGCAGCTTATTTGAATTATGCAACGGCAACGAATCTGACTTTGGATTATAACGATTATTATACACCGGGTACGGGTGGGATGCTGGCATATTACAATGCTACAGATATTGCCACGTTGGCAACCGTTCAATCAACTATTGGTCAAAATCTTGGAAGTATAAGTGGATATCCAAATTTTGCCTCTGCAGGAGGTACAACAAGTGCCAGCTATTTGCCAGGTTACAATCGCTTAGTTGGTGTGGCGGGTACAGGAATTACAACGGACTTTACGACTGCAACAAGAGCTGTAACACCAACCATAGGAGCTTTTGATATTTTATTGTCATTGAGCGTAGAAGTGTGGAAAAGCGGTGTGTACCAGACTCAATATCCAACCCTGAAAGGTGCTTTCGATAAAATAAATGATGGAACTCATACTGGCCTTCTTGAACTCAAATTGAAAAATTCCACTACCGAAACTGTTGCGGCAACTCTTTATCAAAGCGGGTATAGTGGCACTTCGAGTTATACTTCCATAAACATTTATCCAACTACTTCGGGCTTATCTATTTCGGGTAATCTGGCAACTCCATTGATTGACTTAAACGGTGCCGATAACGTTACCATAGATGGCAGGGTTAATGCCACCGGCTCTACAAAAGACCTGTTGATTTCAAATACAAGTGTGTCAGCTGTTGGCGGAACATCTACGATTAGGTTTATTAACGATGCAACCGCCAATGCAGTGAAGTATTCGATACTTAAAGGCTCGGAAACAGCCGGGGCTTCGGGAGTGGTTTTGTTTTCTACAGCCACAGCCACAGGTAATGACAACAATACCATCGACAACAACTCTATCACAAATGCCGCCGATGCTGCTCGTCCGCTCAATGCCGTTTATTCGGCGGGTACAGCCACTTTTGAAAATGATAACATAACGATTTCCAATAATGCAATCTATGACTTTTTCAGTCGTTCGACAGCTTCGTATGGTATAAATCTGGCTGCGAATACTACTGCGTGTACCATTTCGGGAAATAGTTTGTATGAAACTACTTCATTCGTTCCTACTGCTTCGGTGGCTTATATGGCTATTTACTTAAACAATACTTCGGGAAATGGTTATTCAATCACCGGAAATTATATAGGCGGACAATCAGCCTCTTGTGGTGGAAGTGCTTTGACGAAAACAAATGCTTTTAATAACACTCTCACCGCTATTAATTTGAACGTGGGAACGACCACAGCTAGCAGTGTTCAGGGAAATACCATAAAAAATATAGCTTGGAGCAATTCGGGAGCAACTACATGGACTGGAATTAATATTGCTGCCGGTGCTGTTAATATTGGAACAAGCTATGGGAATACGATAGGGGCAACTGCAGGAACAGGATCAATTGTAGTGACTGCTGCTGCCACCGGAGCTAGTGTGTATGGAATTAATATTGCTGGAAGTGGAACGGTTGACTGCGAATACAATAACATTGGCTCAATAACGGCTGACAATGCATCAGCTCTAGCCACCAATTTTTTCGGGATAAATAAAACTGGATCGACCGGGACAACTACTATCAGCAATAACTCTATTGGGAGCACTACTACAGCAAATAGTATTAATGCCACTTCAGCAAGTACGGCCAATGTACAAAGTGTGTATGGCATCTTGAGTGCAGGTACAGGAACAGTCACTATAAATGCAAATACAATTGCTAACCTGACAAATAGCACCGCCAATTCAACTGTCGCCACTACCGGATTGGTTAACGGAATATGTTCTACTAATGGAGCTAACACTATTTCTAATAATATTGTAAGGGATTTGACCATTGCCAATGCCAATACCTCCGCAACCAATACAGCAGCGGTTGGCGGAATAGTGCTTACTACCGCAACACTTCGAACTGTGAGCAGAAATACTATTTATAACTTATCAAACAGCTATGCTTCCTTTGCAGGAAGTGTTATTGGTTTGTATTTCTCTGGTAGCACGGGGGCTAATATAGTTTCACAGAACTTTATTTACGGCTTGTCGGTCAATTCAGCTTCCATAGCGGCTACATTATATGGAATTAAAATTGTTTCGGGTGCAACTACTTACTCTAACAATATTATCAATTTGGGTGGAACAACTGCCACCACCATTTACGGTCTGTATGATACCGGAGCAGCTTCGCAAACATGTAACTTGTATTTCAATACCGTGTACATTGGAGATACACCAGCCTCAACTACTTACAAATCCTTTTGCTTATATAGTTTGGCAGCTTCAAATGTACGTAATTTTAGGAATAATATCTTTAATAATAGTCGCTCTACAACCGGTGGTACAAGTCTACATTATGCCATTTCTTTAACTGCTAATACAAATCTTACTTGCAACTATAACGATTATTATGCCAATGGTACTGGTGGGGCAGTAGGAGCAATGGGTGGTGTAGATAAAACGTTCGCTACTTGGAAAACTGCTACTGGTCAAGATACATATAGCTGCAATTTAGATCCTGTATTTATTGTTTCACCTCCAAGTATCACCGCCACTAATTATGAAATTGGAGTTGATCTGGTAGGCGTTAGCGGAACAGGAATTATTACGGACTATGGATCAGCTTCCCGTGCTACACCCCCAACCATAGGTGCTTGGGAACGAGTTATGACTAATAAATGGCTTGGAACAACAAGTACAAGTTGGGCTACAGGAAGTAATTGGTCATTTTATGCTGCACCCGCTACGGACACAAACATTACTTTTGCTGCATCACCATCTAATCATTGTTTACTTGATGCAGATTATTCAGTAAATAATATTACCAATGGTCAATCCACTTACCGATTAGTTACAAACGGTCATAAACTTACGGTGAAAGGGGATCTGAACTTCACTAATGGAGCACAAATTGATGCTACTGCTACAAGTTCTACGGTTGAGTTTGCTGGATCTGCGGCACAAAATATTCCTTCGGGAGCATTTTATAACAATGGCGTTTATAACCTAACTGTCAATAACTCTAACAATGTAACCCTGAATGGTACGCTGAATTTATCGAATGTGCTTACAGCCTCTTCGGGCCGTTTGGATGCATATACCAATACACCAACGATAATTTATGGAGGCACTACGGTGCAAACCATCGGCAGTCAGTTTCTTTCAGATAGAGTAACCAATCTGACCATCAATAATGCAGCCGGAGTGACACTAAATACTGATTTTACTGTCAATAATTTACTTATTATCAACCCTGAAAAATCACTAACTATTCCTCCTTCTACACAATTGAATGTGGTAGGAACAATTACTAACAATGCAGGGGTATCGGGATTAATTATTCAAGCAAGTTCTACAGAAGCCAATGGATCTTTAATTTTTTATAACGATTATAGCTCTCCAGTTTTAGCTACTGTAGAAATGTACTCAAAGGCTTACTGGGATATGAATGCTGCTGCTGGAAATAAATATCATTGGCAATATATTGGAATTCCGGTGCGCTCGGTTGTTGCTAGTCCAACTTTTGATGGCTCTTACGTTCGTAAATGGTACGAATCTGGAACAACTTCCGCACAACGCTGGGTCCAGCAAGGTAATGATTCAGTTCTAACATCGTTTAAAGGTTATGAAATCTGTCAGCCAGCCACCAAAACCATTATCTTCCAAGGACAGTTAGAAAACTCCGATTATAACTCGGGACAATTAGCATATACCACAGATGCGGCATTTTCCGGTCAACATATTTTTGCCAATCCGTACACAGCGGCCATCGATATCCGTTATCTGACATTTGGTACTCAGACCGAAGCCACTGTTTATATGTACAATACCGGAACGTTTAACGACTGGACTACTAACGGCGGACAAACCATGACAGGAGTTAACTCCGGACAGTATATTGCAATTCCTCAAAATCTTGCAGGAAACGGTTTACCACTAGTAATTCCTTCCATGCAAGGCATGTTAATTAAAGCAATGAGCGCTTCGAGTCTAGCTACTTTTAGTATACCGTATAGCTCTGTGGTAGCAAAAAATACCGATCAGCAACGTATTCACGGAACAAGTAAACAATCAACGTCTGAAAAAACATGCACTATGATCGATGTTAAGGGTACACGTTATTCCGACAGGTTATGGCTTTTTACTGAACCAACCTGTACCCACAATTTTGACAATGGTTGGGATGCTTCCAAAATTGTTGGTTCTGCTCTTTCGCCACAGCTTTATGCTGTTGAATCAGACGGTGATTATCAGGTAAGCAGTGTTGATAATATGAATAATACGCTGTTAGCTTTTCAGGCGGGTGAAGATACTGAATACACGCTCACGTTTACCCACCAAAATGCCAAAACGTATTATGACAAAATATATCTTGCAGATTTATTTGAACGTAAGATCCAAGACATTACAGAAACCGGATCTACTTACTCATTTACAGAAAAATCCACTTCTCTGGTAAAGAATCGATTCAGCATAGTAACATTTAGTTGTGCCAAAGATACAACGACAGAAAGTTCTGATATAAAGATAACCAGTGCAAATGGAACGATATTTATTCAGAATTTGAGCTCACACAGAGGCAAAGCGACGATATTTGATGTTTCGGGTCGTTTCATTAAAGAGGCTTCATTTGATGCAAATGGAGTGAGCGTAGTAAATACAGGTATGGTTGCAGGTACTTATATCGTGAAATGCTTGACTGAGAATGAGAAAATTGCAAAACCAATAATTGTTCGGGATTAGTTGTGGCCTAGTGGATAATAAAAAAGAGAAAATAATAGTTCTGATATTAACGTGGGCAGCATTGCTTGTGGCGGTTCTCTATTCTCCAATAGGTAGTCCGGAACTCTATTCTCCAAAGCGAGTTTACTATAAGAATCAAGGTGAAATTTTTGACGCTATCCAAATTAGCAATACGCCATTAAGAATTCAAAACTTCGTAAATAGATCGCAGACATTGTTTATATCAACGTCTGAACCGGAAAGAAATTATTCTAGCAACACCGCTGTTAACTCAGGACCATTTTACTTCAAGCAAGAATCTTCTATAAATTCATTCTTTAATCAAACTGAAAGCTGGCAAGATAAAAAAAATGGCACTGTGCCCGGTGATAGGTTTATTGTAAGTACATCAATGGGGAATAGCTCAAACAGGAATACTTTACAAGAAAATAATGGGGTTATCTATGTGACTTCTGACTTGATGATAATAGATAATTATATGACTAATAAACAAGCAATTGATTATGCTCCCAACAATGGAGGCACTAACCCAGGAGAAGACCCTATAGGCAATCCAATTCGAGTAGGTGATGGTTGGATATATCTATTGCTTTTAGCTTTAGTGTATACTGTATGGAAAGTTCTTAAGCCTAAATTGTTGTAATTATTCAACCCCAAAAACATGGCAACGGTTAACGCACTCCTCCGATTGTTAAAATACTAAGATTTAAAGATGTTGTATTTGGCAAACAGATTGAAAATCGTATAGTTCGTAGATAAAATCAGTCAAATCGTTGATTGTTTTTTGTGTAGTTTTCTATACATAGTTTCTTTGTGGAAAAATTAAACAGTAATATTTAAAATTTACAACAATGAAAGCAAAATGGTTTTTCAGTGGCATAATTGCCTTATCATTATTTGTATCCTGCGATGACAAATCTTTAGCTGGGAAGACTGATAATCTTCCTTCCATTACCGGATATCCGATTGTAGGAACCAATGAAACAACGTCCTACGACTCGGTAAACGTTATAACAAAACCCACATCGGGGAAAGATTATTATGGACAAAATTCCAATTATCCAGGAACAACTCCCAGTTACACGAAAAATGGAGATGGAACTATTACTGATAATGTAACCGGCTTAATGTGGACTCAGGATTTGACAAATGAAAAGTCGTATTCAGACATATTAAGTGCTGTAAAATCATGTACCACAGGTGGACATACTGACTGGCGAGTTCCCACTATCAAAGAATTATATTCCTTGATAATGTTTAGCGGGAAAGATGTTAGTAACCTTACAAGCCTAACAGGAAATGAAGTGCCCTTTATTGACACAAATTATTTTACATTCAAATACAGCACAGGATTCAGAGTTATAGATGTACAAGTTGCTACAACCAATACTTCACCGGGAGTATATAAAGACTGGGGACTAACTCTGGTTTATGGAGTAAACTTTGCCGATGGTAGAATCAAAGCATATGGTACGGTGTTGCCTGATGGTACTCCAAAAACATACAATTATATGTTTGTTCGCGGAAATAACACCTATGGAAAGAACAGTTTTAGCGATAATGGAAATGCCACTATTACCGATGCTGCAACCGGGCTTATGTGGATGAAAGCAGATAGTAAGAAAGGGATGGATTGGAAAGATGCACTTAAATATGCCGATACTGCTACTGTTGCGGGATATACTGATTGGCGATTACCAAATGCCAAGGAATTACAAAGCATTGTTGATTACACACGTTCTCCTCAAACAACAAATTCACCTGCTATTGACCCGTTATTTTCTTGTACTACAATCAAAAACGAAGCAGACGTGACAGATTATCCTTTTTACTGGACAAATACTACTCATGCAATGGGCAATAGTAAGTCCGAAGGAGGTCGGGATGCCGTTTATATTTGCTTCGGTAGAGCTCTGGGGTATTCGGATATATTCAGTTCTTCAACAATTTGGACGGATGTCCACGGAGCTGGAGCTCAACGCTGTGATTCTAAATCTGGAATACCATCTTCAACTGGTTTTGGGCCTCAAGGAGATGCTGAACGAATTCTTAACTATGTGCGATTAGTGCGAAATGCAAAATAACTTGTATTCCGAATGCCCGACGGTTAATTTTTACTGTTTACTTTTCTACCCATAATTGTGAAATAGGTGTACTTTTTTTGTAAACCTATTTCACGACTAGACAATTTATGTAATAAATTGAAGAAATGGAAGATTTAAAGAAAAATGATGATAATTTAGATGATAATATTAAGGAACAAAAAGATGTGCTCATTTCACTTGTTAGTCGTATAGAAAATGCCAATACAATAAATGCAAAAGACACAGAATCATGGAAATACCTAGAGAAGTATAAGGATACTAATAATAGTGAAAGCTCAGGTATTATAAAAAGGCTATTGAATTGGTTCTAGTAAAAGATAAGCTATTATTAGAGTCTTCTTCTTTTTCTTCTTGTAAAATAAGACATTATATTTGTCCAATTATTTAGCTATGAAAGAAATGAATTTAGTATTTTTGCTCGCAAATATAAATAAAAAAATGAGCTCAAAAATAGGACGTGAGAATCAGATTTACTGGCTTATCTGGCTTATTGTGATGGCTTTGCCTATATTCGCATTGAGAGGTGCTGGAGATTTTAGCTGGACAAGTGTTTGGCTGGAGTGGATTCGTATATCTCCTTTTATACTTGTTTTTTTTATGAATAATTGTGCGCTAGTACCACGATTGTTGTTTAGAAAAAAGAATCTGCAATATCTCATATATTTGTCTTTGATAATAGTTGCTTTATCATTTTTATCAGATTTTATGAGTTATTTGAGAGAGTTTCTGCTACCAAATGATCCTCCTCCGTTCAAAAATTTGCCTTTCAATGGACATGGAATGCCACCCCGTGGAATGGAACAATCGTTGTATGGAGCGAGGATATTTGATCGAATCCTCTTGTCATATTTAGTCGTTGGATTCAACACAGCTGTGAAATTTAGTTTCAAACAGCAAGAAGATGAAAAAGTCAGGGAAGAAGTTGAAAAAATGCATTTGCAAACTGAACTTTCGTTTCTGCGTCAGCAAATAAGCCCGCATTTTTTTATGAATACACTCAACAACATTCATGCACTAATAGAGTATGATTACAGGCAGGCTCAAGTCTCTGTTATAAAATTGTCGAAACTGATGCGTTACTTACTCGCCGAGTCTCAACATGGTGTGGCTACGTTGAAAGATGAGTTTGAATTTCTAAATGCTTACGTTGATTTAATGCGTTTACGTTTTTCCGAGAGAGTTCAGATCAAAATTGAATGGCACTTTGATAATCCTGAACGGAAGATTCATTCATTACTTTTTGTTTCTTTGGTTGAAAATGCCTTTAAATACGGTGTTGATCATGTGGGTGAATCAACAATCGCCATTTTAGCCGAAACTGTAAATGACAAATTGATTCTATACATTGAAAATAATAGATTTCCCGAAACGCAATATGAATCCAGTACCGGGTTGGGACTTGACAATTTACAAAAACAGTTGAAGCTTCTATATTCCGATAATTTTGAACTAAGTATTTGGACTACGGAAGACCATTTTTATGTACAACTAACAATACCTTTGGAAGATGATTAAATGTATAGCTATCGATGATGAACCTTTGGCCTTAAGACAATTGTCCGGGTTTATCGAAAAAATACCGTTCTTACATCTCGTTGCAGCTTTCGAGAGTGCTATTGAAGCCCAGAAATATTTAAAAGATCATATTGTTGATTTATTGTTTGTGGACATACAAATGCCCGGATTAACTGGAATGGACTTGGTGAAATCAATGGAGGTACGTCCTGAAGTGATTTTCATTACTGCCTACAAAGACTATGCGGTAGAAGGTTTTCGGGTGGATGCACTTGATTATATTTTAAAACCTATTGATTTCGAGACTTTCCTACAAGCAGCAAACAAAGCCAATGCCTATTTCGATTTACTCAAAGCCCAGCCAGAAAAACTGAATGCTAGCGCAGAACATCTGTTTATAAAGTCTGAATATAAAATCGTAAGAATAAAAATAAACGATATTTTATACGTAGAAGCAATGCGCGAATATGTGCGGATATATCTTGAAAACGCAAAGCCTGTGATGTCTCTTCTGAGCATGAAAAATATTGAACAACGTCTACCTACTGACCGTTTTATGCGAGTACATCGTTCATTTATAGTGAATTTAGAAAAAATAAGTACTATTGAACGTAATCGGATAGCCTTTGATAAAAAACTAATTCCTGTTAGCGACCAGTATAAAGAGGCTTTTCAAAAATATATTGATGAAAACTTCCTATTTTAATAAAACAAAGACAAACTATTTAGAAATTTTGTCTAAATAATGTGAGATTTCTGACCAAAGGAGAGGTTTTCACCTTTTTCGGCAACTCGAAAATATTTTTATGAGCTAAATTCTAATGTGTAGCAAAAGACAATTAGAGCTTATGGAATTTGATGTGTCGGTAAGGTATGTACAAATAGTTAGCGCTCATCTACCGTCGACGACTTGCTGTAACGAAAATTCACATAAAAACTATTGTTTTTTATGTTAATTTGCAACTTTATAAAGTGTATAAACTTCTATATTTTGCTAAGTTGAAAAATCATCTTGTGATATTCGTTTTTTTCTGTATTCTATATATTATCTAGGCATTTTTCAACAAAGCAAGCTTTCGGCATGAGTTGAGGTCATGCCGAAGGCTCGTCAAGTTTAATTGTGTAATTACAATACTACTTTTACCACTTTATTTTGCAGTCTAACAAGGTAAATGCCTTGTTTTACATACACTGTTATACGTTCGCCCACCGATTGTTGACTCACCAGCAGAATTCCGTTAATGCTGTAAACTTGCATGGTTTCGTTCGCAGGCACTCCATCTACTGCAATTTTATGCTCAATAACATAGACATTTACTTGTTTGTTGGCAATTGAATGTTGGTTTGTAATGGTAGCTGTTTGGATTGTACTTCCATGGAATCTTCTACTTTTTCTGTCATTCGCTCCATGTTCTCTTGTCCTTTCTCTCAATGTAGCAACCCTGTTATATACTCACCGGCAGTATGCGTACTATCCATTCTGCACACCTTAAATAATCCAGTGTAAACACTGCTCATCATCGTATTAATGTTTATTGTATTCCATTTGCCGAAAATGATTTCTTTAAAGATTTTTTTCTCTGCTCGTTTTGGTTTCATTGTCAAAATGATCTCTGATCATTTTGACAATGAAACCAAAACACTAATAATCAAACAAATAGCCCAATAAATTTAAATGTTTTTTTTTCTGGTAAAGTAGAATTAGGCACATTGTATTTATACTATTACTTTTTGCTGTTTTATACAGCAGTATATATTATTGGGGATACTCTTATGTTCTAATTCTTTACCCCTATAATTGACAAATAAATTGACTTTTATCAGTTTTTGTACGATGCTTTTTTTAAAAAGAATATGTTGTTTTGTACATGACAATCAAACGATTATCTAGTGGAATTAATTAATGTTTTTTTTGAGACATTATGAAAGAATACATAAAAATTAATCTTTATAGTAGTATCAGTTCCAATTAGCATTTAATTTTTTCTTGCAACGGCAGTGTAAGAAAACAACATTCATTTAAACAACAGCAAATTACATACATACCCAAACAGACAAAATGCAATAACAACTTCATTTACTGCAACTTAATTTACTGCAACTTAATTTTCACAAGATCAGAATAACACCTTCATTTGAATCTATTTTTCTCCTCGATACTAACTACAAAATATCGTTTTTCTGTCATCCATAGTATATCAACACAGTCTAAATCATGAAACAAACTTTAATAATTATAACAGACGATATTATTTTTCCAAATTTCTTTCAGATTTTACTTCAAAGAATGATTCCGGAGCTTAAAATCGAAATTTGTGAATCATACAAAGAGATTGATGAAAAAATGGATGCAGAAAGTTGTAAGTTGATAGTTTTTGATGGGAAAATGTCAAAAATGTCAATTGTCGAAGTTATTCGACACATTCGTCAAACAAATAATATTAATGCTCCTATTTGGTTTTTCCCAGAAATACAGACTAAGTCATACATTGACAAATCGTATAAGTTGGGCGTAAATAGGATAATTAAAAGACCTTTTGATCCATATATTATAACAGCTGAAATAGTGTCGTTCCTCGCAATACGATTCCATTATAATTGAATTCTGAATCAACTATATATTGTTATAGCTGTTTTAACAACGGTTTTGCAGAACAAGTTGCAGAGCAAATAAGCAGGGATTCCTTTTTTTGCCAAAACATAGCCGGTGTCAAAGCCAACAGTATACAAAAGCTATTACAGAGTCAAAAAACAATGTTTTCAGAGAATTGAAGAGCAAATATCTTTTAGTATTTGAGGTAAGCGTTTGACAACAACAACAACAACAACAAAGTACTTCCTTAAGAAACTCCATCCGGCAACAGTGGTCACAACTACATCTCTTGCCAATTACCAGATACTTTGTTACAATGGGATGAATAGATAATTCAGACTAACGAACTGGCAAAGTGCAACCTCAATGACTTCAACTATGGTAAGACCATTCGCGCAACGTATGATAAAATAAAAAAGATGCTAAACTATTGAATCCGGACCGCTTAACACTTCTAACTTTGCGCCTTTATTATCAACCGAACAACTATTGGACTTTACCTGCTTTTTTCTTAAAGAAAGCGTTATGTGCAACTTTGGGGACTTCTACTCCCGAAATATAAGCGAATCCTTTAACGGAATAATGCCATTGTCTAGGCTATCTCTCAGCATTTCACAAACAGATAATCGGTCTTTTTGCACAGTGTTCTCCCTTTAAAGACTTACGCCACAGAGCTATTCGCTTAACATAGTCATTATTTTTTGTAGATAATTTATTTAGCAACAAATTTTGCTTCTTCTAATTGTAATCAATTTATCAAAGCCAATAATTGCAATTGATTTGTATGTTTATTTATTTATTTATTTACGATAAGCCAACAAATCCTTGGATATTATTAAAAAAACATGTAATTTTGAATACGAAATAATTGTAAGACAAAACAAAGTCAAACGAGGCTAAAAGGAAGTCTGAGAATTTGGGACTAAATCGTAACAAAAAAATCACAAGAAATATAACGCGTTGATTAGTAGGGATAAAATGGATTAGGTTCACAACCCGTCCGTACCGCAGGTCAAAAAGCAATTCAGAAATGAGTTGCTTTTTTTGTTTTTAGAGCCTATATCGAATCAATGTGGCAAGGATATTCTTTTGTTTTTGGGTACAACTTACCCCTTTTGATTTCAGAACATCTGATATTTCAATGTAAAAGTATATAATTTGATATATCATAGATTATCAATGATATATTGCGAACAAAGAGATTTTATTCGTGTAGCTATAAGCTTTATAATAAACCAAAAGCTCTCCTTTTAAAGGAAAGCTTTGTATATTCAGAAATAAAACGTCTATTATTTCTTTGAAGCTTCCAGCGAAACTTTTCTGAACTCTTTCAATAGTTTTTCCAAATCAAGAGAACTTTTACGGGCGCGAGTACCGGCAGCTTTATTACCTTTCTCAATTT
>Ga0079306_1000603_pt1 | contig 31186 bp, 27 predicted proteins | sample Methanotroph_Enr_FD_79181 | JGI IMG/M metagenome (GOLD analysis project Ga0079306, IMG submission 79181) | Enriched soil microbial communities from Old Woman Creek wetland in Ohio, USA - Methanotroph_Enrichment_5 | ecosystem: Environmental > Terrestrial > Soil > Wetlands | place: USA: Ohio... | reverse complement strand
TAACAACTAATTATGTATTTATCATCAACTATGCCGCATATGCGGTGAGATGGTGACCATATGGGGTAACTTGGCAGCTGCAACATCGTATGCATAGGTCAGAATTGCGTGACATTACGGCGTTTTAGCATATTTGAAAACCTGGCACGCTACGTGCTATCAATTTAAATATGCTTAATAAAACTATTTAGGGGGATTCACCGATGAAAAAGATTCTTTCCAGCATCGTCGCCGCTCTTGTTGCCGTTTCTTTCGCAGGTATCGTCTGCGCCGCTGACCCCGCAAATTCGGAAACCAAAACCGAATCCACCACCACCAACGCAGCTGGCGCCAAAGTAGAGAAGAAAGAGGTAAAGAAAAAGAAAAGGACCAAAAAAGGCAAGAAAGTCAAAAAGACCATGAAGAAAGAAGAAACCGTAACGGCTCCGGACAAAGCTCCGGCAACTGCGCCGGCTGCCAAGTAATAGCGGCTAGTTCGGTACAAAAGGCCGCTTCTTCGGAAGCGGCCTTTTTGCGTCTCGTGCTAAAAGTGAAAAAATGCCGTCACTTCATACCATCCGGCTTGCGGTCGATAGGCTTGGAATAACCGCTCCGATAGGTGTACACTTCGCGCATACGAACCTATTGGAAGGGCCACCGATACAATGCACACCTTGATCGTCTTTTCTGTCGGCTTTCTGGCGTCCCTACTGAGTTCCATGAGCGGCGCGGGCTCGGCCATGCTGACAACGCCGGTCTGGCTCTCGCTCGGATTCCCCCTGCCGATCGCGATCGCTTCCAACCAGTTGAACGGCGCCGCCTGGACCCTGATCGCCGCCCGCAATTACCTGAGAGACCGCGCCGTCGACTGGCGGCTCATCGGAATCATGGTCTGCTTCGGACTCGCGGGCGCCTGGGTGGGAACCCTCGTCGTACGCGGGATCGACGCGCGCCTTCTGCAGCGCGTCATCGGCGTCATCATCCTCTGCCTGGTCGGGCTGGTAGCCTCCCAGCCGGCACTGGGGCGCACCGAAACCGCGCCAAGTTTCCCCCGCTGGTTGACCGGCGTCTTCGCCTTTCCGCTTGGGTGCTACGAATCGTTCTTCGGCTCGGGTAACGGGCTTTTCACCTCGCTCCTATTGACCAAGGCGCGGGGGCTCACCCTGCCTACCGCCCTTGGCTACTACTACCTGCTCGCCTTCACCTGGAACTGCTTCGCCGTTGCCATCTACACCTCCGCCGGCTGGGCCGACAAAAGCCTCATGCTCCCCTCCACTGCCGGTTCCATGCTGGGCGCCTACCTCGGCTCTCGGCTTGGCCGCGCAAAAGGGCACCGGCTGGTCCGGACCCTGTTTCTCGTCCTGGGCGGTTCTCTGGGGTTAAAGCTGGCTCTGGGCTGGTAGGAACTTTCAGAACCTCTCGAAGGCATCGTCATCCTGCATCTTCAGGGCTGCACCACCCGGACTGCCGGCCTGCGTGAGAGGGGCGGCCTTGACCGGGACGTTTTTCTTGAGAGCCGGCTTGGCGGTAACGGTGCTCTCTTGTCGCGCGGTTTTCCTCGTTGCTGCACCCTCGACCCTGAAGAAGCCGATGCTCTCCTGCAGCTGCTCGGCCTGGGAAGTCAATTCTTCTGCCGTGGAGGCTATCTCTTCGGCAACGCTGGCATTTTGCTGGATGACCTGGTCGAGCTGCTGGATGGCCTTGTTGATCTGCTCCGCGCCGGTATCCTGCTCTTTGCTCCCCGCGCTGATCTCCTGCACCAGTCCGGCGGTCCTCTGAATATCGGGAAGCATACTTACCAACAGCTCGCCAGCCTTGACCGCCACCTCGACGCTGCTGGAGGAGAGCTCGCTTATTTCCGCTGCAGCCTTCTGGCTCCTTTCGGCAAGTTTCCGCACTTCGCTCGCCACGACCGCAAACCCCTTGCCGTGCTCGCCGGCCCTCGCAGCCTCGATGGCCGCGTTCAAGGCGAGGAGGTTGGTCTGCCGGGAGATCTCCTCGATGATGTTGATCTTGCCGGCGATCTCCTTCATGGCATGGACCGTTTCCTGGACCGCTTTGCCGCCTTCCATCGCGTCCTGCGCCGACTTGACCGCGATCTTCTCCGTCTGCATGGCGTTATCGGCATTTTGCCGGATGTTGGACGCCATCTCCTCCATGCTTGAAGATGCCTCCTCCGCTGCCGCCGCCTGTTCACTTGCTCCCTGGGACATCTCCTCGGAGCTGGAGGAGAGCTCCTGGCTGCCCGCGGCAACGTTATCGGCCGCGCTGGTCACGTTTGCGATGACCTCTTTGAGCTTTTCCACCATCTGCTTCATCGCGGCGTAGACGCCCGTTTCGGTTTTCTGATTGGACGCGAATCGAACCGTCAGGTCGCCTCTGGCAACCTTTTCCGCGATGCCCACTATGTAGCCCGGCTCGCCACCGAGCTGTCTGGTCAGCCCGGTGGTGATGATAATGCCGATAATGAGCCCGAAAATAACGCTGCCGGCAATCAGGCAGATCATGAACAGGCGGCTTTGCTGGAAGAGCTTTTGAGTCTGGGCTGCGATACTTTTAGCGTTGGCCTCTTTAAGGACAGTGGCGTCCTCTATCGACTTGTTGAGAACGGTGACCTTTTCCCGGGCAACTCCATTGGACATTCCGACCGACGCTCTCACGTCTTCCAATTTCTCCATGCGGGCTAAATCGATGACCTGCTTGCTGACCGGAAGGTATTCCTGCCACTCTTTATCGATGAGCTGTATGAGCTCCTTGCCCTTCTCGGAGTGGAAAAGCGGCCTGGCACGCGCGATGTCCTCGACTACGTGTTTGCCCGCTTCATCGTGCTGTTGCATGAACTTGGAACGGTCCTCCGCGGATGAAGCCAGCAGCATGTTCTTTTCGGCCCGGACCATGCGCAGCAAATCGATGCTGGCTTCCTTGATATGGGCAACACCGAGCAGTTCTCTTTCGTACATCTGATCCGCTTTTTCGTTGATGGTCGCCATATTCGAGATACCGACAAAACCGACGATAGCCGTGATGGCCGACATGAGTAAAAACGCCGACAGCAGCCGTGTCCTGACTTTCAGGTCGTTGAACCAGTTCATTGCAAAACTCCTTTTGGGTTAGTTCTATAGTGCCATGGGCCGGATCGGGGAACAGCCGGCAGATGCGCCGGCATGCTCCCTCTTGGTGCGATCACCTCTTCGGTCGCAATGAGTCTCGTGCTATTGGGATAATGAACTGTTTCTCGCGGCTGCAACGTGCTGCGCCGGCGGTCCGACCTGGCGGGTTACCGGCCGAGCGGCTGCTGTGCAGCATCCGCAGCAGGATGACAGGTCTCATTGCCTAACTATGTCGGCAATATCCCCGACATAGTTGAACGGTTTCCATGTATATTTGTTAAAAATAACCTTGATTGGGGGGGATTGCGGAGTTTTGTCGGCGGGTTGATGACTGCCGGTCAGGATAATCCGGTGGGGGGCTAAAAGTAGTGCTGCCAGTACAACTTAAGCCCGGGGAACGCGTTGCCGAAATCGCGCCGCCACTCTATATCGAGCCCCGCAACGTTCTGGCCGTTCAGGGTGAAACGGTTCTCGACGAGTGCCTCATAGTCGTTGCGCACTTCATGCAGGAAGAAGAGCTGCCACACAAACGACAGGCCGCCGCGCCAGCGCTGCGAGAAATCGTGCACGAGACCTACCCGCGGCCCCACGCCCGGCGCGGCAAAGAAACGGAACCGGTCGCTCCACTCAAGGTTCCCTTCCGCGAAGGCATAGGCCGAGGTCTCCCGGGAAAAATCGTGGCTTATGCCGACGCCGGCGTCAAACTTCCCGAGCAGCTGGCTGTCCGAGACGCCGGGATGTTTCCGCGTCACCCCGAGCGTGGCCTTCCAGGAAACGGGATGCAGAAAGCGGTTCCAGGACGACATCGACATGATGTCGATGATATCGAAGCGCTCGAGTTCGGCTTTCCCCTCTTCGGGATAGTAGCGCAGTTCGCCCTGCAAAAGGTTGACCCTGGCGCCGCGCGTGAAGCCCCCCTGCGGATCCATGATGTCGTGGTAGGCCGGACCTCCCGCGACCTCTATGAACTGCCGCCGGTCCTCGAAGCCGTAGCCGATCCGGGCGCGGGCCGGTTGGTGCCCTGCGCCCGGCCACACCTTGGGTGCGGGAATCGCGGGCGTCTGGTCGGGCACGGCGAGCCGGCTGCGGGCCAGCAACAACTCGGAGACCCGGCCGGTGTTGGGCTCTTGAGCTCCGAACTTGGGGGATTGGCGGTAGAGCGTGTAATCCAGGGCAAGGTCTATCACCTGGGCCTGCTGCACCTCGGGAAGGGAGTGGAGCTGAGCCGAGCCGGTGGACAGCCCACCCAGCGAAAGCCGCTTGGCTGAATCCTGCAGCCGGGCATCCATGCGGAGCAAGCGTTCCTGAAGGATGGTGTTGCGGGCGGGACGGAAGCGGACCTCTTCGACAAGCCCCGCGTCCGCCACCGCGCGCACCGTTTCGGAAGGGATCACCCACCGGGGGAACCGCCCGGCGAGATCCAGGCCCGGACGCGCCGTGTCCAGAAGGGAAAGCAGGTGGTAGGAACAGTTCTCGTCGAGGAAATAGTAATCGAACCAGGCCGAGCGCATCTCCCACAGGTGCCGCAACAGCTGGTCGATCTCCTCGGGCTTCAGGCTCAGGCCGAATTCCCAGATGTCGCGGTTTTCGATGTCGCCGTAGGTTTTGACCGCGGCGTAATAGGGGGCGATGGAGAACCTGCCACGGTAGTCGCCGAAGAGACCTTTGAAGGCGTACTCGAACCCCTTCTGCTGCCGGGTGTCGGCGGCGTAGTTGATGGTGTAGGCAAGGAGCGGGGTCTTTGCCTCGTCACCGGGCCGGTCGACGCGCAAGAGGGTGTGGCCGAACATGGAGGCGGGGTTGTTCAGGTATGCGGCGGGGAAGACCAGGGTGATGCGGCCGGGATGCATCTCCTCACGCCACTTTTCGAATCGCCGGCAGGGAACCTCCGGAAGCCTTTCCCGGTCAAATCCCAATACCTGGTCCAGCCAGTGGTAGCGGGCGACGTACAGGCACTGGGGGCTGCGGTCCGGGTCAGCTCCGGCGGGCCTGAAAAAACTTTCCAGCGTGGCGTCCAGCTCGTCCTGCGGTTGGTACTTGCCCTGGCTGGCGAGGAAAAAGGTCGGCTCGTCGACCTGGCTTATGACCTTGTGCGACAGATGCCGCGGCTGGTAGTGCAGGAGCGCCTGCCATTCGGGGCGCTCGGCCAGGCGTTCCCGCCGGGCCCTTTCCAAAAGCTTGGCCAGATACCCGTCGTCGTCTGCGGCACAGGGGGAAGAATAGAGGCATTGAGCAACCACGAGGCAGATGAACACGCAGAGCAAACGAAAAAAAGGCCTGCCCGCCGCGTTTGAACGCCGCTTCAGACAGGCCTCCGGTGGTCGCAGTAACGGTGGGAAGAAAATGCGGCACCTCTCGCACGAGAATAGAAAATCTTCTTACCAAGCCGCAAGTTCCCGTCGGCGCAAACCTACTGACGCCAGGTCGGATGCGCATCCAGTTCGGTCGTGAGCTTTGCCAGCATCTCTTCAGACGTGGTCCGTTCGGAACTGAACAGGACCGGATAGTTCCTTCTGGTTGCCGTGAAGAATTCCGGTTGACGGCTCTCCCTGATGCGCAGCAGTTGCGCGAACGCCGTCAGGTGTTCGCCGCCTCCCCGTGCCATGTCCTCTTTGAGCCGGTCCAGGTTTGCCGAGGCGAACTGCTTCACGTCCTGCGCCTGTCCGCGTGCTTCGTCCCGAGGGCTGGTGCTCGAGGTGAAATCGGATGAAGCGTCGGTGGTGTTTTGGAAGGTTTCGGAGGTACCTTCGGTGGACCTCGTGGTGACCGCGCACGACGTGAGTAGAACCGTCAGGCTGCCGACCAGCATGAGTCGTACGGTAGCAGGCATATCTTTCAACATGGTGCACCTCCTCGCCAACTCCCGTAGCGTTGGCGGTATCTGTTCACATTATACACGACCCCAAAAAGAGGCGAAAGGTGCTCTGACAAAGTCGATGCTCCGTTGCCGGCGCAATGACCCAGGGACAAGCTTAAAAAAAGGGAATCAGCCGATGAGACTGATTCCCTTTATTTGTGCAGCCAGTGGTCAGGCCTTATCGTTCGACAAACGATTTCAGCCGAGACAGCGTCTGATCCCACTGTTTCGAAACATGATCGAGGTACTCTTTTACCTCAGTGATGGGAGCCGGATTGAGTTCGAAGCGGCTCTCCCGCCCGATTCGGACGCTGTGTACGATGCCTGCCTTCTCCAGTATGCGAAGATGCTTCGTGATCCCCTGCCGGGTCAGCGCCGTGCCCTCGGTCAGCTCGGAGATGGAACGTGGGGCGCCGCTGGAGAGCTTGGCCACCAGCGCGAGCCGCGTCTCGTCGCCGAGCGCCGCGAAGACCGGAGCCGGCTCTGATTCTCTGGCCGGTTGGCCGCTACTCTTTTTTGGCGACATAGGTCCCGACGTTGTTCAGTTGCTCGATCCAGCCCTCGTTGTGCTTGCTGTACGCTTCAGCGCGGCGCTGGCTGGGGATTTTGTCGAAGCCCGTTTCGGTGACCATGAGCAGGGTGCCGCCGGAGATCGGTTCCAGCCGGAATTCGACCAGCGTTGGCGTTTCCTGCGAGTAATCCACATTCGGATCGACCGCATACGGATGCCAGGTATAGGAGAAGAGCCGTTCCGGTTGCATTTGCTGTACTACGGCTTCCCACTTTATGTACTCGAAGCCGGGATACGTCATGTGGCCCAGCGAAACCTGGCCGGGCTCGAACGGGCCCTCAATTGCCACTTGAAACCATTCGCCGAATTGGCGGTAATCCGTCAAAGCAGTCCAGACCCTCGACACGGGCGCTTTCAGTTCGATGCGTTTTTCGATACGATTTTCCATGCTGGGTACCTCCTTTGCTTTTCCCGATCGAGTTGCGAGTTATTGCAACTCATTGGTTGCATATTAACTCTTCACAGCAACAAATGCAACCAAAGAGTTGCTGGTTCGGTCTAAGCGGAAGACATGGCAGCGCGCGAGGGTGACGCTCCGGGGCCAGGAGGAAACCTCTTCTTGAGGAGAATGCCGGGAGAAGGCGGTGGCGGATCTAGTTACGGGGATTTGGGGCAGGGTGCTCAGCCTTTTCAAATGCCAAAGCCATGCTGTTTGCCGTGACCCTGACCACTTTGGCCTTTACGCCGGTGATGCTGCGCGACGAGGCTTTGTCGAAGATGTTCACCACGACGCAGCTGTGCAGATCGAGAAGCTTTTTCGAAGTCACCAGGGCGCCATGGAGGCTGATGTTGACCAGTTCGCCTTCCACGGTCTGGCTGTCCAGAGTCATCCGTACCGATCCCTGCAGGGGAATTCTGGTCGATTTCCTCTTTTCCCGATTCGCTTTCAACACCGACTCTACAATTGCAGCTACTGTGGAATCGTCCCTCGTTGCACATTTCATTTCATACCTCAGGCAGACGCAAAAAAGCCGGGGCCACTATATCGGGTAGATATTTCGGCATCCCGGCTGTCTCAGTGAGACCCTTAGGCTTTCCGTCCCACCTTCGCAGATGGTTTAGTATTGTCGTTATCTGTAGGAACAGCTAGAGCGCGCCAATTTAAAGGCATGGGGAAATATTGTCAAGCAGATAATCGGCAGATTGGATCATTGTAATTGTGCCGGATGTGTAACTATGAGGGCGGGTGCGGGGTGCTGACTCGGTATCCCGGTGGTGTGAGGGGGGACGACCAGAGGATGTCTGCGCCGTATGGCAGGAAACGGCAGCCGGAAAAACAAACGAGGCCCCCGGTTGTTACCGGGAGCCTCGTCTATTAGTGCCTTTGAGGGGAGGGTGGGCGAGCCCGCCGTCCCGATCCAGGTCCGGGTGCGTTAGACCCTGGTTACGTTGGCAGCCTGAAGACCTTTCGGTCCCTTGACTACGTCGAACGTTACGCTATCGCCTTCAACGAGAGATTTGAAGCCGTCTCCAGTGATGGCGGAAAAGTGGCAAAATACGTCCTCGCCGTTTTCCTGCTCCAGAAAGCCAAACCCCTTGCTGTCGTTAAACCATTTTACCGTTCCGTTTACCATGTACTGTGATTCTCCATTTTTCTTTCTGTTTTTATTATCCGGAATGTTCCAGACCTGACGTCACCCTAGCAGCTTTGATGGCAACATAGCAAGGTATTTAATTTAGTATAAAAATAAACCGGCAGAAAAGATGCTGAATCATCTTGCCAGCTTCTCGAATATAAGCTCGACTTTGAGGATAACCAGCTCATATCATACAGAAAAGCCTGTCGATAAAATGATTCCAGCGGCTGCTCACATTTTTTTTTATCATACGACGGATCTCCGCCGTTACCCGTTGCAGGTGCTCACAATCCGTTCCTGGGAGCGCCCTCATCCTGGCGGCGAGGGGACTGTCGGACGTGCTTGCGACGCCGTACCCACCCAGCTGTCTATCGGATGGACAGCCGCCAGCGTCGCATTGCACAAGTCGTCCTGCGTCGCTATGCTTTGAGGGACCTGCAGGTTGGCGGAGGACCGTATGCGACGATCATCCCGAAACGAGGTTCATGGCTCGCGCTGGCCGGTGCTTAGATCGACGGCCAGATGCCTGGTAGGTCTCCCCATCATCCTGCTTGCGCTGGCCGGTGCGGCATGGGGGGGCGGCGACGACATCCTGGGACAGTGGAAGAACGAGGACGGCAGGGCGCAGATCGAGATCTTCTCGTGTGGCACTCACTATTGCGGCAAACTCTCCTGGCTGGGGCGCCCCGAGTACGAGGCGGACGATCCGAAAGGCATGGCGGGCCTGCCGCGGGTGGACCGGGAAAATCCGAACCCGGCGCTTAAGGGCCGTCGTCTGCTCGGGCTGCAGATCATGGATGGCTTCACCTATAAAGGCAAGGAAACCTGGGACCACGGGCGTGTCTACGACCCCGATTCGGGTAAGACCTATACCAGCAGGATGACGCTTGAGTCTCCCCGCCTGTTGAAGATTCGTGGCTACGTCGGCATCCCCCTCTTCGGCCGCACCACGACCTGGAGTCGTTGAGACGTTGAGTCGTTGAGTCGTGTTGAAAGCTCGCGCTCTCTTGTCGGATTGTTCCCCTTCCACCCACATTGTCTCTCAGCGACACACCTCCCGAAAAGCGGTACCCGCGCAAACTGTTGAAACTTCGTCAGTCGCATCTCTGGCACCAATTCTGTAGATATAAGGTTACTTGCGTCGCTCTGCCGCCGGGTTGTCCCCCTGGGGAACAGTCGTTGCGAACGGGCTCGATCTGGCTGGCAAAGAAGCACGCCGGTTCCGGGTCTGAACGGACTGCAGGATTCCCAACACCCGTAGAGGGAGGATTGTTATGGCGTTTTCCGCTGATCTTTTGAAGAACCTGGAAACGACCGGCACGGCTCTGGAGCAGGCGCTGGTCCACGACGTCAGGAACGTCTTCACCACTCTTCTCGGGATGGACCATCTGCTGCACCTCCCGCTGGCCGTGGACCCCGCCTCCTGCTTTACCGACTCCATCAGCGCACTGGTCGGACTGGCCGGCACCTACAACGGGCTGGTCAGCCTGCATGTCTCCAAGAACCTGGCTGCGACCATCTCCAGCCATCTGCTCGACACCCCGCACCCGACCGAAGAGGAGATCGAGGATGCGCTCGGCGAATTGGCAAACATACTGGCTGGCGCCTTCAAACGGCACCTTTCCCCTGAAAGCCTGGCTATCAAGCTTTCGACGCCGTCGGTCGTTTCAGGCAAGCAGTACGTGATACACGTGACCAAGAGACCTGACGTCATGACGCTTTTCTTCGACTCGGAGGATGACTGGTTTATGGTCGCGCTTGCGGTGGAAAGGGACTGATCCTTTCAGGAGTCAAGGGGCGCAGGGAGGATCCTGGCTTAGGGGCGATGGGAGCACCAAGTGCTTAAGCCTAAGGAAATGAGGCCTCGCTCGCCGGACCATCTTGAAATTGTCTTCGCTTTTTTCGTGTGGTAATGTCCCACCTCAACTTCCCTACCTCATCTAAAGGACGTGACACATGACAGATCCGATCGCGATGCAGCAGATCGTCGACTTTATTCTCGAACTGGACAAGCTGAAAGGCGTAACGCGCAAGAACCGGCCGCTCGGGCTGGAGCGCTTCGAGAATTCCGCGGAACACAGCTGGCACATCGCCATGCTGGCGCTCTCGCTTGAGCGCTATGCGGAAAGGCCGGTGGACATCAACCGTGTGGTCGGCATGCTGCTGGTCCACGACGTGGGCGAGATCGATACCGGTGACACCATCGTTTTTGCGGTCGACGGCTGGGAGGAGCGCAAGGCTGCGGAACTTGCCGCGGTAACGAGGATCTTCGGGATGATGCCGGAACCGTTCTGCTCGAAGTTCCTGGACCTCTGGGTCGAGTTCGAGGCTGCGGAAACACCGGACGCGCGCTTTGCCAACGCGGTGGACCGGGCCATCCCGCCCATACTGAACCTGGCCAACAACGGTCAGAGCTGGCTTGAGAACGGTATCGGCTATGAACGGGTGATCGGGCGCATCGGGCCGCCTATCGCGGCCGGTTGCCCTGCGCTGTGGGATTACCTGGCGGCCCGGATCGAGGAGGAACACCGGAAGGGGTGGTTCGGAACGGAGTAAAACTGTGCGGTACCGCGCGGGGGGGCCTCGCGAATGGAAACCGCCAACGCCTGCGAGGACTCTTCCCGGTGGCGAACGCGGAGAACGGGGACAGATGCTCGGGCCTTCAGCGGTCCGCTAACAGCCGCCGCAGGAATTCGAACGCCTGCTGGTAGATCCCCGGGTGCTTGCTTTCGCGGGGACCGGCGACGTTCAGGGTTTTGAGGCCGTGCTCTTCGAGCCAGGTCAGGCAATCTTCCAGGCTCGGGGAGCCGTCCAGTTGCAGAACCAGGAACGGCCTGCCGTGCTCCTTGGCGAACTCGACGGTCGCCTTGGTGCCGTCGGTCAGCTCGCCCACGTTAAGTACCAGGGTCCCGTCGGACTCGACCACGTTCTTCTCGGTCCGACTGGCGTAGCGGTCACTTTTCAGCTCGATCAACGGGTAGCACTCCGGAACGGTGCCGTCTTCGGCCAGGCGCCCCTTCGGACAGTAACCGCCCACCGGAATGCCTGCCTCCAGCGCGGCATCGAGACCTGCCCGGTCCACTCCCGTCTGCCCTCCGGATACGATTTTCTCGATCATGGAACTCCCCACATGTAGGTAAAGATGCACCAGCCGTGGCTGGGGCGACGCCCTCACCCTGACCCTCTCCTGGCGGGCGAAGGATTTTAGGTGAATCGGTTAAGACAGGATAATCAAAATCGACGGCGGGGTCTATTTCAATTGAAGATGATACCATGCTACACTCCCTGCTTTGCACTCACCCATTGAAAAGGCTACCTGCATGAAGGCAAATTCTGCACTCTTCACCCCGTACGAAAAGTTCGTCATCGCCATCCTGGCGCTGCTCCAGTTCACCGTGGTACTCGACTTCATGGTCCTTTCCCCCCTGGGCGCGATCCTCATGCCGAAGATGGGGATCTCCACCTCGCAGTTCGGCCTGGTGGTCTCCGCCTACGCCATCAGCGCCGGCTGCTCGGGCCTCCTGGCCGCCGGATTCGCCGACCGGTTCGACCGCAAGAAGATGCTCCTCTTCTTCTATACCGGCTTCGTCCTCGGGACGCTCTCCTGCGGGATTGTCGGCAGCTATACCTTCCTGCTCTGCGCGCGTGTCATTACCGGCGTCTTCGGCGGCGTGATCGGTTCCATCTCGTTCGCCATCATCGCGGACACCTTCCCGATGCAGGTGAGGGGGAGGGTGATGGGGTTCGTGCAGATGGCCTTTGCCGCCAGCCAGGTGCTGGGCATCCCCGTCGGCCTCTACCTCGCCACCGCGTTCGACTGGCATGCGCCCTTTCTGATGATCGTCGGCGTTGCCATCCCGGTCGGGCTGGTCGTCCTCTTCAAGCTGAAGCCGGTCACGGCGCACCTGGAGGCGCGGGTGGACAAGAACGCCTTCCTGCATCTGTGGCACACGGCGTCGAATTCCTTCTACTTCCAGGGCTTCTTGTCCACCATACTCCTTGCCACCGGCGGGTTCATGCTGATGCCGTTCAGCAGCGCGTTTCTGGTGAACAACGTCCAGATCCCGGAGACCCGGCTGTCCTTCATCTTTTTCGTCACGGGACTTTGCGCCATCTTCACCGGGCCGTACCTGGGGAAGCTGAGCGACCGGCTGGGCAAGTACCGCCTCTTCGTGTTCGGCAGCCTTTTATCCATGGTGATGGTGCTGGTCTACACCCACCTGGGGCCCAGCCCGATGTGGGAGATCGTGCTGGTCAACTCGGTGCTCTGGATCGGGATCTCGTCCCGGATGATCTCCTCCTCGGCCCTCACCTCGGGTGTCCCGGAGATGAAGGACCGCGGCGCGTACATGGGGATCAACTCCTCGATCCAGCAGGTTTCGGGCGGCATCGCCTCGTTCGTCGCGGGCCTCATCGTGTACCAGCCGGCGAAGTCGGCGCCCCTGCAGCATTTCGACACCATCGGTTACCTCACCATGGCCACCATGCTGATCACCATGTTCATGATGTACTTCATCGACCGGCGGGTGACTGCGAAACTCGCGGTCGCGGCCCTATGAAGCTGAAGCTCAAGAAATCAGGGGTAGGGGAGTGCGCGACATGAAGCGATCGGCATGTTTGTGGTGCGGCCAGGACCTGCGGGGTGGAGATGTCTGCACGATGTGCGGACCGCAGCCGAACCTCACCTGTCCCAAGTGCGGGGAGGACTACTTCGGCACCGGCACCGGGGTCTGCCCCATCTGCGGGTATGAGTGGGATGAAAACCCGGATTAGCCACGGAGAACGCGCAGGAGACGCAAAAGAAGACCATAACTTCTGAAGGGCGTCGACACCTTTAGCAGGGAGAAAGGCTTAAGGAGAATCTGAGCGGAGCGCATCTACAGGTTCAGTCGCGGACAGACCGAAAGAACACGGAGCAAGCAATCACCCTTTGAGGGAACGATGCTTGCTCCGTTTTTGTTTTTACCATTTGTTTCCTGTCAGGGCTTGTCGGTGCCAGGATATCTCCTTCCCGCCAGGTAGGCTTGTGGTGCTGTGGAAGGGAAACAGAGACGGTGAAGAGTGATAAGATATACCGCGTACCGTAGGCTGTGAAATCTTGTCACTGAGGAGCCATCAAATGACCAAAGCACATAAGGTGAACCGCAGGATCGTTCTCAACTCGCGCCCCCAGGGCGTGCCGACCAAGGAGAATTTCCGACTCGAAGAAAAGCCGGTTCCTGCCCCCGCGGACGGGCAACTGCTGCTGCGCACCGTCTACCTGTCGCTCGACCCGTACATGCGCGGGCGCATGAACGAGGGGCCTTCCTACGCACCGCCGGTCGGCATCGGGGAGGTCATGGTCGGAGGGACGGTGTCCCGGGTCGAGGAATCACGGCACCCCGGTTTCCGGGCGGGAGACCTGGTGCTGGGCTACAGCGGCTGGCAGGAGTATGAAATCTCCGACGGCAGCGACCTCTCGAAGCTGGACCCCGATCTGCCGCATCCTTCCTATGCCCTTGGCGTCCTCGGCATGCCGGGCTTCACCGCGTACGTCGGATTGCTCGACATCGGCCAGCCCAAAGGCGGCGAGACGGTCGTGGTGGCTGCCGCAACCGGAGCGGTCGGCTCGGCCGTGGGGCAGATCGCCAAACTGAAAGGGTGCCACGTGGTCGGCATCGCGGGAGGCGCCGAGAAATGCCGGATCGCCGTTGAGGAGTTCGGCTTCGACGTTTGCATCGATCACCATCGAACTGAAATGGCGGAAAAGCTGGAGATGGCCTGTCCGCGCGGCATCGATGTCTATTTCGAAAGCGTGGGGGGCGCCGTCTTCGATGCGGTGCTGCCGCTTTTGAACGTAGGGGCCAGGGTGCCGGTCTGCGGGCTGATCGCGCAGTACAACCAGGCCGGCCCATCGAAAGGACCGGACCGTCTGCCGCAGGTAATGGGGACGCTGCTCGCCCGTCGCATCAAGCTGCAGGGGTTCATCATCCTCGACCACTACCTGACCCGCTACAGGGAATTCTCCCGGGAGATGGGCGCCTGGGTCGGGGAGGGGAAGCTGAAGTGCCGGGAAGACCTGACCGAGGGGCTGGAGCATGCGCCACAGGCGCTGATCGGCCTTTTGGCTGGGAAGAACCTGGGCAAGGTCGTGGTGCGCGTCGGGAAGCCGTAAAAACCATGGGCCACGGAGACCGTCCGAGGGGGCAGCTGAGGAGTGGCGATGCTCAGGTGCTTCCGCCGTGCCATGTCGCTTGCGTCCTTGCGGCTGAATGCCTGTTACTGTAGGGGGAATTTTGCCATGCAGGATAGTGAACTTTACTGGAAGGTGCCGGACCAGCGGGCGCGGCTCGACGAGCTGACGACCTGCGATCCGGTCGCCAAGGACAACTCGCTCAGGCGCGACGTCAGGTCGCTCGGGATGCTGCTCGGGACGGTGATCCGCGAACAGGCGGGCCTGCCGGCATACCAGGCGGAGGAGGAACTGCGCCACCTGACTATCCGCCACCGGCAGCTGGTCGCCGAATTGGAGGCGGGACAGGACTCGGCCGAGGAGCGGGAACTCAAAGAGCGGATGACGGAGATCGTGCGGAACATGTCGGAAGACGAGGCTTTCCACGTGGTGAAGGCCTTCGGCACCTTCTTCGAACTGACCAACTTGGCCGAGTCGAACCACAGAAAACGCCGTCTGCAGGCTTCCCGCCTGACCTCGCGGGATTCGGACAAGCCCGGCTCCTTGCGCGGCACGCTGCGCCGGATGCGGGAGGCGGGCATCGACGGAGCGGGAGCGCTTGAACTGCTGCACCGGGTGGAGGTGACCCCGGTCTTCACCGCGCACCCGACCGAGGTCGCCCGCAGGGTGGTCCTCTACAAGCGGCGCCGCATCGCGCGGGAACTGGAACAGCTGGACCTGCTGCCGCTCACCGACGCTGCCGCAGCAAAGGGGCAGGAGGCGATGCTCACCGAGATAACGGCCCTCTGGCAAACCGACGAGGTGCGCCGCAAGCAGCCGACGGTTCTGGACGAGATCCGCATGGGGGTGAACCACTACCTCGGGTCGCTGGTCGCGCCGCTGCCCCACTTTTACCACGACATGGCCGAGGCCTTCCGCGAGGTGTTCGGCCTGGAACTTTCGGGCTGCGATCTGCCGACCGTGGTCCGCTTCGGCTCCTGGACCGGCGGCGACCGGGACGGCAACCCTTTCGTGACCACCGACACCACGCGGGCCGCGCTGCAGATGGCGCGCGAGACCATCCTCTCCCAGTACTTGATCGACATCGACGAGCTGCGCGAACTGCTCACCACCTCGAGCTGCCGGGCCGACTATGCGCCCGAGCTCTCCCAGGCCCTGGAGGCCTACTTCGACCGGTTCCCCGCACTGGTCCCGAAGCTCACCGCGTATCCGGACTGTGAGCCGTACCGCAGGTTCCTGGCCGTGGTGCTCTTTCGCCTGCGCGCTACCCGCAGCGAACCGGGCGATCCGGACGCCTACCCGGATGCCGCCTGCTTCGGAGCCGACCTCGCCGTCGTGCGCGCGAGCCTTGCCTCGCACGGCGGTTTGCGGATTGCCGTCAACTACCTGGACCCGATCCTGCGCCGGGTGGAGACCTTCGGCTTTCACCTGCACACCTTGGACATCCGCCAGCATGCCGTGGTCCATGCCCGGGCCGTCGAAGAACTCGGCGCCGGCCGGGAGGCCGTTTCGGACGGGGTGCCCGCCAGCGCCTCGCCGCAGACCGTGGGGCTTTTGGAAACCCTGCGCACCCTGGCGCAACTGAAGCGCAGTTATCCCCCGGAGGCGCTGACCAATTACGTGATAAGCGGAGCCGGATCGATCGGCGACGTGCTCTCGCTGGTCTGGCTCTTGGAACTGTGCGGGGTGCAGGTTAAGGCGACTGCCGACGGGCGCGACCCGGGGGTGATGCCCGTGCCGCTTTTCGAATCGATCCAGGACTTAAGAAACGCCCCGGAGGTGTGCCGCGCGCTCTGGACCAGGCCCGACTATGCTCCCTACCTCGATTCATGGCAGCGCAGGCAGGAGGTGATGCTCGGCTACTCGGACTCCAACAAGGACGGCGGGATGCTTACCAGCACCTGGGAGATCTACCAGGCGCACCGCGCGCTGCAGCGGGTGGCACGCGAGTGCGACGTGACCCTGCGTCTCTTCCACGGTCGGGGTGGGACGGTGGGGAGGGGAGGGGGACCGACCTACCGGGCCATCACCGCCCAGCCGCCTGAGGGTTTCAGCGGTTCGCTGCGCCTCACCGAGCAGGGCGAGGTCATCAACTGGAAGTATTCGGATGCCGTCATGGCGGAGCGCAACCTGGAACTCATGGTTGCCGCTTGTCTTGGCTCACTCAGCCTGTGCAGGTCGCCTGCGACAGCTGCGGCGGACTGGGAAACCATCATGAACCGGCTTTCCGAGTCGGCCTACCGGTTCTACCGGGAGCGGATCGCCGAGAACCCGGACATCATCCGGTATTTTGAACAGGCCACGCCGGTTTTGGAATTCGAGCTGGCGAAGATCGGCTCCCGTCCGACCAAGCGCAGCGCGAGCCGCGACCTGGGCGACCTGCGCGCCATTCCGTGGGGATTCGGCTGGATGCAGAGTCGGCACGTGATTCCGGCCTGGTTCGGAGTGGGGCATGCTTTGGAACTCTTCGTCGGCGGGTCGGAGCAGGGCCTTGCGGCCTTGAAGGAGATGCTGGCGGGGGTACCTATCTTCAACGACCTGATCCGCAACGTCGAACTCGCGCTTACCAAGGTCGACCTGCACCTGGCGGGGCTGTACGCGGGACTTGTTTCGGACGTCGAGTTGCGGGAGCGGGTCTTCGGCATGGTGAGCGAGGAGTTCCTGCGTACGCGCCGGCTGGTCCTGCAAATCACCGGGCAGCAGGAGCTTTTGGAGGGGAACCCCTCCCTGGCGCGCTCCCTTAAGCTGCGCAACCCGTACGTCGACCCGTTGAGCCTGATCCAGATCGAGCTTTTGCGCCGCAGAAGGGGTGGGAAGGCGGATGCCGACCTGGATTTCGTACTGGCCGCGACCATCAACGGCATAGCTTCCGGGTTGCGCAATACCGGGTAACGGCGAGCGGTAGCAGGCGGGAGGGTCCGGGGAAGAGGGGAGGTGGGGCTAGCCCCTCTCCGGAGGAGAGGGGCCGTGCAGGTGATGCGAAGAGGCCCTTACTTCTTGCTGAGGTGCTCGATGTAGGCGACGATCTGGTCGAGTTGGCTTCCGGGGAGGTGCTCGGTCGTGAACGCGGGCATCGCTCCACCGCCCACCCGGACCTGCGCCTTGATCAGGAACCCCGGCAGCGGCTTGTCGATGAGATCGGCACCCGAGCCGCCCTCTCCGCCGGGGTGGCACCTGTTGCACGAGTGCAGGAAGGCCTGCTTGGCGCGCGACAGTTCGGCGGAGTCCAGACTCCGGGGCTCGGAAACCGGCGCCCGACGATGCGCGCAACCGGCAAGCATGAGAAACAACAGGGCAACGATGAAGCATGCGTAGCGCGGCATGGCTACTCCTCTACCTTCTTGTCGATACCGGCGCGCCCGTCGTCGCAGACGTCCTCCGGCATGGTGGGACGGCTGTAGCGCGCGTCGCTGGTCGCCGTGACGCAGACCGGCGCCGGTTCCTCGGCGGCTCCCGCCTCGGCGGGGACATGATCGTGGCTCCTGCCTCCCTCGGGCGGTACGTCCCCCTGGGTCGGCTGCCAATCCGCCAGCTCTTTCAGGATCCGGAAACGCTCGCCCACCTCTTCTTCCAGCTGCAGCCGGTACTGGCGCGCGGCCTCGGGGTTAGTCTGCGCCAGGGAGGCGTAGCGCACCTCGCCGGAGAGGAAGCTCTGCAGCGAGCCGTCGGGTTCCTTGGACTCGAGGATGAAGGGGTTCTTCCCCTGCTTCCTTAACAGCGGGTTGTAGCGGTAGAGCGGCCAGTAGCCGGACTTGACTGCGAGCAGCGACTCCTCGATGGATTTCCCCATCCCCTTCCTGAGCCCCTGGTTGATGCAGGTCGAGTAGGCGATGACGAGCGACGGACCGGGGTAGGCTTCCGCCTCGGCGAGCGCCTTCAGGGTCTGGTTCTTGTCGGCGCCGATGGCGATGGAGGCGACGTAGACGTAGCCGTAGCTCATCGCCATGCGCCCCAGGTCCTTCTTGGAGGTCCCCTTGCCCGCTGCCGCGAAGCGCGCCACCGCGCCCAGCTGGGTCGCCTTGGAGCACTGGCCGCCGGTGTTCGAGTAGAGTTCGGTGTCCATCACCAGAAGGTTCACGTCCTCGCCCATGGCAAGCACGTGGTCCAACCCGCCAAAGCCGATGTCGTAGGCCCAGCCGTCCCCCCCGTAGACCCAGATCGACTTCTTGGCGAAGAGGTCCGCCGCCTGGGTGATCTCCTTGAGCCGCTTGTCGCCGCCCGCCTGGGCAAGGATCGCCTTGATGTTCTCTGCCTGGCGGCGCGACTCTTCCGGTTCGTTCATATGCTCGAGCCAGCCGGAGAGGACATCGGCCACCTCGCCGGTTAAATCCCCGGCCAGCGCCTCGCGCACCTGATCGGCGAGACGGCTGCGGCGCTGCGAGATGGCCATGTGGTAGCCGTAGCCGAACTCCGCGGCGTCCTCGAAGAGCGAGTTGTTCCAGGCCGGTCCGTGCCCCTGGTGATCGGTGCAGTAGGGGCTGACCGGGGCCGAGGCGCCCCAGATCGAGGTGCATCCGGTGGCGTTGGCGATCATCATGTGCTCGCCGAAGAGCTGGGTGACCAGGCGTGCGTACGGCGTCTCGCCGCACCCCGAGCAGGCGCCGGAGAATTCGAGAAAGGGCGCCTGGAACTGGCTGCCGATCACCGTCGTGCGCTTGGCCAGGTGCCCCTTGGGCGAGAGGGTCTCGGCGAACTTGCGGTTTTCCTCCTGGAGCTCAGCCTGGGTCGCGATCGGCTTCATCACCAGCGCGGACTGCTTCGCCGGGCAGATGTCGGCGCAGTTGCCGCACCCCATGCAGTCAAGCGGGTAGACCTGGATCCGGAACCGGTGCCCCTTCACCTCGCGTCCGGTGGCGGCGAGGGTCTCGAAGCTTGCCGGTGCGCCCGCCAGCTCCTCGTCGGTGGCCAGGAAGGGGCGGATGGTCGCGTGGGGGCAGATGAAGGCGCACTGGTTGCACTGGATGCAGTTCTCCTTGATCCATTCGGGGACGTTGATCGCAACGCCGCGCTTCTCGAAACGGGCCGTGGAACCGGGGAAGACGCCGTCGGGAGCGAAGGCCGAAACCGGCAGGGTATCCCCCTTTTGTCTCAGGATCGGGAAGATGACCCTGTGCACGTAGTCCGGCATCTGCTGATCCAGGCGGAAGTCGAGGGCGCGCCCGTCGTCGGCCTCTTTCCAGGAGTCGGGGTAGCCGATCGCGACGAGGCTCTGGACCGCCAAGTCGACGGCCTTCAGGTTCATGTCGACCACCTGTTCCCCTTTCCTGCCGTACTCCTTGCGGATGGAATCCTTCAGGAGGTCGACCGCCTGCTCGAAGGGGAGTACGCCCGAGAGCTTGAAGAAGGCGGTCTGCATGATCATGTTGATGCGCCCGCCCAGGCCTGCCGTCGTGGCGATGGCGATGGCGTCCACGTTGTAGAACCGGATCCCCTTGCCGGCGATGGTGCGCCGCATGGCGGCCGGCAGGTGCTCCTCCAGGTCCTCGACGCTGTTCCAGGGCGAGTTGAGCAGGAAGATCCCCCCTTCCTTGATCCCCTCGAGGACGTCGTAGACCTCGACGTAGGCGGACTGCTGGCAGGAGATGAAATCGGCCGTGTCCACCAGGTAGGTGGACTGGATCGGGCTCTTGCCGAAACGCAGGTGGGAGACGGTGATGCCGCCGGATTTCTTGGAATCGTAGGCGAAGTACGCCTGGACGAAGAGGTCGGTGTTGTCGCCGATGATCTTGATGGCCGCCTTGTTGGCGCCCACGGTGCCGTCGGCCCCCATCCCCCAGAAACGGCACTGGATGGTCCCTTCGGGCACGGTCGAGATGGTGCCCCCCTCCGGCAGCGAGGTGTGGGTGACGTCGTCCTCGATGCCGACGGTAAAGTGGCGCTTGCCCGCTGAACCGTTCATGTTGTCGAAGATGCTCCTGACGTGCACCGGTCGGAACTCCTTGGAACCCAGGCCGTAGCGCCCGGCGAAGAACTCAGGCAGCGCGGCGCCGCGCTCGAAGAACGCGGTGCAGACGTCCAGGTAGAGCGGCTCGGCCAGGGATCCCGGCTCCTTGGTGCGGTCCAGGACGGTGACCCATTTTGCCGAGGCGGGGATGGCCGCGAGGAGCGCTTTGGCGTCGAAAGGACGGTAGAGGCGGACCTTGACCAGCCCGAGCTTTTCCCCCTGGCGGTTGAAGTGGCTCACCACTTCTTCGATGGTCTCGCAGCAGGAGCCCATGGCGACGATGACCTTTTCCGCCTCGGGATGACCCACGTAGTCGAAGAGCCGGTAGCGTCGGCGGGTGAGCGCGCCGACCTGTTCCATGGCGGCGGTCACCAGGGCGGGAAGCTCCAGGTAGTAGGGGTTGGCGCGCTCGCGCCCCTGGAAGTAGATGTCCGGGTTCTGAGCCGTGCCGCGCAACTCGGGATGCTCGGGGCTCATCGCCTGGGCCCGGAAGGCGGCCAGCTTCTCATGGTTCAAAAGGCCCGCCATGTCCTTATAGTCGATCGCCTCTATTTTCTGCACCTCGTGCGAGGTCCGGAAGCCGTCGAAGAAGTGCAGGAACGGTACGCTCCCCTCCAGGGCCGCCAGGTGGGCCACCAGGGCCAGGTCCATGCACTCCTGGACCGACGAGGAGCAGAGCATGGCGAAGCCGGTGGCGCGCGCCGCCATGACGTCCTGGTGGTCGCCGAAGATGGAGAGTGCGTGGGTGGCGAGCGCCCGCGCCGAGACGTGAAAAACGCCGGGGAGGAGCTCGCCGGCGATCTTGTACATGTTGGGGAGCATCAGCAAAAGGCCCTGGGAAGCGGTGAAGGTGGTGGTGAGGGCGCCGGCCACGAGCGAGCCGTGCACCGCGCCGGCCGCACCCGCCTCGGACTGCATCTCCCGGATCAGGACGGTCTGGCCGAAGATGTTTTTGCGCCCCTCGGCGGCCCACTCGTCGGCGACCTCGCCCATGGTGGAGGAAGGGGTGATCGGGTAGATCGCTGCCGTCTCGCTCATGGCGTATGCCACGTACGCCGCAGCGGTGTTGCCGTCCATCGTTTTCATCTGTTCGCTCATGACATCCCCCTTTAGGGAAAGGTTCGGACCCGGTCGCAGCCGGCGCCCGGCACGGAGAGCCAAGTTTTTCCGCTACTTGAAAGCCAAGCTGCTCCGGCAGGTTTCAAATGGTTAAAGATACCCAATATGTCATGTCTGTCAATGACGCGGCCGGTACTCTTCAACCGCTCTCTGCCGCAGGCGGGTCTCCCCGCGACGGCGGGATTGAGACGTCGAAGAAGTCAGGCGCTCCTGCCTGAATGACGAGTTGCCTGTCGCTCAAGTGGGAGGCGGACGGCAGGCGCACGCGCGTCGTCGGGACGGGCCAAGGCGGCCTGCTTGGCGCCCCGGTTCCGCGGCTTCGACGTGAGGCGGGTGGAAAGGGCTAAATAAACTTCCCCAAGATGCCGATAACATGGCATGTCACAAATCGCGTAACAGACCGCTTTAGCGTCGAGGCACTTGCGTGGAACCTTTCAGGCCGTTAGGCCCAGCACCTCCTGACAGAACTTCCCTCCCGTGGAAGAAGGTGATGTCCCGTTACTGTGCGGCATACATCGCTGTCTGGACGGTCATCATCGCCCTTTTGACCGGCAGCACGATCTATTTCCACCATGTCGATACCTTGGAGGAGGCGCAAAGCGAGGCGCGCAACTACTTCGCCCTGAACCAGTTCTACCGGCGCTGGGCGGCCCGCTTGGGTGGAGTCTACGCTCCGGCCGACAAGGTGGCCCCCAACCCGTACCTCATCACCCCCCGGCGCGATGTCACCACCAGCGACGGCACGAAACTCACCCTGGTGAACCCCGCGTACATGACCCGCATGGTGTTCGATGCGATACGGCAGGCCTCCCCGAGGCCGGTCATCAGCAAACTCATCAGTTTGAAACCGCTCAACCCGGTGAACAAGGCCGACCCCTGGGAGAGCGCAGCCCTGTCCGCTTTCGAGACCGGTGCCAGCCAGGAATGCTCCCAGTTCACGACCATCGACGGCAAGCCCTACTTGCGCTTCATCGCCCGGTTCACCGCGGAGAAGCCCTGCCTGACCTGCCACGCCATACAGGGCTACCGGGAGGGCGATGTGCGCGGCGGGATCACCATCTCCATTCCGCTGGACGGCTACTATGCCTCCGAGTTCAAAACCAGGAAAAACCTCCTGGCCGGTTACCTGGCGCTCTGGATGACCGGAACCATAGGCATCGCCCTATCGTCACGGCGGCGCGGCAGGTACGAGGACCAACTGCGGGCCGGCGAGGAGAAATTCCGCACCATCTGTGACTGGACCCAGGACTGGGAATACTGGATCGGTCCCGACGACAGCTTTAAGTACGTCTCCCCCTCCTGCACTGAAATCACCGGTTATCCCCCGCAAGCCTTTATGGACGACCCGGGCCTGGTCATGCAGCTGGTGCACCCGGAGGACCGCCCGACCTTCCAGGAGCACCTGGACCTGACCCTGCCGGGGCGCCAAAGTTACGCCGGCTGGCTGGAATTCCGCATCGTCGCCCGGGACGGGACGGTCCGCTGGATGCATCACGCCTGCCGGCCGGTCCACATGGGCGAGCGCTACCAGGGGCGGCGCGTCTCGAATCGGGACGTCACCGAGCAGAAGCTGGCCCGGCTCGAGCAGCAGCAGGCATCGGCGGCGCTCAAGGAGAGCGAGCGGACCCTGCGGGTGCTGATCGACGTGATCCAGGCGGGGATCATCCAGCTGGACGCCGAAGGGGTGGTCAGTTTCGCTAACCAGCGCATGGCCGAGATGCTCGGGCTCCCCTTGTCGGAGCTGGTGGGGCGGGAGTACCGCACCCTGGTCGGTCCGGAAGAGGTCGAGGAGGCCATGCAGAGCCTGAAGAAAATGCTGAACGGGGAGACTGAATTCGTCAACTGCGAGCGGCAGTACCTGCGCGCCGACGGCTCACAGTTTTGGGGGTACTTGACCGGGCGCCGGCTGACCAACGCCGAGGGGGATCAGGCCGCTTTGGTTGGGACCGTGACCGACCTGACCGAGCTGAAGACCGGTGAGGAAAAACGGCTGAGGATCGAGCAGCAGATGCTCCACGTACAGAAGCTGGAGAGCCTGGGGGTGCTGGCGGGGGGGATCGCGCACGACTTCAACAACATCCTTTTGGCCATCATGGGGAACGCGAGCCTCGCGCTGCACCGCCTGCCGTCCGGATCCCCCGTCGAGCACCACCTGAAGCAGATCGAGGTGGCGGCCGACAAGGCGGCGGACCTGGCGCGCCAGATGCTCGCCTACTCCGGCAAAGGTCACTTCGTGCTTCAGCCGCTCGATCTGAACCAGCTGGTCCTCGAGATGACCTCCATGCTCGAGGTCTCAATCAGCAAGAAGGCGGCCCTGCGCTTCGATCTGGCCGAGCGGATCCCCGCCATCGTGGCGGACCCTACCCAGATGCGCCAGATCGTGATGAACCTGGCCATCAACGCCTCCGAGGCGATCGGCGACGAAAACGGCGTCATCTCCATCGCGACCGGGTGCCGCCACTGCGACCGGGCCTTCCTCGCCGATTCCTGGCTGAACGACGACCTCTGCGAGGGGGCCTACGTCTTCTTGAAGGTGACGGACACCGGCTGCGGCATGGACCCTGAGACCGTGGGTCGGATCTTCGAGCCGTTCTTCACCACCAAGTTCACCGGGCGGGGGCTCGGCATGGCGGCCATCCTGGGGATCGTGCGCGGGCACAAGGGCGCCATCAAGGTGGAGAGTCAGCCGGGGCAGGGGACCTCCTTCACGATCTTTGTACCCGCCAGCGACCTGTCCGTGGAACAGCGCAAGCCGGCCGGCCTGCCGGCGCAGTGGAGAGGCAGCGGGACGGTGCTTTTGGTGGACGACGAGGAGACGGTGCGCCAGGTGGGAGCCCACCTGCTCGAGGAGCTTGGTTTCACCGTGATCAGCGCGAAGGACGGCAGCGAAGCGCTGGAAGTGTACCGGGAAAGGCGCGGGGAGATTTCGCTCGTGCTGATGGACCTCACCATGCCCAACCTGAACGGGGAGGAGACCTTCGGGGAGCTGCGCCTGATAGACCCGCAGGTGCGGGTGGTGCTTTCCAGCGGCTTCAGCGAGCAGGAGGTGACCAGGAAGTTCCTCGGCAAGGGGCTCGCCGGCTTCGTGCAGAAGCCGTACACCCTGGGTACCCTGAGGGAATTGATGAGCACGCTTGCCTGACTCTCGCCCGGGGACCGCGCAAAAAAACGGCCTGCTTTTAGCGGGCCGCGGCTTTTTCGGGATTCAGTTGTGAGTGACCTGGCCTGGTCAGGGGACCTTGTTGATGGATACCAGAAATTCCATCACGGCCAACAGGTTAAGGAGCCTTCTGAAGAGCCTGTTCTTTTCCTTGGGGTCGCCGGTCTGGCGTAGTTTTGCATTCAGCAGCTGATACTGTTCATAGGCCATGTCGAACGGGTTTACTTTTTTCACTGCCCTTACCTCCATCTTTTTTTGATTAAAGGAATATAACCGTTTGCCTCTGCCCTGTCAAGATGGCAAAGGCCGCACACCCCTGCCGTCCGGTCCGCTCCCCCCGCCCCACGTCTCTGCTTTTGCTGATCCCCATCCTTTGGCGAGTTGCCGGACATGGGGCAGGTTGTGGCGGCCTGCGCCTTCGTCCTCTCCCGCAGGACAGTAACACTCTCCAGGTCTGTCGCGGCTGGAACGGTCGCATCTCTTTGTGGGATGCGAACCGATTCTAGGCCTGTCAATTCCCTTCTGTTCCCCTCCGCAACCTCACATGAAAATAATTCTAAAGTCTCACCGGGTGCCACCGATACAGATACCTGTGGCTGTTGACTGGATATCGTCTCCTGGTGAGTGTGTCTTCACTGCTTGTGGGGATGTCAGGTCCAGTTCCGAAAATGCCTGCTCCGGTTGATGGCTCAGGCACACTGGTTATGTTAAGGATGCACCGGATAGGAAAGGATGAGGCAGGTTTTACCATTCAGCTTTGACTTGTTGTAATGCTGTTTTGTCTTTTTATTTGATGGCTCAAAGGGGTGGCAAGATGCAGAGGCATATCTTCGGCATTGGTTGTGGCAGGTACGAGTTTGACAAGCGGACGCTCGACTCCTTCATCGAGGAGGCCAGGAGCCGCTCACTCGCCGGCGGTCCTGCCGAGGCTCCCGGCGCAGCCGACGGATGCGCCCCTTCCGACCGGGAGGCACAGGCGGTTTTCGATGAGATCATGAAGCTGTACCGCGACTACAACATGTGCCAGAGTATCGAGTCCCTGGTTACCTTGAAGTGCCGGCTTGAAGAATACTCCCTGCGTTATCACAGCCATGTGCTTGCCGAAGAAGTACTCAGTATCAACAGCTGCCTTCCCTACGAAGAAAGAATCTCCTGCCGCACGGATAAAAGCCCCGACAAGCATTGATACTAAGAGACGCTCAAGCTTTCCCGCGCCGGGACTTCACAGGCCGGAGGGCGGTGGCATAACTACCGGGTCTTTGCGCGATTTATGGTTTTAATCGTTGCATGGCGCCGGTCTAGGTGCTATATATTGTCACTCGATTGCCCGCTGCTTAAGGCCGGTGATTGCCGGTGACCGTGAGCGTCTTGCGCAGGTATCCCGTTGGCTCAGTGCCGATTGACCAGACGCGAACCGCTTGCCAGCGCGACCTGCACAACTCGAGGGTTTAGTCCAGAGGCTAGGCCCTTGTTTCGTTTTCCCGGAAGGAAAATCCTCGTAAAAGGAGCCGTCTCTATGGGTGCTATTCTTGTTACCGGGGGTGCAGGGTACATCGGCAGCCACGTTGTGCGCCAGCTCTCCGAGGCGGGACACCGGGTCGTCGTCTTCGACAACCTTTCCACGGGTTCTGCGGAGGCCCTGATCCACGGCGAGCGCCTGATCGTCGGGGACCTCTCGGACCCCGAGCAGATCGACCGGGTGCTGCGCGAGACCGGTTGCAAGTCGGTGCTCCACTTCGCCGCCGCCATCATCGCGCCGGAATCGGTTCACCTGCCGCTTAAGTACTACACGAACAACACCCGTAACACCCTGAACCTCCTTAAGGCCTGCGTCGACAACGGGGTTGAGCGTTTCATCTTTTCCAGTACCGCCGCCGTCTACGGCATCCCGGAGGGGGGCGAGGCGTCCGAGGAGACTCCCACGGTCCCCATCAACCCCTACGGCACCTCGAAGCTCATGAGCGAGTGGATGCTGAGGGACGCCGCCTTCGCCCACGGTTTCTCCTATGTCGCGCTGCGCTACTTTAACGTGGCGGGTGCCGACCCGAAGGCGCGCATGGGACAGCGCACCCCCGACGCCACCCACCTGATCAAGGTCTGCTGCCAGGCCGCCCTCGGGATGCGCGACTCGGTCTCCATCTTCGGCACCGACTACGACACGACCGACGGCACCGGGATCCGCGACTACATCCACATCGAGGACCTGGCCAGCGCGCACTTACGGGCGCTCGACTACCTGCACAAGGGGGGCGGCTCGACCACCATCAACGTGGGGTACGGCCAGGGCGGTAGCGTACGCCAAGTGATCGATGTGGTGAAAAAGGTAAGCGGCGTCGACTTCAGGGTGATCGAAGGGTCCCGGCGCCCGGGGGACCCGCCCAACCTGGTGGCCGGTGCGCAGCGGATCCGCTCGCTGCTCGGCTGGACCCCGTCCTATGCCGACCTGACCACCATCATCGAGGACGCCTGGCACTGGGAAAAGAAACTGTTCGAGGCGAACCAGACGCGATAACACCCGGAGGGGCTGCATGATCAAGAGCATGACAGGTTATGGCAAGGGCGAGTGCGCCTACGCGGGCGGCAGGATCATCGTCGAACTGCGCAGTGTGAACCACCGCTACGGCGAGATTTCGGTGAAGCTGCCGCGCGTCCTGATGCCGTTTGAAAATGAGATCAAGAAGCGCGTCGCCGAAAGGCTGAGCCGGGGCAAGATCGACGTCTTCATCCAGGTGGAGGGAGCGGCATCGACGGGGGTTCCCACGGCAAACCTCCCCCTGGCACGCGGCTACTTCAAGGCCTTTTCCAGCATCCGCGAGGCGCTCGGGCTGGACGAGGAGGTGGGGCTCGCCCTGGTGGCCGCGCAGCGTGACGTGATCACGGTGAGTGCCGAGGCCGAGGCGGCCGCACCCGAGGAGATTCCCCGCGAGCTTGTCGAGTCGCTCGATACGGCGCTTTTAAAGATGGACGAGATGCGCAGCTTCGAGGGGGAATCGCTTCGGGCCGACTTCAGGAAACGCCGCGACAACCTGGCGGAGTTGATTGGCCGCGTCGAGACCCGCTCGCCCTCGGTGGTGACCGAGTACGCGGCGCGGCTCAAGGAGCGCATCCTCGCGCTCACCACGGACAGCGGTCTCCCGGAGGAGCGCGTAGCGCTCGAGGTTGCGCTGCTGGCGGACAAGTGCGACATCACCGAGGAACTGGTCCGGCTGGAAAGCCACCTGCGCCAGTTCGACGAGACCCTGGAGAAAGGCGAGCCGGTGGGGCGCAAGCTCGACTTCCTGCTCCAGGAGATCAACCGCGAGGTGAACACCATCGGCTCCAAGGCCAACGACGCCGAGATCGCTGCCAGCGTGGTGGAGCTCAAGGCAGAGCTTGAGAAGATCCGCGAACAGGTGCAAAACGTCGAGTAACGGGACGTAAACCGTCCACGGAGGGAAACCATGCAACGCGAAGGAGTACTCTTTGTCATTTCGGCCCCCTCCGGTGCCGGCAAGACCACGCTCTGCAAGGAAATTATTGACATATTCCCGGAGTTGCGGCATTCTGTGTCCTACACGACGCGCGCCCCCCGACCCGGAGAGGTGCATGGGCGTGATTATTTTTTTGTGGGGCAGGAGGAATTCACCCGGATGAAAGCCGCCGGGGAGTTCGCCGAGTGGGCCGAGGTCCACGGCAACCTCTATGGCACCTCGCTTGCCACCCTCAACGAATGCCGCTCCCGGGGGATCGACCTGATCCTCGACATCGATTGCCAGGGAGCCCGGCAACTGAAGGGACGCTTCGAAGGGGGCGTCTACATCTTCATACTGCCCCCCTCCATCGCAGAGCTTAAACGTCGGCTGGACGGCCGCTCCTCGGACACTCCGGAAGTCATCGAGCGCAGGATCAACAATGCAGCCGGCGAGATCAGGGAATCGCGCTGGTACGACTACATCATCGTCAACGACAGGTTCGCCGAGGCGGTCGAACAGCTGAAAAGCGTGATGATCGCCGAGCAGTGCAGGTCCTCCCGGGTGATCCAGGGGATCTCGGCCGCCTTCGACATCTGAATCTAACAGTTACCACAACAAAGGGGTGTAATTATGGCAAGGGTTACCGTAGAAGACTGTCTGGAAAAGGTGGACAACCGCTTTCTCCTGGTCATGCTGTCAAGCAAAAGGGTGAAACAGCTGTTCAAAGGTGCGCGTCCGCTCATCGAAAACCGTGCTGGTAACAAGAACGTCGTCGTCTCCCTGAGGGAGATCGCCGCCGGCAAGATCGGCTGCGAGATCGGCAAGAAGGGTCGTTAATTCAGATTGAAGGGGGGCTTAAGCGTCTCCCCTTTTTTTGTCGCTCGACTAAAAGGGCTAACGGCTTGAGGGAATGGTCCCGCCGTTAGCCCTTTTGTCGTATTGGAAACCAGGACAACCAGGACCCGATGATACGACTGAACGACATACTCGACAAGGTCGCCTCATATAACCCGAGCGCCGACCTCGACCTGCTGAGAAAGGCCTACGTTTTCTGCGCCAAGGTGCACCAGGGGCAGACGAGGCTCTCGGGCGAACCCTATCTGATCCATCCCATGGAGGTGGCGGGTATCCTGGCCGACCTGCGCCTGGACATACCGGCCGTGGTGACCGGCCTTTTGCACGATACCGTCGAGGATACGCTGACCACCCACGAGGAACTTGAGGCGATGTTCGGCGCCGAAGTGGCTCGGCTCGTGGACGGTGTCACCAAGATCGGCAAGATCCATTTCAAGACCAAGGAAGAGAGTCAGGCCGAGAACTTCCGTAAGATGCTCCTCGCCATGGCCAACGACATCCGGGTCATCCTGGTGAAGCTCGCCGACCGGCTGCACAACATGCGCACCCTGCAGTACCAGCCCGAGGCGAAGCAGCGCTCCATCGCCCGTGAAACCCTCGACATCTACGCCCCCATCGCCAACCGCCTCGGTATCTCCTGGGTGAAGGGCGAACTGGAGGACCTCTCCTTCCGCTACCTGGAACCGCAGCTCTACTACGACCTGGCCGGGAAGGTGGCCAAGAAGAAGCAGGAGCGCGAGACCTACGTCGCGAGCGTGCGCGACATCATCAAGAACCAGCTGGTGGAGCACGGCATCAAGGGGGAGGTTTCCGGGCGCTCCAAGCACCTTTACTCCATCTACCGCAAGATGGAGAGCCGCAACGTCGACATCGACGAGATCTACGACCTGATCGCCATCCGCGTCTCGGTGGAGGACATCCGCGAGTGCTACGAGGTGCTCGGCATCATCCATTCCACCTGGAAGCCGATCCCCGGCCGCTTCAAGGACTACATCGCGATGCCCAAGGGGAACATGTACCAGTCGCTGCACACCACGGTGATCGGTCCTCTGGGCGAGCGGATGGAGGTGCAGATCCGGACCACCGAGATGCACCGGGTGGCCGAGTCGGGCATTGCCGCGCACTGGAAGTACAAGGAAGGGAAGGGGTACGACGAGAAAGAGGTGAAGCGTTTCACCTGGTTGAGACAGCTCCTCGAGTGGCAGCAGGAGCTCGCCGACTCCAAGGAGTTCATGGACACGGTCCGGGTCGAGCTCTTCCCCGAGGACGTCTTCATCTTCACCCCGAAAGGGGACGTGAAAGGGTTCCCCAAGGGGTCCACCCCGATCGATTTCGCCTACTCGGTGCACACCGACGTGGGGCACCGCTGCGTGGGCGCCAAGGTGAACGGCAAGCTGGTGCCGCTCAAGTACGAGCTGAAGACCGGCGACATCGTCGAGGTGATCACCTCCCCGCACCACACGCCGAGCAAGGACTGGCTGAAGATCGTCAAGAGCTCGCGCGCCCGCAACAAGATCAGGGCCTGGGTGAAGACCGAGGAGCGCCTGAAGAGCATTACGCTCGGCCGCGAGATCTGCGAGAAGGAATTCCGCCGCTATTCCCTCAACTACGCCAAGCTGCAAAAGACCGGCGAGATGAAGCGGGTGGCGGTCGAGTTCGGCTTCCAGGCCGAGGACGACCTGATGGCGTCGGTGGGCTACGGGAAACTCTCCGTGAACCAGATCCTGAGCAGGCTGTTGCCGGCGGAGAAGCTGGAGGCCGCTCAGGAGCGCAAGGAAACCCGGATCGGCAAGGTGATCGACAAGCTGAAGGGGAAATCCTCCAGCGCGATCCAGATCGACGGCGTGGAGGACGTGCTGGTACGCTTCGGCAAGTGCTGCAACCCGCTGCCGGGCGACGAGATTATCGGCTTCATCACCCGCGGACGCGGCGTTACGGTACACACTGCCGACTGTCCCTTTGCCGGAGCCCTGGAGCCGGAGCGCCGCATCGAGGTGGCCTGGAACAAGGGAAGAAAGAGCGCGCTGCCGGTGAAGATACGGGTGATCTGCAACGACGAGAAGGGGATCCTCGCCAACATCGCCACCGCCATCACCAACTGCGAGGCGAACATCTCGAGCGCCTCGATCAACAGTACCCTTGATAAGCGCGGCGAGAACCTCTTCGAGGTGGACGTGACCGACCTGGACCACCTGAAACGTGTCTTCGCCTCCATCAACAAGGTGCGCGGCGTCATCAAGGTGGAGAGGCTGAGGCACTAGCGAGTCTGGGCTGCGCAGGCCGGGCCGGCCCTGCGCAGCCCAGCATCTCTGCCGTACCAATCCCCTCTCCCAAAGGGCGAGGGGGAGCTGGTTCAAGTGGGTGGAAGTTGAAGGTGAGACTGTTCGAGT
>Ga0079306_1000602_pt1 | contig 31300 bp, 28 predicted proteins | sample Methanotroph_Enr_FD_79181 | JGI IMG/M metagenome (GOLD analysis project Ga0079306, IMG submission 79181) | Enriched soil microbial communities from Old Woman Creek wetland in Ohio, USA - Methanotroph_Enrichment_5 | ecosystem: Environmental > Terrestrial > Soil > Wetlands | place: USA: Ohio... | reverse complement strand
TACCGGCCCCGCCCAGCCCCCGCAGGGCGGCCCTGGCGTCCTTTTCCAGGAATACAGCTTCGATCCGCTCCATTTTTACGGGACTGAACATTATTTAGCTCCCTCGACCCGCGGCAGCGTCCGGCTGTACAGTTCGCCTACCGGCACCCCGAGGCGCAATCCCTCCGAGACCGTTATTAAATTCGCGGCCTCCAGGCGGCGCAGGGCCAGGTAGCCCGCCACGGCCCCGAAACCCATATGGCTGCCCCTGAAAGCGCGCGCGGCCAGGCGCGCGTAGCGGCCCCAGGCCAGCGCTTCCAGCGCCGCGGGATCCGGCTCCGGCGGCCCCGCCTGCACGGCTAACCCGGCGGCAAGGGCGCGCAGTTCGGCCACGCCGGGCGCGTCCAGCATGTCTGAAAATCTGAGGGCCGTTATATTCGAGCCGGGAGCGAACAAGCCCAGGAGCGCCTTTTTTTCAAGCCCGTAAAAGAACCTGCCGCGCGCGGCGAGCATAAGGTCGAATACGGCCGTTTCCTGGCGCGCCAGCCTGTCGGTGTATTCCCGGTCCGCCCCCCGCAGCCCGCGCAGACGGACCTGCAGCTCGCCGAAGTAGCACTGGTCCAGCGCGGCCTCGTAAAAAAACGGCCGGCTGTTCTCCGGGTACGCCGCGTAAGCCCGCTCAAGGCAGCTCCGCAGTGCCCCCGCCGGCAGGGCCGCGGCGAGCTGCCCGGGAGTCCGCGCTTTCGCCAGCGCCGGCCCGTACGCCTCCTGCCCGGCAGGCATCCCGAACAGCATCGGGCGCGCGGCCTCCGGGGTTAGGCCGGCCGAAAACGCGCGCACCATGACCTTCAGGTTTTCAACCTGCAGCCGCGCCGCCAGCCATTCGACGTAGCGGCCGCGCGCGCCGCCGAGGGAGAAGGCCAGTTCGTACGTCTCCCTGATAAAACTTTCGGCCAGCAGGCGCTGCACCTGGCCCGGAGTGGCCGCGCCGCGCCCCGGGAACAGGGCCGCGGCCAAAGCCCCGTGCGAAGGCAGCGAGCAAAGGGAGCGCAGGCGCTCGCCGTCGGCCATCCGTGACCGGCGGCCGTGTAGCCCGGCGGCCAGGCTGTCCAAATCGCTAGCGATCTTCATTTATCCCCCCGGGAACTATAGCCCCAGCACTTTCCGGACCACTTCCGCCGCGGCGCTGCTTTTAGCGCCGTCATCAAGGCGTACCTTGTTCTGTATTTCAACGGAGGCCGCCTCAAGAAGCGCGGCTTTTTCACGCAGCGCCGCCGCGCCCGCTTCGGCCGCCGCCCGGTCCGCGGCGGCGCGCGCTTCTTCCCTGCCAGCCGCGAGCAGCGCTGCCGCTTTTTTTTTGGCTTCGCCCTTTATCTCCAGGGCGCGCGCCTTCGCGGCCGCGGCCTGCCGGCTGCCCTGCTCTTCGGCAGCGAGTATTTCTTCTATCAATTCACGCATATGAGCGGCAAAAGACGCCATAAGCGAAGCCCGGAAAATAGCGGCTTCGCTGATAATTATTTATATGGACTTCCCCCAGGGTCAAATTAGCAAAACGAAGCGGGAAAAAGCAATAAAAAAAATACCCCGCGGGAGCGGGGCATTTTCAGGCGGCTGCGGCAGGTCTGCTACGGCTTGTGGCGGCGGCGGAATTCCGCTATCTTCATGCGCACCGCGGCGCGGCGCAGGGCGGCGGTAGCTTCGTCCAGGTCCAGGTCGGCGCCGCGCATGGCCAGGGTCTCCTTGGCTTTCTGGTAGGCCTGGCGGGCACGCTCCTCGTTCACCTCTTTGGCCAGCTCGGCGGCCTCGGCCATTACCATCACCTTGTCCTTGTGGATCTCGGCGAAGCCGCTCAGCACGGAGAAGACTTCCCTGTGGACGCCTTCCTTGTAATGCATCAGCCCTTCCTTCAGCTGCACCACGAAAGAAGCGTGCCCGGGCAGGATCCCCATCTCCCCGTCGAAAGCCGGGATGGTCACGGATTCCACGGGCTTATCCGCGAGAACGGTCTTCTCGGGGGTCACTATCGTGAGGAGGAGGCGCTTTTTTTCCATATTGCCGTTTATCTCAGGCGGCCTGCTGCTGTTTGCCGCGCTCTATCACTTCGTCGATGCCGCCGGCCATCCAGAACGCCTGCTCGGGCAGGTCGTCGAGCTTGCCGCTGAGGATCTCCTGGAAGGAGCGGATGGTCTCTTTAAGCTTCACGTATTTGCCGGGACGGCCGGTGAACTTCTCGGCCACCGAGAACGGCTGCGACATGAACTTCTGGATCTTGCGCGCGCGGTTCACGGTCTTCTTGTCCTCGTCGGACAGCTCGTCGATGCCCAGGATGGCGATGATGTCCTGCAGTTCCTTGTAGCGCTGCAGGATCTTCTGCACGGCGCGGGCGGTGTTGTAATGCTCGTTGCCTATCACGCGCGGGTCCAGGATGCGGGAGGTCGAGTCCAGCGGGTCCACGGCGGGGTAGATGCCGAGCTCGGTGATGGAGCGCGACAGCACCACGGTGGCGTCCAGGTGGGTGAATACCGCGGCCACGCCGGGGTCGGTCATGTCGTCGGCGGGCACGTAGACGGCCTGGATGGAGGTGATGGACCCCTTCTTGGTGGAAGTGATCCTTTCTTCGAGCCAGCCGATCTCGGTATTCAGCGTCGGCTGGTAGCCGACGGCCGAAGGCATGCGGCCGAGCAGGGCCGAAACCTCGGCGTTGGCCAGCACGTAGCGGAACACGTTGTCCAGGAACAGCAGCACGTCCTGCCCCTTGGTGTCGCGGAAATATTCGGCCTGGGTCAGCGCGGTCAGGGCCACGCGGGCGCGGGCGCCGGGGGGCTCGTTCATCTGCCCGTAGACCAGCGCGGTCTTGGACAGCACGGTGGAGCCGTCGGAAAGCTTGGACTCCTGCATTTCCAGCCAGAGGTCGTTGCCCTCGCGCGAGCGCTCGCCCACGCCGCCGAACACGGAACAGCCTTTGTGCTCGCGGGCCACGTTATTGATGAGCTCCATGATGACTACGGTCTTGCCCACGCCGGCTCCGCCGAACAGGCCTACCTTGCCGCCTTTCATGAAAGGGGCCAGCAGGTCGATGACCTTGATGCCGGTCTCGAAAATTTCGGGCGAGGTCTTCTGCTCCGTCAGCGGGGGCGGGTCGCGGTGGATGGGCAGGAATTCCTTGGTGTCGATAGGCCCGCGGTAGTCCTTGGGCTCGCCCAGCACGTCGATAAGGCGGCCGAGGCAGGCTTCGCCGACGGGCACCATGAGCGGGGCGCCGGTGTCCTCGGCTTCTATCCCCTTGCCGAGGCCGGTAGTCGGGCCCAGGGTGATGGCGCGCACGGTATTGTCGCCCAGGTGCTGGGCCACTTCGGCGACCAGGGTCTTTTCCTTCCCTTCCTCGGTGTACTTTATTTTCAGGGCGTTCAGTATCCTGGGCAGCTGGCCCTGCTGGAACTCGATGTCCAGCACCGGCCCGATTATCTGCACGATCTTTCCAATATTCATGGTCTTAATCCTTGTTTTAAACTACCGCGGAACAGAATTCACCACAGAGGCACAGAGGGGGAAGAGTTCAGCACAGAGACCGGAATTAAAATCTTCTATTTCTTCCCAACTTCTTCTTTCTTCTTCTTTTCTCTTCTTTTTCTTTTCTTACCTCATCTTCCTCTGTGTCTCTGTGGTGAATTCCCCTTCTCTTATCCGCCGAGGGCTTCCGAGCCGCTGACTATCTCGTTCAGCTCGGTCGTGATCATCGCCTGGCGCGTCTTGTTCATCTTCAAAGTGAGGCCCTCGATAAGTTCCGTGGCGTTCTTGGAGGCCGCCTCCATCGCGTTCATGCGGGCGGCCAGTTCCGCGGCCTGCGACTCCAGCAGGGTGCGGTAGAGCTGGGCGCCCAGGTGGCGGGGCAGCAGCGCTTCCAGCAGTTCGGCTTTGCGCGGCTCGAAAGCGAAATCCGCGGCGGCGCCTTTTACTCCGGGCGCCTTCTCCAGGATATGGCGCTTCAGGGGCAGCAGCTGGTCCGTGACGATGCGCTGGGTCAACATCGACTTGAATTCGTTGTAGATGAGGGTGACGCTCTCCACCTGGCGCCCGGTGTAAAGCTTCAGGATGGCGTCGGTCAGCAGCTGGGCGTGGACATAGCCGGCCTTCGGGAAAATGCCCACCATCTCGTGGACCAGCTCCAGGTCCAGGCCCTTCAGGCGGCGGAGGAAATCCCGGCCCTTGCGCCCCACCACTACCACGCAGATCTTCCTGCCCCTGTTCTCTTTGATCCAGACCGCCGCGGCTTTCAGCAGGTTCGTATTGAAGGAGCCGCAGAGCCCCTTGTCCGCGGTGACCAGCACCAGGCACAGCGTGCCGGCCAGGCGCTCTTCGAAAAGGGTTTTCGCCATGGAGCCCTCAAGATCTTCCTCGCCCAGCTCCACATACAGGTCCGCGATCAGGCGGTCCATTTCGCGCGCGAAAGGCCGGGAAGCCAGGATGGCGTTCTGCGCCCGCCTGATGCGCGCCGCCGCCACCATCTTCATGGCATAGGTAATTTGTTTTATGCTCTTAACAGAAGCAATATGTTTCCGAATGTCGCGTAATGATGCCATATAAATTCAAAAGCTGCCGAAAACCGAATTTCACCACAGAGACACGGAGAGGGAGGAGTTCAGCACAGAGAGCAGAATAAAAATATTCTATCCCCACCCTGTTTTTTCTCTTCTTCTCCTCTTACCTCATCCCTCTCTGTGTCTCTGTGGTGAATTCTTCTTCTTGATCTTAAATCTTCGTCTTCTCCATGATCTTCACGTAGTCGGCGATGCCGTCGGACAGGCTCCATTCGGGCCGGTAGTTCAGCATGGCCTTGGCCTGGCGCAGGTCCGCCTGCGTCCGCTGCTGGTAGAAGGAGTACGGGTTATCGAAATACTCGGGGGCCAGGTCCAGGCCGAGGGCCTTGTTCAAAGCCTCCACCACTTCGTTGAAATTACCAGGCTTGCCGCTGCCCAGGTTGCAGACGCAGGTCCGCTCGGCGTCCAGGGCGTTGAGGTTGCCGCGCACGATGTCCTTTACGTAGACGAAATCGCGCACCTGCTCGCCGAACTTGAAGATGCGGGGCCGCTTGCCCGCCTTCATCTGGTTGTAAAGGTGGAACATCATGCTGGCGGGATTGCCCTTGTAATATTCGCGGGGGCCGTAGACGTTGAAATAGCGAAGGCCCACCAAAGTCATGTCCTTGTGCGCCTCGGCGAACTCGCGCGCGGTGTTGTCCATGATGGCTTTGGAGAAGCCGTAGACGTTCTCGGGGGCCGGGACATGGTCCTCGCGCATCGGCGTGGGGCCGTTGCCGTAGACCGCGGCCGAAGAGGCGTAGACCACGCGCTTCACGCCGAACTTGAGGGCGAAATCGAGCACGTTGCGGAACCCGTCCACGTTCGTCTCCATCATCTTGCGCTGGTCGTGCACGGTGGTATCGGTGATGGCGGCTTCGTGGAAGACGGCGTCCACGGGCCCGACCTTGTCGAACCAGGCCTGGCTCTGGATGTCGTCGGCGACGATATCCCCGGTAAACCCGACCAGGTTCTTGTAGTTGCCGGAGGAGAAATTATCCAGCACCGTGACCTTGGCCTTCCGCTCGCCCTTCAGGGTGAACGCCAGGTTGGAGCCTATGAAGCCCGCGCCGCCGGTGACAAGGTATCTTTTCATATGGCCTCGGTTAAGCGAATCTCTTCTTGTAGTCCGTTATAGCGTCCGCCAGGCGCTTCTCGAGCTCGGCGTCCAGCTGCTTCTTCTCCACGATATCGGCGAGCAGGTTGGCGTAGGAGTCGCGCAGGAATTTCACCAGGCCGCCCTCGAAAGTCCGGACCTTTTCTATCTCGACGTCGTCGAGGTAGCCGCGGGTGCCGGCGAACAGCACGGCCACCTGCTCCTGGACGGGCATCGGGCTGTACTGGTCCTGCTTCAGCAGTTCCACCATGCGCTGGCCGCGCTTGAGCATGTCCATGCTGCCTTTGTCCAGGTCGGAACCGAACTGGGCGAAGGCGGCGAGTTCGTTGTACTGGGCCAGGTCCAGCCGCAGTTTGCCGGCCACCTGCCGCATGGCCTTCACCTGGGCGGTGCCGCCCACGCGCGACACGGAGATGCCCACGTTGACGGCGGGCTTGATGCCGGAATGGAAAAGATGCGACTCCAGGTAGATCTGCCCGTCGGTGATGGAGATCACGTTGGTCGGGATGTAGGCCGTGACGTCGCTGGCCTGCGTCTCGATGATAGGCAGGGCGGTCAGCGAGCCGCCTTTATTCTTGTCGTTCATCTTGCAGGCGCGCTCGAGCAGGCGGGAGTGGAGATAGAACACGTCGCCGGGATAGGCTTCACGGCCGGGCGGGCGCCGGAGCAGCAGCGCCATCTGGCGGTAAGCCTGGGCGTGCTTGGAGAGGTCGTCGTAGATGACCAGGGCGTGCTTGCCCTGCCACATGAACTCCTCGCCGATGGCGCAGCCGGTATAGGGCGCGAGGTAAAGCATGGAGGCGGGCTGGGAAGCGGAAGCCGAAACGATGATGGAATATTCCATCGCGCCGTTGTCTTCCAGGATCTTGGCCACGCGGGCCACGGTGGATTCTTTCTGGCCTATGGCCACGTAAATGCAGATGGGGCGCTTGTCGGCGGGCTCGTTCTTCTGGTTGATGATGGCGTCCAGCGCCACGGCGGTCTTGCCGGTCTGGCGGTCGCCGATGATGAGCTCGCGCTGGCCGCGGCCTATAGGGATCATCGCGTCGATGGCTTTCAGGCCGGTCTGCAGCGGCTCCTTGACCGGGGCGCGCTCCACCACGCCGGGGGCGATCACTTCCACAGGGCGTTTCTTTTTGGCGTTCAGCGGGCCTTTGCCGTCTATCGGGCTGCCCAGCGCGTCCACCACGCGGCCTATCAGCTCGGGGCCCACGGGCACTTCCATCACGCGCCCGGTGCGCTTCGCGCGGTCTCCCTCTTTAATAAGGGTGTCCGAACCCAGGACCACGGCGCCGACGTTCTCGCGCTCGATATTGAGCACCATGCCGGAGACGCCGCCTTCGAATTCTATCAGCTCGCCCACCACGGCGCTGTTCAGGCCGTACACGCGGGCGATATTGTCGCCCACCTGCAGCACCTGCCCGGTCTCGGAAAGCTGGGCCTCGGGCACGAATTTCCCGATCCGCCCTTTGATGATCTCTGTTATTTCTTCCGGTCGTATCATAAAGTCCTTTGTTCGAACCTAGCCTTTGGTCAGTCCGGCGCGCAGGGCGTCCAGCCTGCCGCGCACCGAGGCGTCTATCAAAGTGTCGCCCATCTTGATCTCGAAACCGCCCAGCACGCGCTCCGCGATAATATTGCGCAGCACTATTTTCTTTTTATCGGGCCAGGACAGCAGCGCCTTTATGCGCTTCATCTCGCCTTCGGAAAGCATGTAGGGGCTGTAAACCTCGGCGCGGATCACCCCGCTGAAATTGTCGAACAGGCTCAGGCACTCCCGCATTATCTCCTCGAAAAGCCCGAAGCGCCCCTGTTTCACCAGCAGCCCGGCGAAGTCGGCGGCGGGGCCGGCCTTGACCCCGCCCAGGATCTTGTTGAGAACTTCAAGTTTCACGCCGCTGTTCACTACGGGGTGGGTCAGCACCTTGAGGTGCGGCCGGGTCGCCTGGAAGACGAGGCGCAGTCCGTCCAGCTTGGCCTGCGCGGCGGCCGCGGTCGCCGTACCGTGAACGGCGCGGTCCAAAGCCATGAAGGCCTTGGCGTAGCGCTTGGCGAGTGTTTTTGAATTCAGGTCCATTGCGCCTTAATTCTCCAGCCTGAGCCCGGGCCTTTCTTTCTCGAGTTCGGCCAGGTACTTCGAGGACAGGTCGGTGTTCGCCCGGTGGTCCAGCTGCTTCATAAGGATGTGCTCGGCGGCCAGCACGGAAAGCTCGGCCACTTTATTCCTGAGGTCGCGGGCGGCCTCGTTCTTCTGGGCCTCTATTTCCCGGCGGGACGACTCCACTATGATGCCGGCGCTTTTGCGGGCCTCTTCTATCAGGATATCCTTCTCTTTTTCGGCGGAGACCCTGGCCTCGTCCATGCGGCGCCCGATCTCGGCCTTCAGCTCGGCCAGCCGGGTCTCAAGCTCGTTCTTTATTTTCTCGGCTTCGGCGCGCGCGGTCTCGGCCGTGTTGCGGTCGTGCTTGATGGCGCGCTCGCGTTCTTCCACGGCCTGCATAAGAGGCTGCCAGGCCACCTTGGCCATCAGCAGCACCAGGAGGACGAAACAGAGTATCGTCCAGAACATCAGGCCGAATTCAGGCTTGATCAATGCTTCCATAGTAAACTCCAATCCCGAAAGTCGGGAGTCAGGAGTCGAGAGTCAACGGAACCGGGATCAAAGACTCCCGGCCCCCGACCCTCGACTTTTTAGTGCTGCGCCGAGGTCGTCTGCGCGGCGGCCGGGGCGGCTTCGCTCTTGGGCATGGCGAAGTTCATCACGGCCAGCATGCAGATGACCAGCGCGAGGAACGCGAGGCCTTCTATGAGGGCGGCGGCGATGATCATCGTGGTGCGCAGCGCGGGGCCGGCTTCGGGCTGGCGGGCGGTGCCTTCGAGAGCGCTGGCGGCGAGCTTGCCGATGCCCAGGCCCGCGCCTATCAGGGTAAGGCCGGCGCCGAGGCCGGCGCCGATGTAGCCGAGTCCGAGGAATGTCATATTCATATCGTTCATTGTCACTACCTCCGTTTAATATCCTGAAATCGAACTTTCAAAACCAAATTCTTTTCTGCCGGCTCCCCGGACTCCCGACCCATGACAAGCACAGTCTCGCTGCGCTCGACCCCCGACTTCTTAGTGCGGGTGCATGGCCGCGCCGGTAAAGATCGCCGTCAGCACCACGAAAACGTAGGCCTGCAGGAAAGCCACCAGCAGTTCCAGCAGCAGCGTGAACAGCACCAGCCCCACCGAGAACGGCGCGACGCCCAGCCCCACGGCCGCGCCGAAGGAGCCGAAGATGAAAATGAAGCTTATGAAGACCAGGATCACTATATGCCCCGCTATCATGTTGGCGAAGAGACGGATGCAGAGCGCGAAGGTCTTGATCACCATGCCCATCAGCTCTATGGGGAACATCAGCGGGTACAGCCAGAACGGAACACCCTTGGGCACTATGTGGCCGATATAGCCGAACAGTCCCTGCTCCCTGATCCCGGCGAAATTTATCAGCACGAAACTGGTGAGCGCCAGGCCGGCGGTGACGGCCAGGTTGCCGGTGGCGGTGGCGCCGTAGGGCACCAGGCCGATGAGGTTCATCACCAGGATGAAGAAGAACAGCGTGGAGAAATAGCCCAGGTAGCCCGCGCCCTTGGGGCCGAGGTTGGGGAGGACTATCTCGTCGCGGATGAAGAGCACGACGATCTCTATCATCGCGCGGAAAGGCGCCAGGGCCCTGGTGCGGCTGCGTATGAGAAGCGGAAAAACGACCAGGAGGATGAGCGAGGCCAGCCCCATCATCAGCAGGTGCCTGGAAATGGGGAGATGCAGCGGGCCCAGGGTTACCCACGACCAGATGTGGTCCACCACGTGGTGCTCAAGGATTTCTTTTAGTCCCATTTTATTTTCTGCCGAGCGGAAACGCCTCAAAAGCGGTCTGGAGCAATATAAAGAAAAACGCGAACGCGACAACAATTATATATTTTTCATGGCGGAGCAGACAAACCGCGGCTATCAGCAGGGCCAGGCGGCAGAAGAAACCCGCCGTGTAAACCGAATAAAAGATCCTGTCGGAAGAATTAAGCGCCCTTTTCAGGGCCAGCCGCGAGGCCCAGCCGCTCAGGGCCCCGAGGGCCGCGCCGCCAAGGATCCCGCCGGCCACGCCGTTCATCACGGCTTTCCCCCGCCGTCTTTGGGGAAGAGCTCCTTCGCCACCAGGTAAAAACCGAGCGCCAGGCCGCCGGCCGCGCCGCCCAGCATCAGCCAGGGGGCGGAGCCCAGCTTTTTATCCAGCCAGTAGCCGCCCCAGAAGCCGAGCAGCACCGCCGCGGCCAGCTGAAGCCCTATCTGGGCGTAATTCCAGTAATTCTCTTTCTCCGCCATCGGATAATTTTACTATTTAAATCAATCCGCTTCCGGCTTACTTTGCCGGCACGCCCCGCGCGCCCGCGCTTTTTGCGGCTAGCCCCCGTTTAAAATGTTAAAATTATTTTATGGCTGACGGCTCAGGCAAAAAAATACTCCTCGTGGACACCGACAGCGCCGCGGCCGGCGCGCTGACCTCTTTCCTGGAGAGCAGCGGCTACAACACCCAGACCGTGACCAATTACCAGCAGGCGATAACCGCCGTGCAGAACTGGAAGCCCGACCTGGTGATCCTCAATATCCTGCTGCAGGCCTTCAACCCCCTGGATTTCATCAGCGAGCTGAAAAAGAACCCGCTCACCGAAGCGCAGAAGGTGATAATTTTTTCCCAGACCCCGAAGACCGACATAGTCAGCGGCCCCTCACCCAGGGTCTGCGGCTATCTTACGAAACCCGTAGACTTCGAAGCCCTGAAAGCCACGCTCCTCAAGGCCGCCCCCGCCCGCGAAGGCGGCCAGCAGACCGTGCTGGTGGCCGACGACGACACCGAATTTTCCGACCTGATCAAGATGTTCCTGGAAGCCAATAATTACCGCCCGCTGGTGGAGAACGATCCCCAGAAGATCATCGGCCGCCTGCGCTCCGAGAAGCCGGACGCCCTGCTGCTGGACATCATGATGCCCGGCAAGGACGGTTTCGCCATCATGGACGAGATGCAGGACTCGGCCGACACCGCCGAGATCCCCATAATAGTCCTCAGCGCCCTGCGCCTGGAAAATTACCAGGAGCGCGGCATCCTTACCGGCCTGCCGGAGATAGTGTCCCGGGAGATCCCCGGCGACCTGCTTTTAAAGCTCATCGAAGAGCAGACCTCGACGAACGGCGCGGCCTCGGAGCCGCAGAAAGCCGCCCGCCCGAAGGTGCTGATGGCGGACGACCAGACCGAATTGCTGATGCTGATGAAGGAAATGGTGGAAATGGCCGGTTTCGAGGTAGTCACGGCCAACGACGGGGTGGAGGCCATGCAGGCGGTCTTCGAGACCAACCCGGACATCATCGTGCTCGATTACAATATGCCCCGCAAAGACGGCATCGCGGTGGCGCAGGACCTGAAGAATAACCCGGTTTTCGCCCATATCCCCATCATCATCGTCACGGGCATCGGCGAGAAGCGCACCAAGCTGAAAGGCCTCAGCATGGGCATAGACGATTACCTGATAAAGCCGGTGGACACCGACGAGCTGATAGCCCGCATCAGGATGATCCTGAAGCGCAACAAACAGGTTCTGGACACCAACCCGCTCTCCAAACTGCCCGGCAACCCGTCCATCCAGGCGCGCGTGGAGCGCGAGATCCAGAAAGGCGGCGAATTCGCGGTGCTTTACCTGGACCTCGACAATTTCAAGGCCTACAACGACAATTACGGCTTCGAAGCCGGCGACCGCGTGATAAAAGCCACGGCGAACCTGCTGGTGAAGCTCACTATCCAGAACGAGAACTCGGAAGACTTTATCGGCCATATCGGCGGCGACGACTTCATCGTGGTCACCACCTACGACCGCTCGGAAGAGCTGGCCCGCCGCATCACCGGCGCTTTCGACGAGATCGCCCCTTCCTTCTACAGCAAGACGGACCGGGAGCGCGGCTGCATCACCTCCACCGACCGGCAGGGGAACATAAAGAAATTCCCGCTGCTTTCCATCTCCATCGGCATAGTCCACAACCATACCCGCCCGATCCACTCCTTCGCGCAGGTCAGCAATATCGGCACCGAACTCAAAAAGGTCGCCAAAGCCGCCAATAAGAGCCACTACACGGTGGACCGCAGAAAAGATTAACCCTGGAACGGGGCGAAAAGAAGGGGGCGACCCGTGTGGGACGCCCCTTTCTACTTGGCTGCTTATTAGCGCAGCGTCAAATCTCTACCGGCTGCGGAGCCGAGACAGCCGGGCCGTAATAAACGGCGGGCTGGACCTGCATGTCGCCCTGGCCGGGGGTATAGATCGCGGGCACGGGCCTGGCGGGGTTCTGCCTCTGCTGCACCTGCTGGCGGTGCATTTCGTCGATCGTCCTCTCCATCTCGGTCTGGGGGATAAGGGCCTGCACTTCCTTTATAAGGGTGACGTCCTCGCCGCGGCCGCCGTCCTGGGCGTAAACGTTGGTCCGGCCGGCGGTCTGGGCGTTGGGATAGCGGGGGTCTTCCACGGCCGCCGCGCCTTCGCCGTGCACATAATCCACGCCGCCGCGCACCAGGATGCCCTCGATTTTAAGAGTATCGATATTGAAGACCGGGCTGCCCGAATTGCCGCCGAAAGTGTCCAGGTCGGCGACGAAGTAGCCGTTCCCTACGCTGCGCACGCTGCCGTTGGTGGCGACCTTGACGGGCATGCCGCTGGGATAGCCGATAGCCGCCAGCTGGGCCATGCTGCTGATCTTGCCGCGGCTGATAGCCAGGGGGTAGCGGCCGGAGACTTTGCGGTCCAGTTTGATTATGGCGTAGTCCGGGCCTTTCCCGGCCGGCGCGCCGTTAGTGCAGCTCCCGTTGCTGCAGTTGAGGTTGATGGTGTCGTCCTGCACTTTCTGAACTACTATCGATTTGCAGGAGTAGACGTTCTCGGCCGGGAAGGAAGAAGGCATCTGGCCGGCGCGGGCTACTTTATACCCGAAAACGAGCTTTACCCGGTCGCACGGGCCGCCGCGGGGGTCGGGCCTGAAGCAGTGACCGGCCGTAAGGACGGTATCCTCGCCCACCAGCACGCCGGAGCAGAAAGCTCCCACGGGCTGGTCGCCGAAGCGCTCCCCGTCCTGGAGATTGAATTTACCCTTTAAGGTGGCGGGGCGCATAGCGAAGCTGCCGGTGGCTTCGTCCTGCGGGATGGCGGCGGAGGAGAACAGGGCTACCGTGGACTCGGCGAACTTCTGCATCGTCTGCTCGGCGGCGTAATAATCCACCCTGTCGTCGGTGCCGTATACGGAAACGGGGATGACCGACGGGTTGCCCCCGCCGGCGCGCAGAACGGAGGCGCAGCTCACAAGAGCCGCGGCCGCCAGGGTTAAAGTCATCGTTCTGCTTTTCATAATGTTCACCGCTTCACAAATATAGTATGGCGCATGGGTTGACGAATGTCAATCCCTAAAGTCCCACCCCTCTCTAGGCCCTTTGGCCCAGGGCTGTCCCCAAGGCCCCATCCTCATCTGGGTACATGGCAGAGATCTGGATGCCGCAATATCGGTATAAGCGGCCGTCTGCGTACGGAAATACTAATCCCGCTGGTTAACGGGCTAAATACAGGGGGCCTCAGCATCGATAGGGGAGCTGGAGACCCTCCGGCTGAATAACTTGGAACAGACTACGTTATTAAGCGCATAGGCGGCTTCTGAAGCCAGTATACAGTTAAGCACCCAGGTCGACCACGACATCGGCTCTCCACTGGCCGCGCTGAGCGCGGCCGCCAGGGGGCTAACCTACTGACGACCAGCGCATGCTGATAGATGGCTCCATCGGGCTCATGCAGGGCATAGCCAACGATTTGCTGGCACGCTACCTCGCGCCTGGCGTTGCGGAGACAGCCAGGCCGGAAACCTGCGCACTGGCCCCTCTTATAGAGCAGGTCTTGGCCGAGAAGCGCCTGTAGCACAGAGATAAGGCGGGGCAAGCGCACATTTTTCCTTTTCATTTGAAAACAGTTATTTTCAAATGAAAATGGTTTTTCCATACCACCCGCCAAATCCTGGCGAAACCCCCGGCTTTAATCGTAACCGCATTGGCATACAAATTGCCCTGTATCGGGCATAGCGGCACAAAATCAAAAAGGGTAGGAGAGAAATTATGAAAAAAAGCAACATACTGATAGCGGCGTTCGCGGTGATAATAGCAGCAGCTCCGTTTGCCGCGGCGGAAGACTTCGGGGTGGACTTTGACCGGGGGGCGTTTAGAACAGCGGATTTTATGGAAGCAGTTAAGACTTCTGATATATCCAGAGCGGATAATATCAGCACCATCACACCCGCTCCGGTAACCGCGGAAACCACCTTAAACGTAAAGGTTTATATACTGGCCGCTTCCAGTTTACAGAAGCTAAGGAAAGAAGTTCTAACCATGCCTGGGCTGTCTAAAGAATTCCTTCAACTGATAAACGAGGAAAATACGGTATTGTTATATAATAAGGACAGTGTCTTTTTAACTACACTTGTTGGGGATATCCAGCACATTATTCTTGAGAGTAACGACAGAAATTTGTTGGAATATATATCAAAGCAAAAAACCGGGCCCCTGCAGGCGAATCTCCAGAACAAAGGGAAATGCTGGGAAGTTATTAAGCTTGCATGGAAGATAGTAAATGGAATCTCGGTTGCTTACGAGATAATAACAACGGTCTGTGATAATGGGGGGGACGGCACCCCCCCGGCAAATCCCAACTTACCCGGCTCTTCCTCCACTCCCGGGGTTTATCATGAGAGAGCGGGCGGACTTTAATTACTACATGAATAAGATCTGAGATAAGCATCGGCCAGCCTGTCGTCTCTTTATTATCGAGGCGGCAGGCTTGCCTTTATGGATTTAAGGGATTTGATTATGAGCTGCCCTATTGAGTTTGAAAATAAAAAGACAGTCAACCCTTGGGGGCTTGTCGTGATTGGGGGGATTATATGGCTTCTCTCCGGCACTATTGTAACTAGAATATTTGGTCCATATTTTCCTGTAAAAGAATTAGAGGAAGTCTACATTCTCGGAGCTAAATTGCTACAGGCTTTATGTTTAATAGGTCTTATATCCGTAATCGGTATAGATATTCCGACGGTTATCCGCAATTGGCTGAGCCATTGGCGGGAGCATTGGCGAATTATTCTTAGATATTATGTTGTTTATGTCGGCTTCCTGCTACTGATAATGGGTGTACTGTCGGCAATATTGATCCTGCTTGTAAAAACAGGGACGATTGATTATTCCGCATTTATAAACGCAGCTGCGGAACCGGATATAAAAGACAGAATGGTGCGGGTAAAATTCCTGTTGGAGAATTCAATTCCTCTGTTTATCGTCTCTCTGATTTACATATGTATTCTAGCCCCGGTTATTGAAGAAATATTTTTCCGTAGATTCCTGTTTGTGGCTTTGCGTAAAAGGATGAATTTTGCTCTGGCTCTGTTTACCTCATCGGCATTCTTCATGGCCGTACATCCTAACATAGCACAGGGAGCAATCGGAGGAATTTATTTAGGATACGTTTATGAAAAAGGAAAAAGTCTCCCTGCTAATATATTGATCCACTCAATAACGAATCTTACGGTTATTACAATAAGCATGATACTCGCCTGACCTTTGTAACATTTAGGGACCAATTCACAGAGTTCACTGCTTCCCGGTGACCTCCGAATCAAATTGCTGCAGGAAGCGTATCATGAATTGATGGCGGTTGCGAGCCGCCAGTTTCCCCTTTTTAGTGTTCATTAGGCCTTTTATGAGGAGCAATTTCTCGTAAAAATGATTTATCGTGGGACTCGTATTCTTTGAATAGGTCTCCGCCGAGTTGTGCAAAACTGGCTTTTTGTCAGGGTTGTATATTTCCCGCCCTTTGGCGCCGCCATAGGCGAAGGCCCTTGCAACCCCTATAGCGCCGATGGCATCCAGCCTGTCAGCATCCTGCACTATCTTTCCTTCCAAAGTGTCTATCTTATTCTCAACCTTTGCGCCTTTAAAGGAGGCCTTTTCAATAATTGACACTATATGCGCAATGCTTTTTGCTTCAACATTCAATTTCTGAAGCCACGCTTCCACCTTTCTCGAGCCCACGGAAGCGTCCCCTCCGTGAAATTTCCAATCGGCTATATCATGCAACAGCGCGGCCAGTTCAACTATGAACATATCGGCCTTGGTAGATTTGCCTATCATTTTTGCATTCAGCCATACTCGTTTAACATGAAGCCAATCGTGGCCGGTTGCTTCTTTGCCAAGGGTCGTCTCGGCATATTTTGCCGTCCTTAAAATTATTTCTTTCTGTTTTTTGTTCATTTTATTTTTCCTCATTTAGGTATCGAGTCCAATCAGTTTTATGTATATATTTCAACTCCAAGGGGGTTCTTTACCCACCACCTGCCTGATCCATGGCAAGGGTGGAAATGACTCCTGCGAATAGCCGGTTGCTAAGTATAGATTGGTAAATCCCTTGGTGTTTAGCTCCTTAGCTATGTTTTCCCCCCTAATCCCGTTTCTAAGTTGTGAGTCGAGGTAGATGGGGGTCGTTTTTGGAAGCCCCTCCAGGATGGAAATAAGTTCTTGGGGATTTTTAAGCCCGAGAAAATTTAATCCCTTAGCTTTTGCCGCCATCTTCCAATTCAACTGAACTAAAGAATCATCATCGAGCAGAATAACATCAGGCCCCGTTTCATGGGTTTTGGTGTCCCCAAGTTGTTCCTGCTGGGTGACTATAGAAATGGGCATAAATCCTACTAACCCTTTCGGAATTAACCGCACTTTTAGCTTTAGGCAATCTTCTAAGATGTGTTTTTCTTCGAATCGGCTTGTAACTAAAATTGAGCGTTCTTTAATATTAAGCTCCTCAATCATGCTTAGCCCGGTTTTTTTGCTGCCTTGAAGTTCATAGTCCGTTAGGTAGAGGGTGTTCTGCTTTAATGACGGATTCTCCGCAACCCAGCGCTGAAGTTCCTCTGGGGTGGTAAAATAAAACGTTTCGATATGCGCATTCTTAACACGCAACGAGGCGAATCGCCCCTGCCAAATCTGATGAATACTGGTATCGTCGTCTAGGACAACGACTGTGCAGCCAGGTAAGAGGTGCAAGTTGGGCACGAACCATCCCGGAGGTCGCACTAGGGGCAGCGTGATGGCCAATGTCGTGCCTTTTCCGACCGCAGAGATTATCTCAAGTCTGCCACCCCAGGATTCTACAGTGGTTATGGCGTGGAAAAGGCCCAGGCCTGAACCGCCTGGTTTGCCATGGGTTTCTCCTTTCTTACCGAGTTTAAGCAAAAGATCCGGGGCGATCCCAGCCCCGGTGTCGCGCACTTCCAGCACGGCGGTATTGCCTATGCCGGACAGATTGACCGCAACCGAGCCTTTTTCTCCAAGAGCCTCCACGGCGTTATTGATAAGGTTCGATAAAACCCGTTTAAATTCGGCGGGATTAATACTGGCAAAAAGCCCGTAGGAGGCATCTGCGAAGTGTCCTTCTATCTCAATGCCGGGGTTGGAGCGGAACTGCATACGCTTCTCCGTAAGCAGCGGGTCAATAAGACTTGAGATAAGGCAGGCCGAGCACCCATTATTTATAACAGTAGCACTCTGGCCGTCTATGCCGGTTTTTCCATCAATCGCCGCTTCCCGATGCTTATCCAGCAGGTTATTCGCGATGTCTCGCACGCGGCTTACTGCGCTGCGGATGATGGCGCGATGTTGCTCTGGCAAAATTGAAATATCATTTCCCATGGTTTCAAGTGCGGCCAAAGGGGAACGGACATCATGCGCGACTTGCCTGGCCAATTCAGAGAAAGCCTTTTCCCTTTCCGCAGCGGCAAGCCGAAGCCTGCTGTTCGCCAGTTGCTCCATCATGGCATCAAATCTTTGGGCTAATGTAGCGACCTCGTCGTGTCCCGTCACGTTCAGCCGCAGAGCCATGTTGTCAGACTCCGCTATTTTCTTAACTTTTTCGCTCATGCCTACCAGCTTTTGGACCAGTCGGCGCGATATGAAATAGGCGATAGCTCCGCTAAGGGCAAGCCCCAGAAAACCAATGCCAAAGAACCAGCGGCGGATGCGGGACAACTGGCTGTTTAGGACCGCTCTGGAGACCTCCATACGCAAGATGTAGTAGTAGGAGCCGTCCGGAGCTGTTATCCCCTTGGTTTTGCATTCACAGCAGTCTGCCGTGGTAGTCGGTATTTTGGAAAAAAATACAAAGCCGGACTTGGAGATCTGCGGCTGTGTAAAAGGAATAACCCCCTGCTCCAGGCGCGCGGCTGTGGCGGTGTTAATTTTTTCGGGCGGAACATATCCCAGGGTTACGCCTGTTGGCGTAAAAAGACCGATGGAGATAACGCTGGCATCGGGACGCATGGCTTTGCTGAGAATCTCTCCGATGGAACTCATCAGCATATTAACTTCCAGGATACGCGTGCCCCTGGAATTTGGGATAAGAAGGAATTTCCCGGGAAACCCGCCGGAGCCGCTGGGAATTACCGGCGTTTTTTCTAAAGATGACCTGCCGGTGACAAGTTTGCGGTAATCCTGGCAGTAAGTAAAAATAGACTTGCTTATGGCGCTCTTTCCGTTATAGTGGGCTTTTAACTTGGGATCTTTCTCTACGGCGACAGACCAATCCGATCTTAGGAAATTACCGCCGCTGTCCAGGATCGAAAGGCTCCGGACGCTCAAGTCGTCCTTCAGGCTCATCAGCGACTCGTTGGATGGCAAACCCGCTGTTTTCTCTTTTTCGCGCAGCACGTATGCCGCGTTAAGGAGCATAGAATCGGACAGCTTATCGATCTGCATAAGCGTGTCACCGATCTGGGCGGTAAAATTCCCGTACCGCAGCAGATATTCGGATTCGGCCCGGGAGGTAATGAACCTGAAGATAGCGAATTCAAGCGTGACCAATATCACGGCTGTGAGAAAAAACATCCCGAGAAAAACCTTGAAGGAAAATTTCATCTATTCAGAACAATCGGAGGCATAATTCCGCCAGATCGTAGTTTATCTGCTGCGGCACAGGCTGTATCTCTTTTTTTAGAGGTCTTTTCCCGTCGGCAATAGCTGCGGCGGCTAAGGCATGCATGCCCAGGCCCATATCCATGATCTCGATCGGATTCCCGTCAGCTGCTGAAAGATTTATTAAATCGGCGTTCTCCAATAAATAAATGATCTTATTCCCGGCGGAATAGGCGTCTATATGATCGTTTATCTTTTCTCTTGTGAAGGCTTTTGAAAGGGCGTTCAAATCTATTTCGCTGGAAAAATGTCCCGCATTACATAATATTACGCCGTCTTTCATCTTCGCATAGTGGCTTTTTGTGAGGACATTCTCTCTTCCCGTAACCGTAATTATAATATCCGCCAAAGGGAGCAGCCCCTCGCAAGAGTTGACAATGTTCCCTTCCATTTTTGCCTGCAATAATTTTATCGGGTTTATGTCGTGGACCATGGTTATGGCCCCCATGCCGCGCATTCTGGCAGCGATCCCCCGACCGCACCAGCCATACCCTATCACCAACACCCGTTTCCCGCCAAGTAGTAGGCTTGTGGCGCGAATTATCCCGTCTACTACCGATTGGCCGACGCCGATAGTATTCTCGAGGGTTTTCTTAAGTGGCGAATCATCAATGACGACAATGGGCAATAATGGGGATTTAACTTTTGACTCTATCTGGTTTTTTCCGGACTTGGTCTCTTCTGTCGCCCCTAGAGGCGTCCACTTATACTTCCCACTATGCCACTCTATTACGATGGAACCTCCATTGTCCAAGATAAGATCTTTTTTTGAACGCAGTGCCTGCTCGATATACTTCTTCTGGGTCCTGTATGTATCGTGCTCTTTGCCCAATACAGAGAGGTTTTTCTGGGAAGCCAGGAACGCCGCTGTCGAAGGCTGCGTTGTCCCTACACAACCGATAAGCGTTATCTCTCGAGCCCCGCCGGCTAAAAGGGCGTCTATCCAAACGGCTGTTTTGGGCTCGATATGCATGCAAATGATTATTGATTTGCCATTCAGCGGCTTGTTTTTCAGGAAGATATCACGAACAGCTTTCAGCACAGGCATTTTTTTCTTAAACCACTTGCACTGTTCCTCACCCGTCTTCGCCAAGCGGGGATTATCGATTATAGATCGCTCCATTAGGCGTTTATCCTTATGGCTTTGACTTTTATATTCGCTGCATCCACAATAATAATACCTGTAAGTATCATCAAAGCTCCGACTCCCGTTCTGATATCCGGTTTTTCGTGGAGCCAGAAGAGGCTCCCTAATAATGTGAAAAGCGGAATGGTGCGCAAATACACAGCCACCTTCCAGACATTCCCCTTTTGAAGCGCCATGGATATAAAAAGGTAGGATAAATAAAAATTAGTGACCACGTATATAAACCAGGTAAGGTCAACCTTCGCAAAAATACCGCTCATGCCTATCCCCCCATTTTGGCTCAGCAGGGCAAAAATCAGTACCGGAACAGCCCCGGCCACACGGAACCACGCGACTTGAAGCGGCTTGAAATCCACAGCTAAAACCTTATTAGCTACCAGCGCTAATCCGAACAGCATGCCGCCCGCAGCGACTTTGATGCTGCCGCTGGACATGTTAAGGATATGCCCCGGATTCGTGATCGACAGGAATATCGAGCCGGAAAACGCGATAAGAATTCCGATCCACTGCGCTTTTGAAATACGTTCGTTGAGAATTATCACGCCAAGAACAACGGAAGCGACACAATCCATTTGCAGAAGAAACCCAGCCGAGGAAGCGTCTATGGAGGTTAGCCCGGAAAGAACAAGCCACAGAGCGACAGCGGTACCAAGGCAGGATATTGATACGATCGGGATGAAATGTTTTTTTAACCTTAAGCCTTTAAAAAACAGAGTTTTTGTGGAATAGTTATGGATGGAAAGAATTATGAAACCTGCTAGCAGGCTGAAGGTCGCTAATTCCAGAGGCTCCCAGTTAGTACTCAACATTTTGGCGAAAACTGCGCCGCTTCCTAAAAACGCGGCGGCTAAAAGCACCAAAATATCTGATTTCATAATTTATATTCTATACAATTAGCGCCGGGGTCGCTATAGCGCTAGGAGCGTATAATTTAGTGTCTTTAGGATTCAGAACTGCACGTTTTTACACCCGCCACCCTTCTTCAACGGGGTACAAAGCCCTATATGGTGGCTGGCGGAGCCCGTATATGAACTTGCAACCCTGTGTGGAGGGGCGGCAAGGGGATGGGTCCGCCGGGGCCTCCCGGAGGACGAGGCTTGCATAGCGCCGAGTCCGAGGGGGGAGGGGCGGGCACGGTGTGCCCGACCCTGTCCCCGCCGGACCCATCCCCTTGCCGCCCCGACTGGGCATCTCGCGGTCTCCCCCCGTCTTCGGACAATAAAAAACGCCGCCCGTTTTGACGCGGGCGGCGTTAAAGATGAAACAGCTTATTTCGCGACGTTCTTGCTGATGATCGTGGCGAGGTCGAACATGCTGACCTGTTTCTTACCGGCGAAAAGCTTGAGAAGCTTCTCATCGGCATTGATCATGCGCTTGTTCTTGGCATCCTGGAGCTTGTTCTTCTTTATGTAGACCCAGATCTTCTTAACGATCTCCGTGCGGGGGAGAGGCTTCGCGCCTACTATCTCACCAAGGATCGCGTTAGGGGTGACGGGGGCCATGAACTTCGAGTTTGCTTTGGCTGCGGGCATTGTGTTTTCTCCTTAAGGGTATTACTGCAAATCAATTACCACTACATATAACCTATTTTTCATTGGGACTGTCAATGAAAAATATTCTCAGATTTTCGGCCCCGCTTTCGCTATCGCCTTGCTGGTGATGTTGAATTTTTTGATATTGTAGGCGAAAAGCCCTGCCAGCTGCTTGTACTTGGCGTCATAGAGCGCCTTGTCGGCCCACGCCTCGCGCGGGTTCAGGATCTCCGACGGCACGCCGGGGCATTCCTCGGGGATCTCGAAGCCGAACACGGGGTCCTTGTAGAATTTCACCTTGGACAGCTTCCCGTCCAGGGCCGAATTCAGCAGCGCGCGGGTATGCTTTATGCTCATCCGCTTGCCGACGCCGTACGGCCCGCCGCACAGGCCGGTGTTGATCAGCCAGCAGTCGGCCTTGTTGTCCCGCATCTTCTTCTCGAGCAGCTCGGCGTAGACCGAGGGGTGGTGGCTCATGAACGGCGCGCCGAAGCAGGTGCTGAAGGTCGCCTTCGGCTCTTTGATCCCCATCTCGGTGTTCGCCACCTTGGCCGTGTAGCCGCTGATGAAGTGGTACATCGCCTGCTCATAGGAAAGCTTCGCTATCGGGGGCAGCACGCCGAACGCGTCGTAGGTCAGCATCACGATGTTCTTCGGGTGCGGGAAAGCCGCGCCCTTGATGGCGTTGTCGATGAACTCCAGCGGGTAGGCCGCGCGGGTGTTCTCGGTCAGCGTTCCGTCGTTCAGGTCCAGCGCGCGGGTGTGCTTGTCGTACACCACGTTCTCCAGGATAGTGCCGAAGCGCCTGGTGGTGGCGTAGATCTGGGGCTCCGCCTCGGCGGAGAGGTTGATCACCTTGGCGTAGCAGCCGCCCTCGAAGTTGAACACGCCGTTATCGCTCCAGCCGTGCTCGTCGTCGCCGATCAGGCGGCGCTCCGGGTCGGAGGAAAGGGTGGTCTTGCCGGTGCCGGACAGGCCGAAGAAGATGGCCGTATCGTCGGCCTTGCCCACGTTGGCGGAGCAGTGCATGGGCATCACGCCCTTCAGGGGGAGCAGGTAGTTCATCACGCTGAACACGGCCTTCTTTATTTCACCGGCGTAGGCGGTGCCGCCGATCAGCACCATCTTGCGCTTGAAGTTGAGAATGATGAAAGCGGCGCCGCGGGTGCCGTCCACCTGGGGCAGCGCGTGGAAGCCGGGGGCGCAGACGATGGTGAACTCCGGCTTGAAGCCGGCGAGCTCGGCGGCGGGCGTTTCGATGAGCATGGACCCGGCGAACATGCTGTGCCAGGCCAGCTCGGTGTAAACGCGCACGTCCAGGCGGTTCTTGGGGTCGGAGCCGGCGTAGCAGTCGCGGCTGTAGACTTCCTTGTCCGCCAGGTAGCCCTGCACTTTGCGCAGCAGGCTGTCGAAAGCGGCTTCGTCGATGGCCACGTTCTGGTCGCCCCACCAGATATTCGCTTCGCTGGAAGGCTCTTTCACTATGAACTTGTCCTGCGCCGAGCGGGCGGTGTGCCTGCCGGTATGGGCGCAGAGCGCGCCGCCGGCCGTGATCACGGCTTCTTTGCGGGAGACGGCGTGCTCGTAAAGTACGGGGGCGGAAAGGTTCTTGTGCAGGGTCTTGGAAGTCTTTATTTCGTTGGTCGTCGGCATAGTTTTTATTTCCATCATGGTCCTCTCTGGTAAATTTAATCCAAAATTTTGCGGATGCGGCTGACGCCTTCTATGATGTCCTTCTCGGCGCCGCAGTAGCTCAGGCGGAGGTGGCCTTCCAGGCCGAATTCCACGCCGGGCACGGTCACCACCATGCCCTTTTCCAGCAGCATGGCGGAGAGTTTGGCCGAATCCTTCTCGTAGGCGCTGAAATCCGGGAAGCTGTAGAAAGTCCCCTGCGGCTTGTGCAGCTTCACTTTCTTGAGCTTCGAAAGCTCGGCCACCATCACGTCGCGCTTCTTCTCCAGCCCCGCGCGCAGGGTATCCACGAAGCCGTTCCCCTCGCGCAGCGCGCCGGCCGCGGCGGCCTGGCTGAGCGCCGACGGGCAGGAGGAGACCTGCGCCTGCACCTTGATCATCGCCTGGGTAAGCGCCTCGTTGGCCACGCTCCAGCCTATGCGGTAGCCGGTCATCGAGAAAGTCTTGGAAACGCCGTTTATCGAAACTATCACCGATTCGTTAAGCGGGCGCTTGGAGAAATTGAAGGCCGACGGGGCTTTCAGGCCGTCGAACACCAGCCGGTTGTAGATATCGTCCATCAGCAGGAAAATATTGCGGCCCTCGCAGACCTCCACCATCTCGCGGATGAACTGCTCGGAATAGACCTGGCCGGACGGGTTATTGGGGCTGTTGAGCAGAACGGCCTTGGTGCGGCTGGTCAGGTGGGACTCGATATCTTCCACCGAAACCTGCAGCTCGCCGGCCGGGGGGCGCACGATGACGGGCTCGCCGTAGGCCAGCTTCACCATCTCGGGGTAGCTCACCCAGTAAGGCGCGGGGAAGATCACCTGGTCGCCGGGATCTACGACCGAAACGAGGAAATTATAGATGGCCTGCTTGGCGCCGGAGGCCACGCAGATATTTTTGGGGCCGGGCTTCACGCCGTAATGCTGCTCGGTATAGGCGGCTATCTCTTTTTTAAGGGGGGCGGTGCCGGAGACGGGGGTGTAGCGCACGAAACCGGCGTCCAGCATCTTCTTGCTCTCGCTGAAAGCGCCGGCGGGGATCTTCTCTTCGGGCTCGCCGCCGCCGAGGTGGATGACGGGCTTGCCCTCGGCTTTGAGGTTATTGGCTAATTCGTTGAGCTTAAGGGTGGCCGACTGGCCGAGGGACAGGGCTAATCTGCTGAGGTTCATAGTGGTTTAGGGGGGCTTTCCCCCCGCTCCTCCAGCTTATATTTGAAAAAGAGAAAAGGTGCGGGTGGGAATCGAACCCACGAATAAGAGTTTTGCAGACTCTCGCCTTACCACTTGGCCACCGCACCGTGTAAATATATGGTATCAAACTTTTGATTAATTCTCAAAACCCGAGTTTCCCCCCTGCCAACACGACCTTGAAGCCCGGGTGTTTTTTTGGTATCGTTTCCCTGTATTACCATCGCGGGGGAACTGTTTATCTACTATTTTTATTAAGGCACGTAACCCTGCTTGAGTTGCGCGGGCCCGCATGCCGTTATTTTACCGCAACAGCGTAAGGCAAAGGAATTTTACAGGATATGAGCGCGAAAAAAAATAAAACCGCGGCACACGAACCCCTACCAGCCGGAGCAGCCGCGCCTGCCGGGCCGGTGCGGGAGAATTTTCCCATCGTGGGGATAGGCGCTTCTGCCGGCGGCTTGGCGGCTTTTGAAGCTTTTTTCTCCGGTATGCCCGCCGGAGGCACCGGCATGGCCTATATCCTGGTCCAACACCTGTCCCCCGACCATAAGAGCATCCTGGCCGAACTGGTAGGGCGCTATACCAGCATGCAGGTTTTCGAAGCCGCCGACGGCATGCGGGTGAAACCCGATTGCGCCTATATAATACCGCCCAACCGCGACATGGCCTTCATTAACGGCTCCCTGCAGCTGTTCGAACCGGCGCCCCATCCCGGCCCGCGCCTGCCGATAGATTTTTTCTTCCGCTCGCTGGCGCAGGACCTGCATGAGCGGGCCATAGGCATAATCCTGTCCGGCACCGGGAGCGACGGGACGCTCGGCCTGCGCGCCATAAAGGGCGAGGGCGGGCTGGTGCTCGCGCAGAAACCTGAAACCGCGGAATACGACGGCATGCCGCGCAGCGCCATAGCCACCGGCCTGGCGGATTTCGTCCTGCCCCCGGCCGAGATGCCAAGCCGTCTGACGGCCTACGCGGGACGCGCCTTTGAGAAAAAAAAACAGCCGGCTTCCATGGAAAGCCCGGGCACCGCGGACGTGTTGAAAAAGATCTTCGTCCTGCTGCGCGCCCGCACCGGCAACGATTTTTCGCAGTACAAGCAGAACACCATAGTCCGCCGCATCGAGCGCCGCATGGCCATCCGCCAGATCGACGGCCTGGAAAATTATCTGCAGCATCTCCAGAAAAACCCCGGAGAATTGGACGCGCTGTTCGGCGACCTGCTGATAGGGGTCACAAAATTCTTCCGCGACCCGGAGGAATTTAAAGCGCTGGAGGCGGCCCTCGATACCGTGGTCCTCTCCGGGAAGCCCGAGGGCTATACTATAAGGGCCTGGATCCCCGGCTGTTCCACCGGAGAGGAAGCCTATTCCCTGGCCATTCTGCTCGCCGAGCGCATAGAGGCGCTGAAACCGGGGCTGCAGGTGCAGCTCTTCGCCACCGACATCGACCGGCAGGCCATCGAAGCCGCCCGCGCCGGCGTCTACCCGGCCGGGATAGCCGTCGATGTCTCCCCGGCGCGGCTGGCCCGTTTTTTCACGCCCGAGCCGGGCGCGCTGGCTTACCGCGTGAACAAGAGCATCCGGGATATGCTGGTCTTCTCGGAACAGAACGCGCTGAAAGACCCGCCGTTCTCCAGGCTGGACCTGATAAGCTGCCGCAATCTGCTGATCTACCTGGGCGGAGAGCTGCAGGAAAAGCTCTTACCCCTGTTCCATTACGCCTTGAACCCGAACGGCCTCCTGTTCCTGGGCACGGCGGAAAGCGTGGGCGGCTGCGAAAACTGTTTCGAACCCCTCGACCGCAAAGCCAGGATCTTCTGCCGCAAGGAGCTGGCCGGCGTCGCCTATCCCCACGGGGTCGGCAGGTTCGCGCTGCCTCCGGGGGGCGGCCTCCCGGCGCAGCACACGGGATATTTCGCACGCCCTCACAAGCTCTCCCTGCGCGAACTGACCGAAAAGAACCTTTTGAACCAAAGCGGCCTGGCCGGGGCGCTGACCGACGAGAAGGGAGAGATCCTGTACCTGCACGGCCGCACCGGCCGCTACCTGGAGCCGGCGCCGGGCGAGGTAGGCATGAACGCGCTGAAGATGGCCCGCGAAGGCCTGCGCGCGCCGCTGGCCTCGGCCCTGCAGGCGGCCGCGGCAAAAAAAGAAACGGTCAAGCACGCGGGGCTGCGCGTGAAGACCAACGGCGATTTCACCTATATCGATCTGGCCGTTCACCCGGTCGCCGATACCCCTGAGGCGGGCCAGCGGCTGTTCCTGGTGGTGCTGGAGCCGGCGCAGGAGCCTGCGGCCGCCGCGGGCCGGTCCGCGGAAAGCGCGGACACCGACGCGCGCCTGGCGGCGATGAAAGAGGAACTGCGCTACAAGGAAGACTCCCTGCAGGCCGCTAACGCGGAGCTCGCCAATTTCAACGACGAGCTCCTGACCGCGAACGAGGAGCTGCAGTCCGCGAACGAGGAGCTGCAGAGCACGAACGAAGAGCTTTCCACGTCCAAGGAAGAGCTCCAGTCCATCAACGAGGAGCTGGCCACGGTGAACGCCGAGCAGCAGGCCAAAGTGGACAAGCTGGCCAGGGCCAACAACGACATGATGAACCTGATGGCCAGCACCGGCATCGGGACCCTTTTCGTGGACCACCAGCTGCGCGTGCAGCGCTTCACCCCCGCCGTAACGAAGGTGATGAACCTGATACCGGGCGACGCGGGGCGCCCCCTTGCCCATATAGTCTCGAATTTACCCGGGTACAGCAGGCTGGTCGAGGACACGCAGGCGGTGCTGGACTCGCTGGCCGCCAAAGATATCGAGGTGCGGGCCGCATCGGGCGAATGGTTCCTGCTGCGCATCAGGCCCTACCGCACGGTGGAGAACGTCATCGAAGGCGCGGTGATAACCTTCGTGGACATCTCTGAACTGAAGGCGGCTCAGGAAGCCATGCGCCGCCTGGCCGTGGTGCTCAGGGACGCCCGGGACGCGGTGACGGTGCGGGCCATGGACGGCCGCATCCTCGCCTGGAACCCGGCCGCCGAGCGGGCCTATGGCTGGAGCGAGGCCGAAGCGCTGACGATGAACGCCCGGGACCTGGTCCCGGAGGACCTGCGCGAAGAAGCGCTGGCCAGGACGCAGCAGCTCGGGCGGGCCGAGGTCATCCAGCCTTACCGCACGAGAAGAATACACAAGTCAGGCCGGATCGTGGAAGCGTGGGTGACCGCCACAACGCTCCAGGACGCCGCGGGGGCGGCGTACGCGGTCTCGACCACGGAAAGGGTTATCGAAGAAAAGCCGAAGACCGGGAGCTAGCCCGGCGGCAGGGGGTAGGGGGAAAAATGACGGAAAAAGCACATTGGCCGGCGCCGCCGGATACCGCGCAGCTTTTGCGCACGAGGGCCGAGAAACAGATCCTTGAAAAAGAGCCGGAACTTCCGGAGAACCTGCATACGCTTACGCCCGACCAGGCGCGCCGCCTGCTCCACGAACTGCGGGTGCACCAGATAGAGCTGGAGCTGCAGAACGAAGAACTCCGCCGCGTACAGACCCAGCTGCAGTCCTACTGGGGCCGCTTCCTGGACCTGTACAACCAGGCGCCCGTGGGCTACCTCACTCTCGACGAGAACGGGCTGATCCTGACGGCCAATTTCACCGCCCTGAAGCTTTTCAACGCCGAGAACCGGCCTTTCGTCGGGCAGGCGCTGACCCAGTTCATCCTGCCCGAAGACCAGGATGTTTTTTATCTGCACCGGAAGGAGCTGAAAAAAGGCTCCGCGCGGGAATGCGAGCTGAGAATGCTGCGGCCGGACGCGGCCCCTTTCTGGGCCCTGGTGGCCTCCACTACCGGGCAGCGGTCCGAGAACGACGCCTTATGGCGCATAACCATAACCGACATCTCGGCGCGCAAACACGTCGAGGCCGAAAAGCAGCGCCTGCTCGAGCAGCTTTCCGAGAGGGAGAAGGAGATGGAAGATTTCATGTACCTGACCGCGCACGATCTTCGCACCCCTCTCACATGCGTGCAGGGCTTCTCGGAAAACCTGAAGCTCGACCTGGATAAGATCACCGCTATCCTGAAACGGCCGGAACTGACGGACGAGGCGCGGAAAGAGGCGCTTGCGCTTATCGAACGCGCGCTCCCGGACCTGGGTTCCGTGGAGGAAGGCGCGCAGAAAATAGGCCAGATGCTGAACGCCATGATCAAAGTGTCCCGCCTGGGCCAGGTGGAAATGCACCCTGAAAAGGCGGACGCCGGAGCCATACTGAAAAGCGTCCTGAATATCCTATCCTACCACCTGAAAGAAGCGGGGGCCGAAGTCAAAGAGGAAGCGCTGCCGCCCTGCACCGCGGATCCGGCCGCCCTGAACCAGATCTTCACCAATCTGCTGGACAACGCTCTTAAATACCGCGATAATACCCGTAAGCTGAAAATAACGGTGCGCGGGGAAAACACCGGGAACGGCACGGTGATCTACCGCATCTCGGATAACGGCCTGGGGATCAAAAAGACGGACCTGCCGAAGATCTGGCAGATCCTCTACAGCGGCGACGTACCGGGAGTGAAGAAGGGCGAAGGGATAGGCCTGCCCCTGGTCCGGCGCATCGCGGAAAAGAATTCCGGCAGGATCTGGGCCGAATCCGCGGAAGGAATAGGCTCCGACTTCTTCATCGAGATGCCGGCATAATATGAAATGTCCAAAATGCTCTTACGATAACGACGAGAACGCGCTTTACTGCGGCCTTTGTTACGAACCGCTGAAAAAAGCCGCCAGGAACGCCCCGGCCGAAGCCCCCGCGGAGGCCCCGGAAACGGCGAAAGCGGCGGGGCCGCTTCTCAAGATAGCGCTCATCGCCGGCATACTTTCCGGCGCCGGAGTTTATTTCTACGGGGGCTCGGGGCCTGCCGGGCGGGCGCAGGCCGCGCTGCAAGCGGTCCGGCTGCAGGAACAGACCCTGGCGGCCGAAAACCTGCTCGCGGCTCACAACCGGGCGCGCGAGGAGCTGCTTAAAGAAATTACCGAGAAGACGGATGCCGGCGGTTTCGGTTTGGAAGGACAGTACACTAAAAAACTATTCAAGCTGGAAGACGATTACGTCAGCGGCCTCGGCGCCATCCAGCTCGGCTGCCCGGAATGCGCGGGGAACTCCGCCTACATAAAATGGAGCGAAGGCTACAAGGCCAAAGAAACGGCGGCCATGGAAGACTTCAACAAGAAATACCTGCTGCTGGCCCGGAAAGCCGCGGACCGCTAGCAATTCACCATTTTTTTCAGCCGCAGCATTACGCTCTCATAGCTGTAATCCTTGTCCAGCAGGTCCCTGAAGGATATTCCCTCTTCCTTCATGACGAAATCCACCGCCTGGCCGTAAGCGAAATCCTGGAAAGCGGGGTCGCTGTTTTTCCCGGTACAGATATCCGCGGGCGTAAAAGCCCCGGTCCCGCCGGAGACCCGCTCGGCGTAGCCCCGGATCTTCCAATCCCGCATGAACAGGTAGGAGAGCTGCTCGACCGAGCTCCGCACCATTTCCGTGGCGGCGGCCTTTATTATTTCCACGCTCAGCGTCCTGTATTCCGTATCGCCGGGCGTGATGCGCACCCGGTCGGCGGCGAATTCGGCCGCGGCCAGATAGATAGCGCCGTTCAAGGGATTTACGCGGTAATAATCGCCGTCCTGGAACGGGGTGAAGAAGCGGAATTCGCCCCGGCTGCCGGTCAGGTAGATGGTGAATTTCTGCTCCGGCTTGTAAAGCTCGGCCGTTGAGATCTTCTCGATGACTTTGTCCAGCACGCCTTCCACGTTTTCGGGAAGCGCCTCATGCGACCTCAGCGTGAAGTTCTTATACTCCAGGCTTTTACCGTAATAAAGATCCGGCTTTGCCAGCAGCAGGCAGTAGCCGGCGGCCGCCGCGAACAGGAGCAGAAATATCTTTTTCATAATTTCCCCCAAAAAAAACGGGCGTTTTTACTCCGTACATTCTACTGTTAACTCGCCCCAAGGTAAAGGGGGTAGCGGCTCAGGCCCAGTCTTCGCTCTTTATTCCGCCCTGTATCCCGATGACCACGTGTTTCACGGGGACCTTGCGGGCTGAGGCTGCCGCGGCCTTCTTCACCATGGCCAGGAGCCCGCCGCAGCAGGGAACTTCCATGGTCACTACGGTGAGGGTGTTAACCTTCGCGTCCTCTATCAGCGCCTGGATCTTCTCGGCGTAGATCTCCTGGCCGTCGTCCAGCTTGGGACAGGCTATCACTATAGCTTTGCCTTTTATGAAGTCGTTGTGGAAGTTGCCGTAGGCGAAGGCCGTACAGTCGGCGGCCACCACGACGTCGGCTTTCTGGAAGTAGGGGGCCATGGGGGAGGCGAGGTGCAGCTGCACGGGCCACTGGCGCAGCTGGGACCGGGCCGCGGGGTCTCCGGCCGCCTCTTCGCTTTCGCCGCCGCCGCGCAGGTCCATCATGCGGCCGCCGGGGCAGCCGCAGGGCTCTTGTCCGCCATGTTTGTGTTCGTTCTTCATATCTTCCTCCAGGGGGTTAGGGATCTTGTGCTGCGCCAGGTAGTCGAAGGCCTGCTTCAAGAAGGCTTTCTGGGCGTGGTCTTTCAGATGCTTGAGATGGGCTTTTATGGTGTTGGGACCCTGCTTGACCATGCCTTCCATCACTTTCACCTCGTCGTAAGGCACGGCTTCCCGCTCTTCTATCTTTATAGCGCCTTGCGGGCATTCGCCGATGCAGGCGCCCAGACCGTCGCAGAGCAGGTCGCTGATCAGCCGGGCTTTCCCGTCTATCACCTGCAGCGCCCCCTCGTGGCACCCCGTCACGCAGTTCCCGCACCCGTCGCACCTGCTCTCGTCGATCTTGATTATCTGTCTTTTAGTTTTCATAAATTTATCCCCCGAAGAAAGAACCGCGAGATGCGAAGTCGGGTTCGGGGTCCTGCCGCCCGAACCGGCTTTCCGGTCCAGCCGCTCCACCCATCCCCTGCTAGGAAGGCGAGATGTAAACCTGCCGTTCACCTTCCGCGGCT
>Ga0079306_1000601_pt1 | contig 31332 bp, 26 predicted proteins | sample Methanotroph_Enr_FD_79181 | JGI IMG/M metagenome (GOLD analysis project Ga0079306, IMG submission 79181) | Enriched soil microbial communities from Old Woman Creek wetland in Ohio, USA - Methanotroph_Enrichment_5 | ecosystem: Environmental > Terrestrial > Soil > Wetlands | place: USA: Ohio... | reverse complement strand
GTCCCAGGTCATGACGCTCGTCGACAACCCTGAGACCGCAGGCGTCGTGCTCGTCGGGCTGGGCCAGCCAGAGGAGCGGGCGCACTCGTGCCGGAGCTTCGATGAGCACGAGATGAACTTCCTCAACCGCGCGCGCATGATGCTCGTCGACCGCGGAATCGCCGCCGACAACGCACGGCTGGCGTGGGCGGATTGGCACGGACCGGACGTGACGAGCACCGTGCGCCACCTGGCCGCACTCGGATGCAAGCGCATCATCGTCTCGCCGACATGTTTCCCGTTCGGAACCGTGGAGACGATGCTCGATCTGCCGCTCTCCGTGCGCCAAGCGCGCGTCGACGAAGACGTGTCGATAGTGACGCTGCCGGCATGGCACGCCGAGCCCGGGCTAGCTGAGGAACTCCGCGAGCGAGCGCTCGCGGCCCTTAGCGCACAGCCGGCTGAGTAGCGACTTCGCCTCTGCACAGGGCCGCATTGATCACGTGCTGGCGGCGAATGGCCCTGATGTTGACCGTGTAACGCCAAGCGAGTGAGAGTCCCTGCCGGGACGACTCGGCGCGAGTCTCAAGGTCGATGATGCTGCGGCGCAGGTCCTCAGCGGTCGTCCCGCGAAACACGGTGTACCCGGTGCCGACGGCCTCGACCACGTGGGCGTCGCTTCCGCCGGTCGCTGCTATACCGCGCCCGCCGGCAAGCGTCTTGGCTGCCATGCTGTTCGCCCACACGAGGAACGGCAGCGAGTTGTACGTCTCGAAGGCGTGGAACGCCCATTCGTTGGCGACGTCCGCGAACAAACCGCGTCCTCTGGGCCCGAAGACCCCCTTCGCCGAGAAGGGATGTGCGATGACGGCGATGCCGCCCTGCTCTTCGATTGCGTGAATGGTATCGACAGCGTGCATGCCCGGACGTATCTCTTCGTCTATGAAGAGGCCCAGGACGTGCCCCTGCTTCGACGAGATCTCCATACCGGGGACGACTTCAAAGTCATAGAGCTCTGCGAGCGACTGTGCGTAGCGGGAACCCTCAAGGGTGTTGTGATCGGTGATCGCGATGACTTTCAGGTCCGTCTTGGTCTGCACGTAATCCATGATCTGAGGAATCGAGGCGAGTCCGTCGCTGTGGTTCGAATGGATGTGCAGATCGGCCTTGCTCCATACGTCTGGTGTGATCACGCGGCTTGGTGTCCCCTCGCTCGCGGATGCGGATAGCTGCATCCGATCGTCGGCCAGCAGCCACACAGCAAAGCCCGAACCAAGTCTGTGACGGCGCTCACAATCCTACGGCTGCCACAAGACTTATCGGACGGCGTTCGGCAACCCCTGAGCGCGACCTGACGAGCGGTTCGCATCGGCTGACCGAAGGCCGCTCAGGCATTGGCCTGCGCCCACCTTCCGAGACGAGCCACGCCCTCGCGCAGCCGCTCGATGTCCGTGGCGTAGCTGAACCGGAGGAAGCCCTCTCCCCCCGCGCCGAAGTCGACGCCCGGCGCGCACGCCACACCTGCTTCCTCGAGAAGCCGGTAGCACAGCTTCAGCGAGTCCTCGCCCCACGCGCGAGCATCCGCGAATACATAGAACGCCCCGCACGGCTCGCAGTCGATCGTGAGCCCAACGTCGCGCAATGCAGGCACAAGAAACTGCCGACGCTCGTCGTAGAGCGCGCGCATGCGAGTAACATCCGGCTGCGCCAGCGTCAGTGCCGCGACTCCGGCCTGCTGGACGAATGTGTTGGCCGCGAGGAAGAAGTTCTGCTGGATCTTCTCGGCGGGGCGCACGAACTCAGGCGGCGCGATGAGGTAGCCGAGGCGCCATCCCGTCATGGCGTACGCCTTGGAGAAGCCGTTGAGCACGAATGCGCGGTCCGTATACTGCAGGATCGTGCGGTCGGGTCCGCAGAAGTCGAGACCGTGGTAGATCTCGTCGCTCGCGATGTAGACGCCGGTCTCTTCCGCGATCCGTGCGAGCGCAGCGAGGTCGCCGCCCCCGAGCACGGCACCGGTCGGGTTTCCCGGGGAGTTGATCATGATCGCCTTGGTGCGCGGACCGATCGCTGCGCGGACCTCGTCGGGGCGGTAGCGGAATCCGTCCTCGGCGCGTACTCGGACGAGCTTGGGGATGCCGCCGAGGAACGTGACGTAGTTCGGGTACGCCGGGTAGCACGGGTCCGGCATGATGACCTCGTCGCCTGGGTCGAGCAGCGCACCGAACATGAGCAACATCGCAGGTGAGGTGCCCTGCGTGACGACGATGTTCTCGGCGTCGATCGTGACGTCATAGCGGGTGAGGAAGTGGTCGGTGAGCGCACTGCGCAGGTCGGGCAGACCCGCCGACTGGGTATAGTGCGTGCCGCCTTCCGACATGGCGGTCTCGGCAGCCTGCGTGATCACGTCCGGTGTCGGGAAGTCGGGATCACCGATCTCGAGCCGCACGATGTCGCGCCCCTCAGACTCGAGCTGCATCGCGCGCGCCACGATGTCCATGACAACGAATGGACGGATCTCAGTCGAGCGACGCGAGACTGACACAGCGAACTCCTTCGCGGCGGGTCGTATCGGGCTGGCGGGCGGCAGCTCCCAGGCGCGGCCCACACCGACCAGTCTAGCGCACGCGCGTGGCGAGGTCGGGTCAGGCGAGCCGGAATGCGAGCAGCGCGATATCGTCCGTCAGACGGTTGCCCGCGAATGCCAGCACCGTTTCGAAGAGTGCTGCGGGCAGGTTGGCGACGTCCGGACCACCGGTGCTGCGGAGGGTAGCGAGCAACCCGTCCTCGCCGAAGAACACTCCACCCGCGTTGCGCGCCTCGGTCACACCGTCCGTGTAGAGCAGGACCGTCTCGCCTCGGCAGATCTGAAGCGTGCAATCGTCATATGCGAGGTCGGGGAACGCGCCGATGACCGGCGAACTACCCTCCAGCAGCCGTACTCTGCCGTCTGCCGCAATCACGGCCGCTGGGGGGTGCCCCGCGTTGCAGTACGTCATCAGGCCGCTGTTCACATCGAGCACGGCGAAGAACACGCTCGCGAAGTCAGGCAGCTTGGCTGCCGCACCGAGGACGGTGTTGGCCTTGGCGATGACCGCCGCAGGCGACAGGACCTCATGGGCGTACGCCCGGATGGTGTCCTTGATGATCGAGGTCAACACCGCGGCCTCGAGACCCTTGCCGGATACGTCGCCAACGATCACGCCCACGCGCTCCTCGGACATCTCGAAGAGGTCGAAGAAGTCGCCACCCACCCGCGTGGACAGCGTCGCGGACCGGTACAGGTGCGCGAACTCCAGTCCCCGAACCGACGGCGGCATCAGCAGCATCGCCTCTTGCAGCGTCTCGGCGATGTGGTGCTCCGCCTCGAACTGCCGCTCGCGGTTGATCGCGAGCGCGATGCGCTCGGCCGCGAGCTGCACCATGGAGCTCTCCGTGTCGTCAACGGACCGCTCCTCGCACCAGGCGCACTCCAGCACCCCGAAGAGCTCGCCACCGATGCGCACCGGAACGCCGAACATCGAACGGATGCCCGCGCTTTGATGCGTGTCCAGCGCGTACTCCATGGCTGCGATATCCGCCACATAGACGGGACTATCCGAGCGCGCCACCTGGCCGCAGAACCCCTTGTCGAGACTCACGCCGGAGCCGACCGGCGCCCACGAATCCGCACCTGATTCGGCACGCACGCAGAGCCGACCGCCTTCTCGCACGAGGAACATCGCGGCGTCGGTCTCCATCACTTGAGAGAGCGCTGTGACGCTGCGGCGAAGCAGCGTGTCGAGATCGGGTGCGCCCACCGCGCTCGAGAGCAGCGTCAGCGCTCCGTCGAGTCGCGCGTTCGCCTCGGAGAGCTGGTCAAGCAGGCGTGTCCGCAGGGCCTCGTTCTGCTAGCGACGCGTGATGTCTCGGACCACGCTGATGACGCCACCCATTCCCCCGTACCGAAGCGGGGACGAACTCACTTCGACAGGAAATGTCGAACCGTCCTTTCGCACGTGGACGGTCTCGAAGGTGATGCCGTGTTCGAGCGCTCGGCGGTACTGCTCGGCGACTTCCGAACGCGATTCGGGCGCCCGAAGGTCGGCGATTCCAAGAGAGAGAAGAACGTCGCGCGGGTACCCGTACGCCTGCTCGGCGGAGAGGTTCGCGTCTCTGAGGGAGCCGTCCTCTGACACGACGAGCACGATGTCGCGGACAGCATCGAGTGCGTAGCGGTGCAGCGTCATGTCGTCAGACGTGGCAGCACGTGTGTCGGACTCGAGGTCGTGCACGTCGCTCCTTGGTGTGCGGGGCCGGGAGAACCGATTGCGCATTCCGGACGAGTGTATCGCACGCATGTTAAGGAGGTGTTGCATCGTCCGCCGGATTCCAGCGTCTCACGGGCGTCTTGGCGCGGGTACACACACGAGTGGACCGATTCCTAGGCATGGGAGACGACATGCCCGCGATACAAGCTCCACTGCTGGCGATCGAAGGGCTCCGCGTTCGCGTAGGAGATCGCGAGGTGCTATCCGGCGTCGACCTGATGATCGCTGAAGGCGAGACACACGTCCTTCTCGGCCCGAACGGGAGCGGAAAGACAACTCTGCTGAACACGATTCTCGGAATGCCGGGCTACGAGGTCCTGGGGGGCGATATCCGCTTCCGGGGGGCGAGCATCTTGCGACTCTCGATCGACGAACGTGCGAGGCTGGGCATCGGCATCGCCTTTCAGCGGCCCCCTGCCGTGCGCGGCGTGCGCCTGCGCCAGGTGATGGTCGCGGCCGCGGGTGGCGAACTCGCCGATGACGACGTGTCGCGCATATCGGATGAGCTCGAGCTCGATACGATGCTCGACCGCGACGTGAACATGGGGTTCTCGGGAGGGGAAGCGAAGCGCTCCGAGATGGGGCAGCTCCTCGCGCAGAAGCCGGCGCTCTCGCTCTTCGACGAGCCGGAGTCGGGAGTCGACCTCGACAACATCGCAGTGGTCGGCGGCGCGATCCAACATCTCTTGCGCGGGGCGTCAGCCAGTGACCCGCGGCGCGGAGGACTCATCATCACCCATACCGGTCACATCCTGAAGTACGTCACTGCAGACGTCGGACACGTCCTCTACGAAGGCACGATCGCCTGCAAAGGCAACCCGCTCGACCTTATCGGCGACATCACCCGACAGGGCTACGAGAAGTGTGTGGAGTGTGCGACATGCAGACAGTAGAAACGCAGATTGCGGTCGAGAATGCGTCCCCCACGACGCTCGAGCGACTCGCCGAGATTCAGCGCTTGGCTGAGGCGGCAGCCGAGAAGCCCGCGGCCCTCGGCCCGGACGTCGACGTCTCAGCGTTCCGGACGGTCTCGGAGCAGCAGCATATCGAGTCGCTCGAGTCGCTCGACAAGCAGGTGCGCGAGACGGTCCTCATGAGCGGTTTTACCGCCGACGAGAGCGAGCGCTCGGCATCCTACTTCCAGATGGACCGCACGCCCATCTACGAGCGCGTCGCCGAGGCGTTCGGCGGCGCCATCGAGATCATGGGCACCGAAGATGCGTTGCGCCGCTACCCGGATGAGATGGCAGAGAAGTGGTGGTGGCGTGCGGTGGCGCCCGACAAGGACAAGTACACCGCGCTTGTCGCGCTCCACCAGACGGAGGGCTACTTCATCCGGGTCAAGGCAGGGCAGAAGGTGGAGAAGCCGATCCAGGCGTGCCTGTTCATCTCGGAGAGCAACGTCAGCCAGAACCTGCACAACGTCATCGTGGTCGAGGACGGCGCCGAGGCGAACGTCATCACGGGCTGCAACATCAGCCATGGCGTCAAGGAGGGGCTGCACGCGGGGATCAGCGAGTTCTACGTGGGCAAGAATGCGTCGCTCACGTTCACGATGGTGCACAACTGGGACAAGGAGTTCAGCGTCCGGCCTCGCACCGCCGTTGTCGTGGACGATGACGGCGTCTACATCAACAACTATGTGTTGCTGCGGCCGGTCCGCTCGATTCAGGCATTCCCTGTCGCGCGCCTCGAAGGAGTCCGATCGCGGGCCGTGTTCAACACCATCGTCACCGGGCTCGAGGACTCTGTGATCGATCTCGGAACCGAGACGCAGCTCATCGGTGAGGGCTCCCGCTCTGAGGCTATTGCGCGCACCGTCTCGCGCGACCACTCGGTGGTCTACTCGCGCGGCCGACTCATCGCCAAGACGAACAACTGCAAGGCACACCTCGACTGCCGCGGCATCGTGCAGTCAGAGAACTCGACGCAGTGGGCGATCCCCGACCTTGCCAGCGAAGGCGCGCCGGGTGCGGAGCTCTCGCACGAAGCTGCAATCTCCCCCATCGCCGCCGAGGAGGTCTACTACCTCATGAGCCGCGGCGTGCCCAAGGATGAAGCTGTCTCGATGATCACGCGTGGCTTCCTCAACCTCGAGATACCGGGACTCCCACCCGCACTCCGAGCCCGCATCGATGACGCGATCGCCGAAGCGAGCCGCGAGTCAATGTAGCGTCTGCCGAGAGCGAATAGCCCCCCACCTTCACGTCCCAAGGAAGCAGTCGAACCAGCCGAGCGCGAGATCCGCGACCTGCGTGAGCGTACCTGGCTCCTCGAAGAGGTGCGTGGCCCCGGGAACGATCACGAGGCGCTTGTCGGCAGCGGGGATGAGGCTCAAGGCCTGCTCGTTGTACTCGATGACCCGAGTGTCGCGGCCACCCACCACCAGCAGCGTGGGGACACGAAGATGGGCAAGCGATTCCCCTGCTAGGTCTGGGCGACCGCCGCGCGACACGACCGCACTCACGACACCGGTCATGCGCGCCGCTGCCACGATAGCCGCAGCTGCGCCGGTGCTGGCCCCGAAGTAGCCGACAGGGACGCCAGCAAGGCCGGGCTTCGCCAGTACCGCGCGCGTCGCTGCCTCGAGCCGAGTTGCCAGCATCTCGATATCGAAGCGGTTCGCCACGGCCATGTCCTCTTGCCGCTCGAGCAGATCGAACAGCAACGTGCCAAAGTCCCCAGAACTCCGCAGCGCGGATGCCACGGACCGGTTGCGACTGCTGAGACGGCTTGATCCTGAGCCGTGAGCGAATACGACGATTCCTCGCGCGCCGTCCGGAACCTCAAGATCCCCCGGAAGCTCGGCATCTCCGGCTGAAATCAGAATCTCCTCGTTCATCATGGACTCCGATCACTCTCCACGCGGTCTGCACCCCTGCTGAGCATGTCCCCAAGTCGCGCCGCATCCACAGGCGCATGCCCTCCGGCATCGTTGTTGAAGTACGCGAAACATCCTCGCCCCTCGCCTGCCCGCTCGCGCAGGAAGCGGGCCCACGGCGCGAGGGTGACGCCCGTGTAGGCCCCATGGTAGCTCGCAGTCCCGTGGAAGCGCACATACACGAAGTCGGCGGTCGTTGTCAGGTTCTCCGGCATGGCGTCGCTGCTCACGTGGACGTGGGCCACCTCGTGTTCCCGGAGGAGTGCGAACGTCTCCTCAGTGAGCCATGACTCGCTGCGGAACTCGATTGCATGCCGCACCCGGCCGGGCGGCAGACGCTCAAGGAACCCGGCGAGCAGCGCGACGTCGGCTGGAAGGCTCGGCGGCAACTGCCAGAGCACCACGGCGAGTTTGTCTCCCAGCAGTGTCATCCGGGCAAGGAACATCGCAAGCGCGTCGTCGACGCCGGCTAGGCGGCGGAAGTGCGTGATGAGCCGGCTGCCCTTGATGGAGAACACAAAGTCATCAGGAACGGCATCTCGCCATGACGCCACTGCCCGTTCGCTCGGGAGACGGTAGAACGTCCCGTCAATCTCAACCGTATCGAACCGCGACGAGTAGAACTCGAGCCGCCGAGCGGAGGGCAGGTGATCCGGATAGAACGCGCCAGCCCAGTGATCGTAGGACCACCCGCACGTTCCGACTCTGATCCGCCCCACCGTCATGACCGCTCGCCACGGTCAGTTGTCCCGTTGCGGGCGTGAAGGGACAGCGTGTGAGCAGCCGCCAACGGTTCGGGGACGCGGTGGCGGCCGCTCGACCACGCAAGCGAGAGCGCGATTGCTGACTCCAGATCGACGAGATGCCCCGGTGAGACATACACGGGCTTCACGCCCGCCTTTAGCCGGATCGACGCGCCCTGTGCGCCCCACTCCTTCGTGAGCACGTAGTAGTCACCACGATTCGGCCCAGGCAGGTGGTCGATCGCGTGAAACGGAGTCTTCGGGACCCCGATTGTGGGCACGTCCACGAGCACCCCGATGTGCGACGCGATGCCGAGCCCGCGTTCGTGAACGACGCCGTGTCCGTCGAGGAAGACCAGCTCAGGCTCCACGTCGAGCGCGGCAAGCGCTTCGAGCGTGAGGCGTCCCTCTCGGAAGGCGAGGTAGCCGGGGACGTACGGCGCGTCGGGCTCCCCCGCGACCACCGCCGAGGAGACCAGCCGGAAGCTGCGGTCCATCGCGACCGCTGCTGCCCACGCGCGCGAGCCGTCCTTGGTGTAGCCGACGTCGACGCCCGCTGCGAGCAGTGGCGACCCGGGCCCCTCAGCTGGCAGCGGGCGCAGTAGGACCGCAGCCGCCAGTCGCTCCTGAATCGCGGCGGCTTCCTCGAGCGGTACGCGCCACGAGTGCGTGAGATGCGCAAGTGGCTGTGACATCCGGCGTCAGCCCTTCACTACGCCGATGGGAAGCAGCCTGATTCGCGGCGTCACGAGGTCACGTTGCGCGCGCATGACCTCCTCGATGTCCTTGTAGGCTTCCGGCGCCTCCTCGGCCACGGCACGCCGGTCAGCGGTCACGAGCTTGACGCCGGCACGCTCCAGCTCGCCGTAGACCCGCCCCGCCGAGAGCGCTCGGGTCGCCGCCTTGCGTCCCATCGCTCGACCAGCGCCGTGGCTGCACGATTCGAAGGATTCGGGATTGCTGAGGCCCTCTCCCAGGTAGGATGCGGTCCCCATGGAGCCGGGGACGATCACTGTCCCGACGGCCCGCACCGCCCCCTTGCGGTGAACGACGACCTCCTTGCCGAGATGGCGCTCGACGGCAGCGTAGTTGTGGTGCACGTCGAATGCCGGGCCGGGCACCGCGTCCGGGAAGCGACGCGAGATCGCGGCCTGGACTGCCTCGGCCATGAGACGGCGGTTCTCGGCGGCGAAACGCAGACACCAGTCCATCACCGCGAGGTACTCAGCCCCCGACTCGCTCGCGATGTCGAGATGCGCCAGCCCCCATTCGGCCGGAACGTCAGAGTGATCGCGCTTGTTCTCGGCCTTCGCCATGTGGTCGTAGTAGTCCGCCATCTGCTTGCCCACGTTGCGCGAGCCTGAGTGGATCATCACCCAGACGATGCCGTCGGCGTCGACCTGCAGTTCGATGAAGTGGTTGCCGCCGCCAAGGGTGCCTAGCTGCCGCTCGGCTCTCGGAATCTGGGCTCGAAGCGCTGCGGAATCGGGGACCTCATCGAAGAGATCCGTGCGCTCAGCCTGACTGTGCGCCTGCCAGTCGAACCCCTGTGGGACCGAGCGTTGGATATCGGCGAGAATCGTCTCGCGCGCAGGCAGGAACTCCTCGGCGCGTATGCCCGTTGACCACGTGCGCATCCCGCATCCGATGTCGAGGCCGACCGCGTGGGGGATGACCTGCCCCTCGGTCGCGAGTACGCCACCAATCGGCATCCCGTAGCCGACGTGCGCGTCAGCCATCAGCGCAATGTGGCCGACCGCGAACGGCAGGTTCGCGAGGTTTCGCGCCTGCGCGAACGTGCCGTCATCGGGGCCGGCACCCCACACGAGGATGGGAATGCGTTCTGTAGAAATGGTCTTCCTCACCGTGTGCCTCCCGGTGAGGTTCGTACCCTCATTGCGCAATCGGGTCAGAACGGGTTGGGCAGATCTGCAGGACGAGCGACCCGGCCCCTATCCGCCGAGCAGCCCGTCAGTTGATTCTACTCCGCCGCCGCACGGGGCACTCGAGCTGACTCCAGACGTGCACGAACGAAAGCGGCCCTCCCCTCTCGGGAAGAGCCGCTGTTCATTCATGGTGTCCGAGGAGGGATTTGAACCCTCACGCCCTTGCGGGCACTAGGCCCTCAACCTAGCGCGTCTGCCGTTCCGCCACTCGGACATGTCTGGCGCCTTTGGGGCGCGAGTCGGTAGTGTAGCAAAGCCCCCGCGGGGAGGCTAGAGGGTATCCCGAGCCGCTTGCGACTCTTTGCACCCCACGTGTTTGACCAGCGCAGTCGCCTACGAAGTCCCCTTGATCGGGAACGGCGCGGCGAAGTGACATGCCGCGCAGTGACCGCCGTCGATTGTCCGGAGCTCGGGCTCTTTCTCGGAGCAGATTGGGAACTGCGCGATCGGGCAGCGTGTGTGGAACCGGCAACCGCTCGGCGGATCGATCGGGCTCGGCACGTCACCTTCGAGGATGATGCGACGACGCGCGCGCTGGATCTTCGGGTCGGGAACCGGCACGGCCGAGAGCAGCGACTGCGTGTAGGGGTGGTGCGGCGCGTCGTAGAGCGCGTGAGTCGGCCCCACCTCGACGATCTTGCCGAGATACATGACGGCCACGCGGTCAGAGATATGACGGACGACGCCGAGGTCGTGCGCGATGAAGACGTAGGTGAGGTCGAACTCGTCCTGCAGGTCCTCGAGCAGGTTGATCATCTGCGCCTGGATCGATACATCCAGCGCCGAGACAGGCTCGTCGCAGACGACCAGCTTCGGGCGTGTGGCGAGAGCTCGCGCGAAGCCGATGCGCTGGCGCTGGCCGCCCGAGAACTCGTGCGGGTAGCGATCGACGTGCTCCGGGTTGAGGCCGACCGTCCGCAGGAGCTCCTTGACGCGCTCCTTCTGCTCGTCGACCGACCCGATCTCGTGGATCAGCAGCGGTTCGCGGATGATGTTGCCCACCGTCATGCGCGGGTTGAGCGACGCATACGGGTCCTGGAAGACGATCTGCAGCTCGCGCCGGAGCGCACGCAGCTTGTCCTTGTGCATCGTCGTGAGTTCGTTGCCCTCATACTGCACCGAACCGGACGTCGGCTGGATGAGCTGGAGGATGAGGCGTGCGGTCGTGGACTTGCCGCATCCGCTCTCACCCACCACGCCGAGCGTCTCGCCCTTGTTCACCGAGAAGGACACGCCGTCGACTGCCTTGACAGCACCCACCTGGCGTCGCAGCACGCCGCCGCGAATCGGGAAGTGCTTGACCAGATCTGTCACGCGGAGAATCTCGCTCACGACTCCCCACCTTCGCTTTCATCCTCGCCACCGGCAATCGTTGCGGGTGCGGCAGCCACTTCCGCAAGCTCGACATCGGGAGCGTGCGCGTCATGGTCCTTCAGCGTCTCGGCGAAGTGGCACGCAGCCCAGTGGTCGGGGACGACTTCTCGAAGGTCGGGATACTTCTCGGCGCAGATGTCCTGCCGGAAGCGGCACCGCGGGTAGAAGTGGCACCCGGGCGGCAGATGGATCAGCGAAGGCGGCACGCCCGGGATGGGCAAGAGCCGCTCGGCGTTGCGGTCGGCGTCGAGTCGCGGCAGCGAGCGCAGCAGGCCCCACGTGTAGGGGTGCATCGAGTGCTCGAAGAGCTCGTTGACTGCGGCGTACTCCACCTTGCGACCGCCGTACATGACGAGCACGCGGTCGGCCATCTCGGCGACCACGCCGAGGTCGTGCGTGATCAGGATGATGCTGATCCCGATCTCCTCCTGCAGGCTCTCCATGAGCTGGAGAATCTGCGCCTGGATGGTCGCGTCGAGCGCGGTAGTGGGCTCGTCGGCGATGAGGATCTTCTGGCAGCATGAGAGCGCCATGGCGATCATCGCGCGCTGGCGCATGCCGCCCGAAAGCATGTGCGGATAGTCGTCGATGCGCTTGGCCGGCTCGGGAATACCCGCGCGCTCGAGCAGCGCGATCGCCAGCTCGCGGGCCTCGCGGTGATTCATGTCCCGATGAAGTTGAATGGCTTCGATGAGCTGGTTGCCCACCGTGTAGACCGGGTTCAGCGCGGTGAGCGGGTCCTGGAAGATCATCGCGATCTCGGCCCCACGGATCTTCTGCATGTCCGGGTCTGAGATACCGACAAGTTCGCGGCCCTCGAACAGGATGCTGCTCCCGTCTTCGATCTTGGCGGTCTTCGGCAGCAACTTGAGGACGGAGAGTGACGTGACGGTCTTGCCCGAGCCCGACTCGCCAACGATCGCGAGCGTCTCGCCTCGGCCAAGCTCGAAGGAGACCCCGTCGACGGCCTTGACGGTGCCCTCGTCGGTATCGAAATAGGTGCGAAGGTTGCGGACCTCGAGCATGAGGTCGCCGTCCCTAGGGACCTCGCAATTGAGCGCGGTATCAGCCATATCTACTCCCTCACCCTGACCTGCGTAGGATCGAGCGCGTCACGCAAGCCATCACCGAGGAAGTTCACGGACAGCACCGTCAGAACGATTGCCACGCCCGGGGCCCACATCAGCCACGGGTAGAGCACCATGGTCGACCGCGCATTGCTGAGCATGTTGCCCCAGCTTGGCGTGGGCGGCTGGATGCCGAAGCCGAGGAACGAGAGCACGGACTCGACGATGATCGCCGCGCCCACGACAAGCGTCGTGTTGACGACGATCGGCGCGATGGAGTTCGGCAGCAGGTGCTGCGTGATGATGCGCCAGTCGGAGGCGCCCATCGCCCGCGCCGCCTCGACGAACTCCTTCTCGCGCAGCGCAAGGAAGGAGCTGCGGACGAGGCGGGCGACCGCCATCCACTCGAGCAAGCCGAGGATGACGACGATCGCCCACATGCTGTCTATCTTGAGGTCCGCGACTATCAACCCCGCCACCATCAGAAGCGGCAAGAGCGGTAACGCAAGCATCATGTCGGTGAAGCGCATGAGGAGGTTGTCTATGCGGCCGCCATAGAAGCCGGCAATCATGCCGACGACGGTACCGATACCCGCCGAGAGAACCGCGACCACGATACCTACCATGAGCGAGATGCGACCGCCGTAGATGACGCGCGTCATCTCGTCTCGGCCCAGCTCGTCGGTCCCGAGCGGGTGCGACATCGAGGGCGGCTTGGCGCCCGTGTACTCGATCTTGTCGAACGAGTACGGCGAGAGCATCGGCCCGAAGATCGCGATCAGGTACAGGGCCAGCAGGACGCCAGCCGAGACAACCGCGAGCTTGTGCCGCTTGAATCGCAGCCAGAACATCTGCCCCTGCGTGCGACCGGCGACGTAGATCAGGTCGCCGCCGGGCTCAAGGGGACTTCGATCGGTGCCTTCCAACGGGACCTCCGTGCCGTCGCGAAGTTGCGTGGTGACGTTCGGCTCCTTCTCGGTAGCCTTGTCTTGGCGAATCATCATGCGGCTACTCCTGCCGGATACGTGGGTCGAGGAAGCCGTAGATAACGTCTGCGAGCAGGTTGAACACGACCAGCAGGACAGACGTGAAGATGATGTTGCCCATGACCATCGGGAAGTCTCGCTGTTCGAGCGCCTGGACGAAGAGGCGGCCCATGCCCGGCCACGCGAAGATCGTCTCGGTTACGACGGCACCGCCGAGCAAGTAGGCAAGGTCGATGGCGACGATCGTCACGACCGGGATGAGTGCATTCTTGAGCGCATGCTTCGCGATGACCCTGGACTCGGGAAGTCCCTTGGCCCGCGCGGTGCGCAGGTAGTCCTGATTGAGCACGTCGAGCATGGAGGAGCGCTGGTAGCGGCTCCATCCGGCGACGGTGGCGAGCGCGAGCGTGGTGACCGGCAGTACCAGATGACGCGCGCGGTTGAGCCAGTCGTGCTCGAAGCCGGTCGTGTACATGCTCGCCGTGAAGAAGAGCGGCTGACGCAGGTCCAGTGCCTGCATCAGGTAGAAGCCGAGCACGAGTTGCAGGATCAGACCGAACCAGAAGACCGGCATCGAGAGCCCGAAGAACGAGAGCGCGGTCACCGCGTAGTCGAGCTTGGAGTATTGTCGCAACGCCGAGAACACACCGAGTGGAATCGCGATCACCAAGCACACGAGTACCGTCACGGACATGAGCACGAGCGTGTTCTTGAAACGGTCCCAGATGATCGGGAAGACCGGTGCACGATACGAGAAACTCGTCGACCATTCGCCCGAGCCGCGGACGCTGTCACGCAGCCAGTAGCCGAACTGAACGTACTTCGGCTTGTTCAGGCCCATCCGCTGCTCGATCCGAGCGATGTCCGAGCGCGCGATTCGCGGGTTCTCTCGCAGGTTGGCAAGTGGGTCGCCCGAGATCGACACGAGGGCGAATACGACCACCGACACAAACGCCACAACGCCGATGCTGTAGAAGATACGGCGAATGATGAACGGCGCGAGTTCTCGCAAGTGGGAAAGGAACGATCCTATGAGCTTCACGTGAGTTCCAGCCATCCTCCGCTGCATATTCCTACGGACCCTGGCCGCCCAGCCGAGGCTGAGGGGCGACCAAGCGAAGTATAGCCTACGAATAGGGAGGCCGCGCCCCTGAATGGGACGCGGCCTCCCGCGTATCGACTAAGTCGACAGTTGCCGTGCTAAACGGCTGCTACGGCGTGGTCGTTGCCGGAGCGGAACCGCCTGCGCCGGCCTCTTTCCACCAATCGCTGAGGTTCCAGAAGGCGCCCTCAAGGGTGGCGTTGTTCTTGGCATCGTGGACGTAGTCCTTGGTAGCAAGAATCGACAGACGCTGGTACAGCGGGATCAGCGGCAGATCGGCAGCCATCTGCTTCGAGATCTTCTTCGAAAGCTCGGCGCGCACTGCAAGGTCGACGGAGTTGTCGGCCTCGTTGATCCACTTGGTCACATCAGCGTTCTTGTACCGGTAGTAGTTCTGACCGGTGGGCGGAATCTGCTCGGAGGAGAAGAGCGTCTTGACGCTCGGGTCCGGCGAGGCAAGCCAGCACCACTCGGCGACCTGGAACTTGCCGTTCGGCGTCGTGGTACCGAAGAAGGTGTTCGCCTCTTCGAACGCCAGTTTGGCGTCGATGCCGACTTCCTTGAGCTGCGACTGGATGATCTGGAACATCTTCTCGCGGCCTGTGTTGTTCGAAGTCGTCTTCATCTCAATCGTGAGCTTGGTGCCGCCCTTGGCATAGAAGCCGTCGGCTCCCTTGGTGTAGCCGGCCTCCTGCAGGAGCGACTCCGCCTTGGCCTTGTCCGGCTTGTACATCTCCCAATCGGGCGAGTAGTCGGCCGCCTGCTCCGGAACGAAGATGCTCTGCAGCGGCTTGACCTGGCCGAGCATGACCTGGTCGACGATCTTCTGGCGGTCGATCGTGTAGGCGATGGCCTGACGCACCTTCAGATCGCTGGTGACCGGCTTGTCGAGGTTGAACGCCAGGTGCTCCCAGAGGGTGCCCGGGTCAGCCTGGACGGTGCCGGCGGTCTTGAGCTGGTCGATGAGCGAGGGGTCCGGCGACGGGTTGACCGCGTCAACCTCGCCGGTCTTGAGCTGGGCGATCTCGGTGTTGGTGTCCGGAATCCACTTCCACACAACCTCGTCGAGGTAGGCCGGCTTGCCCCAGTACTTGTCGTTGCGGACGAGGGTGATGTGATCGCCCTTCTTCCACTCCTTGAACATGAACGGGCCGCTCGCAACCGGAATCGCGTCGTTCATGACCTTGTTGAAGTCCTTGCCCTCGAGGGCGTGCTTCGGAAGGATCATGTAGGACGACGAGAACATCTCACGGTAGGGGCCATAGGGCGACTTGAAGGTGAACTTGATGGTCTTGTCGTCGATGACCTCGGCTTTCGAGATCTCCTCGTAGCCGGACTTCGTGATGATCTCCCATTTGGGATTCATGATCGTGTCGTAGGTGAACTTCACGTCTTCAGCCGTGATCGGGGTGCCATCGCTCCAGACGGCTTCCTTCTTGATCTTCCACGTGACCGTGAACGGGTTCTCGGTGACGCCACCGTTGGCGGCGTCCGGAATCGACTCGGCGATCATGGGCTCGTACGAGAAGTCGGGCTTGATGCGGATCAGGCCGAGCAGAACGTTGGACTCGACGTCCTTGGTAGCCATCATGTCTCCACCCGTGATGAACGAGTTGAGAATCGCCGGCTCCTGCTCATAGCCGATCGTCAGCGTTCCACCCTTGACCGGCGTGGCGGCGGTCGTTCCGCCACCTCCTCCTCCGGTCGAAGAGCCGCAGCCAACGAGCGCGCCGATCACAAGCATCAGCGCCGCAACGATTGCTGTGACCTTGAGAATACGATGCCTCATGCTGAAACCCCCTTCTTGGACTCGACAGCAAAGGTGCCCGACGGGCGAAAAGAACGTCTCTCGAATCGTTGCATACCCCTCCCTGGCCTATAGCCCCCCGGAGTACAGCCGAGGACAGCGTCCGGCAGTTCGACTCACGATTACGTAGAGTGTCCCCTTTGGGGGGCCTGAAATGCAACAACAAGTAGTAAGACGCCCATGACGAAAGCTCGATTTCACCACGCCGCACGGGCCCCGAGCCGCAACCCAGCCCCTACTTGGAGGTGCCCTCGGTCAGCCACGCGCCGGTGAAGTCGGCAGTGCCGAGCCCCCCGAGGACCAGCCCGTGGACGCGAGACGACGTGACGTCGAGATGCTGCCGGAAGGCAAGCGGAGCGACCGGCACTGTGGCCGCGACGCGCGCGTTCAACGCGCGGTATCGCGCGAGACGCTCCGTTTGGATGGTGGTCGCACGCGCCGCAGTGATGCCGCGTTCGAAGGCCGCCGTGGAGTAGCCGGAGTAGTTGCCGTCGGACGCGCTCCCAAACAGAGAACTCAGCACATTGTCGACGGTCGGCGTCTGTGCGCGCCAATCGACCACTCCGACCTGGTAGTCGCCGGCGGCCAGGCGCTCGAGGTACGTCGTGTGACCTACGGGTTCGGGAATCGCCGTGATACCGATGCGCTTGAGGTTCCGAGCGACGGCAGCAACGGCGGTGACGTCGTCGGACTGCGCGTCGCACAGGATCTTGATGGCCGGGACCTTCTTCGACTTGCGGTAGCCTGCAGACGAAACCGCGGCCTTAGCAGCCTTCGCATCGAAGCGGGCGAACGTCCACGCGGCCGGAGCGTAACCCGGCACGCCGACGGGAACGACGTTGTCTGCGGGAGCATAGCCTGCCCGCAACGCGCCCGAGCACAAGGCGGCTCGGTCGATTGCGAGCGAGATCGCCTTTCGCACGTTCGCGTTGCTCACCGTCTTGTCTCGGAGATTGAAGACCAGCATGAGCTCGCCATACTCGTCCCCGCGCAGCACCTGGTGCTCGGGCTCCCCGGTGAAGCCGTCCGCCGAGACTCCGCCGGTGGCTACGGCCGCCGTGACCAGATCCGACGGCACGGGAGAGAAGTCGAGCGCGCCCGAGCGAAACTCCGCGAATGCGGCCCGAGCGCCGGAGAAGACGCGGAATTGAACACCGTCGAGGTGCGCCTTCGCCCCGTAGTAGTCGTCGTTGCGCACGACCTTGATGCCCTTGCCCGGAATCCAGGGCGCGGACATCTTATAGGGGCCATTGCCGATAGGCATCTGCGCGAAGGGGACTTTCTTCTTCTCGTACTCAACGGCCTTCTCGACGTACTTGCGCAGGACTGGAGCGAACGAAGGTTGAGCGACTACGTAGTCGAAGTCAGCGAATGGGTGCACGAGCGTGACCTCAAGCGTGCGATCATCCACCGCGACAAGGCCGGTCATCTCGGTGGAGCTGCCCTTGCGAACGCTCTCATATCCGGCGATCACCGACAGCTGCTGCGCGACCGGGGACGCGGTGCCCACGAGCGCCTCTTCGTCGAGACCCCTCGGATCGGCGATCCGATTCCACGCATAGATGAAGTCGTTGGCGGTGACGGGCGTCCCCTCATGGAACTTGTCGGCGGGGTTGAGCTTGAACGTCCAGACGGTGTTGTCCGAGTTGGCCGTCCACGTCTCGGCCGCCGAGGGAAGCAGCTTGGTGGGGTCCGTGGGATCGACGCGGACAAGGCTGTCGAAGATCGCGTCGTCGATCTGCATGCCGCTCAGGTCAGACGCATCACGGGGATCGATCGCCGAGGGCTCGCTCATGTAGGCGGAGAGCACTCCGCCGGAGGCTGGCTGGATGACGGCGGCACTGCCGTCGGATGCGGGTGGAGTGGGCTGGGCGCGCTTGCATCCGGCGCCCGTAAGCACCATGGCGACAGCGGCTGCCACAAGGAGCGCGTTGCGGAGTTGGGCGAACCTCAGATGCACCAGCGCTCCTCCTCGTGTACCGGGCGCCTCGTTCGGCAGACACTTGACCGACGCGCCAGCGAGCGGCACCGGCACATGCGGGATGACATGAGGGCTGCTCGGCGGGGCCGAGCACGTCGAAGGAGCCTAGACGCCCTTGGGATAGATGACCATGAGCACAAGCAGGCTCACGCCGAATGCGATCGCGAAGCCGATGGTGATGCGATCGAGGTTCTTCTCGATGATGCTCGTGCCGCCCACGTTCGACGACATCGCCCCGCCCAGCATCTCGGAGAGGCCAGTTCCCTTGCCGGAGTGCAGCAACACGAAGACGATCAGCCCGAGAGCCGAGATGGCCCAGACGAGCAGGACGAGAATGAGAAGCGGGTTCACAGGTACTCCTAGATATCGTGTACTTCCAGAGTGCCGACCCATCGGCGGCACGGTGAATCAGTATAGCAGCAGGCTTCGCCCAGTCCACTCCGAAGGCTCGGCAATCCCGATGAGGTCGAGCAGCGTCGGCGCGACGTCTGCGAGCTTGCCACCAGCAGCCAATCCCCTCACGCCGTCCGCCACCACCACGAGCGGCACGGGCGAGAGCGTGTGCGCGGTGAACGGCGTCGCGCCGTCCGAGTCGACCATCGACTCTGCATTGCCGTGGTCGGCGGTGATCAGCGCGACCCCTCCGCGCTCGCGAATCGCACTGACGACGGCGCCAACACCTGCGTCGACGGCCTCGACAGCATGCACCGCCGCCGAGAAGACTCCGGTATGGCCGACCATGTCGCAGTTCGCGTAGTTGACGATGAAGACGTCCGCGTCACCGGCATGGATTGCCGCGACAAGCTGCGCGGTAACCTCGGGTGCGCTCATCTCCGGCTTGAGGTCATACGTCGCGACTTTCGGGCTTGGCACGAGGACTCGCGTCTCCCCCGCCTTGGGCGTCTCGGCACCGCCGTTGAAGAAGAACGTCACGTGCGCGTACTTCTCGGTCTCCGCGATGTGGAGCTGGCGCAGACCCTGCTCGGCGAGGACGTCGGCGAGCACGTGGGTGGGAAGATCCTTCGGATATGCGATCGGAGCGGGAATCGTGGGGTCGTACTCCGTGAGGCACACGAAGCGCAGAGCGGGTCGCACGGGACGCGCAAAGCCCTCGAACGCCGGGTCGGTGAAGGCGCGGGTGATCTCGCGAGCGCGGTCCGGCCGGAAGTTGAAGAACACGAGCGCATCGCCGTCCTCAACGCGCGCGTTCGCGACGATCGCCGGCACGACGAACTCGTCGTTCACGCCTGCCGCGTAGGAGTCGCGAACCGCATCGGCCGCGGAGTCCGCCGGCACGCCTTCGCCAAGCGCGATGGCCTGCCACGCTTTCTCGACGCGGTCCCACCGGTTGTCGCGGTCCATCGCGTAGTAGCGGCCCATCACGGTGGCGATCTCGCCGATGCCGATGTCGGTGAGCTTCGCCGCAAGTTGCTCGACGAAGCCCAGCCCGCTTTGCGGCGGCACGTCTCGGCCGTCAAGGAACGCGTGCACGAACACGCGCGACGCACCGCGTGCTTTCGCCATCTCGACGAGCGCGTAGAGGTGCTCCCGGTGGCTGTGGACTCCGCCGTCGGAGAGTAGGCCCATGAAGTGGACTGCGTGGCCGTCGGCTACCGCGGAGTCGATCGCCTCGGCGAGCACGGGGTTGTCGAAGAGCGAACGGTCCTTCACGGCGAGGTTGATGCGCGTCAGCTCCTGATAGACGACGCGTCCGGCCCCGATGTTGAGGTGCCCGACTTCCGAGTTGCCCATCTGCCCGTCCGGCAGCCCGACCGCGAGCCCCGACGCGTCAAGCGTCGTAGTCGGGCACTCCGAGAAGAACCGGTCGAGATTGGGCGTATCGGCAGCCGTGATGGCGTTGCCCGGCGAGGCCGCAGCCTCGCCGAAGCCGTCCATGATGACCAGGAGCGCTGGGAGGTTGCGGGTCACCTACGCATAGTCCTTCGCGGTCCGGAGCATCGAAACGAACGAGTCCGCCACGAGCGCGGCACCGCCGACCAGAGCTCCGTCGATGTCGGGCTCAGGCATGAACAGCATGATGTTCTCGGGCTTGGCCGAGCCACCGTAGAGGATGCGGACCTGGATCGCGATCGGCTGGCCGAAGAGCGCGCCGATCGTGGCGCGAATCGAGCGGCAGACGTCGTTGGCGGCCTCCGGCGTGGGCGTGCGACCCGTCCCGATCGCCCAAATCGGCTCGTAGGCGATGACGAGGCCGGCGGCCTCCTCGGCGCTGATGCCGTCAAGTGCACCGCGAATCTGCGAGCGCACGAACGTGTCAGTCTCGCCCGCGTCGCGCGTCTCGAGTGTCTCACCGCAGCAGATGATGGGCGTGATACCGCCGGCAAGCAGGGCTTTCGCCTTCTTGTTGACGCTCTCGTCGGTCTCGCCGAACATCTCGCGGCGCTCGGAATGGCCGATGACGCAGTAGTCGCAGCCGATGTCGGCAAGCATGGGAACGGAGATCTCGCCGGTGTAGGCGCCCTCCTTCTCCCAGTGCACGTTCTGCGCGGAGAGCTTGACGCGAGCCTTGTCGAACTCGAGCACGGTGGCTACCGGCTTCAGGTCGACGAACGGCGGACAGACAACCGCTTCGACGGCCGAGGCGATCTCCGGCTCGTACTTGAGCGCGTCATCGATCTCTTGGACGAGAGCGACCGCCTCGCCCGGCGTCTTGAACATCTTCCAGTTGCCCGCGATCATCGGCGTGCGTGTCATGCGGGTCTCCCCTCTCGCCGCGCAGTGCACGGCGCATCGTCACTTCCTGGATGCGCGCGAGCGCGCAGATGCCTACCGATCGAGCAGTGCCTCGAGCCCCGGCAGCGAGGCGCCCTCCAGAAGCTTCATGCTCGCGCCACCGCCGGTCGAAACGAACGTCACGCGCTCCTCGAGCCCGAACTTCTTGAGCGCGGCCACCGAGTCGCCACCACCGACGATCGAAACCGCACGGTTGTTGCGCGCGACCGCCTGCGCGACCTCGCGCGTGCCGGTCTCGAACGGCGTCATCTCGAAGACGCCCATCGGCCCGTTCCAGAAGATCGTGCGGGCATCGGCGATGGCACCCTTGAAGAGCTCGGTTGTCGCGGGACCGATGTCGAGCCCCATCATGTCGGCGGGGATCTCCTCGCGACCAGCGATGCGGGTCTCGGCGTCCTCGGCAAACGTGTCCGCGAGTACGAAGTCGACCGGCAGGAGCAGGTCGACGTTCTTCTCGGCGGCCTTGATGAGCATGGCCTTGGCGGGCTCCACCCACTCCGGCTCGACGATGGACTTGCCGATCGCGATGTCCTTGGCGACGAGGAACGTGAAGGCCATGCCGCCGCCGATGATGAGCGCGTCGACGCAGTCGATGAGCTTGTCGATGACGCCGAACTTATCGGAGACCTTGCTCCCGCCGAGGATGGCGATGAAGGGGCGCTCCGGCTTCGTGAGCATGCCGGTGAGCGTCTCGATCTCGCGGGCGAGCAAGAGACCGGCGTAGGCTGGGAGGAACTCGGCGACACCCGCGGTCGAGGCGTGCGCGCGATGCGCCGCGCCGAAGGCGTCGTTGACGTAGATGTCCGCGAGCGACGCGAGGGCCTTCGCGAACTCCGGGTCGTTGGCCTTCTCGCCCGGGCTGAACCGCACGTTCTCGAGCATCAGGATCTCGCCGTCGACCATGCGCGAGACCGCCTCGTGCGCGTCCGCACCGACGATGTCATCGACGAAGACGACGTTGCGTCCGATGAGGCGCTGCAGCACGCGACGGACGGGACGCAGCGAGTACTGCGGGTCCGGCTCGCCCTTCGGACGGCCGAGGTGCGAGCACAGGATGACCTTCGCGCCATGATCGATGAGGTAGCGCACGGTCGGCAGCGCCGCGCGCACGCGCGTGTCGTCGGTGACCGCACCGTCGGCAATCGGCACGTTGAAGTCCACGCGCACGAGTACGCGCTTGCCTCGCACGTCGACGTCTTTGATGGTCTTCTTCGAGAACATGGCCCCTCCGGCATCGATGCTGAACGGGGCCCCGGAACTCCGGGGCCCCGTCTGGGTTCTTGCAGGCAGTCCCTACGCCATCATGAGCTTGGCGAGGTCCTTGACGCGGTTGCTGTAGCCCATCTCGTTGTCGTACCACGACAGGCACTTCACGAACGTTCCCTCGCCACTCATGACCATCGTCTGGAGAGAGTCGAAGACTGACGAGTGCGGGTTGCCGATAACATCGACAGAGACGATCGGGTCCTCGCAGTACTCCAGGATGCCCTTCATCGGGCCCTCGGCGGCCGCCTTCATCGCGGCGTTGATCTTCTCCTTGGTGACCGGAGTCTCGAGCTCGGCGACGAGGTCGACGACCGAGCCGTCCGGCGTGGGCACGCGAACTGACATGCCGTCGAGCTTGCCCTTGCAGTCCGGCAGGACCAAGCCGATCGCCTTGGCGGCCCCGGTCGACGTCGGGATCATCGACATCGCGGCGGCACGTGCGCGGCGCAGGTCCTTGTGCGGCGAATCGAGGATGATCTGGTCGTTGGTGTAGCTGTGAATCGTGTTCATGAAGCCCTGCTTGAGGCCGAAGCTGTCGCGCAGGACCTTCGCGAACGGCGCGAGGCAGTTCGTCGTGCACGAGGCGTTGGAGACAACGAAGTGCTTTTCGGGGTCGTACTCGCTGTCGTTGACGCCCATGACGATCGTGATGTCCTCATTGCTCGCCGGCGACGAGATGATGACGCGCTTGGCCCCGCCAGCGTCGATATGCGCTCGGGCCTTCGTGGCGTCGGTGAAAAACCCGGTGGACTCCACGACGAGGTCGACGCCGAAGTCGCTCCACTTGAGGTTGGCCGGGTCGCGCTCGGCGGTGACGGCGACGAAACGGCCATCGACGGTGAAGCCGCCTTCGACGACCTCCACCTTCTGGCCGAACCTGCCATGGACCGAGTCGTACTTGAGCAGGTGTGCGAGCGTCTTGGCGTCCGTCAGATCGTTGACCGCGACAACCTCGACTGCAGGATCGTTGGCCATGACGCGGAACACATTTCGCCCGATACGTCCGAACCCGTTGATGCCGACTTTGATGGTCAAGCTTATCCCTCCCTGGAAGACGGTCGCTCCGTTGCGACCATTGCACGACACGTCACGCGCGAACCAGTCGCACGAGAGTTCCTTTACCCCTCTGGCGCACTCCCCTGATCGAACAACTCTGCCGCCATCTCCTCGATGCGGCGGACCCTATGATACACAGCCGATTTCGTGAGCGGCGGGTCCGCGAGCTCGCCCAGCTCGCGCAGTGAGACCTCGGGGTTGGCGAGCCGCAATTCGGCCAGTTCGCGCAGGGCCGGGGGCAGGTTGTCCAGTCCGCGGATCGACGCGAGCATGTTGATCGCCTCGATCTGCGTCACCGCCGCTTCGGCGGTCTTCTGCTGGTTCGCGATCTCCGCGTTGACCAGCCGGTTCACGTCGTTGCGCATCGACTTGATGATGCGCACGTCCTCGGTACGCAGGAGTGCGCGGTGCGCTCCCACGAGCGCCAGGAATGTGACGATCGGCTCGGCACCCTTGAGGTAGACCGCGAACGTGCCGCGCCGCTTGGCGACCCGGGCCGGAATCTCGAAGCGGCCCATAAGGGCGACGAGGTCGTCGGCAAGTTGCTCGGTCTCGGCGGTGAGCTCGAAGTGGAAGTCGCCATGCGGGTCGGCCACGAAGCCCCCGCCGAGAAACGCTCCTCGCAGGTACGCGATCGCGCAGCAGTCCTTCTTCGTGAGCTTCGGGTCGATGCCGATGGAGAACCCACCGTCGCCGAGAATCCCGAGCTCGTTGAGCGCGGTGACGAGCTTGGGCTGGGTCGGCACGGTGATGAGGTAGTTGTTCGTCTTGTGCAGCACGCTGCGGCGCACGGTCAGCTCGGTCTTGAGGCTGTAGATGCCGTGCAGCAGCTTGATGACCGTGCGAGCGACCGGCGCGGTCTCGGTCGCCACCTCCAGGCGGTAGCGGTTCGGCCCGCTGATGTGCAGCGTGCCCTCGATGCGTACGAGCGCGGCGAGTTCCGCCTTCAGGCAGCACGCCCGTTTCGGCTCGATGCGCGAGAGTTCGTCTTTCACCTCGGCGGTGAACGACACTACGCGACCACCCTCTCGAGAACGCGGCAGAGTGCCGCACGTGAATGTCGGACCGGGTCATCGGGGTCGGCGAGGTTGTCGGCGACGATACGGGGGCCGAGAGCCTCGATCCGGGCGCGGACGGTTTCATCGGCGAGCACCGGCTCGACTCCGCTCTCATCATCGCACACGACCTTCTCGGCCGTGCACGATTCGTGCAGGAGAACCAGGTCAACGGCGCCCGCAAGACCGTGTTCGGTCAGCGCGGCGACGTGGTCGGCAGCATCGAGACCGCCCGTCTCGCCGCGCATGTTCGCGACGTTGCATACGTAGACACGCAGTGCCGAGGAATTGCGGATCGCCTTCGCGACGCCGTCGACGAGCAGGTTCGGAATCAGGCTCGTGTACAGCGACCCGGGGCCGAGCACGATCACGTCGGCGGCGCGAATCGCGTCAAGCGCCGGCGGGTAGGCCGCGGGCCACTCGGGCTCGAGGTGCACGCACTCGAGCGGATTGGGGCTCACCGCAAGCCGCGCCTGCCCCGAGAGCTGTCCGCCGGCCCGGTCCACGCCATGAAGCTCGACGTCGACAACTGTCGACGGAAAGACGTGCCCGCGCGCGTGCAGGTAGTGCTCGATCGCCTCGATCGCCGCGGGAAACGAGCCCGTGATATCGGCAAGCGCGGCGATGATGAGATTGCCGAGCGCGTGTCCGGCGAGTCCCTCGCCCTCCGGGAAGCGGTACTGAAAGAGCGGCGCAAGAAAGCCGGAGTAGTCATCGGAGAGCGCGACCAGGCAGTTGCGGATGTCGCCGGGAGGCAACATCCCCAACTGCTCGCGGAGCTTGCCGCTCGAACCACCGTCGTCGGCCATCGTGACAACGGCGCTGGTCTCGAAGCCGAGGTCGACGAGGCACTCGAGTACCGCGGGCAGTCCTGTCCCGCCACCGATCGCAACCGCCTTGCGGCCCGACCCCACGCTCACCGGTGCTCCCTGTCGCGACCGATGTCGCGATGGCTGACCGCAACCCGGTAGCCGCAGTCACGCAGGAACTCGGCGGTCGTTTCTGTCAGCGCGACGCTGCGATGCATGCCGCCCGTGCAGCCGACCGCGATGGCGAGATGGTGCTTGCCCTCCATGATGTAGCCGGGTACGACCGTCTCGAGCAGCGGGAACCAGCGCGAGAGGAACGCCTCGGTCTCAGCGTTGCCGAGAACGTACTCGCGAACCGGCTCGTCGAGGCCGGTGAGCGGCCGAAGCTCTGGGTCGTAGTAGGGGTTCGGGAGGAAGCGGACGTCCATGACGATATCGGCGTCGACGGGCAGCCCGTACTTGAAGCCGAACGATGAGACAGTGATCGCGAGCGTGCGCGCAAGCGACTCGTTGAAGTAGCGGTCGCGGATCTCGTCGCGCAGCTCGCGCGGCAGGAGCGCAGACGTGTCGATGATCACGTCGGCCCGGGCGCGAATCTCGCCCAGCGCCTCCCTTTCCGCGCGAACGCCGTCGAGGATCGACTCGCCCTCGTCGCACAGCGGGTGCCGACGGCGCGTCTCCTTGAAGCGGCGGAGCAGCGTCTCATCGTCGGCCTCGAGGAAGAGCACGTGGTAGTCGATGCTGCGGTCGTCGAGGGACTTGAGTTCCCCTGCCAACTCGGCGAAGAAACCGTGCGCACGGACGTCGCAGACGACCGCGAGGCGCCGGATGCGGCTGCCAGGAAGCTCGGCAAGGTCGACGAGCTGCGGGATGAAGCTTGGCGGCAGGTTGTCGATGCAGAAGAAGCCGAGGTCCTCGAAGGTGTGGATGGCCTCCGAGCGCCCTGCACCGGACATGCCGGTGATGACCACGATCTCAGGTCCGGAACCGGTCGGTTCCTGCGCGGCGTCCGGCGCTGGACAGCCGTCGACAAGCAGATCGTCAAGCGGCAGTTGGTCGGTCAAGGCGCCTCCCCTCCGGCAACGTTCGGCAGCGACGGCTCCCAGTATACCCGCCGAAACGGCCTACGGCGGCGACGGTCAGCGCCAGTTCGCGAGCGTGTCGCCTAGCCTGCGAGGACCGCCACGATCTCCTCGGCCACATCGCGTGGGATACCGGGAACGGCGGCGATCTCGTCGACGGTTGCCTGTCGGAGCCGCTTGACGCTGCCGAACACCTTGAGCAGCGCCTTCTTGCGTTTCGGGCCGAGGCCGGTGATGTCGTCGAGCACGCTCGCGGTCATCGCCTTGCCTCGCAGTTTCCGGTGGTACTCGATCGCGAACCGGTGCGCCTCGTCTCGCACGCGCTTGACCAGGTAGAGCGACGCCGAGCCGCTCGGCAGGATGATTGGCTGGTCGGACCAGCCGACGAACAGCTCCTCCTCGCGCTTCGCGAGACCGGCGACCGGGATGTCGCTGAGACCTAGCTCGCCGAGAACCTCGCGCGCCGCTGTGAGCTGCGGTTTCCCGCCGTCGACGATGACGAGGTCGGGGCGCTTGCCGAAGCGTCCGTCGGCCATGCGCTCCGGCGCGAAACGGCGCCGCAGTACCTCGCCCATCATCGCGAAGTCGTTCGCCTCGTCCGTGTCCATGCGTACCTTGAAGCGACGGTAGCTCTTCGGGTCGCTGCGACCGTTCGTGAAGACGACCATCGAGCCGACCGAGTGCCGGCCGTGCAGCGTGGAGATGTCGTAGCACTCGATGCGAAGCGGCGGAGCCGGCAGGGCCAGCGCGCTCTCGAGCTGCAGAAGCGCGCTGTTGAGCCGCTCTTCGTCGTAGCGAGTGCGGACTTTGAAGCGCATGAGGGTGTGGCGCGCGTTCTCCTCGGCGAGGGTGAGGAGGTCTCTGCGTTCGGCACGCTGCGGGACGGTGAGCCGCACGCGCGCGGCGCGCTCGGGACGCATGGACGAGAGCCACTCCTCGACGAGTTCGGGGTCCTCGGGCAGTTCCGGCAGGACAATCTCGCGCGGGATGTCGGGGACGTCGGCGTAGTAGCGCAGCAGGAAGCCCTCGACGAGCTCGGTCATCGGGACGTCGAGCCCCTTGTCGAGCACGAACTCGTTGCCGAAGAGCACGCGACCTTCTCGGACAGCGAAGACGTGCACTCCGGCGACGGTCTCCTCGCGGAAGAAGCCGACGATGTCGAACTCGAGGGGCCTTGCCGAGACGACCTTCTGCCGACCGCGGATCGCGTGGACCGCTTCGAGCCGGTTGCGGTAGCGCGCGGCACTCTCGAAGTCGAGCTCGCCGGACGCCTCGCGCATGCGGCGCTCGAGTTCCACTTCGAGGTCGTCGTGCTTGCCCGAGAGGAAGCGCGCGATGCGCGTGACGTTCTCGGCGTACTCCTCGCGCGTGATCGCGCCGGCGCACGGGCCGGGACCGAGACCGACGTGGTAGTCGAAGCAGGGCCGCTGGGTGGGAGCGCCGTCATGCGCGGTCACGCGCTTCCACTCGGGGCAGGTCGCTCGGCAGATCGGGACGATGCGACGCACGGTGTCGATCGTCTCGCGGGCCGCCCGAGCGTCCGTGTACGGCCCGAAGTAGCGCGTACCGGGCCGGTGCTTCTCGCGCGTGAACTTGATCGCGGGGAACGGGTCCTCGAGCGTGAGCGCGATGAACGGGTAGCTCTTGTCGTCTCGGTAGTCGACATTGTACGGCGGGTGGAACTGCCGGATGAGGTTCTTCTCGAGCACGAGCGACTCGACCTCGGTCTCGGTCACGACGTAGTCGAATGTCGCGACCTGCTCCATCATGAGCGGGATCTTCTCGCGCTCGTCCTGGCCGCTCGTGTACTGGCGCATCCGCTTGCGCAGCGACTTCGCCTTGCCCACGTAGAGCACATCGCCGGCGGCGTCCTTCCACAGGTAGACGCCCGGAGCGTCAGGGACGCTGCCGATCTGCTCGGCCACGGTGGGGTAGCGGTCCGGCGCGGTCACCTGTCACACCCCTTCACCGAGAGTCTGCACCCTGAGAACAGTGTGCCCTCGCAGGTCGTCACGACGCCACCTGGCTCGCGATCTCACCCAGAAACGCGTCGCCGTATCGTTCGAGCTTCGCCGCACCCACGCCGCTGACCTGCAGGAACTCCTCGGCGGTCGCAGGCGCCCGGCGAGCCATGTCCGCGAGCGCGGCGTCGGCGAACACGACGTACGCCGGCACCGACTGCTCGGCGGCGATGCGGCGGCGCAGCTCTCGCAGTCGCTCAAAGAGCTCGACCTGCTCGTCCGTCTCGAGCGCCACGTCGGCAGCGCGCGAGCGCTTCGCGGCCTTCTCGGCCTTCGGGCGCGGCGCGGGTGGGCGCGCGAGAACCACCTGCTCGTCGCCGGTCAGAACCGCGCGTGCCGAACCGGCAAGCTTGAGCGTCGAGTACTCGGCGACGTCCACCCGCAGGTAGCCGCGGTGTACGAGCTGCCGGAAGATGGCCGCCCAGTCGTCCTTCGAGTGCTCGGCTCCGATGCCGTACACGCTGAGCTTGTGATGACCGGAGTCGATGATCCGCTCCGCCGCCGAGCCACGCAGCACGTCGACGACGTAGCCGATCCCGTAGCGCTCGCGAAGCCGGTAGACCGCGGAGAGCGCCTTCTGCGCATCGACGGTGGCGTCGTACGTCTGCGGCGGGTCGTCGCAGACGTCGCAATGCCCGCAGTCGTCAGCAAGCTCCTCGCCGAAGTAGCCGAGCAGGGCACGGCGTCTGCACGAGAGCGCTTCGGCGTACGCGATCATCGCCGAGAGCTTGTGCGATTCGATGCGACGCTGTTCGTCGTTCGCGACCGCATCGATGAAACCGCGCGACGTCATGACGTCTTGCATGCTCCAGAGCATGAACGCCTGGGCGGGCAACCCGTCGCGCCCTGCTCGGCCGGTCTCCTGGTAGTAGCCCTCGACTGACTTGGGCATGTCGTAGTGCACGACGAACCTGACGTCCGGCTTGTCGATGCCCATCCCGAACGCCACCGTGGCCACGACGATGTCCAGGCGGTCGCCGAGGAAGTCCTCCTGCACCTTGCTGCGCGCACCACTATCCATGCCCGCGTGATACGCCTTCGCCGAGAACCCGGCCTCCCGCAGCTTCTTCGCGACCTCCTCGACCCGGCGACGCGAGAGCGCGTACACGATGCCGGACGAGCCTCGGTGCTCGCCGAGGAACGATTGGAGCTGCGCGAACGGCTTGGTCTTGTACTCGGCGGCGTAGCGGATGTTCGGGCGGTCGAACCCGGTGACGAATACGCGCGCCGCGGTGAGTCCGAGCTGGTGCACGATGTCGGCGCGGGTCTGCTCGTCGGCTGTCGCCGTGAGCGCCACGATCGGCACATCAGGGAAGCGCTCCCTCAAGCATCCGAGCTGTACGTACTCCGGCCGGAAGTCGTGGCCCCACTGGCTCACGCAGTGGGCCTCATCGATTGCGAAGAGAGACAGCGTGACCCGCCCGAGGTCGGCGAGAAAGCCGTCGAGCACGAGCCGCTCGGGGGCGACGTAGAGCAGGTCCAGTGCGCCTGTCCGCAGGTCGTGCACGACGGCGCGCGACTCCTCGGCACTGAGCGAGGAGTTCAGGTACGCGGCTGCCACGCCGTTGGCCCGCAACGCATCGACCTGGTCCTTCATGAGCGCGATGAGCGGAGAGACTACGATCGCGACGCCGTCTCTGTGCAGGGCGGGCAGCTGGAAACAGAGCGACTTGCCGCCGCCCGTGGGCATAAGGACGAACGAGTCGCCACCGGCGACGATGTGGTCGATGATCTCGGCCTGGTGCGGGCGGAACTCGGGATAGCCGAAGACCTCGGCCAGTGTCGCCTCTATGGTTGTGTCACGAAGCGTCACGCGCTACTCCGCCGGCTTCGTGGTGCGCTTCTTGGCCGCCGCCTTGGGCTTCGGTCTCTCCTCGGCCGCTAGACCGTGACCGCCGCCGAGCTCCGGTTCGACGCTCGCCCCACGTCCTTCGAGCACGGGGGCGAGAAAGCGGCCCGTGTGCGAGCGCTCGCATGCCGCGACGTCCTCCGGGGTGCCCGTCACCACGATCTCGCCGCCACGGTCGCCACCTTCCGGTCCGAGGTCGATGACGCGGTCGGCTGACTTGATGACGTCGAGGTTGTGCTCGATGACGAGCACCGTATTCCCGCCGTCCACGAGGCGCTGGAGCACGATGAGCAGCTGCCGCACGTCGTCGAAGTGAAGGCCGGTGGTCGGCTCATCGAGGATGTAGAACGTGCGTCCCGTGCTGCGCCGCTGCAGCTCGCTCGCGAGCTTGACGCGCTGCGCCTCGCCGCCCGAAAGCGTCGTCGCCGGCTGGCCGAGATGGACGTAGCCGAGGCCCACGTCGTAGAGCGTCTGAAGCTTGCGCCGGATCGGCGGGATGTTCTCGAAGAAGTGGAGACCCTCCTCCACCGTCATCTCGAGGATGTCGCTCACGTTCTTGCCACGGTACGTGACCTGCAGGGTTTCGCGGTTGTAGCGAGCGCCCTTGCAGACCTCGCACGGCACGTAAACGTCCGGGAGGAAGTGCATCTCGATCTTGATCTGACCGTCGCCCTTGCACGCCTCGCAGCGGCCGCCCGCGACGTTGAAGCTGAAGCGACCCGGCGCATAGCCGCGCGCCTTCGCGTCGGGGGTCGAAGCGAAGAGCGACCGGACGTCGTCCCACAGCCCGGTGTAGGTCGCCGGGTTCGATCGCGGTGTGCGGCCGATCGGTGACTGGTCGATGTCGATGATCTTGTCGACGTGTTCGAGACCCGAGAGCGAACGGTACGTCCCGGTGCGCCGACGAGCGCGCTGCAGCTTGTTCGCGAGTGCCGGGGCGAGAGTGTCCGAGACGAGCGAGCTCTTTCCCGAACCGCTCACGCCCGTGATCACCGTGAGCGCCCCGAGCTCGATGTCGACGTCGACGTCCTTGAGGTTGTGCTCGGTCGCGCCGCGCAAGCGGATGGCGCCCTTGCCCGGCCTACGTCGCTTGGTCGGCACCGCGATCTCCCTGCGACCCGACAGGTACGCGGCCGTCAGCGACTCAGGGCACGCGAGGATGTCGGCGGGAGTCCCCTGGCAGACGATGTCGCCACCGTGCTCGCCGGCGCCCGGGCCCATATCGACCACGAAGTCGGCGGCGCGGATCGTCTCCTCGTCGTGC
>Ga0079306_1000600_pt1 | contig 31367 bp, 33 predicted proteins | sample Methanotroph_Enr_FD_79181 | JGI IMG/M metagenome (GOLD analysis project Ga0079306, IMG submission 79181) | Enriched soil microbial communities from Old Woman Creek wetland in Ohio, USA - Methanotroph_Enrichment_5 | ecosystem: Environmental > Terrestrial > Soil > Wetlands | place: USA: Ohio... | reverse complement strand
TCGTCCGATCCCCGGGTCGTGCGCGTCCGGCTCCATCGTACCCTCGCGTGCGCTACCCTGTCGCTACAGCGTCCGCACGCTCGCCGAGGAGACCGCCGTGCCCGAATGCTCATTCCATCCCGGTGTGGAGACGGAGATGCGCTGCGCCGAGTGCGAGCGCTACATCTGTCCCAAGGAGATGGTCTCGACCCCCGTCGGCTACAAGTGCCCCGTCTGCGCGAGACCCGCGCGCAGCCAGTACGTCGTGGTCAAGCCCGCTCAGTTCCTCAAAGCCGTGGCGGCAGGCGCCGCGGTCGGTGTCGGCGGTGGAATCGTGCTCGGGATGTTCGGCAGCGGCTTCTTCAGCATCATCCTCGGCTTCATCTGGGGCAGCGCGACCGCCGAGGCGGCTCGGCGCGCATCGGGCGGCCACCGCGAGTGGTCGGTCGGCATCGTCGCGGTAGCGGCTATCGCACTGGGCGTGCTCGCGGCGTTCCTGTTCACGGGTCGCATCAATCTCGTCACAGCACTCGTCGCGGTCTTCGCCGCGCTTTCGGACCTCGCGCTCATCGGCCGCTAGGAGGCGACCCATGTACGACATCAAGATCAGCTACGTCCCGCAGCGAATGGCGCTCATCGCCCGCCGCACCGTGACTCCCGAGACGATCGGCGAGGTGATTCAGGCCGCATTCGCCGAGCTCATGGCGCACGTCGACTCCGGAGCAGCGTGCGGTGCCGAGGAGACTCTCGTGATGTTCCCGCGCGATTTGGCCGCTCCGGGCGAGCACGAGATCCGCGTCGCCGTCACCATCGCAGACGGCGTGCCGGGCGAGGGCATCGAACTCGACGAGCTGCCCGGCTGTCAGGTGGTCAAGACGGTGCACGAGGGCCCCTACGCGGCCACGGCGGATGGGTGGGCCGCGATCGAGGAGTGGATGGACGAGCACGACCTCGAGCCCGCCCTCGACTACTGGGAGGTCTACGTCAACTCGCCCGCCGAGCCGGACCAGGCCGACGCAGTGACAGAGCTGCTCGTGCCGTTGCCGTGAGTCTCGGAGACGGCGACATCCGCGCCCTTCTCGGCGAGCAACCAATGCCGCCTGCCGAGCGGCGCTGGCCGTGGGTAGCCTCGGCGGTGGCGGTGCTCGTCATCGGAGTGCTTTCGAAGACGTCGGGCGCGAGCGTGCCGCTGCTTTCGCTCGTCGACTTCGGAATCCACGAGTTCGGGCACCTGCTGTTCGCGTGGGCGCCGTGGCGGGTGACCGCATTCGGCGGCTCCTTCGCGCAGGTAGCGTTCCCCTTCGCACTCGCAGCCTATTTCGCGCTCCGCCGCCACGAACTGTGGGCGGCCGCACCGCTGCTGGCGTGGTCGGGCGCCTCGCTGCGCAGCGTCGCGATCTACATCGCCGACGCGCCCTACCAGCGGCTCGAGCTCTGGGGCGGGGAGGGCGTGCTGCACGACTGGGCGCAGTTGCTCCAAGGCAAGCCGATGATGCACGCCGAGCAGATCGCGTGGTTCGCCGACGCGCTGGGCTGGGTCGCGATTGCGGCTGCCTTCGCACTCGCGCTCGCACCGCTCGTTGTGCGGGCTCGCACCCGCGCGAAAGAGGCTGCGGACGAGGCGCGTCACGACACGCTTCCGGTCCGCGACCCGCACGGGCCTATCGGATGACCTGAGCGCCGACCGGACCGGTCGGCGTCGCCGCTATCAAGCGGGCGCGGCAGGCCTGCCGGAGTCGGTGCTCGCCGCCGGCGCGCAGCCGCACCCGCAGCCGTCATCCTGCGCGAGTTCGCTCGACCCGGTGGGTGGAGCGACAGGCCCGACGCTCGCGCAGCAGCTCGCGCCAGCGGCCTCGCCCTCACCGCAACCGCACGACGGCTCGCCGCCGTAGATCCAGCTGTTGATGATCGCGGCCGCGCAGCCCACGCCCGGGTTGACCGTGATTGCGCCAGTCGAGCAGTTCAGCGCACACGCGCCGCACTCCATGCACGCACCGCGGTCCGCGAGATAGGCGCGCTTGTCGGCACCGATCGCGAACACGCCATGCGGGCAGACGATCGTGCAGGTGCGGCAGCCGTTGCACTTCTCGGCATCGAGCGAGAGGGTGACTGACTCTTCGAGGTATCGCATCGTCTGCATCGCTATCGCTCCAACCACATCGGGCCGATACGGACCGCCCATGCCACGGCCCAGCTCACAAGTCCCACAGCAAGCGCCACGCCTGCGACGGGCAGACCACGGCGCAACTCGGCTTCGACACCGCTGGGGGAAGTGTACGGCGTCGAGCCGGTGAAGTTCACGGCGATGTAGCTCGCGACCGCTCCGGCCATCAACACAACCGCAGCCCAGCCCCATGCGCTCTGCAGGCCGAGCATCCCCGGTAGCGCTGCGAGGCCGAGAAGCGCGAACAGCGCCCCGGCAACCGCGCCCTTGGCCGTGAACGCGCGACCCGGAAGCCACGGCAGCAACGCGGGCACGAGTATGCCGCCGGCGACCACGGCAACCAGGAACGCCAGCACCGAAGGGAACAGAGCGAGAAGCCCGGCCTGCCAGGCGAAGGATCGAGCGCCGATCGAGGTGCCCACGATCGCCAGCGCGACGAGCAACGGCACGCTCCACAACCCGTAGCGTAGCGACGGCACGAACTCCATCGGTGCGAGTACGAGCCGCTCTCGCATCGAGAACGTCACCGCCCGCATCTCCGGGGTGGCCTTCATCCCATTGCCGAGGAACTCGCGCAGGTCTGCCGAGCGAACCGGCCCCCATACGACGCGGTAGCCGGTCGCCGCCCGAACCTGATGGGCGGCGACGCCCACCGCGCCAAGCTGCGGGAGCACGAGTGTCTCGTGCGCGACGTGGTCGGCGAGGTGGCTGGAGAAGATTCTGCGCACCAGCTCGTCGGTTCCGAAGGTGCCCTTGCCGGCCGCGCACCACACGTTGATGCCGTAGGTCTCGAGCACGAGCAGCCACACGTCGGTGCCGGCCAGGTCGCGCCGGACGAGGTCGACCGTCATGCGGTAGTTGCACGTGACGATGACCGGGGAGTCCGGCATCGGACTACCGATGCGGTAGAGGCCCGGCTCAAATCGCGCCTTCATACGCCCGATGCCCCACCGGAACCCCCAGCGCGCGAGGGTGTCATTCCACGTGAGGTCGGTTGAGAGCTGCGGGACGGTATCAGAGATGGTCACAGGTTGCTCCACAATCGGCTCGGGTCGTGCCGCTCCACACTAGCGATTCCTCGTCTGTCACGCCTGCTCGGGCTTGCGCGCGCTCACGCGCACGCTCTGGAAGAGCGCGGCCGCTGCACGCAGCTCGGGCTCGGTGGCACCGGTGTGCTGCTGGAACTCGGCGACAAGATCGGAGGCCACTACGTCCTCGAGATCGAAGCCCTTCTCGGAGGTCACGGTTACGTCCGCGAAACCGGCCTCGCGGATGGCGCCGAGGTACTCTTCGCGCAGGCTCGCTCCGGCGACGCAGGCCACGTACGCCTCGACAGAGTCCCGAATCTGCACCGGCATCTCGCCGAGCACCACGATGTCGGACACGCTCAGACGGCCTCCGGGCTTGAGCACTCTGAAGGCCTCGGCGAAGGCCTGGGACTTGTCTGGAACGAGGTTGATCACGCAGTTGCTGATGATCGCGTCGACGGTCGCGTCGGCTACCGGCAGATGCTCGATCTCGCCGAGTCGGAACTCGACGTTGCCGTAGCCGCCATCACGCGCGTTGTGACGGGCGCGGTCGATCATCTCGGGGGTCATGTCCACGCCGATGACGCGGCCGCTCGACCCCACTCGCCGTGCTGCAAGGAAGCAGTCGATGCCTCCGCCGCTACCAAGGTCCAGCACGGTCTCGCCCTCGCGGAGCTCGAGCATGGCGAGCGGGTTGCCGCATCCGAGCCCGAGGTCGGCGCCGTCGGGGATGGCGGCGAGGTCGGCAGCGTCGTAGCCGAGCGCCTCGCTCGTGCCGGGCGCGGAGGGTGCAGGGCGTGAGTCGACGGGGCCGCAGCAACTGGACGCGCCGGCGGTCGGACCGCAGCAGCTCGACTCGGACGTGACGTGCTTGGCATAGCGATCGCGCACAGCGCGCTTGATCTCCACGGGCTCTGGTGTGTTCATCATGTGGCCTCCTCGACCAAGTACTTCGACAATCATCGAACTAGGTGATGGCTCCACTATTTCGACAATCATCGAACTTGTCAACCCCGCGATGCACATCAATGCACTCGGAACCGCGCTAAGGGGTACGTTCTTCCCGGCGGCAGCGGGGGGAGCGCCGCGTCCGCATCCATCGAAGGAGGGCCACATGTTCAAGGAGTTCAAGGAGTTCGCGTTCAAGGGCGACGTCGTTGATCTGGCAATCGGCATCGTCATCGGCGCGGCGTTCGGCGCCATCATCAAGTCGTTCGTCGACAACATCATCAACCCGCTCATCGGAGCGCTCATCGGCGGCAAGGCCGCACTCGACGGCCTGGCGGTCAACATCGGTGCTGTGAAGTTCACCTATGGCGCCTTCATCGGCGCCGTGCTCAACTTCCTTATCGTTGCCTTCGTGCTCTTCCTCGTCGTCAAGGCGGTCAACCGTTTCCGCAAGAGGGAAGAGTCGACCGAGCGCGAGTGCCCCTACTGCCTGACGATGGTTCCCAAGGCCGCCACGCGGTGCTCTTCGTGCACCTCCGAGATCACGGCTGAGTAGCAGGTCGGGCTCGTACTCCCGGCGTTCGGGTATGTAGTCTGGCGTCGGGACTATGCATTTCGAGCCGAAAGGATCGTCCATGAACTCCGAGGACCGCGTCGCGCCCACGCCCCGTCGTGCCATCGTGATGGGGGCCGCCGGGCGTGACTTCCACGACTTTCTGGTTGCGCTGAAGGACGATTCGGGAGTCGAAGTAGTCGCCTTCACTGCAGCGCAGATCCCTGGCATCGACAGCCGTACCTTCCCGGCCGCGCTTGCCGGCCCGCGCTATCCGGACGGCATCCCGATTCATCCGGAGGCGGATCTGCCTACGCTCATCCACGACCTCGACGTCGACGAAGTGTACTTCGCGTACAGCGACGTCCCGCACACCGCGTTGATGCACAAGGCGTCGCTCGTGCTCGCCTGCGGTGCGGACTTCCACATCATCGGCCCCGCGCGCTCGATGATCGGGTCGAAGAAGCCGGTCATCAGCGTGTGCGCGGTGCGCACAGGCGTGGGCAAGAGCGGTATCTCTCGGCGGGTCTTCGAAGCGCTCCGCGACCGCGGATTGAAGGCGGTCGACATCCGGCATCCCATGCCCTATCGCGACCTGACGACGATGGCTGTCGAGCGCTACGCGAGCATCGAGGACCTCGACCGTCTCGGCGTGACTATCGAAGAGCGCGAGGAGTACGAGCAGCTCATCGAGGCTGGCGCGGTGGTCATGGCGGGCGTGGACTACGACAAGATTCTCTACGAGGCCGAGAAGGAAGCCGACGTCATCGTCTGGGATGGCGGCAACAACGACTGGCCGTTCTACTACTCGGACCTCGAGATCGTTGCACTCGACCCGCACCGCGTGGGGCACGAGCGCAAGTACTTCCCAGGAGAGGTGAACTTCCTGCGCGCGGCGGTGCTCGTCATCAACAAGGTCGACACCGCGCCGGCTGGCGCGGTCGACGAGCTCCTCGAGACCGCCGCCGAATACAACCCCAACGCTCAGATCGTACTCACAGGTAGTGAGATCACCGCGAGCGACCCCGACGCTTTGACCGGCAAGCGCGTGCTGGCCGTCGAAGACGGCCCCACGATCACGCACGGGGGCATGCGCTACGGCGCCGCTGCCATCGCCGCCAAGAACGCCGGCGCTACCGAGCTGATCAACCCCGTGCCGTTCGCCGTGGGCTCGCTGCGCGACACCTTCTCGGCGTACCCGCATCTCGACAGTGCGCTGCCGGCGATGGGCTACTCGAAGGAGCAGCTCGCCGACTTGGAAGCGACCATCGCGGCCAGCGACGCCGACGTCGTGGCGATCGGCACGCCCATCGATCTGGCTCGCCTGATTCACATCGACAAGCCCATGGTGCGCGTGACCTACCGGGTCGTGGATGCGGGCGAGCCCACCCTCGACGCCGTCATCGGCAAGTTCTGCGCGTCGCACGGGCTTCGCTGAGTCCCAGTTGGCATCGGGTATCTACGTCGTGGGTCCACGGACCCGCGGTTCGTTGTACCTCCGCATAGCCAATGACCGCGAGGGGGAGCCATGAGCGACCCGAATGAGACCGTTCCTATACCCGAGGAGATTCAGGAAGCTCTCCGAGAGTATCCATGGTGGCTGGTGCTTCTCGACGGCATCGCTGCTCTGGGAATCGGCCTGCTGCTGTTCATCGCGCCGGCCGCTGCAACCGAGGCGTTGGTCGTGGTGTTCGGCTGGTACTGGCTGATCACCGGGCTGCTCGCGCTGTTCTCGGTCATTCGGGACCAGACCCACCGAGGCTGGCATCTCGCGAGCGGTCTGCTCAGCGTGATCGCCGGCATCTACATCATCGGGTCGCCGCTCGTCGGCACGGCGATACTTGTGGGTGTGGCGACCATCATGCTCGGCATCAACGGTGTGCTGATCGGAGCCGCCGATATCGGGCGGGCGTACCATGGTGGCGGTTGGGGGATTGGAGTACTCGGCCTGCTCAGCATCGTCATCGGCGCGGCGATTGCACTGGACTTCCCGCGGTTCATGGGGGCGATGCCGTGGCTGTGGGCCGTGCTCGCCACGGTCGCAGGCGTCGTAGGGATCGTCGCGGCGTTCCAGCTCAGGAGGGCAGCGCCGGCGAAGTAGCGCCTCGGCGCACGTCGAACGCCTGACCTTTGTTGGCCGACAGGGAGGCCGCGTGAACTGGACTCTCCTCTTCGACTCACTGCTACTCGTGTACTGGGTGGTCGTGGCTATCGCCATCATTGCCGAGGACCGGGAGCCCTACGACACCATTGCCTGGATCGCCGTGCTCGCGCTGCTGCCGGCGGTCGGGCTCGTCATCTACTTCTTCTTCGGCCGCGACTGGGAGGGTTGGCTCGCCAAGCAGCGCTGGGTCCGGGAGTGGACTGCGCTGCGCACGCCGTACATGGTCTCGATTCACGACCGGTTCGCGGCCTTCTCGGCGCAGCGTGCCGAGCGGATCGCGGGCACTGTGGGTGAGCGAGTCTCCACGACGATTGCCGCGACGAACACCTCGCCGCTACTCCCCGCGACAAGCTACGACATCTTCCCCGACGGGGAGGAGTACTTCGCGGCGTTGCTCGACGACCTCGCGCAGGCCAGAGAATCGATTCACATGGAGTACTTCATCTGGGAGTGCGACGAGCTCACTGCTCGGGTCAAAGCCGTGCTGCTCGACAGGCTTGCACACGGCGTTGACCTGCGCATTCTCAACGACTTCGTCGGTTCGATCTGGTACGACAAGCGCGAACTGCGCGAGCTTGCCGCTGCTGGCGCGCAGGTGGCATCGGACATGACGCAACTCGGACGGCTGAACTACCGCAACCACCGCAAGATCACATTGATCGACGGCGTCATTGCGCACACCGGCGGCTTCAATCTGGGCCAGGAGTACATCGATGGCGGGAAACGCTTTGGAGCCTGGCGTGACACCGGGCTGCGCCTGACGGGCCCCATCGTCGTCGAGCTCGCGAAGCTCTTCGCCGACCGGTGGTTCGAGGTCAAGCGCGAGTCGCTCTACCGCGACGAGTTCTTCCGTGCGGAGTACGTCGCTGTTCCAGATGACGCGCTCACGGCGCAGGTAGTCGCGCACGGTGTCGAAGACGCCTGGGAGTCCTCGCGCCGGGCTCTCGCAATCGCGATCGGGCAAGCGACGAGGCACGTGTGGATCCAGTCGCCCTACTTCATACCGGACATCGCGACCTACGACGCGATGATCAACGCGGCTCTCTCGGGCGTCGACGTGCGGTTCATGATGACCGAGCATCCCGACAAGAGAATCGCGTTTCGCGCAGCCGAGTCGTACTATCGCCCGCTGCTGCGCGCAGGCGGGCGCATCTTCCGCTGGACTCCTGGGTTCCTGCACGCGAAGTCCGTCACGGTGGACGGGACCGTCTCGGCAGTGGGCACCATGAACCTCGACGTACGCAGCCTCAAGCTCGACAAGGAACTCATGGTGTGGTGCTACGACGAGGGAGTCGCCTCCCGCTGCGAGCAGATCTTCGAAAGCGACATGGCCGACTGTCGGGAGATCACGCTCGAGGAGGTGGAGAGCTGGGGCTGGCGTCGTCGCTTCGGGAACTCGGCTGCTCGGCTCGGCTCCAATGTCATGTAGCCCATCCAGGCCCTCACGCGCGGTGTAGATTCGGTGGAGAAACCGCAGGGCACATGCCTTGGTCGTAGACTTTGCTGTTGGACACACACAAGTAGCGTGTACCACCCCCAAGGAGGCCGTGATGGCTGGCGATGTCCGCCGAATCCTGCTTGTTGAAGATGAGAAGACCATCCGCGATGCTGTCGCGGCATACCTTGAGCGCGAGGGTTACTGGGTCACTCCCGCCGAGGACGGCCAGGTCGCAATCGATGCGTTCGCGAAGCATCGGTTCGATCTCGTCGTGCTCGACCTCATGCTCCCGAAGGTGCCCGGCGAGGAAGTCTGCCGGCAGATTCGCAACACGTCCGACGTGCCAATCATCATGCTCACGGCAAAGGGCGAGGAAGAGGATCGCATTGCGGGGCTCGAACTCGGCGCCGACGACTACCTCGTCAAGCCGTTCTCGCCTCGCGAGCTCGTCGCCCGCGTTCGCGCACTCCTGCGCCGCGCGCACGTCACGGACGAGCCGCAGCGCGACCGCCTGGTCTTCGGGAATCTGGAGATCGATGTCGCCGGCCACAAGGCGTTCCTCTCGGGTGAGGAACTCGACCTGACGGCAAGCGAGTTCAAGCTACTCACCACGCTCTCGCGCTACCCCGGCCGCGTCTACTCGCGTATGGAACTCGTCGAGAAGGTGCTCGGCTACGACTTCGAGGGCTACGAGCGCACCATCGACTCGCACGTGAAGAACCTGCGCGCGAAGCTGGGCGACGACCCCAAGGAGCCCACATTCATCTACACGGTTCACGGCGTGGGCTACCGTTTTGAGGCCCCGAAGAGCGACGCGGATGAGTGATCCTGTCGCCGTCTCGCCTGCGGGCGGGCCCGTCGACGATGCGCCTGCCCCTGCCGAGAACGGCGGAGCGGGTCGCAAGAACGGTCACGCGCCGAGCCGCTTCGGCCGTCGGCTCGCCTTCGCCTTCGCGACCGTCGCGGCGCTAACGGCGATCCTCGCCGGCGCCTTGCTGTCTGTGGCGTGGAGCTTCCAGTTCCGTCAGTACGTTCAGGCTGGACTACAGTCGTACGCCAACGGCGTCTCGACCATCGTCGCTGCCTACTACCCGATCTACGGCTTCGACTACGGTACGCTCGCCCAGATCCCGATGCAGGGCGCCACGAGCAGCATCGGTGTCCAGGTGTTCAACGCCAAGGGCGCGCTCGTCTACGACGAAGCCACCATGCGCAGCCACCTTATCTCCGCCATCAAACAGGGCGGTGCGCTTCCGCCGAGTCTTCTGCCCACCGGAACAGCCGTCGTACTCAACCCGAAAGGCCCCGTCGTCACCTCGCCGATCACGGTCTCGGGCAAGCAGGTCGGACTCGTGCGCGTGTGGGCGTACGGTTCTGCCGGCTCGCTCATGACCGAGCGCGACGTGCGCTTCCGGCAGGGCTCGTTCATGGGTCTGGGTCTCGCCGCCATCGGCGCCATCCTTCTCGCGTCATTGGCCGGTCTGGTCTACGCACGCCGGCTCGTCAGGCCTATCGGACAGATCACGGCGACAGCGCAAGCGCTGCGCGCCGGCGACCATGACGCCCGCACAGGCATGGTGGCCACCGATGAGATCGGGTATCTCGGCAGGACGTTCGACCAGATGGCTGACTCGATCGAAGCCGACCGCGAGATGGAGCGCCGGCTGACGGCCGACGTCGCGCACGAGTTGCGCACGCCGCTCCAGGCGATCCAGGCAACCGTCGAAGCGATGCAGGACGGCGTGCTGCCGGCCGATGGCGAGCACCTCGGCATCGTCCGAGACGAGACGGTGCGCCTCGGCCGGCTTGCCGGCGGCATCCTCGAACTCACGCGCCTCGAGCGCGGTTCGGTGGCGTTCCGCACGCAGCGCATCGACATCGCCGTCCCCGTGCGTGCGGCGCTCGACACGCATTTCGTCATGCTCGAGAGCTGCGATGTGAGCGTGACGTCGCGCATTGCGGACGGCGTCTTCGCAATTGCGGATCCCGACCGCCTCCAGCAGGCCGTCGGTAACCTGCTCTCGAACGCCGCGCGCTACACACCGGCGGGCGGGCGTATGGAGATCTCGCTCGAGCGCTCCGCCGGAGACGCGCTCATCGAGGTCGCCGACACCGGCATCGGCATTGCCGAGGAGGACCTCGGCCGCGTCTTCTCGCGCTTCTGGCGCGCGGACGCCGCTCGCGATCGCTCCAGCGGCGGTCTGGGCATCGGCCTCGCGGTCACCAAGGAGATCATCGAGCGCTGCAACGGCACCATCGGCGTGCGTCGCCGAGAAGGCGGCGGCACGGTGTTCTCGATCAGGTTGCCGCTCGCGTAGCAAGCCGCGCCCGTGCGGCTACGGCGTCAGAATCTGCACCGCCTGCGCGGTTCCCTGTACCGGGTACGACTCCGCGACGGCGCCTTCGAACCACACCTTGACCTGCGTTCCGACCTTGACCGCCGAGCCCTTCGCCGGCTTGCCGCTCGCGTCGAAGAACTGCGTGGACGGCTGAATCGTGACCTGCGCCTTGTCCGAGACCGCTCCGGCGGGCTGGGAGGGGCCGTCCACGAGTATCGAGGCGGGCCGTTCGTCGCCGGGGACGAGGCTCTTCACCGTGCCGGTGATGCCCGCTGGCGTTGTGGGCAGGCTGGTGCCGGTTGCGCCGCAGCCCGAGAGGGCGGCAGCCACGAGTACCAGCGCAACGAGTGCGACGAGCGCGAGCGTGCCGCGTGAGGTGCGCGTGATGGGCATTGCATCTCCTTTGGGTCTGGCGGCTTTGTACCCGTTCAGACGTGCATGAGCGTCGCCGCGTTCGCGCCATGGCCGTGGGGTATTCTCCGGGACGACACCTCGCGAATGGAGCGCACCGATGTTCTTCGGAATCGCAATCGCACCCCAGGTAGTCCTTGCTGGCGGTGCGACGATCTTCACGCTCTTGCTGTTCCAGGTTCTTCTCGGCCTGCGCGTCATCAATCTCGGAAAGAACCATCGCGTCGTGCACCGGTGGGTCGCGTTCACCATTCTCGGCATTGCCGCGGTGCACGGGCTGGCAGGCTTCCTGTTCGCAACGGGGGCGAGAATCGGGTAGGTCGTGCCCTCGCCCCGCCTCGCCCGTTCGCCTACAATGGCGGCGTACCGCCGAGCCCCTCTCGCACTCGTCACACCCCGGGCCGGCTCACCCGCCACACGACCCCCGGAGGAGCCCTCAGTGCCGATTTCCCCGCTGACGCCCGACTCGTCGGGCAAGGTCCGCGACCTGTTCGACCTCGGCGATAGGCTCCTGCTCGTCGCATCAGACCGGCTCTCCGCCTTCGACGTCATCCTCGATGACCCGATCCCGTTCAAGGGCGAAGTGCTGACCAAGCTCTCGCTGTTCTGGTTCGAGCTGCTCGCCGGTGTGGTCGAGAACCACCTCATCTCGGCCGATGTCGCCGATCTGCCCGAGCAGTTCAAGCCGCACGCGGACTACCTCGCCGGCCGCTTCATGCTCGTGAAGAAGGCGACGGTGTTCCCGATCGAGTGCATCGTGCGCGGGTATCTCGCGGGCTCGGGCCTCAAGGAGTACCAGCGGGCCGGCACGGTATGCGGCATTCCGCTGCCGGCGGGCCTGGTCGAGAGCAGCCGCCTCGACAACCCCATCTTCACACCTAGCACGAAGGCTGAGATCGGCGACCACGACGAGAACATCAGCTTCGAGCGCATGATCGAGCTCGTGGGCGACGGACCAGCGGCGCAGCTGCGCGGCGAGTCGCTCGCGGTCTACTCGGCGGCGAGGGACCACGCGGCTACGCGCGGCATCATCATTGCGGACACGAAGTTCGAGTTTGGCGTCATCGACGGCAAGATCACGCTCGTCGACGAGGTGCTGACCCCGGACTCGAGCCGCTTTTGGCCCGCCGACACCTACGAGCCCGGGAAGAGCCAGCCGAGCTTCGACAAGCAGTTCGTGCGCGACTGGCTCGAGGCGAGTGGCTGGGACAAGACCACGCCCGCGCCACGTCTGCCGCAGGACATCATCGACGCAACTAGCGCCAAGTACATCCAGGCCTATGAGCTCATCACCGGCCGCACCTTCATCCCGGAAGGGAAGGCGTAAGCACCAGATGGCACGTCGCAGCCCCATGAACGAGCGCTACCAGAAGTACACCGGGCCCAAGGGCCAGACACGCAAGTCCGCCGCTGCCGCCAAGCCGAAGAAGTCGTCGAGCTCGAGCAGCAGCGCGAAGAAGTCGGCCGGTGCGAAGGGCGACAAGGCCAAGAGCAGTACCTGGATCGGAGATCCGAAGACGCCGGCGTTCCGCTCGGCGAGGCGCCAGTGGTGGATCGCGCTGGGCGTCGGCCTCTTCTTCACGCTCATCGCGATTGCAGTCGCCAACTTCGCCAAGACCGCGAGCTGGTCGCGCACGGCGCAGACCGGCACGCTTGCGCTCGCGTACGCGGGTATCTTCTACGCGCTGTACGTCGACTGGACGAAGATGCGCCCGATGCGCAAAGAGTGGATTGCGAACGGTGGCAAGCCAGCGAAGACCGCGAAGGCCGACGCCGATACGACCGAGGACGAGTAACCCGCCCGAACGAAAGGACGGCCACGCATGGCGCGCTACGAGATCTACGTGACCTACAAGAAGGGCATCTTCGACCCGCCCGGCGCCACGGCCGAGCGCGCGCTCGTCAACCTGGGCTACGAGGGCGTCCACGAGGTCAAGATCGGCAAGTACATTCGCATCGAGGCGGACGCCGATCTCGCGACCGTCTCGGAGATGTGCGACAAGCTGCTGGCCAACCCGGTCATCGAGGACTACCGCATCGAGACGGTGGAGGAGTAACCCATGCGCTTCGGCGTCGTCATCTTCCCTGGCTCCAACTGCGAGCAGGACGTCATCCGCGCCACCAAGTACCTCGGCTACGAGAGCGAGTACATCTGGCACGGTGACACCGACCTGTCCGGCTTCGACGCGATCGTACTGCCGGGCGGTTTCTCCTACGGCGACTACATCCGCTGCGGCGCCGTCGCGCGCTTCAGCCCGGTTATGGCCGAGGTCGTCCGATTCGCCGAGAAGGGCGGGCCCGTCCTCGGCATCTGCAACGGCTTCCAGATCCTCACCGAGGCTCACCTGCTACCGGGCGCGCTGCTGCGCAACCGCGGCCTGAAGTTCATCTGCAAGCCGGTGACGATGCGCGTCGAGAACAGCGTGTGCCAGTGGCTCGACACGGAGCCGGGTTCGCTCATCACCGTGCCGATCAACCACAACGAAGGCAACTACACCTGCGACGCCGAGACGCTCGAGGCGCTCAATGCGAACCGCCAGGTTGTGCTGCGCTACGTCGAGGCTGACGGCTCGACCGCTCCCGGTGGCTCCGCGCCGAACGGTGCGCTCGACGACATCGCAGGCATCTGCAATGAGCGCGGCAACGTCTTCGGCCTCATGCCGCACCCCGAGCGCGTCGTCGACCCGATCACCGGCGGCACCGACGGTCAGCCGTTCTTCACCACTATCGTCACGCGCCTCGCCGAGGTGGCTGGCTAGTGGGAGCCGCCGCTACATCGACGGTCGCGACCGGAGTTGCGAGCGGCGTCATGCCACCGCAGATTCTCGGCGGGCCGCTGTTCTGGCTGATGACCGTGCTGCTCTTTGGTGCGGGCATGCTCGCCGTGTTCGTGGTCATCGACGTGGCGCGCCGAGCGATCTCCTACGGCGATCACGCCGCCGAGAAGCTACGCCTCGGCTACCTCATCCCGCAGCTGATCTTCGTGGTGCTCATGATGCTCAGCCAGTTCGAGGGATTGCTGCCCATCGAAGTCGTCGGCATCGTGACGTTGTGCGCGCCCGTCGCGCTCATCCAAGGTCTCGCGTACCTGCTCATCGTGGTCTTCCCGAAGCCGGCGGTTGTTCCCACCGAAGAGGAGCTGGAGCTCTTCACTGGCGACGAGGAGTCCCCCGAGCCGGAGAGCCACCCGCAGCCCCACGAGCCGTCCGCGGCAGACGAGTAGGTCCGCTGGTTCCGGCGCTTCTTAACGCCAACTTCACACGTTCGCCCACGGTCTTCACGCGTTCTGAACGCTTGCCAGCGGATACTCACTCCTGCTGCAATCTCGTGCGCAGGACATCTGCCGCTCTCGCAGAAACCAGCGCGCATGCCGTAATTCTTGACCGGCGAGCGATGGACGGGGACAGGTGGAACCTGCCGAGGAACTACGAGTCGACCCTTTCGAGCTGTGTGGCCTCGCGCCTGAGAAGGCGTACGCCGAACTTCGCACGAGCCGAAAGGGTCTGACCGACGACGAGGCCGCGAGTCGTCTTGAGGCGTTCGGCGAGAATGTCCTCACCGCCAAGAAGCCCGTACCGATGTGGCGTCGCTTCGCCGCGCACCTCCTCAACATGTTCGCGATCCTGCTCTGGGTTGCGGCCGTTCTCGCGTTCTTCTCGGACCAGGCAGCGCTTGGCTGGGCCGTGATCCTTGTCATCCTGCTCAACGCAGTCTTCGCCTTCGTGCAGGAGTTCCGTGCCGAGAAGGCCATCGAGGCGCTGCGCAACATGCTGCCGCCCAGGGCGAAGGTCATTCGCGATGGTCAGATGCAGGAGATCGAGGCGCGGCTACTCGTCCCGGGCGACATCATGGTCGTCGAGGAGGGCGACCTGATCTCCGCGGATGCGCGACTGGTCTACTCGGCTGACCTTCGGGTCGACAACTCGGCGCTCACCGGTGAGGTCGACCCCGTGGTGCGGCGGGCCGACACAACGTGCATCGAGCCGCCGTCGATTACCGACATCGAGAGTTACATCTTCACCGGGTCGACGGCGGTGCTCGGCCAAGGCCGGGGCATCGTCTACGCGACCGGCATGAGCACCGAGTTCGGCAAGATCGCCGGGCTCACGCAGTCGGTGGGCGAGAGGCTCTCCCCGCTGCAGAAGAACATCGAACGACTCTCGAAGCTGATTTCGCTCATTGCCGTGACTCTTGGCATCTTCTTCTTCGCGCTCGGCAAGATGCTCGTGGGCATGGAGTGGCTCGGCGCGGCGGTCTTCGCCATCGGCATCATCGTCGCCAATGTGCCGGAGGGCTTGTTGCCCACGTTGACTATGGCGCTCTCGGTTGCCGCGCAGCGCATGGCCAAGCGCAACGTGCTCGTGAAGAAGCTCTCGAGCGTCGAAACGCTCGGCTCGACCACGGTCATCTGCACCGACAAGACCGGCACGCTCACCGCCAACCAGATGACCGTGCGCGAGGTGTGGCTGCCCGGACTCACGGTCGACGTCGATGGTGTCGGCTACGCGCCGACGGGGTCCTTCTCGGCGGACGGTGCGGCCGTCACCGGTGCCGAGAAGACGCGGCTGGACGATTGCCTCACCGCTGCAGTGCTCTGCAACAACGCGCGGCTCCGGGAGCCGGCCGAGGGTAGCGACGTTTGGAGTATCCTCGGCGACCCGACCGAAGCGGCGATGCTCGTGGCCGCCGCCAAGGCGGGCTTCGACATCGAGGATCTCGAGCGCGAGCGGCCGCGCCGCTACGAGCACCCCTTCGACTCATCGCGCAAGCGTATGACGGTGGTGTGCGACGTTGGCGGCCGTCAGGTCGCGTATGTGAAGGGCGCGCCGAAGGAGACCATTGAGCTGTGCACGCACGTGCGAGACGCAGCCGGCGTGCGACCGATCACCGACGAGGACCGCGCCGCAGCGCTCGAAGCCAACGACCGGCTCGCTCGGCAGGCCCTGCGCGTCATCGCCATCACCGAGCGTCCGGTCGAGCGTGGCGAGGATGCTGCTGAGATGTCGCTGATGGAAAGCGGCCTCACGCTGCTGGGTCTTGAGGCTATGCAGGATCCGCCGCGCCCGGAGGTCACAGCAGCCGTCGCCGAGTGCCATGCCGCCGGCATCCGCGTCATCATGATCACCGGCGACTACGGCCTGACTGCCGAGGCGATTGCTCGCAAGATCGGCATCGTCACGGAGCCCAACGCGCGCATCGTCACAGGAGCCGACCTCGAGGAGATGGACGACGATGCGCTCAAGGAAGCGCTGAGCGGTCAAGTCTGCTTTGCCCGAGTGGTTCCCGAGCACAAGATGCGCATCGCACAGACGCTGCAGTCGATGGGCGAGGTCGTGGCCATGACCGGTGACGGCGTCAACGATGCGCCGGCGCTCAAAGCGGCCGACATCGGCATCGCGATGGGCAAGGCCGGCACCGATGTCGCGCGCGAAGCCGCCGACATGATCCTGACCGACGACAACTTTGCCTCCATCGTCCACGCGGTCGAGGAAGGCCGTGCGATCTTCGACAACATCCGCCGCTTCCTGACCTACTTCCAGACCTCAAACGTCGCCGAGATGTGGCCGTTCCTCGCGATGATCTTCCTCAAGATCCCGCTACCGCTGACACTGCTGCAGATCCTCACGATCGACCTGCTCACCGACCAGGTCCCGGCACTCGCGCTCGGTCTCGAGCAGCCTGAGCCGGGCGTGATGGAGCGCCCGCCCAAGAGCCCGAAGGAACCGATCCTGACACTCGGCATGGTCGTGAAGGCGTACGTTTTCCTCGGCCCGCTGGCCGCGGGGATTGGGCTCTTCGGCTTCTTCTACCGCTACCTCGAAGCGGGCTGGCACTGGGGCGACTGGGCCGGTATGGCGGCTCTCGGAAACGCACCGTCGGGCGCGGCGGGTGCCACGGGCATCTACGCCGCCGCGACGACGATGACGTTGCTGGGTATCGTCATGGCGCAGGTAGGCAACGGCTTCGCGATGCGGACGCACCGCCAGTCGATCGTCAAGGTCGGCTTCTTCAGCAACAAGCTGCGCTGGTGGGGCCTCGGGTCGGAACTGCTCGGCATCGCGGCGCTCATGTATGTGCCGGTACTGCAGAAGGTGTTCAGCACGGCTCCGCTCACGCTCCACGAGTGGCTCGTCATGGCCGCGCTGTCGCCGCTGCTCCTGTTTGCTGACGAGATCAGGAAGTTCTTCTTGAGGGCGTCGGACGCTCGCAAGACCGACATGAAGGTGGGGTGAGGCGCGATGCACCGGTTGCACGTAGTCATCGGCGGGTACGGGCGAGTCGGCCGCTTTCTCGCGCGAATGCTCGAGTTCGAAGGCCACACGGTCTCGGTCATCGACCAGAACCCGCTGGTCTTCGAGTGTGACGAGAGCGAGGAGATCATGGGCCAGAAGTTCGTCGGCCCCGTGTTCGACCGCGACGTGCTTGAGGACGCGGGCATCCGAGATGCGGACTGCTTTTGTGCGGTCACATCCGGCGACAACAGCAACATCGTTGCTGCTCGCACGGCCAAGGAGCACTTCCGCGTGCCGCGCGTCATCGCGCGCATCTACGACCCCCGCCGAGCCGAGATCTACCGAGGTCTCGGAATCTCGACGGTCGCCTCAGTGACGTGGACGAGTACCCGCCTGCTCGACATGGTCACCCACCCGGACCTACACAGCGAGTACCAGTACGGGAACGCCGAAGTCGAGATGATGGAGGTCGAGGTTCCCGCTGGTCTCGACAACAAGCACTACACCGAGCTCAACGTGCCTGGTGAGATCGCTGTCTCGGCGATTGTGCGCGGCGGCAGCGCGATTCTCCCGGTTGACGGCTTCACGTTCGAGACCGGTGACACGGTGTTCGTCAACGTCCTGCGCGAGAGCGCCGGCAAGCTCGAGCGCCTGCTCGGGCTGAAGGAGTAGGTGGCGAACATGCGTGTTGTCATCGTTGGAGCAGGCAAGTCCGGAACCTACCTCGCCGAGAAGCTCCGCAGCGAACACAAGGTCACGATGGTCGAGTCGCGTCCCGAACGGGCCGACTACATCCGTGCGCGTATGCCCGAGGTGACTGTCGTTCTCGGCGATGGGTGCGAGCCGAGCGTGCTCGACAAGGCGCAGGTCGCGCAGGCGGATCTGGTCGCGGCGTTGACCGGCGACGACGAGGACAACCTCGTCGTGAGCTTCCTTTCGAAGACCACGCACGCGGTGCCGATGGTCTTCGCGCGCACGAACCACCCCAAGAACGAGTGGATGTTCAACCGCAGCTGGGGCGTCGACGTGGCGGTCTCGGCTGCAAGCGTCATCTACAGCCTGATCGACAAGGAGGTCAGTCTCGGCGACGTGATCACGCTCATGCGCCTCTCGGCGGAGAACATGGTCATCGACGAGCTGAAGCTGCCGGCCGAGGCCTACGCGGTCGGGCGCTCGCTCGCCGAGCTCTCGCTGCCGAAGTGCGCGCACGTCATGGCGATCATCAGCGACGGCGAGGTCGTCGTGCCGAAGGGCTCGACGGTCCTGTGCGCTGGCGACGAGCTACTGATTCTCTCGGAGTGCGGTGCCGAGACGGACCTGCGCAGGACGTTCGGAGTGCGTGTAGAGCCGCGGTAGCGCGTCCGGAGTACGCACGACACCGCCGCCGCGCCATACTGGTGTGGCGGCGCCTGTCTTCTCGTGTCCGAAGAGAGGGGTCTTCAGTGGCTCTCAAGCGCATGATGATGTCGTGGGGCGGCTATCCATTCGCCGTCCTTCTCGTCGCGCTGGTGAGCCTCGCGCTTATCCCATTCCGCGCGGTTCTCGCCTCCACGACGGTCATGCTGTTCTACGTCCCGGTCATCGTGGGCACCGCGAGGTTGGCCGGGGTGAGGACTTCGGCCACCGCTGCGGTGATCTCATTCCTCGCGCTCGACCTGCTCTTCATCCCGCCGTACTACCACCTCACGGTCGCTGGCCTTCCCGAGTGGCTCGCGCTGATCATCTTCCTCGTCGTCGCTCTCATCGCCGGTCAACAGACGGGAACGCTGCGCCAGCGGGAGCAAGCCGCCGTGAGGCGCCAGAGTGAACTCGAGCTACTCAACAGCCTTTCGGCCCGCATCGTCTCCGAGAAGTCGGCCGCGACGACGGCCGAGTTCATGGTCGCCGAGGTGGTCGGGGTGCTCGGCGCGCGCCGGGCAGCTCTCTACATGTGGTCCTCAAACAGCTCGACCCCTGAGTGCCTCGCGCAGGCGGGATCCTCTCGGCAAGCACCCGGTGAGGCGGCTCTCGTCGGCTGGGTGCTGCGCGAAGGCAAGGCGATCGGGATGGACGCCGCGTGGAGCGTTCCGGCGGACCAGCGCCCTATCTCGGTTGGTGCGGCCGATGCGATACCGGGAGTGGTCGCCGACGGCGTATACGTGCCGCTGCAGACGGTCGAGAGTCTCGAAGGCGTACTGGTGGCAATCCCCCCCGACGAGACCGGGATGACGGTGGACGACGAGCGACTGCTCGCCGCCGTGGCCAACCTCGGCGCCCTCTCCCTGCACCGTCATCGCCTCGAGGACGAAGCGGCGCGAGCACAGGCGCTTCAGGAGTCCGATCGGCTCAAGTCCACACTCGTCTCCTCGGTATCACACGAGCTCAAGACGCCGCTTGCGGCGGCCACCGCGCGCGTGACGGGGCTGGTGGAGGAGGGCTCCGATGTCGACGCCGCGCGCGTTCACGAGGAGCTGCTCAACGTTGCAGAAGACCTCGACCGACTCAACGCGTCCATCGGGGCGCTTCTCGATCTCTCGCGGCTCGAGTCCGACGCGTGGCGACCCCATCCCGAAAGCTGCGACATGCGCGATGTCCTCGGTACGGTGCTTTCGCGCTTGCCGGCCGCTCAGCAGAGCCGCGTGTACTTCCAGATTGCGGACTCGATTCCCGATGTCATGGTCGATTTTGCCCAGGTCGCGCGCGCAATCACAATCCTGGTCGAGAATGCGCTCTCATATTCGCCGGGAGATGAACCGGTGACCGTCGGTGTCGCACCCCTCGCAGACGAGATTGAGCTGTGGGTGGAGGACAGAGGTCCCGGAATCGAGGACACTGAGAAGGAGCGGGTGTTCGAGAAGTTCTACCGTGGGGCCGCTTCGGCTACCGCTCCGGGCGGCACGGGACTCGGGCTTGCCATCGCGCGTGAGATCGTGCGAAGCCATCGGGGCCGACTGCGGGTCGAAGATGTGATGCCGCACGGCGCACGGTTCGTCGTGACGTTTCCTGCGGACGCCGGGAGGTCGGAGTGACCGATATCAGCGCACCGGAGCGGCCGATCCGCGTTCTCGTCATCGATGACGAGGAGCAGATTCGGCGCGCGCTGAGATCGGTGCTGCAGGCGCGCCACTACGACGTCGACCTGGCTGAGACGGGCGAGCGGGGTCTCGAACTCGCGGCGGAACGCACGCCCGACATCGTCGTGCTTGATCTTACGCTCCCCGGCATCAGCGGCCTCGAGGCGTGCGAGCGCCTTCGCGACTGGTATCAGGGTCCGATCATCATCCTGTCGGTGCGCAACGCCGACGCCGACAAGATCGCCGCGCTCGACCTGGGCGCCGACGACTACCTCACGAAGCCGTTTTCGTCGGGAGAGCTTCTCGCTCGGATTCGGGCGCTGCTTCGCCGCACCCAGGGTCCGGACACGTCGGTGACGGAGGTCCGCAGCGGCGACCTTCGCATCGACTTCGCGAAGCGCACCGTCACCGTACGTGGCAAGGCAGTGCGGCTCACACGCATCGAGTTCGATGTGCTGGCGCTTCTGGCGAAGAACGCAGGGCGCGTTGTGACTTCGCGCATGCTGCTCGAATCCGTGTGGGGGCCGGAGTACGTCGCCGACACGCAGACGCTCCGCGTGCACGTGTCCCATCTGCGCCACAAGATCGAGGCGCCTGGCGACGTTCCCCGATACGTCCTCACTGAGCCGGGCGTCGGTTTCCGCTTTCCCGAGGCGGACGACCCTCAAGACGCCGGCTAGGCGTCCCACAGGGCCTCTCGGCAGGCCTTTCCGCGATTCTTAGCGCAATCTTCACTTCGCCCTGACGCGCCTTCACTCGGAGCCAACAGCCCGCGCGCGATACTCAGACCGTAGGTTCCGGGCCTGCGTTTGTGGGTCGGCCAAGACGGGAGTTCGCGATGATCACGTGGGTCTCGGTGGCGGCGTTTGTCGTCGTTATGGGCGCGATGTGGGCATGGGTGAGCCATCAGCGCAACCACGGACATGCCAAGAAGCGCGATCGCTAGCCGAGGAGGATCGATACTGATGGGGATTCTGATAGACGTACTCGTGGTTGTGGGCGTCGCAGCCGCGGTGGGACTCGGCACCCTGTACGTACTTATGGCGGATCGGATGGTGTCGGGACGATGAGCGTACAAGACATCGTCGTCGGCATCGTTGCAGTCGGCGTGCTGCTCTACCTGTTCTGGGCGCTCATCAACCCGGAACGCCTGTAGGGGTCGCCGACATGCCATCCACCGACCTGATTCAGATGGTGCTGTACGTCGTGCTCATCGTGGCGGCGGCCAAACCGGTAGGGACGTTCCTGTTCAAGGTCTTCTCTGGCGAGCGGACGTTTCTGCACCCGGTCCTCGCGCCGGTCGAGCGTGCAGTCTACCGTGTCGTAGGGGTCGACCCCGAGGGCGAGATGACCTGGGTCGCCTACACGACCGCGCTGTTCATGTTCACGGGCGTGTGCATCGTCGTGCTCTACGCGCTGCTGCGCCTTCAGGGCGTGCTTCCGCTCAATCCCGCGGGTGTCCCCAACATGCCGAGCCTGCTTGCGCTCAACACGGCCGTCTCGTTTGTGACGAACACCAACTGGCAGGCGTACGCGGGGGAGACCGGCGTGAGCTACCTCACGCAGATGGTCGGCCTCGCCTGGCAGAACTTCGTCTCCGCGGGAGTTGGAATCGCCGTGGCGGTCGCTTTCGTGCGAGGACTCACACGAGTCGGCCGCAGGGAGATCGGCAACTTCTGGGTCGACATGACGCGGGCCTGCCTCTACGTGCTGCTGCCCCTGTCGCTCGTTCTCGGCGTTGCGCTGCTCTCTCAGGGGGTCATCGACAACTTCAACGCTCCAACGAAGGTCACGACGCTCGAGGGCGCCGCACAGACGATCGCGCAGGGCCCGGTCGCTTCCCAAGAGGCGATCAAGGAGCTCGGCACCAACGGCGGGGGCTTCTTCAACGCCAACTCGGCACATCCGTTCGAGAACCCCTCGCCGATCACCGGCTTCCTGGAGGTTCTGGCGATTCTGGTCATCCCGTCGGGGCTCGCGTACATGGTGGGCAAGTTCGCCGGCGACACGCGGCAAGGGTGGGTCCTCCTGGCGGCGATGACACTGCTCTTTGTCGTCGGGCTGTCGGTGGTCTACGGCTTCGAGCGCGCGGGGAACCCCAATTTGACCCGCGCCGGAGCAAACCAGGCGCAGACCATCGGCAGCTCCGGCGGCAACATGGAGGGCAAGGAGGTGCGCTTCGGCATCGCGCAGAGCGCGCTGTTCGTGAATGCGACGACCTCGGCTTCATGTGGTGCGGTCAACACCGCGCACGACAGCCTCACGCCGCTCGCCGGAGGCATGGCGATGCTCAACATCGCCCTCGGCGAGATCGTATTCGGGGGTGTTGGTTCGGGGCTCTACGGGATGCTCGTGTTCGCAATGATCGCGGTGTTCATCGCCGGTCTCATGGTGGGGCGTACGCCCGAGTACCTCGGCAAGAAGATCGGGCCAACGGACATGAAGCTTGCGATGCTGTCGGTACTGGCACTTGAGGCCGGCATCCTGATCATCGCCGGCATCGCGGTGGTGTCTCCGTCCGCGTCGTCGGCGGTTCTGAACGCCGGCCCGCATGGGCTTTCCGAGATTCTCTACGCCGCTACCTCGGCGGTGGGAAACAACGGGTCGGCGTTCGCCGGCCTGACCGCAAGCGGGGCGTTCTACACGGTCGCGCTCACGGTCGGTATGTTCGTCGGCCGCTTCTTCTTCATCGTCCCTGTGCTTGGCATCGCCGGCTCGATGGCGCAGAAGAAGGTCGCCCCGCCGTCCTCCGGCACGTTCCCCACGACCGGTGCCCTCTTCGTCGGCCTGCTCGTGGGCGTGATCGTCATCGTCGGGGCGCTGACGTTCTTCCCCGTCTACGCGCTCGGTCCGGTTCTCGAGCAGCTGCAGCTCAACGCCGGCCAGCTCTTCTAGGGAGTATCGATGTCCGACACCAACCTCACCGATGCCGTTGAGCCGAGTGATGATCGGCATCGTCGCGGCGTCACGTTCGATTCGCGGCTCATCGTGCGTGCCGTGGTCGATGCACTCGTCAAGCTCGACCCGCGCACGCTCTACCGCAACCCGGTCATGTTCGTAGTTGAAATCGGCAGCGCGGTCACCACCACCTATGCCGTCTCGGCTGCGGTCAAAGGCGGCAAGGAGTTCGGCTTCTTCCTGTCGCTCGCGCTGTGGCTGTGGTTCACCGTGCTGTTCGCGAACTTCGCCGAGGCGATGGCGGAAGGGCGGGGTAAGGCTCAGGCGGACGCGCTGCGGAGCTTGAGCACCGACACCACGGCCAACCGCCAGACTGCAACTGGCGAGATCGAGACTGTGGCCGCGAGCGAACTTCGCCGAGGCGACACGGTCGTGGTCGTTGCCAACGAGATCATTCCAGGCGACGGCGACGTGATCGAGGGCATCGCGTCGGTCGACGAGTCGGCGATCACCGGCGAATCCGCGCCGGTCATCCGCGAGAGCGGCGGCGATCGCAGCGCCGTCACCGGCGGCACGAAGGTGCTCTCCGACCGAATCGTGGTGCGGATCACCTCCGACCCCGGTCAGACGTTCCTCGATCGGATGATCAGCCTCGTTGAGGGTGCCAGCCGCCAGAAGACCCCGAACGAGATTGCGCTCGACATCCTGCTCATCGTGCTGACGATCATCTTCGTGCTGGTGGTGATGACGCTCAAGACATTCGCGGTCTACTCGAACGGCGACGTCTCCGTCAGCGTGCTCATCGCGCTGCTGGTGTGCCTCATCCCTACCACGATCGGTGGGCTTCTCTCGGCGATCGGCATCGCGGGGATGGACCGCCTCGTGCAGCGCAACGTGCTCGCGATGTCGGGGCGCGCGGTTGAGGCCGCAGGCGACGTCGACACGCTGCTCCTCGACAAGACCGGCACCATCACTTTCGGCAACCGCCAGGCGGCGGAGTTCCTCCCGGTCGCCGGCGTCACCGAAGCCGACGTCGCAGACGCTGCCCAGCTCGCGTCGCTCTCCGATGAGACGCCGGAGGGCCGCTCGATCGTCGTGCTCGCGAAGCAGTTCGGCATCCGCGGCCGCCACCTCGACGAAGCGTCCACGGAATTCATCCCGTTCACGGCGCAGACGCGCATGAGCGGTGTCGACATCGGTGCCGAGCAGATCCGCAAGGGCGCCAGCGATGCGGTCGTGTGCTGGGTCGAGTCGCTCGGTGGGACGGTACCGGCCGACCTCGACGGCCTCGTGCGCAGCGTCTCCGAGAAGGGCGGCACGCCTCTGGTGGTCTCTCGCGGCAAGCAGGCGCTGGGCGTCATCCACCTCAAGGATATCGTGAAGGGCGGGATCCGCGAGCGCTTCGAGCAGCTGCGCGCGATGGGCATCCGCACCGTCATGATTACCGGCGACAACCCCATCACGGCGGCCGTGATCGCGAAGGAGGCCGGTGTCGACGACTTCCTCGCGCAGGCGACCCCCGAGACGAAGATGGAACTCATTCGCAAGGAGCAGGGGAGCGGAAAGCTCGTTGCCATGACCGGCGATGGCACGAACGACGCCCCCGCGCTCGCTCAGGCTGACGTCGGGGTCGCCATGAACACCGGCACGAGTGCGGCGAAGGAAGCCGGCAACATGGTCGATCTGGACAGCGATCCGACCAAGCTCATCGAGATCGTCGCAATCGGCAAACAACTGCTCATGACGCGGGGGTCGCTCACGACATTCTCGATAGCCAACGACGTCGCGAAGTACTTCGCGATCATCCCGGCGATGTTCATGGTCGCGCATCCGGAACTCGGCCAACTCAATGTGATGGAGCTGCACTCGCCCGAGAGCGCCATCATGAGCGCCGTCATCTTCAACGCGCTCATCATCGTGGCGCTCATCCCACTCGCGCTGAAGGGTGTGAAGTACCGTCCCGTGGGGGCGGGGGCGCTGCTGCGGCGGAACCTCCTCATCTACGGCCTTGGCGGCATCATTCTCCCGTTCGTCGGCATCAAGTTCATCGATGTCATCCTCGTCGCGTTCCACCTCGGTTAGGAGACCGGCATGAGGCGCGCACTCCTTGTTTCGCTTCGGATGGCGGTCGTGACCATCGTTCTTACCGGCGTGATCTACCCGCTGGTAGTCTGGGGCATCGGCGCGGTCCTCTTTCCCAGACAGGCGTCGGGCAGCCTCTTGACCAGCGCTGATGGCTCAGTGATTGGGTCCTCGCTCATCGGGCAGTCGTTCGCCTCCGATAAGTACTTCCACTCCCGACCCTCGGCTGCGGGAGCGAATGGCTACGACGCGATGGCTTCGAGCTTCAGCAACCTGGGACCCACGAGCAAGGCGTTGATCTCTGCCGTCGAGACGCGCCTCGCCGAGGTCGTGCGCGCGGATGGGGCAACGCGGGGTTCGGTGCCCGTCGACATGGTCACGGCTTCGGCGAGCGGCCTGGACCCAGACATCTCACCCGACAATGCGGCCCTGCAAACGTCGCGCGTCGCTCGGACCCGCGGCCTTTCGGTCGGCGCGGTGAAGCAGCTGGTTGCGGCGCACACGCGTGGCCGGGATCTTGGGTTTCTCGGCGAGCCGCGGGTCAACGTGCTCGAGCTCAATCTCGCTCTCGACGCGCTATCCTCGAAGTAGCGCAGCTAGGGAGGTGAGGCGACGGTGACTGACGAGACGGCCATCCCGACGAACGTACGCGGGTGTCACAAGATCTTCTTGGGCTATGCCGCTGGTGTCGGCAAGACGTTCACCATGCTCTCCGAGGCGCACCGTCGGGCATCGCGAGGCGAGGACATTCTCGTCGGGTACGTCGAGCCGCATCTGCGCCCCGACACGATGGCGCTCGTCGACGGGCTCGACATGGTTCCGCCGAAGGTCATCGAGTATCACGGCACCTCGTTCACCGAACTCGACACCGATGCCGTGCTTGCGCGGCATCCTACGACCGTCCTCGTCGACGAACTCGCGCACACCAACGTGCCGGGCACGCGACACGAGAAACGCTGGCAGTCGGTCGAGGAGCTCCTCGAGGCCGGGATCAACGTGCTCTCGACCGTCAACGTGCAGCATTTCGAGAGCCTCAATGACACCGTCTGCCAGATCACAGGCGTGTGCGTGCGCGAGACCCTGCCCGATCGCGTGCTCGACGAGGCGGACGAGGTGGAGCTCGTCGACCTTCCCCCAGAGGCACTCCTCAATCGCCTCAGGCGCGGGGCCATCTACGCGCCCGAGAAGATAGACCAGGCGCTCACCAACTTCTTCCGTCGGGGCAACCTCGTCGCGCTCCGCGAGCTTGCACTCCGCAAGACCGCCGAGGAGGTCGACGACGACCTCGAGGAATTCATCGCGGCGCATGACGTCGACAAGACCTGGGGAGCGGTCGACCGGGTGCTCGTCACCGTCACGCCGCGCCGGCAGAGCGCGAAGCTCATCCGCCGCGGCTACCAGCTCGCGCACCGGCTCAACGGAGACCTGTGGGTTGTACACGTGAAGCCGTCGGCCGTCCTGCTCGGCGTGTCGGAGCAGGGGGCCATCGATGAGCTGCGGGGACTGACCGAGGAGCTCGGCGGGAACTTCATCGAGGTCGGCAGTGACGACATTGCGACCGGCATCATCGAGTTTGCGGCTGCCCACCAGGTTACGTTCATCGTCATGGGGCAGTCGGTCCGCGGGCGGCTCGACGAGATACTGCACGGGTCGATCGTCAATCGCATCATGCGCGAGACGCGCAATATCGACGTGCTCACCGTCGCCGAGAACAACCGCACGGAAGCGGCTGGCTGACCGCGGGTGCGTCGCTCGGGTGCAGGAGTCACCCCACCGCGCTGGAATCTTGCTGAGAACGGGCTCATTCACTTTGGGCGGATTCAGCGAGAACGAGGCAGACCTGCATGGACGATGGACGCAAAGTGCTTTGTGGCGGAGTCGAATGCTCTGGGATGACGCGTGACGACATCCTCACCGCGATGGAGACGAGCGAGGCGGGACTGACCTCCGAGGAGGCCGCCAGACGCCTCGAGGAGTACGGCCCGAACGAGATTCGCGAGATCAAGGGCCGCTCCATGATCATGAAGTTCCTCGAGAACTTCTATCACCTCTTCGCGATGATGCTCTGGGTTGGCGGCGGGCTCGCCTTCGTGGCCAAGATGCCGGAGCTGGGGTACGCGATCTTCGCCGTCATCTTCATCAACGCGATCTTCTCGTTCTGGCAGGAGTTCCGTGCCGAGAAGGCCACCGAGGCGCTCAAACGGATGATCCCTCGCAACGCGAAGGTCATTCGCGACGGCCGGACGACTCAGATTCCGGCCGCCGACCTGGTGCCTGGCGACCTGATCGTCCTCGAAGAAGGCGACGCGATATCCGCGGATGCCCGCCTCGTCGAGGAGTACGAGCTGCGTACGAACAACGCCACGCTCACCGGGGAATCCGAACCGGTGCGCAAGACGGCTTCGCCGCACAGCGACCCCATGCTCACGCCCATCGAGATGCCGAACCTGGTGTTTGCTGGGACGTCGGTCGCGTACGGCGGCGGCAGGGCGATCGTCTACGCCACGGCCATGGAGACCCAGTTCGGCAAGATCGCCGAGCTCACGCAGAGCGTGGAGTCCGAGCTCAGCCCGTTGCAGAAGGAGATGAACAAGGTCACGCAGTTGGTGGCCGTGATCGCCGTCAGCGTGGGCGTGACCTTCTTCCTGCTCGGTTACTTCTTTGGCGGACTGAAGTTGGTCGAGGGGTTCTTGTTCTCGGTCGGCATCATCGTGGCCCTTGTGCCTGAGGGACTGCTGCCAACGGTCACATTGTCGCTGGCTATGGGCGTGCAGCGCATGGCCGAGCGCCACGCGCTCATCAAGAAGCTCTCCTCGGTTGAGACGCTCGGCTGCACGACCGTCATCTGTACTGACAAGACCGGCACGCTGACCAAGAATGAGATGACGGTTCGCGACGTATGGGTCGCCGGACAGCACCTCGAGGTGACCGGCAGCGGATACGCGCCGGAAGGGGAGTTCACCAAGTCGGGAGGGCTGCTCGAGCCCAAGCACCGCAAGGCAGTGGAGCTCCTCGTCCGTGCCGCGTCGCTGTGCAACAACGCTCGCCTCATCGAGCCCGGCGGGCCGGATGACAGCTGGACCATCCTCGGCGATCCCACCGAGGCGGCGCTCCTCGTGGCTGCCAAGAAGGTGGGATTCGACTTGGAGGCCGAACTCAACGCTACGAGGCGCGTCTTCGAGCTGCCGTTCGACTCGGTTCGCAAGCGCATGACCACAATACACATGCACAAGTTCAACAAGATCGGCTACGTGAAGGGCGCGCCCAAAGAGGTGCTGGATCTGTGCACGACCATCGAGACCCTGGATGGCATGGTGCCGCTCACGGACGAAGCGCGTGCCGAGATCGTCAGCCAGAACGACGACTTCGCGCGCAATGGCTTGCGGGTGCTCGCGATGGCATACAGGTCCATCGCCAAGGACGAGGTCGACTTCTCGCCAGCCGATACCGAGCGAGACCTCGTCTTCGTGGGCCTCATGGCGATGATGGATCCGCCCAGAGACGAGGTCGCGGTCGCCGTGCAGGAGTGCGCCACCGCCGGCATCGAGGTCATCATGATCACCGGCGACTACGGCCTCACCGCCGAGTCGATCGCGCGCCGCATCGGAATCATCCGTGGCGACCAGGCACGAATCATAACCGGCAACGACCTCAACGACATGAGCGACGAGCAGCTCGCAGCCGCCCTAGCGGCGAAGAACGTGCTCTTCGCGCGCGTCTCTCCGGAGCACAAGATGCGCATCGCAGTCGTGCTCAAGAGCATGGGGCACATCGTCGCGATGACCGGTGACGGCGTGAACGACGCCCCCGCCCTCAAGGTCGCAGACATCGGCGTTGCGATGGGCATCGCCGGTACCGACGTGGCCAAAGAGGCTGCGGACATGATCCTGACCGACGACAACTTCGCCAGCATCGTCAACGCGATCGAAGAGGGTCGCGCGGTCTACGACAACATCCGCCGCTTCGTCGGCTACATCTTCACGAGCAACGTGCCGGAGCTCATCCCATTCATCCTGTTCGTGCTCTTGAAGATCCCGCTTGCCCTCACCGTCATGCAGGTCCTCGCGATCGACCTGGGCACCGACATGATCCCGGCGCTCGCGCTGGGCACCGAGGCGCCCGAGCCGGGGATCATGGAGCGCCCGCCTCGCTCCCAGAACGAACGACTCGTGAACTCGAAGCTGCTGCTGCGTTCGATGGTCTTTCTCGGCGGGCTTCAGTCGGTGGCGTGCATGGCCGCGTTCTACTTCCTGTACTGGACATACGGCTGGCGCCCCGGCATGGACATGTTCGCCATTGGCGCAATCGCGGTCGGGGGGTCAACGGTCTACGTCCTCGCAACGACCATGACCCACGGCGCCGTCATGACCACGCAGATTGGCAATGGCTTCGCGCAACGCACGAACGTCCAGTCGATCTTCTCGGTCGGACCGTTCTCGAACAGGTTCTTGATGTGGGGCGTTCTCGCCGAGACCTGCATCTTCTCGGCGCTCGTGTACGTGCCGGGGCTCGCGACGTTCTTCAATCACGGGCCGATCAGAATCTGGCCTGACTGGGCGTTCCTGTTCGCCTTGGCACCAACGCTCTGGGTCGCTGACGAGATCCGCAAGTACATCGTCCGGCGACGGATGGCACTCGACGGCTCTCAGGGGAACGATAGTCCTGAGAGCGCGTCCCCGAGTTCGTCTCGCATGGCACCGAAGGAGGAGACAGCGTGAAAGTCATCATCGGAGGCTGCGGGCGAGTGGGTGCGCAGTTGGCGACGAAGATCGCCTTCGAGCGGCACGAGGTCGTGGTGATCGACAAGAACCCGTTGTCGTTCAGGCGTCTCGGCAAGTCGTTTACCGGTACGACCGTGCGCGGCATGGTGTTCGACCGCGACGTGCTGGAGGGCGCCGGCATGGGCCGCTGCGACGCGTACGTGGCGGTCACGAGCGGCGACAACTCCAACGTCGTCTCGGCGACGATCGCGCGCGAGATCTACCGAGTCCCCAAGGTCGTAGCGCGCATCTTCGACCCGCGACGTGCCGAGATCTATCGGCGGCTGGGCATCCAGACGGTCTCGTCGGTGACATGGGCCGCCAACGAGATCTCCGAGCTCGTGCTCTACCCGCAGATCGTCCGCGATCTGGCGCTGGGCGACGGCGAAGTGCAGCTCGTCAAGACGTCGATCCCGCCGAGACTGGCCGGCCGCACCGTCGCCGATCTTGCGATGCCTGGCGAAGTGATGCCGTTCGCGGTCGTGCGCGCAGGCAGGTCGTTCATCCCGGCGTCGCACGAACAGCTCCATGACGGGGACATCGTCGAGGTGGCCGTTTTGGTCTCGGCGATGGACAAGTTCCAGCAGATGACCACACCGTAGGAGGCCGTCATGTACGTACTCATCGTCGGAGGCGGCAAGGTCGGCTCCCACTTGGCGAAGACGCTCGCATGCGAGGGGCATCAGGTCACGATCATCGAGGTCGACCAGGACCGCTGCGCGATTCTGGAGGACCTCTTGGACGGCGTTCGCATCATCTGTGGTGATGGCGACGAGCCGTATGTGCTCGACGAAGCCGACGCGGGCAGCGCCGATGCAATAGTGGCCGCCACCGGGCACGACGAGGACAATCTCGTTGTGTCGTTGCTCGGCAAGATGGAGTATGACTCGCCGCTGACGGTCGGGCGTATCAACAACCCGTCCAACGCCTGGCTGTTCACCGAGCGCTTCGGTGTCGACGTGCCCGTGAGCAATACCGCGATCATGGCCGACGTGCTCAAGAGCGTCAGCCTCGGCGACATCGTGACGATGCTGCGGCTCCAGGCCGACAACATGGTCATCGACGAGATTGTGCTGCCGACGGCCGCGCATGCCGTTGGCAAGCGGCTCGCCGATCTGGCGTTGCCCGAGGGCAGCCAGGTCATGGCGATCGTCTCGGCGGGTTCGGTGGTGGTGCCGCGCGGCGACACGGTGCTCAACGCCGGCGACGAGCTGCTCATCCTGACCAAGACCGAGCACGAGGCCGAGCTTCGCAAGGTATTCGCGGTGAACGGTAGCGCGCGGTAGCGTATCCGCGGCCGCGGCCGCCCAAGAAACG
>Ga0079306_1000597_pt1 | contig 31465 bp, 30 predicted proteins | sample Methanotroph_Enr_FD_79181 | JGI IMG/M metagenome (GOLD analysis project Ga0079306, IMG submission 79181) | Enriched soil microbial communities from Old Woman Creek wetland in Ohio, USA - Methanotroph_Enrichment_5 | ecosystem: Environmental > Terrestrial > Soil > Wetlands | place: USA: Ohio... | reverse complement strand
GTCGAGGCTCAGGGCCCGGTGGCAGGCCATCCGGGCCTCGTCACGCCGATCCGAGACCATGAGAAGCCCCCCGAAATCCGCCCAGGCCCCGGCATCACCCGGGTGTTGTTCCAGGAACTCGGCATAGGCCCTGGCCGCCTCATCCCATTCGCCGGCACGGTCCAGACGGCGGGCCTTCTCGAGAAGCTCCTCGGGGGCTGGTGTCACGCGCCCCCCTTGGGGATTGAGCCTTCACCCTGCAACATCTCCTGCGCTCCCATGGGTGCCTTGCCGAACGGCCCATCGACTCGTTTCCCATCGCACGCCTCGAGGGCCGGGGAAGGATTCTGTCTACCCGTGAAGCGGCCCATGGCTTCCTTCGGGGCCCCCACGGGCCGAGGGGGCCCGTTCTTCACTGGTGGCCTCGGGGCATCCTATCAAACTCGTGGCGGCAACCCACTTGTCCTTCCCCTTCGCGCAGGTTCGGGGCTGTCCCGGCGCCCCGGGAAGCCGGCTCCCAGGAAATCATGCTGAACTGGAGGAGGGAGTTGCCATGACATTCACCATCGCCCACAGCCCGGATTCCGACGACGCCTACATGATGGCGCCCCTGGCGCTGGGATGGCTGGACCCGGAGGGGTTCGAGATCGAGTTCATCCGCAAGGACATCGAGCGCCTGAACGCCGAGGCGCTCGAGGCGAGGTACGACGTGACCGCCATCAGCTTCGGGGCCTACCCGGACCTGAAGGACCGCTACGACCTGCTGACGGCGGGATCGAGCATCCAGGAGGGGACGGGCCCCCTGGTGGTGAGCCGAGCGCCCCTGCAGCCCGCGGCGCTGAAGGACGTGCTCGTGGCCATTCCCGGCAAGCGGACCAGCGCCTACCTGTCGATGCGGAAGTGGTGCGCGGCCCTGGGTTTCGAGCCCCGGGTGCACCTGGTGCCCTTCGACGAGATCATGCCCGCGGTGGCGGCGGGGCGCTTCGAGGCGGGGCTCCTCATCCACGAGAGCCAGCTCATGTACAAGGACGCCGGCCTGCACCTGGTGGCGGACCTGGGCGACTGGTGGAAGCGGGCCTTCGACCTTCCCCTGCCCATGGGTGGCAACGCCATCCGGAAGGATCTGCCCGCGGACGTGAAGCAGCGCTTCGCCATCCTCATGCGGAAGAGCGTGGAGATGGCCCGGGCCCGGCACTGGGAGAGCGTGGACTACAGCCAGTCCTTCGGCCGCGGCATGGACCGCGAGATGGTGGGCCGCTACGTGAATGCCTGGGTGAACGACTTCACCGTGGACCCCGGCCCCCGGGGCCGCGAGGCCGTGGCGAAGCTGCTGGGCCTCGAGCCGGTGTGGATCCAGGGCTGAAGCCTGCGCGGAAACCCGCAGGCACAGGATCTCCACGAAGGGCACGAAGCAATGCGGGAAAGGGCACCAAGGAATCGATTCGCCGCTGTTTTCCCTTCGTGCCATTCGTAGAGGCTTTGCAGGTTCCGGGCTTCTGCTCAGCGCCCCGCCTCCACCCGGATCGGCAGGCGGAGGCGCTGGCCGTTCCGCTCGATGTCGAGCTGGGCACTGCTGCCCAGGGGCAGGGCCTCGATGGCGTCCAGGAGGGCGTCCCAGTCGGCCACGGGGCGGCCGTTGACGGCCTGGATGAGGTCGCCGGGGAACACGCGGCGGCCCTCGGCCCCCACGCCCCGGAGGCCGGCCTGCGCCGCGGCGCCGCCCCGGTAGACCTTCCCCACCATCACGCCCTTCTGGGGTCCGAAGGCGCGTTCCACCATGCGGGCGGCGACGGGCTCGAAGCCCAGGTCGGGCCGCTCCAGTCGGCCCCGGGCGATGAGCTGGGGCACCACCCGGTTCACGATGTCCACGGGCATGGCGAAGCCGATGCCGGCGCTGGCGCCGCTGGGGCTCTGGATGGCCGTGTTCACGCCGATGAGCCGGCCCGCGCTGTCCAGCAGGGGGCCGCCGCTGTTGCCGGGGTTGATGGCGGCATCCGTCTGGATGACGCCGGAGATGCGGCGGCGCGTCACGCTCTGGATCTCCCGGCCCAGGGCGGAGACGATGCCCGTGGTGAGGGTGGCGTCCAGGCCGAAGGGGTTGCCGATGGCGAGCACCGCCTGGCCCACCTGGAGATCCGCGCTGCTGCCGAGGGGGATGGGGCGCAGCTTCGCGGGCGGCTTGAGGATCTGCAGCACGGCCAGGTCCTTGTCCGGCGCGCCGCCCACGTAGGTGGCCTCGTGCTGGCTGCCGTCGGAAAGGGTGATGTAGGCCCGGGCGGCACCCTGGATCACGTGGAAGTTGGTGACCACGTGGCCCTGGGGATCCCAGATGAAGCCCGTGCCGGCGCCGGCGGGGGTCTCCACCACGTCGAAGCCGAAGACGTCGCGGGCCCGCTCCTCGGTGGTGGTGATGTACACGACGCTGGGGGCGGCCTCCTTGAACCGCTGGATGGACACCTGCTCCCACTCGTACAGGGGGCCGCGGGGATCCACGGGCCGGGGCCGGGCCAGGGCCGGCGCCAGGGCGTGTCCGCACCAGGCCACGATGACGCCGGTCGAGAGGAGTCCAAGGATGAGGATGGGCTTTCGCATCTAGGGTCCCCGGGGGATCGAGTCTACCCCCGAGTACATGCCTCCGGGGCCTGCCGGGTTACAGCTTGAAGCCCTCCACCACGGCGCGGAGGCCCTCGGCCACCCGGGCCAGCTCGTCGGAGGTCTTGGCGATCTCGTGGACGGTGGAGGAGAGCTCGTGGGTGGCGGAGGCGTTCTGGGCCAGGCGGCCGGTGGTCTGGGCCATCATGGCCGCCACCTCCTGCCCCGTGGCGGCCTGCTGGCGGGAGAGGCCGCCGATGTCCGTGATGCTCTGCGCCATGCCGCCGATGCGCTCGCGGATGGCCTCGAGGCTGGCGAGGGTGGCGTCCACGCTCTGGACGCCGCCGGAGACCACCTCCTGGGTGCGGAGGATGAGGGCCTCGATCTCCCGGGCGGCGGTGGCGGAGCGTTCGGCGAGCTTGCGGACCTCCTCGGCCACCACGGCGAAGCCCTTGCCCTGCTGGCCGGCCTTGGCGGCCTCGATGGCGGCGTTGAGGGAGAGCAGGTTGGTCTGGCGGGCGATCTCCTGGATCACCGACACCGCCTGGACGATCTGGCCGGTCACCTGCTGGATGTCGGTCATGCCCCGGGCCGTGCCCTGGCCGGCCTCGGCGCTGCGGTCTGTCTCCTGGACGACGTCCTGGCTGCGGGTCTCCGCCTCCTGGGTGCGGGTGGCCACCCGGTCGGCGTTGACGCCGAGGCCGCGCATGGCCTCGGTGACCTGCTCCCCGGCGGTCTTGAGGTCCTCGCTCACGCGGGCGATCTCGGCCACGGCCTGGGACATCTCTTCGGCGGAGGCCGCCAGCTCCGTGCTGCCGGAGGCCACCCGGGAGGCGTACTGGGAGACATCCAGCACGGTCTTCCGCATGCCGCCGTTGTAGTCGTTGAAGGCCTGGGCCGCCTCGCCCACCTCGTCCTGGGCCGTGACCGGAATCTGCCTGGACAGGTCGCTGTGGCGCAGGCCCTCCACCAGATGATTAAGCGGGCGCACCATCCGTCGCGCCAGGCCCCGGGCGAGGAAGAAGACCAGGGCGGAGATGGCGAGCAGGCCAAGGAGCATCACCCCGGCGATGGTGCGCACCTCCCGGTCCACGTCATCCACATAGACGCCCGTGCCCACGGTCCAGCCCCAGGGCGCGAAGGTCTTGACGTAGCCGACCTTGGGGAAGAGGCCCTTCTGGCCGGGCTTGGTGAACTCGTAGGGGAGGAAGCCGCCCTGCGGATCCTGCGCCGTCCGGTCCAGGTCCCGATAGAGCTTGACCAGCACGGGATCTCCGAGATCGTCGGTCTGCTTGCCGGCCCACTCGGGCCGCATGGGGTGGTCCACGATGCGAGGACCCGCCGCCTGGATCCAGAGGTAGTTGGTCTTGTCGTACCGCAGGTGGTTGATGATCTCCCTCCCGCGGGCCTGGGCGGTTTCCAGGGGGCGCTTGCCGGCCTGCACCTGCGCCTGCTGTTCGTCCAGGAGGCTGATGGCGCTTTCCACCACCTGCCGGACGCCGTCCTGTTTGGCGGACATGACCGCCTCGCGCAGGGTCGGCAGCACATAGAACGCGAAGAAGAGCAGGAAGAGGCCCACGGGCAGGAGGCTGAGGGCCAGCACCTTGCTGGAGAGGGAGCGGAACCGGAACCGGGCAGAGGTCATGGGGGCTCCTGGGGTGTTCCCGTGTACTCGACAGCCTCATGGCGGAGTTGATTCTTGGTTAAATTCCCTAAAATATTCTGACATTAAACTTGCGATTCGAGGCTTGACGGCTGACTGTATAAGACTAAGATTTTATTCGTGAATTGATTCATGCCCTGTCGCCGATCGACTTGGGCCTGGATCCCCTTCCAATCCCCTTTCTAGGAGGACCCCATGACCATCCTTCGCACCCGCGAACCCCAGGTCCTGCCCGCCGCGGCCGCGAGCCTGGAACCCTTCCGCCTCATGCGCGACTTCCTGCGCTGGGACCCCCTCCGGGACTACGACCTCGGCGCCCCCGCCGCCGCCTTCATGCCCAGCTTCGACGTGAAGGAGAGCCCGGATGCCTACCAGCTCAAGGCCGACCTGCCGGGCATCCTGGAGGCCGATCTGGAGATCAGCCTCGAGAGCAACCGGCTGACGGTGGCCGGCAAGCGCGAAGTCGAGACCACCAAGGACGGCGAACGCTGGCACCTGGCGGAGCGGAGCAACGGCAGCTTCAGCCGGACCTTCACCCTTCCCGAGGATGTGGATTCGGAGAAGGTGGTGGCCGAGCTGCGCAACGGCGTGCTGACCCTCATGGTGCCCAAGCGCCCCGAGGTGCGGCCCAAGAAGATCTCCGTCAGCCTCGGTTGAACGGACGAAGGCCCCGCGGATGCGGGGCCTTCCTGCGTACCGGGCCGCTCAGTTGTAGAAGGACTGGGGGGGCTCGAAGGTCAGGGGGGCCGTGGCGGACTGGTAGCGCACGGTGATGTCGCCGTCGGCCACCACAAGATCCGGGTGCCCGTCGCCGTCCATGTCCGCGATGGCCACGCCCAGGGGCCCCCAGAGCCCCAGGTGGTTCGAGGCCGGGAGCAGGGCGCCGGGAGTCGCGGGATCCTGCCGCAGGACGGAGACGCTGCCGGGGAAGCCGGGCAGGCCCGCGTTGGCCACCACCACATCGGGGTGGCCATCGCCGTCGAGATCCCCCACGGCCAGGGCCGCGGAGCGATAGTCCGTGGCGTAGTCCACGCGCGTCTGGAAGGTGCCGGCGGTGGCTCCCTGCAGGAGGACGCTCAGGCCCAGGGTGTTGGGCCCGGTGGCGGCCCCGTAGTTGGCGGTCAGCAGGTCCAGCTTCCCGTCGCCGTTGAGGTCCACGGCCTTGAGGGCCGAGGGGTTCACGCCGGTGGCGTAGTCCACCGCGGGGGCGAAATTCGCCGGGCCGATCTGGAGCAGCACGGAGACCGTGTTGATCGAGGTGGCCGCGGCGATGTCCGGCAGGCCGTCGCCATTGAGGTCGCCCACGGCCACGGCCTGGGGATCCCCGCCCACGGCGATGGCCAGCGGCGGGTTGAAGGAGCCGGCGGCGGTCTGGACGAAGACCAGCACGCTGTTGGCCCCGCTGGCGGCCACCACGAGGTCCGGCAGGCCATCCCCGGTCAGGTCGCCCACGGCCACGTCCAGGGGCGTGCGGCCCGGGGTGGACAGGACCGTGGCAGGGACGAAGGAGCCGGGATGGGCCGCGTCCGCCAGCCGCACGGACACGGAGGCGTCGTCGGCGTTGGCCACGACCAGGTCGGGGTGGCCGTCGCCGTTGACATCGGCCAGCACGAAGTTCGCCGGGCCCGCGCCCACGCCGAACCGGGTGGGGGGCAGCGCGAACTGGCCGGAGGCCATCTGGTACCGCGTGCTGATGTAGCCCTGGGTCGCGCTTCCGTCCACGCTCGTGGACACCATGCCCAGGAGGTCCGGCAGTCCGTTGCCGTCCACATCGGCCACCGCGATCCCGTTCACCAGGTAGCCGTGGGAGGGGCCGGTGCTGTCCGAACTCGAGCAGCCCATCAGGGCGGCCAGGCCGAGAGAGCCGAGGAGGAGGAGGGCGGGGCGCCGCATGGGGGACTCCGGGTGACGGTTCCAGGGTGGGGATCTCTGTTGCAACCGGCAAGGGGCAGGCGTTGGACCCGGACTCCGGGCCGGGGGTTGAGGATCCCCCAGGGAGGGTGCGGGGCGGAGGGGGGTTCCCTCAGATCTCCTCGACGCTCACCCGCCAGGTCACCAGCTCCCGGGGAAGGAGGGCCGGCCAGTAGGCGACGATCTCCTGGGCCTTGGGACGGCCTCCCGCGAATCCCGTCACCCCGGCGGGGCCGGCCGTGACGAGGGGGGCGATCTCGCGGCCGAAGCGCTCCACCTTCTTCCGATCCGCGTCCTTCACGCTGAGGCGGAGGACGATCTCGGCAGGCTCGGCCGGAGCGGGGGCGATGCCCGCGTGGACGGTGCTGGCGCCCAGGAACTCGGCATCGGTGTGTTCGTACTCGCAGCCCGCGGCCTTCAGCCGTTTCCAGACGATGTCGGCGCAGAGGCGGGCCTTCTCCAGGGCCCGGGGTCCGCTCAGCACCAGCTGTCCCGTGGCCTTGTAGCCCTTCAGGTAGGCCCCGCTCACCTTCAGGAACGGCGTGCGGGGCTTGCCCTTCACGCCATGGACCCGCACCCGGTCGGGGCCATCCTGCGCCAGCTGGATGCTGGTGAAGTCCGCGACCACGTCCGGCGTGATGTAGTTCTTCGGATCGCCCATCTCGTACACCAGCTGCTCGCTCACGGTGTCCACGGTGACCATGCCGCCCGTGCCCGCGTGCTTGGTGATGACGAAGGTGCCGTCCTCGGAGCACTCCGCGATGGGGTAGCCCACGTTCCAGAGCTCGGGCACCTCCCACCAGCGGCTGAAGTTCCCGCCGGTGCTCTGGGCCCCGCACTCCAGGATGTGGCCGGCCACCGTGCCCGCCGCCAGCCGGTCCCAGTCGTCCGCGGCCCACTTGAACTCGTGGATGAGGGGGGCCAGCGTGAGGCCGGGATCGGTGCAGCGGCCCGTCAGCACGATGTCGGCGCCGGTGTCCAGGGCCTCCACCATGGCCTGGGTCTGCAGGTAGACGTTGGCGCTGAGGATCTCCCGGGGGGCGTCGAAGAGCCCCTCGCCGGTGTCCATGTTGCCCAGCAGGAGGCCCTGGGCCTTGAATTCGGACAGCCGGCCCAGCACGTCGTCGCCCGTCACCGTGGCGATCTTCACGCCCTTCACGCCGAGCTTCTTCGCCACCTCCAGCACGGCGGTCCGGCAGGCCTCGGGGTTCACCCCCCCGGCGTTGGCCACCACCCGGATGCCCTTGGCCTTGAGCTGCGGGAGGGTCCGTTTCATGAGATCCACGAAATCCGTGGCGTAGCCCAGCTGCGGATCCTTCCGCCGCTGCTTCTGCATGATCGAGAGCGTGACCTCCGCCAGGTAGTCGAGGGTGAGGTAGTCAATCCCCCCGGCCTCCACCAGACGCACGGGGGCGTCGATGCTGTCCCCCCAGAAACCCTGGCCGTTGGCGATGCGCACGAGCTTGGACATGTCGGACTCCGGTCGAGACGGACCTCCAGCTTACTCGTACCGGAGGGCTCGATGGGGCGGGGCCCCATCCGATCTGGGGTTGTCGGCGGAGCTGCGGTATCCCGAGGCGAGCTACTCGTAGCGGAGCGCCTCGATGGGATCCAGCTTGCTGGCCTTGGCGGCTGGGTAGAGGCCGAAGGTCAGGCCGACGCTGGCGGGCACGAGGAGGGAGGCGGCGATGGACCAGAGGGGAACGCCACCGAGGTGCTTCATCAGGACCTGGCTGAGCACCGTGCCGAACCCCAGCCCCAGGGCGAGCCCGATGAGGCCGCCCAGGAGGCAGAGCACCACGGCCTCGATGAGGAACTGGACCAGGATGTGCTTCCGGCGGGCACCCAGGGCCTTGCGGACGCCGATCTCCCGGGTGCGCTCGGTGACGCTGACCAGCATGATGTTCATCACGCCGATGCCGCCCACCAGGAGGCTGATGCCCACCATGGCCCCGCTGGCGAGCATGAGCGTGCGGCTGATCTTCTCCACCTGCTCCACCGCCCGCCCGTTGCTCTCCAGCATGAAGTTGTCCGCGTCCCCGCCCTGCAGGCCGCGGATGCGGCGGAGGGCCAGGCGCAGGGATTCCTCGGCCTCCTTCACCGGGATCCTCCCGTCCACCTGGAGCCGCCAGAAGGGGTTGTCGAAGGCGCCGGGGCGGGCCAGTTCCCGGAAGCTGCCGAAGGGCACGTAGAACATGGCGTCCGGGCCCCACATGGCCGCGGTCTCCTCGTCCTCCTCCTGGGGCATGAAGGGGATGTCCCCGTGCTTCTTGAGGATGCCGATGAGCTCGGCGGTCTGGCCGTTGACGGTGAAGGACCTTCCCAGGGAGGCCTCCGTGAAGCCCAGATCCTCGGCCACCCGGGCCCCCAGGATGGCCACGTTGGCCCGGGTGATCCGGTCGATGGCCGTGAAGCCCCGCCCGCATTCGAGATCCAGGTTGGCCAGGTCCAGCCCGTTCTCGTCGATGGCCGTGAGGTAGGTGATCCTGCGGGACAGGCTGCCGGCCTTCACCATCATCTGCTGGTTCCAGAGGTTGGTCTGGGGACTGGCGACGGTGATCTCCGGGGCCAGCTCCCGCAGCTCGCGGATGGTCTGCATGTCCACCGGCATCCGCTTGATCTTGGCGGAGGTGCGCTTGAGGAGGGGCACGTAGGAGCTGACGAAGAAGGTGTGGCTCCCCTCGCGCCGGACATCCGCCATGATGCGTCCTTCCAGGCTCTTGGTGAGGTCCACCACCGTGATGACCGAGGCCACGCCGATGATGATGCCGAGCGTGGTGAGGGCACTCCGCATCCGGTGGGCCCAGAGGCTCGCCAGGGCGGAGCGGAAGGTCTCCTGGAAGCGGGATCCCAGCTTCACGGGCGGGCTCCGCCCCCGGCCTCGGCCTTCACGGTGATGGCCTTCCCGTTGGCCAGGGCGGAGAGCAGCTTGGTGGGACCGGTGATGACCTGGTCGCCCTCCTGCAGCCCCTGGAGGACCTCCACGGCCCGCCGGGTGCTCAGCCCCGTGCCCAGCACGCGCTCCTCGGCCTTGCCGTTCCGGGCGACGAAGACGACGCTCCGGCTGAGGGTCATGAGGCCGAGGCCCGCCGACCTGGATTCCCGCTCCTGGATGGCGGCCAGGGGAACGGCCAGCACGCCCTTCCGCTCGTCGGTGAGGATGGCGATCCGGGCGCTCATGCCGGGCCTGAGGGCCCGCAGCTCGCCGGGCGCCCCGGCGAGCTGGATGCGCACCTTGTAGCTCTGGACCTCCTGCAGGCCGCCGCCGAAGCTGGTGTTGGCGGGACGGTCCGTGCCCGAGGCCACGGTGACCACCTTCCCCGTGAAGATCTGGCCGGGCAGGGCGTCCACGCTGACCTCCGCCGGTTGGCCGACGCGCACCTTCACCACGTCGAGCTCGCCCACCTTCAGCTCGGCCATCATCTCCGAGAGGTCCGAGATCACCATCAGGACCGCGCCCGCCACGTTCGTCTGGCCCGCGATGGCGGTCTCGCCCTTCTCGGCGCGGAGGCCCGTCACCTGGCCGGACATGGGGGCGCGGAGGACGGTCTTGGAGAGCATGTCCGTGGCCTGGGCCACGGCGGCCTCGGCCTGCCGCACCGCGACCCGGGCCCGCTGGAGCTGGGTCTCCGCGTTCTGGAGGTTGAGCTTCTCCTGCTGGAAATCCTCGCTGGAGACGATGCCCTGGGCGAAGAGTTCGAAGCGGCGCTGGAGGGTCCGGGCCTGCTTGTCGCGGGTGGCCTGGGCGTTGCCCAGGTCCTGGCGGGCCGCGTCGAGGGAGAGGTCGGAACGGACCAGGTCCTGGCGGAGGCGCTCCTGGTCCAGGGTCACCAGCAGGTCGCCGGCCTTCACCCACTGGCCGTCCACAACGTGGATCTGCTTGATCTCGCCGTTCACGGACGTGCCCACGTTGACGCGGGTGCGGGCCTGGATCTCGCCGTTCACCGTCACGCTGTCCTTGAGATCCTGCCGTCGGATCGCCTCCACCGTGTAGGCGGTGTCGGCCCCCGGGGAGCGCCCGAAGGCCGCCCAGGCGGTCAGCGCCGCCGTCAGCAGGCCTGCGGTGGCGAGGATCCACCTGGTTCGTCGGCTCATGGTCCACCTGCAGCTGGGCCCGTGTCCGAAGTCGCAGAACCAGAACAGGGCGGAAGAGATGGCCCCAGTATGGAAGATTCCGGCGTGGCCCGGAAGATAAAAAGACGTATGGGGCGTCTAAGCCCGTTCGATCTGGGGGTTCTCGGCGGAGCCGCGGGATCCCGGGGCGCGGAGCTACTCGTAGCGCAGCGCCTCGATGGGATCGAGCTTGCTGGCCTTGGCGGCGGGGTAGAGGCCGAAGATGAGCCCGATGGCGGCGGGCACGGCGAAGGCGCTGACCACGGCCCAGAGGGGCACGGCGCCCATGGTGCCCAGCAGGGCCTTGCCCAGGGCGGCGCCGACCAGGTAGCCCAGCCCCACGCCGATGGCCCCGCCCAGGATGCAGAGGAAGGAGGCCTCGATGAGGAACTGCAGCAGGATGTCGTGGCGCTTGGCGCCCACGGCCTTGCGCACGCCGATCTCGCGGGTGCGCTCGGTGACGCTCACCAGCATGATGTTCATGATGCCGATGCCGCCCACCAGCAGGGCGATGGAGACCATGCCGCCGGCCACGGCGGTGATGGTGCCCGTGATGCCGCTGATGATGCCGGTGATCTGCTTGGGGCTGAACACCTTGAAGCCGCTCGGATCGTTGCCCCGGAGGCCCTTGATGCGCCGGAGGGCGTCCTCCACCAGTTCGGCGCCGTCGTCGGCGGTGAGCCGGGGATCGATGCGGGCCTGGAAGAAGAGCTGGCGGCGCTGGGCCTCCGTGAGCTGGGCCATGCCCGTGCTGAGGGGGATGAGGATGTTCTGGTCGGGGTCGTTGCCCAGCTGGCCGCCCTGCTCCTCCAGCACGCCGATGATCTCCAGGCTGAGGGTGGGTGTGCTGATGATGCGGCCCAGGGGGTTGCCCTTGATGCCCAGCTTCTCGATGACCCGGGGGCCGATGATGGCCACCTTGTTGCCCAGGCGCAGGTCCGAGGGCACGAAGTTCCGCCCGGCCGTGAGGTTGATGCTGTTCAGCTCCAGGTAGGTCTCGTCCGTCATGATCAGGTTGACGTTGGCGCTGCGGCCGTCGAACTTCACGTCGGTGCCGTTGAAGAAGAGCGGCGTGACCTGGGTGATCTGGGGCACGGCCCGGGCCAGGGCGTGCATGTTGTCCAGGGTCAGGTCTTTGTTCTTGATCTTGGTGTACTCGGCGAAGGGCATGTCCATGGGGAAGACGGGCCGCACGAAGAGGGTCTGGCTGCCGGCCCGCTCCACCTGCTTCAGCACGCTGGTCTTGAGCCCCTGCACGAGGCTGACCACGACGATGACCGCGGCCACCCCGATGATGATGCCGAGGGTGGTGAGGGCCGAGCGGAGCTTGTTCGCCTTGAGGGCCCGGACGGCGGCGGAGAGCGGTTCGGTGATATCCATCAGGCTTTCTTCGCCGTCTTGGACAGATCCGTGTCCGACCGCGCCCGCAGGGTGACTGCGGCCTTGTCCTTCAGGACCTTCAGCTTCCGGATGGGCCCGGTGAGCACCTTGTCGCCCTCGGCGAGGCCGCCCTTCAGCTCGAAGTACTGGGTGTTGGCGATGCCCACGTCCACCGTCTGCTCCTGGGCCCTGCCGTCCTTGAACCGCATCACGACGTTCCGCGTGGCGGGCGCCAGGAGGCCCTGCTTCTGGGCGTCCTCCAGGCTGCCCTCCCGCTCCAGCACGGCCTGCAGGGGCACGCGCAGGACGTTCTTCGCCTCGTGGGTGAGGATGACAGCCCGGGCGCTCATGCCGGGGCGGAGCTTGTCGAGATCCTCGCGGCTGCCTTTCAGCAGGACCTTCACCTTGTAGAGGTTGGCGTCCGTGCCGGTGCCCTCGGTGCCCGTGGCCACCTCGATGACGGTGCCCTGGAACACCGTGCCGGGCAGGGATTCGACGTTCACCTGGGCGGTCTGGCCCACCTGGGTGCGGACGACCTCGCTCTCGTTGACCTTGATCTCCGCCTGCATCTCGCTCATGTCCGAGATGATCATCAGCACGGCGCCGGGCAGGTTGCTCATGCCCGGGATGGCCGTTTCGCCCATTTCCGCCTTCAGGCTGGTCACCTTGCCGGCAATGGGGGCCCGCAGGGTGGCCTTGGAGAGCCCGTCCTGGATGGCCTTGAGGTTGGCCTCGCTCTGGGCCACATTGGCCTTCGCCGACTGGTAGGTCAGCTCGGCGCTCTCCCGGTTCAGCTTCTGCTGGCGGTAGTCCTCATCGGAGACGAGGCCCTGCTGGCGGAGCGCCTCGAAGCGGCCGAAGCTCTCCCGGGCCCGCTGCATGGCGAACTGGAGCCGGTTCGCGTCCTTGCGGGCCGCGTCCAGGGCCGCGGCGGCCTGGGCCACCTGCTCCCGGAGGCGCACCTGGTCGATGGTGACGAGCAGGTCCCCCGCCTTCACGTCCTGGCCGTCCTTCACGTGGATGGCCTTGATCTCGCCCGCCACGGAGGTGCCGATGTTGATCTGGGTCTTGGCCCGGATCTCGCCGGAGGCCGAGATGGTCTCCCGGATGTCGCCGCGGGAGACCGCATCCCAGGAATAGGCGCTCTCGTCGTCCCGGCTGCCGCCCATGGCCACGCCGACGGCGATGAGGAGGATCAGGGCGGCGCCGCCGAAGAGGAGGAACTTGGTTTTGCGGGAGGCCATCTACCGGGCTCCGAGGGCCCGGCCGCCCAGGGCCACGAGCACGGCCACGGCCACGCAGACGATCGCCCCGCCCGTCTTCATCCGGGTGATCTTCCGCAGGGCCAGGTAGGTCAGTGCCACGTCGGCGATGTAGAAGAGATCCAGGCCGTAGAGCAGGGCGTGCATCTTCAGGTTCTCGACGTGGACGAAATAGCCGAGGGAGGTGGGGGCGATCTTCTCGGGGGTGAGGCCGCCGATGGGTTTCAGCAGGCAGATGAGGGCGATCAGCAGGATCTGGGGCAGGCGCACCAGGCCGGGCACGGCGGCCACGCTGAGGGCATGGAGGTAGCTGGGCTTCTCGCCTTCCGCCGAGCTCTTGGCCACCAGCCAGTAGAACAGGGCAGCGACGAGGATCACGATCATGGTGCCGAAGAGGGCGCCCAGCACGCCGAAGGGCATGATGAACTTCTTCTGCATCTCGATGATGGTGTCGATCTGGGCCGAGGCGATCTGCGGGTTCCGCTCGAGGACGGGGCGCAGCATCTCCTCCACGTCCACCTTCAGGCCCCAGATGACCGTGAGGACGACGCCGGCCGCGGTCAGGGTGCCGGCGGCCCAGCCCCAGCTCGGGGCCTGATGAAGCTTCTCGAAGAGCGCGGAGGGCTCCGTGAACACCCCGACGATCTGGTCCATCAGGCCGGGGGCCTTCGGTTTGGTTGCCTGGGGCTGTTCGCCGTACAGGGAGGGGTTCGAGTCGGTCATGGGGACCTCCGGGGATTCCACGGTAGATGAGGGGTGGGTCGATTGTCCCACCAACCCGGCCAGCGGTCGGATTCTTCCGCCGGGCGGTGGAGGGGGCTGGGTGGCCGGATCCTGACGATCCGTCAAGGCGATCGGGGGATTGGGTGCCGGGGTGCGCGGTGGAGGACTAGAATGGGCCCTTCCGGCCCCTCGAGGCCCATTGGAGGTTCCATGGCCACCGTCGCCGCCAAGTCCGAAGCGCTCATCCAGCAGGAAAACCAGTACGGCGCCCACAACTACCACCCCCTCGACGTGGTCTGCACCAAGGGCGAGGGCGTTTTCCTGACGGACGTGGACGGCAAGAAGTACATGGATTTCCTGGCCGCCTACTCCGCCGTGAACCAGGGCCACAACCACCCGAAGATCGGCGAGGCCATGATCGCCCAGGTGAAGACCCTGGCCCTCACCAGCCGGGCCTTCCGCAACGACCAGTTCCCTCCGCTCCTCGAGAAGCTATGCAAGCTGACCGGCTTCCAGAAGGCACTGCTGATGAACTCCGGGGCGGAAGCCGTCGAAACGGCGCTCAAGGCCATGCGCAAATGGGCCTATGACGTGAAGGGCGTGGAATACGACAAGGCCGAGATCATCGTGGCCGACGGCAACTTCCACGGCCGCACCACCACCATCGTGGGCTTCAGCACCGATCCCGACAGCACCAGCAAGTTCGGCCCCTTCACGCCGGGCTTCAAGATCGTGCCCTACGGCGACCTGAAGGCCGTGGCGGCCGCCATCACGCCGAACACCGCCGCCATCTTCATGGAGCCCATCCAGGGCGAGGGCGGGGTGGTGATCCCGCCGAAGGGCTTCCTGAAGGGCCTGCGCGAACTCGCCGACAAGAACCACTGCCTGCTGGTGCTCGACGAGATCCAGTCGGGCCTGGGCCGCACGGGCAAGCTCTTCGCCTTCGAGCACGAGGGCATCCGCCCCGACGGCATCACCATCGGCAAGGCCCTCAGCGGCGGCTACTACCCGGTGAGCGCCTTCCTGGCCGATGACGCCGTGATGAACGTCTTCACCCCCGGCATCCACGGCTCCACCTACGGCGGCAATCCCCTGGCCTGCGCCGTGGCCTCCGCCGCCCTGGATGTGCTGGTGGACGAGCAGCTGGTGGAGAAGACCGCCGAGCTGGGCAGGCACTTCGAGGCGCGGCTCAAGGGCCTGAAGACCGACAAGGTGAAGGAGATCCGCTGCATCGGCCTCTGGGCCGGCGTGGAGCTGAAGCCCGAGGCCGGCGGCGCCCGCACGTACTGCTACGCCCTCAAGGACCGCGGCATGCTCTGCAAGGACACCCACGAGAACACCATCCGCCTGGCCCCGCCCCTCGTCATCACCAAGGAGCAGCTCGACTGGGCCGTGGACCAGCTCGAGGCCGTGCTGGCCTAGGCTGAAGGGCATTCCCGACACGGGGGCCGGGGAGGTGGAGACCGTCCGCCGACCTGGCCCCCGGTGGTTCGATCAGGCCCGGATGGCCCAGCGCAGCTTGGCGGGTTTCGAGCGGGGATTGTCGATCTGCTCCTGCAGCGTGGCCCGGGTCGGGGAGTCCGCCACTTCGGCGTAGAGGCCCGTCCGCAGGCCCTCCTGGAAGGCCTTCTTCACGCGCCGGTCCTCCCCGGAATGGAAACTGAGGATGGCCACGCGGCCGCCGGGGCGCAGGGCCCGGGGGAGGCCGGCCAGGAGCTGGTCCAGGACCTTGAACTCCTCGTTCACGGCGATCCGCAGGGCCTGGAAGGTGCGCTGGAGGGTGCGCCGCGTCTCCGGGTCGTCCCGTTCCAGGCCGTGGTCGCGGCTCAGCACCGTCCGCAGGGCCTCCGCCAGCTGGGTGGTGGTCTCCAGGGGGCCTGGGTGCGCCGCGAGGGCCTTCGCCAGGGGACCGGCCAGGGGCTCGTCGGCGTTCTCCGCCAGCAGGTCCGCCAGGTCCGCTTCGCTGAGCGAACGCAGGAACTCCGAGGCGGGCCGTCCCTTCTGGGGATTGAGGCGGAGATCGAGGGGGCCCTCCACCTTGAAGGTGAAGCCCCGCTCCGGATTGTCGATCTGCATGGAGGACAGCCCCAGGTCCGCCAGCACGAGGTCGAAGGGTCCCGTCTGGGGGATCAGGCCCGCCAACCCGCCGAAGTTCATCCGCCGCACCTGCAGGGCGTCCGCGTCGAACCCCTCGGCCCGCAGGCGGGCCTCGGTCCTGGGCAGCTCCAGGGGGTCCACGTCCAGGCCCAGGAGGAAGCCACCGGGCTGGGTGCGGCGGAGGAGCTCCCGCGCGTGGCCGCCATAGCCGAGGGTGACGTCGAGGGCGCGTTCCCCCGGCCGGGGATCCAGCACCGCGAGGATCTCCGCCACCATGATGGAACGGTGCGTGCCGGCGGGGGTCTGCCCCCGGGCCCGCACCTTCTCTGCCTCGTCCGCGTAGGCGAGCGGGTCCAGCTCTTTGTACTTCTCCTTGAAGTGCCGGGGATGGGTGCCCTGGTAGCGCACGCGGCGGCGGTGGGGAGGGGGCGCGTCCGGCATCCGACCAGGGTAGGTCCCGAGGGGGGAGGGATACAACCAGGCCGCCCGGAATTCACAGGATGCCCGCTGAATGGCAACCCCGGCGTCCGGGTGCGGATGTGAAAATGACGCAAGCCCGCGGGAGTGCCCATCCCGCCACCGGAAGACCGCCCATGCTGACGCCCCTCCTGGCCCTCCTCCTGTCCTCGCTGCCAGTGGCCCTTCCGGGGGTCCAGGAACCCGACGGCAGCCATACCGTGGGCGTGGTTCCACCCTTCCACGGGGAGCCCGCGCCCCCCGGCTGGCTCCGGAAGGCGTCCCATGCGGCGGCGGATCCCGACTGCCGGCACTACGTCTATGAGGCCTATGCCGGGAAGGACCACTGGCTGGTGCGCTACGTGATGCTGCCGGAGGGCGATGAGGCCTTCCGGGATCTCGAGCAGGTCTTCCTCTACCCCCGCAGCGCCAAGGAGGATGGACCGCGGAAGCCAATGCTGATCCCGCCCTCCGACGTGACCGTCGAGCCCTCCGACGCGCGCTGGAAGGGGGAGGTCTTCAGGCTGGTGGACCGGCGTGACCTGATGAAGGAGTGACTCGGGTCCGTTTTCAACCTGAGGCGCGGCTGGCCGCCATCGCGGCTCACATCCCATTTGAAACCGGATCCTAGCTGTAAGTGCCAATCAGGTTGTTCACCCGAGATCTGGGAAGCTGAAAGCGCCAACCAACAGCTTTCCGGGAGACTCGGGTGAACCTCCATAGTCGAGCAAGGTCCTGCCCCTTCAGTCGAGCCCTATTTGTCCGGCGGGTTCAGGCAGGGATGACGGTCCTCGAAGCCTCCAGGCTGGCGGGATTCAGCGAGCGAACGGGCCACAAGTGGCTCAGGCGGTTCCGGATGGAAGGGGAACCCGGCCTCCAGGACCGCTCCAGTCAGCCTCATCGACTGGCGCGAAGCCACGAGCTTGGCCTCGTCGTCGAGGCCGTAGGTCGAAGGCGGCGGGGCCAAGCGGCGGTCCGGATCGCCTCGGAGTTGGGCGTGCCTCGCTCAACGGTGGGGTTCTGGCTTCGAAAAGCTGGAATCTCCCGTGTTTCCGACCTTCAGGAGAAAGAGCCACCGAACCGCTACGAACACGAAGCCCCGGGCGATTTGCTTCATCTGGATACGAAGAAGCTGGCCAATTTCCACGAGGTGGGCCACCGCGCCACCGGCATTCGCCACCACAAGAACCGCAAGGCGGGCTATCAGGTGCTCCATGTCTGCAACGACGACCACTCCCGGGCCTGCTACATGGAAGTGCTCCCGGACGAGAAGAAGGGCACCACGGCCGCTTTCCTCCAGAGGGCGCTTTTGCATTTCCAGGCCCAGGGCGTCACGGTCCGGAAACTACTGACGGACAACGGATCGCCTTACCGCTCCAAGGAATTCAAGGCCATGCGCGAAGCCTTCGGCCTGAAGCACAGCCGCACCCGGCCCTACCGCCCCAGAACCAACGGCAAAGCCGAGCGGCTGATCCAGACCGCCCTCAGGGAGTGGGCCTACGGCCCCACCTGGCAGAGTTCAGACGAACGAAACCAGGCGCTCAGCGCCTGGCTCCATTACTACAATCACCACAGGCCCCATTCGGCCCTCGGTGGTCAGCCCCCAGTCACAAGGCTGAACAACCTCGTTGGCAGCGACACCTAGCCCAGGGTGGCCTCCCAGATGTGGGTCCGGTTGCGGCCCGCGTGCTTGGCGGCGTACATCGCCTGATCCGCCCGCTCGATGGCCTGCTCGACGGGAAGGTCCCGCTCCAGCAGCGTGACGCCGCAGGAGACGCGGCACGGGATGACGTCGTTCCCGTGGGCGATGGGGGAATGGGCCAGGCCCTCCCGGAGGCGATCCACCAGGGCATGGCAGGTGTAGAGATCGGTGTCGGGCGTGCACAGCAGGAACTCCTCGCCCCCGTAGCGGAAGAGCCTGTCGTAGGGCCGGAGGTGTTCCAGCAGGTAGGCCGAGGCATGCCTCAGGACCTGGTCTCCGACCGGGTGTCCGTACTGGTCGTTCACGGACTTGAAGTGGTCCAGGTCGAGCATGGCCACCCCGCAGGGCAGGATGCCACGCCGGACCAGGGCCTGCTGCTCGCGCAGCCAGGTCAGCATGCTGATCCGGTTGTAGGCGCCGGTCAGCGGGTCGAGATCCCCGAGCACGTGCTCCAGTTCCCGCTTCAGGGTCTGGAGCTGCATGCGCAGGTTGGCCAGGGAGCCTGCGAACGCCTCGTAGTCGTCGATCCGGACGGGGAGCCCGTCCACCATCTCGCCCAGCAGCCGGGAAGCCATCCGGTGCATGCGCTCGTGCTCGGCCTCCAGGGCGACGAAGCCGGGCCGCTCGCGCAGTTTGAGCGAGGCCTTGCTGTAGTACCACTTCCCGAATTCGCATGCGCGGTGCGCGTCTTCCGCGGCATAGCTGGGATCGAAGGAAAGCCGGCACACCAGCACCTTGACGATGGCCTCGTACCATCGCTGGTGGTTGTCCATGGCCCGATCCAGATGGATCAGCATCTCCTGGATGTCGAGGCGCGAAATGGTATGCATGGACCCTCTCCGGTTTTGGCTCCGACTATGCCATGGGAGGTGCCCGCTCCAGCCGGAATGATGAGGTTCCCGGGGCCTTCCGCAATCAGCCCGCCGATCGGGTGAGGGGGCCTGAGGTCCGGAACCGGCTCATGAGCAGGCCACCGAGGGCGGCCACGACGAAGCACCCCGCCCAGAGGGCGGACCCCAGATGCGCATAGGCCAGCACGCCGAGCCAGGGGCCCAGGGCCAGGCCCGCGGCGAAGGTGGTGCTGTAGAGGCCCAGGTACTCGCCCCGCCGTTCGGGGGGCGCCAGGGTGGCCACCGCATCGGCCATGGCGGGCAGCAGGATCATCTCGCCGAAGGTCCAGACGACGACCGTGCCCAGCAGGGCGGCCCGGGTCCGGACCAGCCCAGTGAGGCCGAAGCCCACGGCATAGCACAGGGCGCCGGCCAGGAGCTGCCGCCCGTGGGTCCAGTGGGCCATGGCCAGGTTCAGGGCCACCTCCAGGGCGACGATGACCAGCGTGTTCACCGTGAAGATGAGGCCGAAGAACCGCGTGTCGAAGCCCAGGTCCCGGGTCACCCAGAGGGGCAGGGCGCCCTCGATCTGGAAGAAGACCATCAGCACCGGCAGGAAGGCCAGCAGGAGGTAGGCCAGCCGGCGGTCCCGCCAGGCGCTGGCGCTGGGCGGTGCATCGGGATGGGGGACAGACGCTGGCCGCGACCGCAGGAAGAGGGTCAGCACCGTGGCGCCGGCCAGGGTGGTGAGGCCGTCCGTCCAGAACACCCAGGTGAAGCTGCGGTGGGCGATGACGCCGCCCAGGGCCGGCCCCACGGCCATGCCCAGGTTCACCGAGAGGCGGTGCAGGGCATAGACGGCCTTCCGCTGCTCCGGCGCGGCCAGTTCCGCCAGCAGGGCCATGGCGCTGGGCCAGAAGGCCTGGGTGAGGGCCGCCCAGAGGAAGATCAGCCCGAAGAGGATGGGTCTGGAGGTCGCGAAGGGCAGCAGCAGGAGCAGGCTGCCGGAGGACCAGAGGCTGGCCTTGAGGATGCGCGCATGGCCCAGCCGGTCCGCCAGCCGTCCCGCGAAGGGGCCCGTCACCAGGGCGCCGGCGCCGTAGACCATCATGGCGGTACCCGCCTGGCTGGGGGTCCAGTGGCGGGCCCCCGTGAGATAGAGCACCAGGAAGGGCAGGGCCATGGTGCCCAGCCGGTTCACCAGCGTGCTGGCGCAGACCAGCCAGACATCCGCGGGAAGGCCCTTCAGGCCGCGCCAGGGATGCTTCATCGCGCGGCTCCGCCCGTTCCGGGCCCCCGGGCGATCTCCCGGCCGCTCCGGCACCACTCGCTCCAGCTGCCCACGTAGAGGGCGGCGCCCGACAGCCCCGCCACCTCCAGCGCCAGCAGGGTGTGGCAGGCGGTGACCCCGCTGCCGCAGTGGACGGTGAGGCGCTCCGGCGGCGTGCCGTCCAGCAGGTCCAGGTAGCGGGCCCGGAGGATCCCGGCGTCCAGGAACCGTCCGTCCGGCCCCAGGTTGTCCATCCAGTAGGCGTTCAGGGCGCCCGGGACGTGGCCCGCCACGGGGTCGAGGGTCTCCGTCTCGCCGCGGTACCGCTCCGGCGCGCGCACATCCAGCACCCTGAGGGCAGGATCCTGCCGCCGGGTGTCGATGGCTTCGAGGTCCGCCAGGGGCCGGGTCCAGGCGGCGACCGGGTAGGGTGGGCGGGCCGCCACGGGGACCTGCCCGGTCGTGAGGGTCAGGCCCGCCGCCAGGGCCGCCGGGAGGCCCCCGTCCAGCACGTAGGCCTGTTCGTGGCCCAGGGCGCGGAGCATCCACCAGAGGCGGGCGGCGGCGTTGCCCCCGCCGCTGGCGTCGTAGGCCACGACCGGAGTGTCCGGCCCGATGCCCCATTCGCCCAGCTGGGCGGCGAAGCGGCCGGGCTCCGGCAGGGGATGGCGGCCCCCGCGGGCCGGATCGAAGCCGGGTTCGCTGGCGGTGCTCAGATGGCGGTTCAGATCCGCGTGCAGGGCCCCGGGCAGATGGCCCGCGGCGAACTCGCCAGGATCCTGGCGGGCATCCAGGAGGCGGACCGTGGACAGGCGGGCGGCGAGGGCTTCGGCGTCAAGGATCGGCATGGGGAGATTATGGGGCCGGACCCCGGGTACCCTGCTAGCAGGACCCCACCCGGGCCCGAGTCGCAGGAGGCTCCCATGGCCGAAACCCAGGTTCCCGAATCCCGCTGGCGGATGATCGCCGCCGGTGTCCTGGTGGTGGGCGGCCTCCTCCTGGGCGGCGCGGCCCTGATGCGCGGCCTGGGCGTCGGCGGGATGGGCGGGGGCGCCAAGGCGGGCACGGACGTGAGCATGGTGGGCTTCGTGGATGCCCAGGGCCAGCGCCACACCCTGGCCGAGTTCAAGGGCAAGGTGGTGCTGGTGGACGTGTGGGCCACCTGGTGCCCGCCCTGCCGGAAGTCCCTGCCCGAGGTGGCGGAGCTGCAGAAGGCCGGCGGCGCGTCCTACGTGGTGGTGCCCATCTCCGTGGACAACGGCGGCTGGGGCGACGTGAAGCCCTTCCTGGCCCAGCACCCGGAACTGGGCCTCACGGCCTACGTGCCGGACGGCCCCAAGGCCCTCGATCCCTTCGGGCCCATCTCCGGCATCCCCACCAGCATCGTCGTGGACCGCGAGGGCCGCCTCCTCCAGCGCTGGTCCGGCTACGGCGAGGGCATGGCCAGGAAGGCGCTCGACGAGGCCCTGAAGGGGCGTTGAGATGAGGGGATCCCCGGGCCGGGACGGGCCTGGGCCAGGCCGCCGTTCAACTTCCCGACCTGGCGATCCGATGGGAGATTGACGGAGGCCCCATGTCCCGCGCCTGGTCCGGTCTGCTGCTGGTCGCCGCCCTGCTGGGCTGCCGGGAGGAGCCCCGCCGCGTGGAGAACGCGAACCTGGGCATCGCCGCCACCTTCCCGGGCGAACCGAAGCTCCATCGTCATACGGAGCCCGGTCCCTACGGCGAGGTGGAATGGTTCGATCTGGCCATGAACCCGGCGGGGCGCCTGGACGAGACCTTCTCCGTGGCCGTGGGCAACCTCCCCCCGGGGGACCAGGGCGGCACCACGCCCAGGGAGATCCTGGGCACCTTCCAGAACTGGCTCACCTACCGCCTGGGGCCCCTGGCGCGGACGGATCTGCCCGCGGCGAAGGGCCCCGGCTTCCGCTACCGCGTGAACCTGGTGAACGGCGGCGTGGCCGAGGGCATCGTCGTCTACCGCTCCGGCCGGATGTACCACGCCCAGGCCATCATGCCCAAGGCTGACGATCCGGACACCCGCACCTTCCTGGACGGGTTCGAGGTCACGGCCCGCTGAGGAGGGCCTCCACCGCCTGCACCAGGTGGTCAGCCTCGGAACCGGGGTCCAGGGCCGGATGGTCCCCGGGCACGGCGCCGCCGATCCCCAGGAAGGGCACGCCCGCGGCCCGGGCCGCGGCCAGGTCGTGGGGTCGGTCCCCCACGTAGAGGTGCGGGCCGGGGCAGTCCTGCAGAGCCCGGCGGATGAGCCCCGCGCGGTCGTGGCGGGGCAGGGAGCCCAGGCGGGGGATGGCCGGATCCACGCCCAGGGCCTCGGCCTTGAAGGCCAGCAGGGCCGGGGCGTTGCCGGAGACCAGCCAGACCCGGTGCCGGGCCGCCAGCCGGTGGAGGCCCGCCAGGATGCCGGCGTAGGCCGCCGGTTCCAGGCCGCCGGGGGCGAAGGCGGCCTGGAACCGGGCCACGCAGGCCCGTTCGTAGTCGGCGTAGCCGGCTTCCGTCAGGGGGAGGCCGAAGCGCATCCGGTGCAGCTCGTCCACGATCTCCCAGTCGGTGGAGCCCGCGCAGCGGCCCAGCTCCTCCGCCGTGGGCGCCCCGCCCCAGAGGCTGCCCAGGGCCTCCCGCAGCAGCACGAAGCCCGAGCTGAAGTGGCCGAGGGTCCCGTCCAGGTCGAAGCAGAGCGGCATGGGCCTGTTCTCCGCGGGCAGGCGCCGCAGGAAGGCAGGACGCGCCCATGGCCCAGGATCGCATGGGATGGCATGCTCGAAGGAGAAGGTGTTCCTTGATGCGCTCCCGGCTCCTCGTCCTCCTCCTGGCCTGCACCCTGCCCGCCGCGGCGGAGGATGGCCTCCGCTACCGGTTCCAGGTGTGGATGCGCGGGGGGAGCGGGCCCCTGGAGACCCGCTTCAGCCTCCGCCCGGCCCCCGGCACCACCAGCCACAACCGCGTGAAGAAACCCCGCATGGCCACCTGGCGCCTGGAGGCCCTGCGCAGCCAGGGCACCCCCTATGCCCAGGCCATGCTGCTGGCCCGGGCCGAGCGCCTGCTCTACCTCTCGGGCCCCGCGCCCCAGACCCGCCGCGAACCCATCCAGCTGCGCTTCGGCACCCGCAGCCTCCCGGTCTGGAGCCTGCGCCTGCCCCAGGGGCTGGACGCCTCCGGCGTGATGGTGGAGGTGGGGCCGGACCTCCTGGCCCTCTGCGACCTCAGCGTGCGGTTCGCCCAGGGCGACGTGGCGCGGATGGAGCTGCACCTGGAGGGCCTGGACGGGACGTCCTCCCTGAAGCCCGCCGAGGATGGCACGGCCCTCCTCAGCACCCTGGGCCTCTGGTCCCGGCATCCCCAGGGCGAGGCCTCCCCCGCGGTGGAAACCGTCCGTTAGGAGCCGGGACCGCCGGGGCTTATCCTGGAGGACTCGGAGGATCCATGCCGTTCAGGGACGAGTGCGGGGTGTTCGGGATCGCCCCCCAGGCCGAGGCGGCCCGCCAGACCTACCTGGGGCTCTACGCCCTCCAGCACCGGGGGCAGGAGGCTGCGGGCATCTGCTCCGGCGACGCGGAGGGCCTCCACCTCCACAAGGCCCAGGGCTACGTGGCGGACGTGTTCTCCGAGACGGTCCTGGACGCCCTGCCCGGCGACGCCGCCATCGGCCACACCCGCTACTCCACCACGGGCGGCAACGTGGCCTCCGCCGCGCATCCCTTCCTCATCCACGGGCGCTTCGGCCAGGTGGCCCTCTGCCACAACGGCAACCTCACCAACACGGAGGCCCTCCGTGCCCGCCTCATCGCGGAAGGCCACACCTTCACCAGCCCCTCCGACTCGGAGGTGCTGCTGGCCCTCATCAACCGGGCCCAGGCGGACACCCTGGAGGATGCCGTGGTCGCGGCCCTCCGCGAGGCCGAGGGCGCCTATTCGCTCCTGATCCTCACCGAGGACGCCATGCTGGCGGCGCGCGATCCCCACGGCTTCCGCCCCCTGGCCATGGGCCGCATGGGCGGGACCACCGTGTTCAGTTCCGAGACCTGCGCCTTCGACCTGGTGGGGGCCGCCTACGTCCGCGACGTGGAACCCGGCGAGATGGTCATCGTCCCCCGGCAGGGCGGCGAGGCCCGCTCCCGCTTCCCCCTGCCCAGGGTGCAGCCGAAGCCCTGCGTGTTCGAGCACATCTACTTCGCCCGTCCCGATTCGCTCGTCTACGGCCAGAGCGTCATGGCGGCCCGGCGCGAGATGGGGCGGCTCCTGGCCCGGCGGCACCCCGTGGCGGCCGATCTGGTCGTGCCCGTGCCCGACAGCGGCGTGAGCGCGGCCCTGGGCTACTCCGAGGAATCGGGCATCCCCTTCGACTTCGGCATCATCCGCAACCACTATGTGGGCCGCACCTTCATCGAGCCGAAGCAGACCATCCGCAGCTTCGGCGTGAAGGTGAAGCTGAACCCCGTGCGGCACCTGCTGGCGGGCAAGCGCGTGGTGCTGGTGGACGACAGCATCGTGCGGGGCACCACCAGCAAGAAGATCGTCCAGATGGTGCGCGAGGCCGGGGCCCGGGAGGTCCACCTGCGCATCGCCTGCCCCCCGACGACGCACTCCTGCTTCTACGGCATCGACACCCCCAAGCGGCAGCACCTCATCGCCTCCTACATGGGGCTCGACGAGATCACCGCCTTCGTGGAGGCCGACACCCTCGGCTACCTCGCCATGGAGGACCTCCAGGGCAGCGTCGGCGACGATGGCCGGGGCTTCTGCTACGCCTGCTTCACGGGGGAGTACCCCGTGCTTCCCGAGACGAAATAGGCCTCAGGGGACCAGGCTGCAGCGCGTCGTATCCCGGGAGCTGAAGGTCCTGCCCAGCGCCGAGCCGTGGGCCTCGGCCGTCTCGTCGAGCAGCAGCAGCCGGTTCTGCGCCCGCTGGAACCGGCGGTGGATCTCGATCTTCGTCCACACGCTGGCGAAGAGCAGGACCCGGGCGCGGACCTCGACATGGTGGTCCATGGCCAGGGGCAGGTTGTCCGGGCCGATCCAGACCGTGGCCTCATGGTCGGCCTGCTTGAGGTGGCTTCGCGCCTCCGCGTCCAGATCCAGGTCCAGGGCCAGTTTGAGGCGCCGGACCGGGCGGCCCTCGCGGGTCTCGGCCTTCTCCTCGAGCAGCTTCGCCTTGCCCAGTTGCTCCAGGAGCTCCTCCCCAGGGCGCAGGGCATCGCGGAAGTCGCCGGAGTCCTTCCGGCCCGCCCCCTTGTCTGCCGATCCTTTGCGGCGTTCCGCGGGGCGGCTGTCCTCGAGGACGCGGGTCCCCCCGGGCCCGTCCTCCACCAGGGCCGTCCGGTGCTCCACCTGCTCCTTGCCCTCCTCGAGCTCCCGGCCGTCCTCCTCGATCCTCACGCGAACCTTAGCGGGGGCGGGGAGGGCCTTGAGGGCGGCCTTGAGATCCGCGAGTCCGTCGGCATGGAGCAGGGACCCCAGCAGGGCCAGGGCGAGGGGGAGGCTGGGGCGCATGGGGGCTCCGGGGATGGAGGGCCTACGCGGAAGGGGGACCCGGGGTTGAGTCCCGTGGTTAGCTGGAGGCATGTCCGGTTCCGGCCCCAGCGGCTCCCCCCAGGCCAGGTTCGAGGATGGCCTCCGCCTCCTGGCGGCGGCCCTGGCCCTGGAACTGGACCACCGGAATAGCGCCGCCATCGTCACCGCCGCCTGCGACGCCATCCAGTGCTTCATGGTCACCTTCGAGGCCGCCGCGGGCCGCCATCTGCCGGATCCGGAGGGGGAGACCCTGCGGCTGCGAGGGCAGCTGGAGGCCCTGCTCACGCCCCGCCAGTCCCCCGAGGAGGCCGCCCGGCACGCCCTGGAGGCCGCCCTCCTGGCCCGGGACCAGGCCGCGCTGATCCTGCCTAGGCTGCTGGAGCGGCGCTCCTAGAATCCCACCCGGGCGATGGGCACCAGGCGGGGACCGGGTCCGGCGGGCGGAATGGGCGCGCTGGCGGCCATCTCCACGCCCGCGTGGTCGCGCATGAACCTGCGGAGGTCCTCCCGGAACCAGGCCAGGAAGTCGTTGAACTTCACCTGCCGGAGTTCCTCGGCGGTGAGTTCGCCCACCACCTCCACCACCGCCGAGGCCCCCTCGGCGGGCTCCCGGAAGGTGTGCCAGGGCCGGGCCTGCCCTTCGGCCGGGGACGCCATCACCCGGGCCAGGAAGGCCTCGTCGCGTCCGGGTTCGGGAAGGTCCGGGGCCGTGCGGGCCCGGAGGGCCAGGCCGAGGCAGAGCAGGCAGAGGAGGGACAGGGGACGCATGACCCTTGAATGGCCCCACCCCGGCTCCAGGTTCCCTCCAACGCCCGCCATCCGGTGGCCGAGGCTGATAGCTTGGACCCATGCCCATCGCGCTCGTCGGTCCCACGGCCTCCGGAAAGTCCGCCCTGGCGGTGGCGGTGGCCCGCCGGGTGGGGGGGACGGTGGTGAACGGCGACCCCTTCCAGGCCCTGGCGGGCCTGCCCATCGGCACCGGACAGCCCGATCCGGCCGAGCAGGGGGGCGTGCCCCACCTGGGCTACGGGGTGCTGCCGCTCTCGGCCCGTCCCAACCCGGCCGAGTTTGGAACCCAGGTGCGCGCCTGGCTCGCGGCCTGCCGTGAATCGGTCCTGGTCACGGGGTCGGGGCTCTACCTGCGCGGGATCTGGAACCAGCTCAGCGAGCTGCCCCCGGTGCCTGCGGAACTCGTGGCGCGGGTGCGGGGCTGGTCGGCGGTCCTGGGCGTGCCGGCCCTGCACCGGTTCCTGGCGGCGGTGGACCCTGCCCGGGCCGCGGACCTGCATCCCAACGACGGCGCCCGGGTGCAGCGGGCCCTGGCCCTGCACCTGGCCACGGGGCGGCGCCCCTCGGCCCTCCTCACCGGCACGGCTCCGGGCATTCCGGAGGGCTGGCGGGTGCTGGTGGTCTCGCCCGGCCGCGAGGCCCGCAAGGCGCGGGTGAAGGCCCGGGTGGCCGCCCAGGTGGCCGCCGGCTGGCGCGCGGAGGTGACGCGCCTCCTGGCGGAGGGCCACCGCGCCGACCTGGAGGCCCTCCGGCCCCTCGGCTACGCCGCCTGGATGGCGGGGGGGGCCGCCGGGACCATCCAGGCCGAGGTGGTGAAGGAGACCCAGGCCTATGCCAAGCGGCAGGTCACCTGGTTCCGCCACCAGCTGCCGGACGCTCCCGAATGGGATCCGGACACCGAGCCGCTGGCGACGGCCTTCGCCCGGCTGGGGCTGGAGCCGTGATGCCCGCCCCCTGGTACGAGGGCCGGACTTCCCTCGACCTGGTGCGCGGCGCGGACTGGGCCTGGATCGGCCTGCGCGCGGGCGATGGCCTGAACCGCCTCCACAGCGACCTGCTCGGGGCCCTGGACCGGCTGTTCATCGAGCTGCGCTGGGCGGGGATCCGCCGCGTGGCGCTGAGCGGCGCCGGCTGGATGGCGGGCCACGGACGCCACTTCTCTGCCGGCGCGGACCTGCACGAGGTGGGCGCCCTGGATCCGGTGGCCGCCGGGCCCTTCGCCCGGCGCGGCCAGCGGGTGATGGCCCACCTGATCTGGCCCGGCTGGCGCACCCTCACGGTGATCTCCGGCGTGGCCATGGGGGGCGGCTGCGACCTGGCCCTCCACGGGCAGGAGCGCTGGGCCGTGGACGCGGGGCCCGACGGCCGGGGCGGGCTTCGCCTGGCCCATCCGGCGGCGAAGCACGGCATCCTCACCGGCTTCGGTGGCACGGTGCGCCTGCCGGAGCTGCTGGGCGCCGCGGGGGCGGACCGGCTCTTCCGGCATTTCGAGACCTGGGACGCCCCGACGGCGCTGGCGGCCAGCGCCGTCCACCGCCGGCTGGCGCCGGCCATGGTGCGGCCGGAGGTGGAAGGCTGGCTCTCCGGTCAGTGATGCCCGGCGGCGATCATCGCCGGGACGAACATGGCGACGAGGACGGCCCCGCAGCAGCAGACGAGGAGGATCGGGGTCAGGGCCGCGCAGACGCCGCGCCAGGTGTCCGTCTTGTGCATGCGGGCCAGGCCCATCCCGATGACCACGATGCCGGCCAACTGGACCAGGATGCCCAGGTAGGGGATCAGGCCGCCGATCTGGAGGAAGGCCGAAGCGTAGCCGTAGGCCCGGATGCTCTGGTCCACGCCCACGCCGGGCTTCAGGCCGCCCCACATCCAGAGGCAGACGTGGTTGAGGGCCCCGCCGATGACCATGCCGAGGAAGCTGAAGAGGGGCATCAGGAGCAGGATCACGCCGAAGATCACGGGCATGAGGGCGGCGAGGGTATGGCCCTCCGCGCCCCGCTGGGCCTCCATGGCCGCGATCGAAGCGCCCATGCCCAGGAAGGAGAACACGGCCGCCATGATGAGGAAGATGGGCACGGACAGCAGGAGCAGGAAGCGCCACGGCGCGCCCATGCCCTCGGTGACGGGCACGCGGTCGAAGAGCTCGAAGGGCTGGGTGAACACCAGGCGGAACATGGCGCCCACGCGCTCCCAGAAGCCGGGCAGGGCCTCCAGATCCTCGAAGGGCACGGGCCGGAGGGAGGGCGCCGGGGCCACCATGGGAGGCGGCTCCCAGATCGGCGGGGCGGGTGGTGCCGGTGGGGGGGGGGGTTCCGCCAGGGGGATGGGTTCGAAGGGAGCGGGGGTCTCGCTCATGCCTGGCTCCGGGGGGGACTTCTACGCTATCACGCCTGGCGGAAGTCCTTCGGCCGCAGGCCCAGCTTCTCCAGGCGGGAGAGCAGGGTGGAGGGGGCCAGCGCCGCCAGGGCGGCGGCCCCGTCGGCGCCCGAGATCTTGCCGTCCGTGTGGCGCAGCAGCCGCTCCAGGTAGGCGCGCTCCTGGGCCTCCCAGGTGGGGATGGGGCGGTTCCCGCCGCCCGGGCGGGCGGGCAGGGCCCCCGGGGGCAGCCGAAGCTCTCGGCCGGCCGAGAGGATGGCCGCCCGCTCCAGCACGTTCTGGAGCTCCCGCACGTTGCCCGGCCAGGCGTAGGCCTCCAGCTGCTCCCGCACGCCGGGCGGGATGGAGAGGGGAGGGCGGCGGTTCTCGCGGGCGAACCGTTCCAGGAAGCCCTCGGCCAGGGCGGCGATGTCATCCGGCCGCTCCCGCAGCGGGGGCAGGTGCAGGGGGAACACGTTCAGCCGGTAGAAGAGGTCCTCCCGGAAGCGCCCCTCCGCCACGGCCCGGGCCAGGTCCACATGGGTGGCGGCCACCAGTCGGACATCCACCCGGCGGGGCTTCTCGGCGCCCAGAGGATCGATCTCCCGCTCCTGGATGGCCCGCAGCAGCTTGGGCTGGAGGTCCAGGGGCAGGTCGCCGATCTCGTCGAGGAAGAGGGTGCCCCCGTCCGCCAGCTCGAAGCGGCCCTTGCGCGCCACGGCGGCCCCGCTGAAGGCCCCCTTCACGTGGCCGAAGAGCTCCGATTCGATGAGGTTCGCGGGGAGGGTGCTGCAATTCACCTTGATGAAGGGCTTCTCGCGACGGGGCGAGAGGTGGTGGAGGGTCTGGGCCACCTTCTCCTTGCCGGTGCCCGTCTCGCCGGTGATGAGCACCGTGGTGGTGGTGCCGGCCACCTGCCCGAGCTGGTCCAGGATGCCCCGCATGGCGGGACTGCCGGCGCGCAGGGGTTCCTGCAGCACGTCGCGGCGCTGGACCTCCCGGAAGTAGCTCACCTCCTCGGCCAGGCTGCGCTCCCGTTCCGCCAGCCGGGCCAGGTGCTCGGCCTGCTTGAGCCCCAGCGCCAGCAGGGAGGCGAAGACGCCCACGTGGTGGAGCACGCTCTCCGGGTACTGGCGGCACACCATGGCGTCGAGGGTCATCAGGCCGAAGGTCTCCCCCCGGCTGCGCAGGGGCGCCACCAGGCAGCTGTGCCCGTGGGGCATCTCCAGCAGGCCGTGGAAGGTGTCCTCGCCGGGGTCCTCCTCCTCGAAGGTGGCGGGGCGCGAGCGCGGCTTCAGGGCGCTGATGAGGCGGGGATTGCCGCGCACGGGGATGTGGGCCCCGGCGAGGGCGGGCGTGGCGAGGGGGCCGATGGCGTGGGCCACGCGCAGGCCGTCGCCCTCGCGGAGCAGCACGGTGGCCAGGTCGAAGGGGACCAATTCGCCCAGGCGCTCGAAGGCGTGGCCCACCATGGCCTCGGGGTCGCCGCCATGGGTGAGGAGGGCCCCGGCCTCCTCCACGAGACGGGCGCCGGTGAGGGCGGCTTCGAGATCGGGAATGGGCATGGTCGGCCTCGGGTTCGATTCTCGATATGTCGAGATCCGGGGTCAAGCGCCTTCCCGGTCCACTCAGGGGTGGTGACGGATACAATGGCCCACTCGCACAGGCAGGCCTTTGTCCCCCGACTCCTCGCACTTCGGTTCCTACCGTCTGCTGGCCCGCCTGGGCGAAGGGGCCATGGGCGAGGTCTGGAAGGCCCTGGACCTGCGCCTGGAGCGGGAGGTCGCCCTCAAGATCCTCAAGGACGCCGACGACATCCGGCGCCGGGCCCTCATCGGCGAGGCGAAGCTGGCCTGCCAGCTGAACCACCCGAACATCGCCCACATCTACGACGCGGGCGAGGTGGACGGCCTGCCCTACATCGCCATGGAGCTGGTGGAGGGGCGGACCCTGCGTTCGCTGGTGGGCCCCCCCATGGACGCCGCCGACCTCCATGCCCTGGCCCGGCAGGCCGCCTCCGCCCTCTGGCACGCGCACCAGAAGGGCATCGTCCACCGGGACATCAAGCCCGAGAACCTCCTGCTCGCGGAGGACGGGCAACTGAAGATCCTGGACTTCGGCATCGCGCGCCGGGGGGGCGACGACCTGCCCGTGGGCGCGACCTCCCACCACACCACGCTGGTGGAGCGCACGGCGCCCGGCTACTCCCAGGGCACGCCCGCCTACATGAGCCCGGAGCAGGCCAACGGGCAGGCGCTCACGGGCCAGTCGGACCAGTTCAGCCTCGGCGTGGTGCTCTATGAGCTGGCCACGGGCACCCACCCCTTCCTCCGGGCCAGCCTGGTGGACACGCTCTACGCCGTCACCCGGGACGAGCCGCGTCCGCTGGCGGAGGCCCGGCCCGACCTGCCGCGAACCCTCCAGGACGCCATCCACCGGCTGATGAGCAAGCGGCCCCAGGATCGCTTCCCCAACCTCCAGACCCTCTGGGGCGGACTGACGGAGGACATCCCCACCGCGACGATTCGCCATCTGAAGCCGGTCTCCCGGCTGCGCCGGCCCCTGGTCCTGGGGGCGGGGGCCGCCGTGCTCCTCGTGGCCGGCGGGCTGGGCGGCGCCTGGCTCCTGCGGCGGGGTGAGCGCACCGCCCTCGGGGAGGCCCGCCGCGCCTCGACGACGGACTTCACCCAGGGGCGGCGGGTGGTGGCCGTGCTGCCCCTGGAGCAGCTGCAGCCCAACCCCGACCAGGCCTGGCTCAGCAACAGCTTCGCCGATGCCATGGCCTTCGGGCTGGTGCGCCGGGACGACCTG
>Ga0079306_1000596_pt1 | contig 31475 bp, 28 predicted proteins | sample Methanotroph_Enr_FD_79181 | JGI IMG/M metagenome (GOLD analysis project Ga0079306, IMG submission 79181) | Enriched soil microbial communities from Old Woman Creek wetland in Ohio, USA - Methanotroph_Enrichment_5 | ecosystem: Environmental > Terrestrial > Soil > Wetlands | place: USA: Ohio... | reverse complement strand
ACGAGTTCCGGTAGCAGCTGCGCAAAAGATCCGGCTCGCCCTTGGCGCCGCCGTGCCAGACCGGACCGACCGTGTGGATCACGTGACGTGCCGGCAGCCGGTAGCCGGCGGTCAGCTTGGCGTCTCCCGTCGGGCACCCCCCGAGGGTCCGGCACTCGGCCAAAAGTTCGGGTCCCGCCGCCCGGTGGATGGCGCCGTCCACGCCGCCGCCACCCAGAAGCGAGCTGTTGGCCGCGTTGACGATGGCGTCTACCGCGAGCTTGGTTATGTCGCCTGCGACGATCTCGATTCTCTCCCGCATGGCCGCCTCCCCGTGGCGCGCGCCACAGCCAGCTGCTTTAGGATTCCACCAGGCTTCTCAGCAGCGTCAGGTTCACCCGGTCCATCTCGTCGTCGTCCCCCTTGGGGGTCTCGATGAACTTGGGGACTGCCGCGAAACGTGCGTCGTTCATGATGAAGCGGAAGGCGTCCAGGCCGAGGGCGCCGGCACCGATGTGCTCGTGGCGGTCCACCTTGCAGCCGAGACCCTTCTTCGAATCGTTCAGATGGAAGGCCTGCAGCGCAGAAAGTCCGACTGCCTTATCCAGTTCGTCGAAGGTACGTAGGAAGCCGTCCCGCTCGGAGATGGGATAGCCCGACGCAAAGGCGTGGCAGGTGTCGAAGCAGACGCCGAAACGCTCCCTGAAGGAGGACCCCTCGATGATCGCCTTCAGGTGCTCGAAACGGTGACCCAAGTTGGTCCCCTGGCCGGCGGTGTTTTCCAGGAGCACCTTTCCCTTGAACTGCGGCACTTGGGTGAACAGGTCGTCGAACGCCTCGCAGACCCGCCGGATGCCGACCGACTCGCCGTCGCCGTTGTGGGATCCCGGGTGCATGACGATCTTCTTGATGCCGAGCCGGGCGCAGCGCTCCAGCTCTTCTCCGAAGGCAATCAGGCTCTTGTCCCGCACCTCGCCCGGGGCGGCGGCCAGGTTGATCAGGTAGATGTCGTGGCTCACCGCCTCGGAGATCCCCGAACTGGCCATCTTTTCCCGGAACAGCATGGCGTCGGTGTCCGAGACCGCCTTGCCGCGCCACTGGTTGGAATTCTGGGTGAAGATCTGGATCACGTTGCAGGTGGCCGCAACCCCGCGCTCGGGTGCGTTGAAGATGCCTCCGGCGATCGACATGTGTGCGCCTAGCAGGTCCACGGGAACTCCTTTGCCAATTGCAGTCTGATGAGCTCCGCCCGGGCCCGGTACTCTTCCGGGTTCAGGAGGAGTTCCGGGTGAGGCTCGCTCCAGTGTGGCCGGGGCCAGAGCGCATCGCTCGAAAAGCGCGGCACGATATGCCAGTGCATGTGGGGTGCCATGTTGCCCAGGAGTTCGTAGTTGATTTTATCCGGGGCCAACACGTTGTAAAGCGCCTGTGCCACGGCGCTCACCTCGGCCATGACCGCGTTGCGCACCGCCGCGTCCAGATGAAAGAGTTCGGTCACGTGCTCCTTGGCGTACACGAAGCAGTAACCGGTAAAAAACTGGTCGCGGTTCAGTGACACCCGGGTCTGGGGCAGTTCGATAACGCGCTGATCGGGGTCGTCCTCCCACTTGGTGCAGATGGGGCAGTCGGGTGTGGTAGGGGTGCTGGTGGCCATGCGGGCTCCTCAGGGGAAACTGGCCGCCCGGTGGTGGCACCGGGGCAGCCAGAGAGGGACTAAGATAAAAAGCAGGAAGCGGAACTACAGGGTGATCTCGCCGTCGAACACCTCGACGGCCGGGCCGGTCATGTAGATGTTGCCGTCTGCGGCCCACTCCATCTCCAGGTCGCCGCCGGTGAGGTGGTTCAGGATCTTCTTTTCGGTGAGACCGTTCAGGATGCAGGCGGCGGTCACCGCGCTGGAACCGGTGCCGCAGGCAAGCGTCTCGCCGGCACCGCGCTCCCAGGTGCGCTGGCGCACTTCGGTACGCGAGATAACCTGGACGAACTCGACGTTGGTGCGGCGCGGGAACAACTCGTGGTTCTCGATGATCGGACCGTATTTCTCGACCTGGAAATTCTCGACGTCGTCCACGAAGATCACGCAGTGGGGGTTCCCCATCGAGGCGCAGGTGATGTCGAAGGTGGAATGCAGGATGTTGAGCGGCTCGCTGATCACCTTTTCGGTAGCCTCGCCCAGCATGGGGATCTCGGCACGGGTGAGACGCGGGGGACCCATGTTGACCCGCACCTTGTCCACCTTGTTGTCCGCGCCGGTAAAGAGCTGCAGGGTCAGGATGCCGGCACCGGTTTCGGCGCTGATCTCTTTTTTAGCGACCAGACCGTGGTCGAAGGCGTACTTGGCGACGCAGCGGATGCCGTTGCCGCACATCTCGCTCTCGGAACCGTCCGAGTTGAACATGCGCATCCTGACGTCAGCCTTGTCGCTCGGCATGATCAGGATCAGACCGTCGGAACCGATACCGAAGTTGCGGTTGGACACTTTGACCGCGACCGCTGCCGGGTCGTCCACCTGCTCGGCGAAACAGTTTACATAGACGTAATCGTTGCCAGCGCCCTGCATCTTTGTGAATTTCATGGTAAAGCCCCCGGTGGAAAGTATCCTTCTCTAATAACAAAATCCACTGGGTCCAACAAGAAAAAACCGGTGCAGCTTGACCTGGAGGGTCCCTTTTAAGTAAGATCGGGAAAAATGCGGCAGACGGAGGGAACACGTGGAACTCAAGAACAAGATCTGGATGAACGGCAACCTCGAATGGTACGCCTACCTGGGCAGCGACGAGGTGTTCCTGGGCGGCCGCGAGGTCCCCATCCCGCTGGAGAGCGGCGACACCTGGACCAACGCCTACGGCGACGTGTTCGAGATCGTGGACGGTGAAATAGTGCGCAGGGGCAGGGTCGAACCGCCGCAGCGCTACTGGTAGGAAACCACATGGCCGCCTGCGGAATGGGCTGCCGCTCTCGTACTATATTCTTGACATGATATCTGTGGTATTGTAGGCTCCCTCTAACTACCAGAGCGGGGGACTACCGATGAGACTCTCCACCAAGAGCCGTTACGGACTTAGGGCACTTTTTGACATAGCGTACAACGCAGGGAGCCAGCCGGCCCAGATCCAGGACATCTCGCGCCGCCAGGACATCTCGCCGCGCTACCTCGAGCAGATCTTCCAGGGGCTCAAGAAACACGGCATCCTGAAGAGCAAGCGCGGTCCGCAGGGCGGCTACTGCCTCGCCAAGAGTCCGGACGAGATCACGGTTCGCGCGGTCATCGAGGCGACCGAGGGGGATACCCTCATCGTGGACTGCGCCGGACGCAAGAAGGGAGAGTGCAGCTTCGACGGGAGCTGCGTGACCCAAACGGTTTGGGAAGAGTCCAACACGAGGCTGAACGAATTCTTCGAGTCGATCACCCTGAAGACGCTCTGCGAGCGGGGCGAGACGCTCGGCATCAAGCGGGAGCAGGACCACCGTTTCATGTACTTCATCTGACCGGTGCTCCGGCTCAGGCCGGACGACCCACCAAATCGATCAACAATCAAGCGATTACCTCAGAGCTTCCGTGAGTACCGCGCAAATCCCCAGTGGCAGCAGTTCATTGGGGATTTGTTCGTACCGGCCCCGCCTCTTTGTCCGCCTCTTTGGGTCGAGGGATGGACGGGTGGTGAGGCTGCCGACGGAGTGAGCCGTGGCGGCTGCTCCCTCCCCCCGACCCTTGCCGTGGGGAGGAAGGTATGTGCCGGCCGGCTGCACGGCCTTGACTGCCGGGGAACACTCAAACGCACAATCGGGAGGAACCAATGGAAGATCTCGACCAGAAATACCAAAAGCTGCAGGCGCTCTTGCGCGAGCTGGGCTCGCTTTTGATCGCCTTCTCGGGTGGCGTCGACTCGACCTTCCTGTTGAAGGTGGCCAAGGACACACTGGGTACCGACCAGGTACTGGCGGTGACCGCGACCTCCCCCACCTACCCGGAATCGGAGCTCTCCGAGGCCAAGCGCCTCGCCGCGCTGATCGGCGCACGGCAGATCCTGATCGAGTCGAACGAGCTCGAGATCCCCGGTTTCAGCCACAACCCCAAGGACCGCTGCTACCACTGCAAGAGCGAGCTCTTCAGCCTCTGCACCAAAAAGGCGCACGAGCTGGGGCTCGCCTACGTGGCCGACGGCAGCAACACGGACGACCTAGGCGATTACCGCCCGGGGCGCACCGCCGCCTGCGAGCTGGGGGTCCGCTCGCCCCTTTTGGAGTCCGGCTTGAGCAAGGGGGAGATCCGCGAGTTGAGCCGCAGGCTGGAGCTCCCCACCTGGGAGAAACAGGCCTATGCCTGCCTGGCGAGCCGCTTCCCCTACGGCGTGGAGATCACCGAGGAGCGACTGGGCCAGGTGGAGCGCTGCGAGGAGTTTTTGAAGGGGGAAGGGTTCAACGTGTACCGGGTGAGGTTTCATCTGGAGACGGCGCGGATCGAACTGGCCGAAAAGGATATGCCGCGCCTTTTGGAGCCGGAACTCAAAAGGCGTACCCTGGATTTCTTCCGGGCCGCCGGCTTTACCTACGTCGCGCTCGACCTTAAGGGGTACCGCAGCGGGAGCATGAACGAGTCCTGAGCGGCAAGCCCTAGATCTGCACCGTGATGCCGGCACCTTTGCCCGGCGTCTTCGGGATGAGGATGGTGAGGATACCCAGGTCGCACGAGACCTTCATCTTGTCGCGGTCCAGGTCGGGCGACAGGGAGAAGCTCCGCTGGAACGGGCCGAAGAAACGCTCGATGCGGTGGAAGCTCTCCTTGCGGATCTCAGGGTTGTGGCGCCGCTCGCCCTTAACGGTGAGGGCGTTCTCCTCGACCCTGATCTCGATGTCCTTCTGCTCCAAATCCGGAAGTTCGATCTTGATGGTGACCGTGCTGTCGTCCTCGTAGATGTCGGCCGCCGGGTGCCAGACCCCCTCGCGCAGGTCCTCGCCGATTTCCCTGGTCCAGGCCAGGTCCAACAGCCGGTTCATCTTGTCCTGCATGCTGCGCAGCTCGCTCAACGGGTTGTACTTGACGATCGCCATCGGTTACCTCCGGATTTGCTGCCGTTTCCCTGTGGGAAATTAAAGGGGGAGGGGGCTGTTTGTCAAGCCCCCTCCCCGATATTTATCTAGCGGCCCCAGGCCTTATATGCGTTTTCCCTTTGGTACGGTGTGTTTCAGCTTCTTCGATCCGTCGTAGAGGTTTTGCTTGGTCAGTTCTCTTTGTGCCTTCAGGTCTTTCTTCTCATAGTCGATTTCCAGGTTGAATTCCGCTTGCTGTGCCAGTTTGTCGATTCTCACTTCTTCGTTCTGTGTCATGCTGACTCCCCTTTCACCTGGTTGTTAACGTCGACGATTTTCTGGTTTTTTTCTGACCGCACCCCCTTTTCAGTTTTCCAAATCATAGCAGTTCTTGCCGTTATTGCAACAACATTTCGCCTTGCCGGACGCCGGGTTATGGGCTACTATGACCGAGAAAAATCTCATGATGAGGAGCATGTATGTTGCAGTATAAGGTCGTGGAACTGAGTAACGTTTCCGAGGAAACCATAGAGGAGACGCTCAACGAATGGACCGGCAAGGGATGGCAGCTCGACACCCTGCAGTTCGCCATGCGCGAGTCCAGCCGGCGCCCCGCCATGGCGTTCGTCATCTTCACGAGCGAGGTGGCATAGGTGACCACCGAAAGAGAAACGCTCTACCTTCTGGACGGCTCGTCCTATATCTACCGTGCCTACTTCGCCATCCGCCACCTGAGTTCGCCCACCGGCTTCCCCACCAACGCCCTGTACGGCTTCACGCAGATGCTCCTGAAGGTCATGAAGGACCACACCCCGGCGCACGTGGCCGTTGTCTTCGACGCCGGAAAACATACCTTCAGAAACGACCTCTACCCTGCCTACAAGGCGACCCGCTCCGCCATGCCCGACGATCTGGTCCCGCAGCTCGAGCCGATCAAGGAGATGGTGCGCGCCTTCAACATCCCCGCCCTGCAGCTTGCCGGGTTCGAGGCCGACGACATCATCGGCACCATCGCCAGGCAGTGCGAGGCGAAGGGGATGGCCTGCGTGGTGGTCACCGGTGACAAGGACCTGATGCAGATCGTCTCGGAGCACGTGACGCTTCTGGACACCATGAAGGACAAGATCTCCGGGATCCCCGACGTTCAGGAGAAGTTCGGGGTGGAGCCTGGGCGCGTGGTGGACGTGCTCGCGCTTTGGGGCGACAGCTCGGACAACATCCCGGGGGTGCCGGGTATCGGCGAGGTGACCGCCAAGAAGCTGATCCAGGAGTACGGCTCGCTGGACGAACTCCTGGCCCGGGCTGGCGAGGTGAAGGGGAAGAACAGCGAGAAGCTGGTGGAGTTCGCGGACCAGGCCCGCCTGAGCCGCACCCTGGCCACCATCGACTGCACCGTCCCCATCGACTACCGGATGGAGGACCTGTCGGTCTCCCCGCCGGACAGCAAAAGGCTCGCCGAGCTGTTCCGCGAGTACGGCTTCACTACCCTCATGAAGGATCTGACCAGCGCCCCCACCCTCTCCAGCGAGGAGTACCGCGTGGTCCTCAAGGAGCAGGAGCTGCGCGCGCTGGTTGCGGAGCTGAGGCAAAGCGGCGCCTTCGCCTTCGATCTGGAGAGCACCAGCCTGAACCCCATGGAGGCCCGCATCGTCGGCTACGCGGTGAGCTTCAAGCCGCACGAGGCCTGGTACATCCCGGTGGGGCACCGCTACCTGGGGGCGCCGGAACAGCTCCCCGAGGCGCTGGTGCTGGAACTTCTCGGGCCGCTCTTGAACGACCCCTCCATCCGCAAGATCGGACAGAACGTCAAGTACGACTACCAGCTGTTGCGGCGCACCGGGGTCACCGTGCAGGGGATCTGGTGCGACACCATGCTGGCGGCCTACCTGGAAAACCCGGGGCGCCCGAGCCAGGGGCTGGATGCGCTGTCGCTGCAGTATCTGGATCACCGGATGATCTCCTACAACGAGGTGACCGGCAGCGGCCGGGACCAGCTGAACTTCTCCGAGGTGGACCTGGACCGGGCCGGGCCCTACAGCTGCGAGGACGCCGACGCCACCTATCTGTTGCACGAGATCCTGCTCCCAAAGGTGCACGCACAGGGGATGGACAAGCTCCTCTTCGAGACCGAGATGCCGCTTCTGGAGATCCTCGCCGAGATGGAGCTCACCGGGGTGAAGCTCGACCTTGCCCTCATGAAGGAGCTTTCCACCGGGTTCGGCAAGGAGCTGATCGAACTGGAGGCGCGCATCCACGAGCTGGCCGGCGGCCCCTTCAACATCAACTCGCCCAAACAGCTGGGCGAGATGCTCTTCGAGCGCTTGAGCCTGCCGGTCGGCAAGAAGACCAAGGGCAAGACCGGCTGGTCCACCAACGTGGAGGAGCTGGAGCGGCTCGCCGTTGACCACGAGGTGGCGAAGCTCCTGCTCATGTACCGCTCGATCTCGAAGCTCAAGTCGACCTACACCGACGCGCTCCCCAAGATGGTGGATCCCGACAGCGGCCGGGTACACACCTCCTACAACCAGGCGGTCACCAACACCGGAAGGCTCTCCTCCTCGGATCCCAACCTGCAGAACATCCCGATCCGCAGCGAGGCGGGGCGGGACATCAGGCGCGCCTTCATCGCCGACGAGGGCTCGCTTCTGCTGTCGGCCGACTACTCCCAGATCGAGCTTCGGGTACTGGCGCACATGTCCGAGGACCGGGTCTTCTGCGAGGCGTTCGCGGCCGGCGAGGACATCCACCGGCGCACCGCGGCCGAGGTGTTCGGCATGTTCCCCGAGCTGGTCACCTCCGAGATGCGGCGCCAGGCCAAGGTGATCAACTTCGGCGTGATCTACGGCCAGGGGGCCTTCAGCCTCGCCAAGGAACTGGGGGTGACCCCGAAGCTCGCCAAGGCCTTCATCGACAACTACTTCGAGCGCCACTCCGGCGCGCGCGCCTTTTTGGACGGCCGCATCCAGGAAGCCGAGGAGTGCGGTTTCGTCCGCACCATCCTGGGGCGCCGGCTTCCCATTCCGGACATCGCGAGCAAGAACGGCAACATCCGCGCCTTCGCCCAGCGAAACGCCATCAACTACCCGATCCAGGGCTCGGCGGCCGATATCATCAAGGTCGCCATGCTCGGGGTGACCCGCCGCATGCGCAGCGAGGGGGTGAAGAGCCGGCTCATCATGCAGGTGCACGACGAACTGGTGTTCGAGGTGCCGGCCGACGAGCGCGAGCTGATGGAGGAGCTGGTCCGCAGCGAGATGGAGGGGGCGCTCCCCTTGCGCGTGCCACTCAAGGTGGACCTGAACTTCGGCCGGAACTGGAGCGAGGCACATTAAAACGTTGCGCCGCGCCGGTTTCGGGATAGACTGTGCGGGATCGAACGGTAGGAATAGAGGCCTGACGCAACGTTAGCTGCACGACGCTGATTAGGCCCGGCGGCGGAGGGGACATGCCCGGGGATTTCGAACAATACGCCAGCAACTTTCCCGTCGGAGGGAGGGTGAGCATCGGCATCCCGCTCGCCGACGGGGGAGCCTTCCAGGACTGGGGAGTGGTCTGTGCGCTGGACCGCGACCTCATGGAACTGGAACTTTCCCGGGACACCCTTCCCGAGGGTGCCATCCTCACGCTGGGCCACACCCTGGAATTGCGCCGCCCGGACAAGGAGGGGGGGCGCTGCTGCCGCGGGGTGCTGGTCGGCGAGGGAGCCAACGGCGCGCTGGAGCTGCGTCTGGTGGACGGGGTAGGGCTCTTCGAGCCGAGGGAATACTACCGCCAGGACGTCTACCTGCCGGTCGACTTCCGGCTCCCGCCGACCCAGCAGCTGGGCGAGGTGCGGGACCGCTGGCGCCGCAGGTTGAGGGATCAGGAGTTCGCGGCACAGCAGGCGGAGTTCGGGGAGCCGGAAGAGGTGACGGAACTGAGGGCAGAGGTGCGTCTGCGCCTGGCGCAGCGCCCCATGGTGCCGCCGGCGGCCGCCAACATGAGCGGCGGGGGCATGAGGCTCAACCTGCCGGAGCGGTTCACCCCGGGGCTTCTGGTCGAACTCACCATCTACCTCCCGGTGCCGGAGCGGGTGCTGGAACTGGTGGGGGAGATCGTCACGGTGCAGCCGGCGCCGGACGACGAGGGTTTCCGGACCGCGCTTCGCTTCCGGTTCATCGATGAGCCTGACCGTGACCGGATCGTCGGCTACATTTCGCACGAGCAGTTGGCGCTGCTGGCTCGCCAGGGAAGGACCACGTCGGACCTGGCAGGGCTGGAGCTGAAGCGCGGCATCCCCCCCCGCCTGCGCCTGACCTTGGGGCTCCTCATCCTGGCAGCCCTGGTGGGCTACCTCTCCTACTCCATCGTGGACAAGAGGCAGCGGGGGGAGAAACACGAAATCGAACGGATCTTTGAGGAAGGGATCGCCCGCTACATCATGCTGCGGAGACACTGACCATTTCCATGGCGTCCTCGATCATGATTTCCAACTCGGCCAGCATGATCTCCTTGATCCCCAGCCCCTGGGCCTCGAAGGTGGCAGCCAGCATCAGGTTCGGTTCGGCGGGGGTAGGGGCCAAGCCCAGCTTCCGGCAGGCGTCGTCCACCAGGCGCACCATGCTCAAGATGACGTTGGTGGTGTCGCGCTGCTCCTTGTGGTGGTCGCGGACGATGACGCAGTAAAGTTCCGGCAGGTTCCACTTCTCCAACAGTTCGTGCCCCGTCTCGGTGTGCATCGCTTCGATGATCTCGTTGGCCAGATCCCGCGAGGTCGCCTTCCCCCCCGCATCCGCCAGCAAGATCCCCTCCAGTACCTTCAGTATCAAAAGACTCCCGATGTCGTGTAAAAGCCCCGCGATGAACGCCTCTTGGGCGAGCTGCTTGTAACCGGTCCGCTCGCAGAGCCAGCGGCTGCCGATGGCGCTCCCGATGGCATGGCGCCAAAGCGCCTGCGAATGCGCCTTCAGCTCGGGAACGCTGAAGCTGTTGTAGCTGTTTTGCTGGCTCGCGGTCATGGCGACGCTCGCGATCTCGCGGGCCCCCAGGCGCACCACCGCCTCGGTGATGGTGCGCACCTTGGCGAGCCCGCTGAAAAAGGCCGAGTTGGCGAGCCTCAGGATCTGGCTGGTGAGCGCCTGGTCCTTGACGATGAGCGCCACGACCTGCTCGATGGCGAAATCCTTCGCCGCCAGGAGGTTTTCCAGCTTGAGCGCGATGGGGTGGAACATCGGCAGGTTGAGCGACTCGGAGGCGAGCTGTTCTTTGATGACCTCGACGAAAGGACGTGTGGTCTGCATGGTTTATTCTCCCAGAAGGTGCCGAATCTCGTGGATCGGCCGCGGTTTGCCGATGCGCGGCAACAGCCGCACGGCGTCTTGCAATGAGACGATCCCCCGGGCCGCCTTGGCGAGCCCGGACTCCAGGAGGGTCACCATACCCGTGGTCTCGGTGGAGATCTTCCTGATCTCGTAGGAGGTCTGCTTGCTCAGGATGGCGTCCTTCACCAGCTCGTTCAGGATCAGCACCTCGAATACCCCGACCCTGCCCCGGTACCCCGAGTAGCGGCACTTGGGGCAGCCGCGCCCGATGCTGAATTCGGCGCCGCGCAGCTCCTGGTTGCTGTAGCCGATCCTGCGCAGTTCGGTCGGGGTGGGTAGGTAGGGCTCGCGGCAGTCCGGGCAGATGCGGCGCAAAAGGCGCTGCGCCAGGACGCAGACCACCGTGGAGGCGATGAGAAACGGCTCGATGTTCATGTTCATCAGGCGCAACAGGCCCCCCACGCTGTCCTCGGTGTGGAAGGTGGTAAGCACCTTGTGGCCGGTGAGTGCTGCCTGGATGGCGGTCTCGGCGGAGAAACTGTCCCGGATCTCGCCAAGGACGATGATGTCGGGGTCCTGGCGCACGATGTGGCGCAGCGTTTCATCGAAGGTGACGCCGATCTTCTGGTTGATGGAGCACTGCGCTATCCCCTCGATGACGTACTCGACCGGCTCCTCGACGGTGACGATGCAGGTGCTCGGGTCGTTCAGGTAGCGCACGCAACTGTACAGGGTGGAGGTCTTGCCGCTGCCGGTCGGGCCGGTGACGATGAGGACCCCGCTCGGCGTGTCGAGGGCGTCGTCGGTGAAGCGGTCCAGCATGCGCGCCGGCATCCCGATGTCTTTCAGGTCGAGCAGGTCGCCCTTCTTGCTCAAAAGCCTGAGCACTGTCTTCTCGCCGTAGATGGTGACGTAGAAGGAGACCCGCAGGTCCAGTGTGGTGCCGCTCTTGGCGCTCTCGTAGCAGATCCGGCCGTCCTGGTGGCGCCGCCGCTCGGCGATGTCGGCCTCGGCCATGATCTTGATCCGGCTGGAAAGCGGCATGGCCAGCTCTTTGGGGAAGTCCTTGTAGAGGACCAGCATCCCGTCGCGGCGGAAGCGGACCCTAAGGGCGGCACGCATCGGCTCGATGTGGATGTCGCTCACCCCGTCCTTCAGCGCCTCTTCAAAGATGGAATTAACGATGCCGGTCACGGTGTGCTCGTCGGTCGCCGTGCTGTCCGACTGCAGGGCGCCCCGCTTCAGCGTGCTCACCGTCTCCCGGATCGCCTTCAGGGTCGTGATGGCGAAGGTGGTGCCCGCCCCGAAGAGCTTTTCAGCGGTGCGGCGCGCCTCGGCGTTCAAGGGATCGGCGATCGCCACCAGGACGTGCCCCTTCTCCTGCTTCACCGGAATGAAGCTGTGCTGCGCGATCCAGTGCTGCGGCATCTTGGCCAAGAGGCCGCGGTCCACGATCTCCGGCTCCAGCTGCAGGTAGGGGTAACCCAACTGGAAGGCGATTACCTCGGCCAGGGTGTACTCCTCGATGAAGCGCTGCTCCACCAGCACCTCGCCGAGCATCTTGGCATGGCCGCCGTCGCGCTGGATGCCGAGCGCCGCCTGCAGCTCCGTCGGCTTCAGGTAGCCGAGCTCCACCAGCAGCGCCCCGAGTTTCACCGACACGATGTTGCTGCGCAGGGTCTCCCGCAACTGTTCGTTGCTGAAGAAGTTGAGCTCGAGCATGACGGCGATCAGGGTGCGCGGGGTGGGGAGCTTTTTCTGCACCCGCTGCGCGTAACCCAGCTGCTCCTCGGCCAGGTAGCCCGACTTGATCAGCATCCCTGCGATCTCCAGCCCCGAGTCGCTCGCCCCTTCCTTGCGACCGGTGTTGGCCTGGTTGCTCGACTCATTTTCCATGGCTCGCTCCCCTAACTGGCGCCGGTGCGCCGGATCATTTCCCTGCCGGCCCGGAGGGGCGCGGTTTCCCGGGAGAGCCTCGTTGACAGCCACCCCGGAACCCTGGTAGTATACCACGCCGTGTTGGAGCGTGTTAATGTGGCGACTGCTGAAAGTAGCAGTCCGGCCGCTGCCCCGGTGCGTCCCGATCGAAACCCGAAACCGGGGGGCGCGTCGTGAAAAAAGCATTGACAGCTGGCTCCCAGAAGGCATTATTGGAACGGCCCTTTTTTAATGTGACGAGCACTCTCGACGCTCTCATTCGGACCCGGGGCCAGGGGGAATTTCCTAAGGAGGATGACAATGCAAAGAACTTTCAGGTATGGCGCGATCGTCATGATCGCCTTATTGACCGGATGCGTCTCGAGCGGCACCTACGAGGCTAAGAAACTGCAGGCCGAAGGGCTCGAGCAGAACCTGCGGGACCAGCAGGCGGCCTATCAGCGGCTCTCCGCCGAGAACACCGTGCTGCAGGACCAACTGAAGCAGCTCAAGGGCGACCTGGCGACGGTAGGGAGCGAGCGCGATACGCTTGCCAAGGCGAAAAAGGGGCTCGAGGAGTCGCTCAAATCGACCTCCGACGCCAAGAACCAGAAGATCGGCGACCTGAGCCAGAAGGTCGGACAGCTCGAGTCGGAGAACGCCCGGCTCAAGGACGAGGTGGCCCAGATCCAGAAGCAGAAGGAACTCGAGGTGCAAAAGACCAGCAAGACCTACGAGAACCTCCTGGACAGCATGAAGGGGGAGATCTCCAAGGGGCAGGTGACCATCTCCGAACTGAAGGGGAAGCTCACCGTCAACCTGGTGGATTCGGTGCTCTTTGACTCCGGGAAGGCCGAGGTGAAACCCGAGGGCCTGCTGGTGCTGCAGAAGGTGATCGACATCCTCAAGGGGATCAAGGACAAGGCGATCCGCATCGAGGGTCACACCGACAACGTCCCCATCGTCGGGGCGCTGACGCGCAGGTACCCGACCAACTGGGAACTCTCCGCGGCGCGCGCCATCAATGTCGCCCGTTATCTGCAGCAGCAGGGCATCGACCCGACGCTCTTGGGTGCGGTGGCCTACGGCGAGTTCAAGCCGGTGGCAGCCAACGACAGCGACGAGGGGCGGGCCAAGAACCGCAGGATCGAGATCGTGCTGGTAGCCAAGGAATAGGCAGCGGGGCACATGAAAAAGAAAGACAAACCTACCCAAAAACCGAAGGAATTCGCGGCCACCCCCTTCAAGGCACTGAAGGGGGTGGCGCTGGAGACGCGCGAGAAGGGGGCGAGCGCCCCGGCCCCGGCGAAGCAAGCGCCGCCGCCCAGCCGTGAGGAGATGGACGACGAGCTCCTCTTCCTGAACGCCTTCGCCGACATACGCCCGCTGCACCCGGCCAAGGCGGTCCCGCACAAGGCCAAGGCGCAGGCTGCCAAGGAGCAAAAGGACGACGACGAGATGCGGGCCTTTCTGCAGGCGGTCGAGTCGCTGAAACTCGACGTGCGCTTCTCGGACGAGAACCTGGAGCCCCCGCAGCCCCCGGTCTCGGTGAACCGGCTGAGGCAGGTGCGCCGGGGCGGCATCCGGATCGACCTGCAGCTCGACCTGCACGGGCTTACCCGGGACGAGGCGGTGGAGAGCCTGGACCGTTTCGTGAAAGGTGCCTACAACCGGGGGCAGAAGGGGGTCCTGGTGATCACCGGCAAGGGAAACAACTCCCCCGGCGAGCCGGTCCTGAAACTCGCGGTGGCCGGCTGGCTCAGGGAGGCCGGCAAGGCGATGGTCTCCGAGTTCGTGGCGGCGCCCCGCGACATGGGGGGAAGCGGCGCCTTCGTCGTCTTCCTCAAGGAGAAAAAAGCGCAGGAGCCGCAAGCCCCGTAGTCCTCCCGCCCCGCCCGGCTCGACGCCGGGTTTTGAGGAACCATCCAAACCACTGGAGTACCGATGCACGACGCCGCACGCTACCGTATCGGGATCGACCTGGGCGGCACCAAGACGGAGGCCGTCCTTTTGGACCCCGCAGGCGCCATCCTGCTGCGGGAGCGCCGGGCGACCCCGCTTGCCGACGGGTACCGGGCCGTCCTCGACTCGGTCGCCTCCCTGGCGCAGGGCGCGGCGGCGCTGGTCCCCGCCGGGGCGCCGTACTCGGTCGGCGTCGGCATCCCGGGGTCGCTCGACGAGGTGACCGGCCTGGTGCGCAACGCCAACTCCACCTGCCTGATCGGCGAGCCTTTCGGGGCCGACCTGGAGCGCCTCCTGGGAAGGGCGGTCGGGGTGCGCAACGACGCCGACTGCTTCACCCTGGCCGAGAGCCGCGCCGGGGCCGCCGCCGGCTTCGGCCTGGTCTTCGGGATCATCATGGGGACCGGATGCGGCGGCGCCCTTAGCATCGGCGGCGTGGTGCGGGAAGGACCGCACCGCATCTGCGGCGAGTGGGGGCATCTGTCGGTCGACCCCCTGGGCGCCCCCTGCTACTGCGGCAACCGCGGCTGCGTCGAGACCAAGATCAGCGGCTCCGGGGTGGAGGCGGCCTTTCGCGCCCGCCACGGCGAGGCGCTTAGCATGGAGCGGATCATGGTCGGCGCGCGCGAGGGGGAGCCGCGCTGCCGGGCGGCCTTCGAAGCGTTCCTGGACGACTTCGGCCGCTGCCTGGGCGGGCTTATCTCGATCCTCGACCCGGACGCGGTGGTTTTGGGCGGCGGGCTTTCCAACATCGACGAACTGTACCGGGAGGGGCTTGAACGGGTGCGGCACTACGCCTTTCACGGCGACCTCCGCACCCCCGTGCTGCGCAACCGGTTGGGAGACTCCGCCGGCGTGTTCGGCGCCGCCTGGATCGGGACGTAGCCGGGGACGATGAAGAGAATGTCATTGACGGAACGGCCGTTTTACGGTAAAAGGTTCTTCTGCCGGACGGTTCCGGCACCAGCTATGCAATAACCAGCTTAAGCAGCAAGCGCCGGAGTAACTCAGTTGGTAGAGTAGCTGATTCGTAATCAGCAAGTCGGCGGTTCGAGTCCGCTCTTCGGCTCCATAAAAATAAGGGGTTACGATTGATTTCGTAGCCCCTTCGCTTGTCGTTGCCGCTACCTTCCGTCCACAACGGCTCCACACGGAAAAGCCCCCCTGAGCAGTCAGGGGGGCTTTTCTTGTAGCGAAGCCAGGAGGTGTCCGGCTGACGGCGGATGAGGGGGAAACGGGTTGCCGGCAGCGCCGCCCGTTACCTTTTCTCCATGTTGCTCAACAGGTCCCGCACCTCGGCCAGCTTCTGCTGGAGTTTTTTCAACTCCTCAGGGGTGTAGACCGCGGTGCCCTTTTCTATCTCATTGGAAATCTTCTTGATCTTCATCTGAATGTCGTCGACCGCATCGCTGCAGTTGCGCGAGGCGAGGAGGCATTCATCTTTTTGTGCAGGGGTCATCTGGGCATAGGTCGGAACCGCCGCTGACATGCACAGCAAGGCTAAAAACGTGAAGAGAAGTTTTCTCACGAAAATTCCTCCTTCTGAATTTGATAGTCGCTTCCATGCTGATATTATTCTCCCTTTGGCGCGGACGTGTCAACCTGCATTCTTTGTGTGCCGTTCCCGCTCTGCCGTGGCCTGACCCAGATAGATGGCATCAAACGCCCAATGACAGAGCACGCCCCGCCTATGACTTCTCAGATCTTCTCTTAGGTGACGCTAGCGGGTGCTGCTTTTGGGGGAAAACGGCGGCCGAACCTTGGCGGAGGCCTCGATGTTCTTTCTGTAAAAACCGCAGCCAGTGTGGTAAGGTCGCGGCGGTTCGGCGGTTCGGCGATTCGGCGATTCGGCGATTCGGCGATTCGGCGATTCGGCGATTCGGTGGTCCGGTGGTCCGGTGGTCCGGTCCAGCTGCTTGTCACGAGATTTGCATATACAATCGAGTTTCGGCGCAGGTCGCCGGGGCCGCTTGGGCCCAAAGGCGCCCCAAAACTATCGACACTGGTGGACAGCTATGTATTTCCTTATTATCGAGGACGAAGAGAAGACCGCGGCTCATCTGCAAAAGGGGCTGTCGGAGATAAGCGTCATGTCGGACCTGTCCGGCAACGGGCTCGAAGGGTTCGCCATGGCGTCCCGCAAGAACTACGACCTGATCATCGTTGACCTGATGCTGCCGGGGATCGACGGGCTCGAGGTGGTCAAGAGGCTGCGGGCCGTCGGCAACACCACGCCGATCATGATCCTCACCGCGCGGGATGCGGTGCAGGACCGGGTAGCGGGGCTCAAGACGGGGGCCGACGACTACCTGGTGAAGCCCTTCGCCTTCTCGGAGCTGACGGCCCGGATCCAGGCCCTTTTGCGGCGCGGACAGGTGGTGAGCCAGGACGAACTGCGCCTGGCGGACCTGGAGGTGAACTTCTTCGCCCACCGCGCGAGCCGCGCCGGCAAGCGGCTGGAGCTCACCCCCAAGGAGTTCGCGCTCCTCTCCCTCTTGATACGCCGCGCCGGCGAGGTGCTGTCCCGCACCTACATCGCGGAGCGCATCTGGAACCTCGGGTTCGACAACAACATGAAGATCGTGGACGTGAAGATGGGGAACCTGAGGGCCAAGGTGGACGGCCCCTTCGAGAAGAAGCTGATCCACACGGTCCGAGGGGTGGGCTATGTCCTGGAAGACCGAGATGCCGGGCACCACTGAGCCTGCCCAGGCGCCCAAGCGCTGGTCCGTCGCCAAACGGCTCGCGGCGCTGCACATCGTCGCCGTCCTGGTGAGCTACACCCTTTTCGGGAGCCTTTTCTACGCCAAGCGGATGACGCAGCTGGAACAGGTGAGTGTCGGGGACCTCGAGGCCGAGCGCACCAGCGTGATAGCGATCCTTAAGGAGCCCGACGCACGCGAGCTGATCGCCTACGAGGTCCGGTCCCAGCAGTTCGCGCCGGAGCAGCTGAGACCCTTCATCCGGATCCTGGACCGGGGGGGGCAGGTGCTTTTGGAGAGCCCGTGGCAGGATAGGATCCCCTCCCGCGCCTTCCCCGCGCCGGGAGGGACGGCTCGCTGGCGCCACGTGAACGACGACGTCTACCTTTTGGGAAGCTTCCTGCTCCCCGCCCAGTCCTTCACCGGGCCGGGCGCCCTCTTGCAACTCGGCGTCAACACCCACGAGATCAAGGATCGGGGGAGCCAGTTCCGCCTTGCGCTCTTGGTATTTTTGGCAAGCGGGACGGTCTTCGCCTTCGTCTGCGCCCACTTCATCGTCAAGCTCGCCCTGCGTCCCCTGGACGACATCTCGCGCACCGCCCGCAACATCACCCGGCGCCGGCTCGACACCCGGATCGACGAAAGTTCCCTCCCCGTGGAGCTGGTCTCCCTGGCGCACTCCTTCAACAGCATGCTGGAGCGCCTTGAAGACTCGTTCTCCCGGCTCTCCCACTATTCCGCGAACCTGGCCCACGAACTGCGCACCCCGATCAACACGCTCATGATCGAGTCGGACATCGCACTCTCCAAGGACCGCACGCCCGAGGAGTACCGGCGGGTGATCGCCTCGGGGTTAGAGGAGTACGGCAGGCTCTCCTGGACCATCGACCGGCTCCTGTTCCTGGCCCGGGCCGACCTCGAGTCGGGCGAGCTGGACCGGCAGCGCGTGGACCTGGGCGAGGCGGTGGAGGACGTCCTCGACTACTTCTCCGACGCAGCCGGGGAAAGCGGCGTCACCCTGAGGTGCGACGGCTCGGGCGTCCTGATGCTGGACCAGACGCTCTTTCGCCGCGCCGTCAGCAACCTGGTGAGTAACGCCATCGCCCACACGCCCGAGGGGGGCCTGGTGCTGGTCTCCGTGTTGCAGACCGAAACGGGAGGGGCGCGCATCTCGGTCACCGACAACGGCTGCGGTATCGAGCACGTGCACCTGCCGAGGATTTTCGACCGGTTCTACCGCGTAGCGTCGAACAGCACCCGCAAGACGGACGGGACCGGGCTAGGGCTCGCCATAGTGAAGACCATCATGCAGATGCACGGCGGCACCGTGGCAATCGAGAGCCGCCCCGGCCAGGGCACCACCGTGACCCTCGACTTTCCTCCTGCCTGAGCCTTTCGTTTTCCTTCTCCAACAGCCCCGTCTTTCCTTTCATTCGGTATGACGCGGGTTACCAGGTCACCCTCCTTGCGGCGGCACGGCACAGCCGCCGTGGCCAACGTCGCCAGCTCCCGGCCGGTCGCCGCCAGCGTCCTCGCACCGGGGTGTCGGCGCCGGCGCTAGCCAACTGGATGCGGAACGGCCATGTCACACCTAACGTCAGCATCACCGGCGGCGGGGCTTCGGCATGGTGACCCAGCGGATGATCGGACGGTGCCGCACGGAGCCGCAGGCCGACTGTTGCCGCTCCGCCCGCGACAAGTAACTGTAGCCACCAAGAAATAATATGCTATAATGCGCCGCTCAGTTTAACAGAGGCCACCGTGCCAAACTCATAACAGATGGAAGGAACGCTATGACTGCCAACCGTAGTCTGAAGTACACCCTGTTGGTGCTGCTGATTGTCCTGACGGCCACCGGCTGTAACCAGCAGGCACCGGAGCAAAAAGCTGCCTCGCCGACCGCGGAGACTTCCGGTGCCACCACTGCCACCGACGCGGTCCAGAACCTGGTGCGCAGGTACAATAAGCTCCTGATCGACGGGTATCAGACCAACAACATGACCAACCTGCAGCAGGTGGCCACGCAGGAACTGGCCCAGAAGGCCTACTACCACATGGCTGCCATCGGCGAAGGGAAGAGCCGCATGGTGTCGCAGCTCAAGAAGATCGATTTCCTGAAGACCGACTTCGGCACGCCCGGCAAATGCCGCATCGTCACCCGCGAGCTGTGGGACTTCGGCTATGCCGACATCGCCACGGGGAAGATCTCGAACCAGGTGAAGGACTATCTCTACGACGTGCAGTACCTGCTGGAAATCCGCCAGGGGCACTGGATGATCACCGAGATCACCGCCTCGGGCGAGGAGCGCAAGGAAGTGCCGAGCTGGGGCAAGATGTTCGGGAACAAGTGAGGGTAGTTATGTCGGCTGGTTCGGGCGCCGGGTCGGGGGTGCGCAGTATGACCCGGCCAAGGAAGGGAACGCATGCGTGAATCGAGGCCCAGTCGCGCCTGGAGCGTGTGCATCCTGGTCGTGCTCGTCACGGCGCTGGCGCTTTTCGGTTTGGACCGGTTCGGCAGGGGGAACCGGGTCTTCGGCCGCGTGGGGAGCTTTACGGGGCGCGACGTGCCCCTGTCGGAGGTCGAGGGGCCCAAGGATGCGTACCTGTCCTGGCGGCAGGCCGGCTACCGCGGGCGCACCCTGGTGTTCATCTCCGACCGCTGGGAGACCTTCGTGCCAAGCGAACTGCTTCCGGCCGACCTGTTCCAGGTCTACCCGCTGCAGCTCTACAAACCGGCACAGTTGCTCGAGGAGAACATCGACGGCGTCACCTTTCTCTACATCGCCTCCCTGAACAGCATCTGCCGCGGCATCGTGGCGCTGGTGCCGCAAAGCGAGGTGGACCGCGTGACGGAGCAGGCCCTCAAGTCGAAGGACTACCGGGTGACCGAGCGGGGGCTCTACCTGTCCCGCGAGGGCTTTCCCCGCTGGTTCACGACCGGCCCACGCTTCGCCGGCCTCCCTGAGCCGGCCCTGGTCTACGTGGGCGCCTCATACTTCCGGTTCGCCGAGCCCGAAGACCTTTACCGCCAGCTTTCAGCGGCGGGTCTTAAAAGCGACTCCCTACTGTTGAGCCGCGAGGCGGGCAAAAAGGAGGTGACCTCGCGCGAGATCGCCAAGCTCAAGAGGTTCGCGGAGCTGGTGGGCGCAGCGGGGCCTGCCACCCCCGGGCGGGAGCCGGGAACGGCGGTGCGCCATGACTAACGAACTCAGCCAGCGCAAGGCTTACGCCCTTTTGGCACTCATCACCCTGTTCGCCCTGTTCCTGGACTGCTTCCAGCTGGCCAGCCAGCCGGTGTCCCAGGACGATTTCTACGTGGCGGTATCGTCGATCAACTACATGGAGTCCGGCCAGCTCGGACCCACCATGTGGAACCACCCCGGCCTGCGCAACATCCTGGTCTACGGTGCCCTGAGGCTCTTCGGCTCCGGCGTCATTGGGGTAAAAGGGGTCACCCTCGTGCTCGGCCTTTTCTGCACGCCGCTCATGGGTCTGGTCGCGCAGCGCATCTTCAAGAGCTGGCGGGTCGGCCTGATCGCCGCCCTTTTGTGGGCCTGCGACGCCCTGGTGATCGATTTCTCCCGCCAGGGGATCAACGACATCTACCTCGCCTTTTTCCCGCTGGCCGCCATCTACCTTGCCTACCGGTTTCGCGAGTCGGGACGCATCGGGTGGCTGGTCGGCGCAGGGCTCTTTTTCGGGATGGGGCTCGCCTCCAAGTGGAGCGGCCTGTTCCCGCTCGTGGTCACCCTGGCCCTTCTGCTGGCGGACCTGCGTCGGGAGCCGGGCCCGGGCCGGGCGGCGCGCTTTTGCCAGACCCTCGTCCTCATGCTGGTGCTGCCGGCCCTGGTCTACCTGTTGACCTTCCTCCCCTGGTTCAGCCGGGGCTACTCGCTGGCGGAATGGCCGGCCCTGCAGCGCAGCATGTACCTGGAAACCTCGCAGCACGTCGGGTATCATCCCAAGTTCTGGGATGACCGGGACAATCGGGCCTACAAGTGGTTCGTAGTTCCCTCGGTCTTCGTCGACCCGTTCATGAACCTCGGTGGGGCGCTGGAGCCCGGTCGGTCGGAACCCGATTTCGAGAAGGCGGCGATCGTGGAACTGGGGGTGGCCAACCCCCTGGTCTGGCTGCTGGTGCTCCCCGCGATGTTCCTCGTGCTGCGGCGCGCGGCGCGGGAACGGGACGAAGGAGCCCGCTATCTGGCCGGGCTATTCTTCCTGTCCTACCTCCCGCTGGTGGCTTCGCCGCGCCCCATCTGGCTCAACACGGCGCTGTCGGTGCTCCCCTACGCCATCATGGCGGTGGCCTACCTGGTCTGGACCCAGTCGCAGCGTCTGCGCAGGGGGCGGGTCCTGCTTGCCGCCTACCTGTCCCTGGTGCTTTTGGTCGCCGCACCGCTGTACCTCCTTGCCGTCGGCAAGGGGACCGGGATTCCGGTGCTGAAAGAGTACCTGGCCGAGAAATACCTCAAGCAGTTCAAAGGCGCCCCGAATGCCGGGAGCCCGCCGACGCCGCAGGCACCAGGGACACGCTGACCTTTCGGGCCACTGGGACCGCGCACGGACCTGGGGCTTCGCGGCCTCCACATCCAACGAAGAGCCACGCCGACTACTGGACCAGTAGGTTCCCACGCCTTGTCTATGACTGGCGACGGTAAGAGTTGTGAGGAAAATGATTCTCGCAGTGACAGGGAGCGGCGCGTATCTCTTGGCAAGCATAGGCCGACTCTGCTACATTCGCCTAAGGAGATTCGGGTACCAGCAATGATGTCCCTCAAGAAACTTACCTCTCGCTCCACAGTGATCTTTCTGCTGAGCGCCATTACCGCGTCCCTGCTCGAAGCCCTCGTGGTGCCGCAGCGAACCTCCACCGGCGGGAAGGTCCCGGAATGGGTCGGCCGCCTACCCGGTGGGATGCGCCAGGTGGTCGACTGGCTGGGCCTGGACAACGTGGTCGGCAGCGGCTGGTTCCTGGCGTTGGTCGCGCTCTTCGGCCTCTCGCTTGCGCTCTCCACGGTGAACCAGTTCGCTGCGGTCCGGACCCTGGTGACCAGGCCGCCCCGGGAGGACGCGGTCCCCGACGGGGTATGGCTTACAGAGGAACTCGCCTCGCTTAAAGGGCACCTGGAGTCCGCCGGCTACCGGCTGAGCGCCAGCTCCGGCCGGGTCCATCGTTTCGTCAAGTTCCGTAGCGGTTACTGGGGCAACTTTCTGCTGCACCTGGGGCTGGTCACCGCCGTCGTCTTCTCTCTGGTCTACGTCGCGACTCAGCATCGGGTATTCATGCGGCTGGTGGGGCAGGAGAGCACCCGCCTGAGTGCCGGCAACATCGAGGAAATGCACGGGATGTTCCCCTTCCAGCTGGGGTTGCCGGACAGCGTCCGGTTGACCCGGGTGGAGCCCGCGTTCTACCCCAATGACCGGCTCGCCTCGCTGGCGTCCCGGCTTGAGTTCAGCACCGCGCCGGGCAGGCCCGCCACGGCGGTCGAGGTGGCCCTGAGCGACAAGTCGCAGGTCGGCCCCTTCCTGGTCTACCAGGCCAACGCCTTCGGCCAGGTCTTCGACCTGCTGGTGTCCGGGGCACAGGGGGGGCTGTCCCAGGAGCGGCTGTTCCTCCCGTACCCTGCCGGCCGCGACAAGGCGAGCTACGGAGAGCTGAAGCTCAAGGAGAGCGGCCTTTTGCTGAAGGCGAAATTCGTCGCCGATGCGCAGAAGAAGAGTATGCAGCCACGGGAGCCTGTCCTCACGCTGCGCCTTTTGCGCGGCAAGGAGCTTTTGGGGCAGGCCACGCTGCGGCCGGGCGAAACCGGCCGGCTGGGGCCGCTGCTGGTCGGGGTAGGCCAGAACCAGTGGTGGACCGACATCCTCCTGGACGGCAGCCGCGGCATGTCGGGCATCTTTGCGGGGTTCGCCATCCTCCTGGTCGGCGTGCTCAGTTCGTACTGCCTGGTTCCGCGTGAGATCCTGGTCCGGGAAGCCGATTCGGGGGTGTTCCTCGTCCACGTGGTGCGCCGCTTTGCCCACTTTTATAGCGAGGAGTTCGAGACTTTGGTCAAGGCGGCAGGCACAACAGGAGAAGGGGAGTCATGAAAGGATCGTTCGCGCTGGTAACCGGGATTCACTGGGCCGCGGTAATCGTCTACGTAATTGCGGCGGTGATGCTTATCGTCGGGCAGTTCTTCGAGAAGGAGCGGCTGGCCCAGCGCGGCCTGTGGATGGCTGTGCCAGGCCTCGTGCTGCATGGCGTGGGACTTCTCATCTGGTGGCGCATGGTGGGGCACGGTCCCTACATCGACCGCTTCGAGGTGCTCTCCTCCAATGCCTGGGTCCTGCTGACGGCCTTCCTGCTCTTCACCATTCCCTACCCGCGGCTCAAGGCGGCGGGAATCGTGGTGCTGCCGGCCACCTTCATCCTGGTGGCGCTCGGGCTTTTTTTCAGCCCGGAGATGAAGACGCTGCCGCCGACCTTCCGGAGCGTCTGGCTGGTGCTGCACATCATCTTCTACAAGATCGCCTTCTCGGCCATCATCATAGCCTTTGCGTTCTCGGTGTTTTACCTGTTGATCCGGCGCGACCGGCTCAAGCGGCTGGCCGGCAAATTGCCGGACCTGGCCGGAATCGACAGCTACGCCTACCGCTTCGCCGGTCTCGGGTTCACCTTCTGGGCGATCGGCATGCTGGCGGGCTCCATCTGGGCCTACCAGTCCTGGGGGACCTTCTGGAACTGGGACCCGGTGCAGACCTGGTCCCTGGTGACCTGGGCGGTGTTCGGGATCTACCTGCACCTTAGGCGCTTCTTCGCCTGGCAGGGGGAGCGGGCGGCCTGGCTCTTCGCCATCTGTTTCATACTCACCCTGGTGTCGCTCTTTTTGACCCCGCTCTTCGAGTCCTCGATTCACGCGGAGTACTTCAAGTAGTGTGCGCAAAGGGGGACCACGTGCCTCACCAGCAACGCGGAAGGAGCCGATGAACCCGTCAGCCATCCTGAACCTGGCCCGAGTCTTCTGGCGCATGCACCGGGGGCTTCCCACCTTCGTGAGCTACAACTCGCTGAACGCCTGCAACCAGGCGTGCCCCATGTGCGCGGTCTGGCGCCGGGACGGGGAGATGCTCTCGGTCGCCGAGCTGGAGCCGATCTTCACCGATCTTAGGCGCTTCGGCTTCCTGGTGACCGAGGTCTCCGGCGGCGAGCCGTTCCTGAGGAAGGACATCCACCAGATCTTCGATCTTTTGGACCGGCTGGGATTTTTCTACACCGTGGCGACCAACGGGACGGTGTTGACGCCCGAGGCGGTCGAGCGGTTGCGCGAGGCGCGGGGGCTCTTGCAGGTGGCCTACAGCCTCGACTCGCTCGATCCTGAGCGCTACGCCCTTTTGCGCGGGCGCGATCTGCTCGGCAAGGCGCTGGCGAACCTCGATCTGCTCCTGGCGGCCAGGCTCAAGGCCCCGGTAAAGATCAACCTGACCATGAACCGGGTGAACTTCAGGGAGACCTTCGAACTCTTGAAGTTTGCCAAGGCGCGCGGGACGTACCTTTCGGTCTTCCCGGTGAACCAGGGGGACGGTTTCTTCCACCGGCACACCGACCCGCAGTTCGTGGCGGATGCCGCCGAGCGTGAGGAGATGGCGGAGATCTTCAGGGAGCTGGCGCGGCTGCGTCGGGCCGGGGAGCCGCTTTGGGAGTACAGCGGGTTCTACGAGCGCGCGGCGGAATATGTCGTGGGGCGGCCGGTGGGCCCCTGCGACGCCGGGAGGCTCTACATCGACCTGAACGCCGACGGCCAGGTCGCCGTCTGCCTGGACCGGGAAGCGGTAGGGGACCTGCGCCAGGAGAAAATCGCCCAGCTTTGGAAGCGGCTTGAGGCCGAGACCGGCGGGGTGCAGGCGTGCTCGGCGAACACACCCTGCTTTTACACCTGCACCTACAACGTTTCAATCACCGCTCGGCACCAGGCGGCCTTCCTGCGGGAGACCGCGCGGGTTAGGTGGCGGCGCCTGATCGGGCGCTAGCAGGGGAGGGCGGGCGCTGCGGTGCGGTGTCTCCATCGGACCGATCAGACCGATCCCCTGCGACTCGCAGCGCCTTTCCCAGCAGCCAGCTTTACCACCACGAGGTCCTCTTGTCCGACGCCACGCCCCACAGCCCAAGCGGCGCGCCCGAGCGCTCCCCCGCGCCGGTCGCCGTCATCGGCGCCGGCCCGGCCGGGCTCACCGCCGCCTACGAACTCTCGCAACGCGGGGTTCCGGTCACCCTCTTCGAGGCCGACGGCCAGGTGGGCGGCATCGCCCGCACCGTGGAACACCACGGCTACCGCTTCGACATCGGCGGCCACCGCTTCTTCACCAAGGTCCCGGCCGTGGAGGAACTCTGGCACTCCCTGCTCGGCCCGGACTTCCTCTCGCGCCCGCGGCTGTCGCGCATCTTCTTCCGCAGACGCTTCTTCGCCTACCCCCTTAAACCGTTCGACACCCTGAAGAACCTCGGGGTCCTCGACAGCATCCTCATCCTGGCAAGCTACCTGGCCCGCAAGATCTCACCCATCCGCCCGGAGGAGAACTTCGAGGACTGGGTCAGCAACCGCTTCGGGAAAAGGCTCTACGCCACCTTCTTCAAGGCCTACACGGAAAAGGTCTGGGGCATCTCCTGCCGCGAGCTGAGTGCCCAGTGGGCCTCCCAGCGTATCAGGGGGCTCTCGGTGCGCACCGCCCTTTTGAACATGCTCCCCGGCGGCCTCATGCAAAGGGGGAGCGCGCTCAAGACCCTCACCGAGCGCTTCGGCTACCCGCGGCTGGGACCCGGGATGATGTGGGAGGCGCTCGCCGCACGCTGTCAGGAACAGGGGGCGCTCATCAGGCTGAACTGCCGGACCACCCGGATCCTGCACGACGGTGCGCGGGTGGAAGCCGTGGAAATCTCCTGCGCGGGGGAAACCGTCCGGGAGCCGGTCTGCCGGGTCATCTCCACCATGCCGCTTGGCGAACTGGTGCTGGCGCTTACGCCCGCCGCTCCCCCGGAGGTGGCGGCCGCGGCCCGGCGCCTGCGCTACCGCGACTTCCTGATGGTCGCCCTGGTCATCGACCGGGCCGACATCTTCCCGGACAACTGGATCTACATCCACGACGCCCAGGTCCAGGTGGGCCGGATCCAGAACTTCAAGAACTGGAGCCCCGACCTGGTTCCGGACCCGTCCAAGAGCTGCCTCGGCCTGGAGTACTTCTGCTTTGCCGGAGACGAGCTCTGGGAAATGGCGGACCACGACCTGGTCGAACTGGCCCGGCGCGAACTGGGGACCACGGGGCTGTGCGACCCCGCACTGGTGGTCGAGGGCGCGGTGGTCCGGATGCCCAAGGCATACCCGATGTACGACGCGGGTTCCCTGGAGGCTCTCGGGCTCATCCAGGGATACCTGGAGCGTTTCGAAAACCTCCAGCCCATCGGCAGAAACGGCCTGCATAAGTACAACAACATGGACCACTCGATGCTGGCCGCACTCCTCGCGGTGCGCAACCTCTACGGCGAGCACCACGACCTCTGGGCCATCAACAGCGACGACGAATACCTGGAGGAGCAGTCCTGATGCTACGTCCTTTGCCGTAACACCGAAAGAGACCAACCGCGTAATATAGGAGATGTCCCTATGCTCATAACGGTGAAATGACCTGCTTTACGGTGAAACCCCTGGTATCCCTCCGTCGGATCGGTGATGGATAAATTACATATCAATGACACGCAAATGACGGTGATCCGCGATATGGCTGGTGTGGTGGTCGTAACCGTTTCCATCCATTTTTTTTGCTAAGCATTCCCGTCCATAAATCCCGCCATTGCCGCACGCCTTCCTAATGATTTTGTAAGGTTTTGTCTACGATATACCTGGGTCGGGACGGCGAGTGCCGTACAGGTCCTGCACAGTTACGGTGTCCCACATCGTTTTGTTGGCGGAGTTTTTGCTAAATATGAATCCGTGAATGGTTGCCCGGGTTGGGGTGCAGCCGTTTTCCGGAAACTGGAAGGTGTCGTTCTTAGGAAGATGTTAGGACGAGATAATTCAATAGTCCTTGAAATAGCGAAACTTTTTGTTGTAAAGTTCCGCTAGATCGAAATATCCCTTAAAAGCGATACGACCAGACTAAACCATCCGTGAGGGTGGGGCGGAAAGCCTAGGGTCTTCTCTGAAGACAGCCGGGATGCCGGAATATCATCACGATATCAGGTACCCGGTTTTTTTGTGCCCGCAGCGCGCAAAGGACAAGGCTACAGCCTCACGGAGAGGTCCTACCAACCAAATCGGCAGCATTGCCGGTGCCCGTCCTCTCCTAATACAATCCAAATGCTCGACCAGACTAAACCATCCGTGAGGGTGGGACGGAAAGCCTAGGGTCTTCTCAGAAGACAGCCGGGATGCCGAATTATCCGAAAGATATGCGGTCCCCGGCTTTTTTGTAATTCAGTTGAAATTAGAGACTGCGCATCGGTTACTCAGCGTTTTAACCGGCAACGGACCGGCGACACCCAAACGCAACCGACAGCTAAAACGGCACCGGACTGACTTTCCGGTCAAGCTCGGCCGGCGTTACCAAGCGACGGCGGCCCAAGCGGCCCTCTTAGTTACGGCTATTCATCTATCTCTGAAGTGACGGTGTTCATAGAAACGGTAATCACGCAGTAAAAGGGGACAATCATCATGTTCAAAAAAGGATTGGCTGCTCTGGTTTGTCTGGCGACCATGTCGGCGCTCTGGTCTTGGGCCGCCACCACATGGCAACTCCAAACGAAGCTCAATAACGCTGGCGGAACCATAAAGGTTCGTGACAAAGCAACCCAGACGACGACGGGTAACACGGTCTTCAACAACTTCACCACCTCAGCGCCCGTACCTGTGACGGTAACGGCCAACGCGGGCTACAAGATATCAGGTCTGACCAGAAGCGGCGTTGCCGTCCCCTTGGCCAACTACACCTCAAGCTACTCCACCAACTTCCTGAAAAGCGCAGGCTCCGTCCAGTCGCTGGTGGCGAGCTTCATCGCGCAGCAGATCACGGTGACCGGCGTGGCCTCGGGGCCGGGTAGCGTATCTCCGGCCACCAGTACGGTCATCCCGGGCGGTTCGGTCGTCTTGAACGCTACCCCGTCCTCATCAACCAGCTACCTGACCGGTGTGGTCGGCAGCGGCGTCGTCACCGACACCGTCGGACAGCCGGTAACCTTCCCCTACCCGGGGACGGTCAACATCACGCTCACCAACCTGAACTCCTCCCAGACGGTGACCGCGTCCTTCGTGAATTTCACGGTCGACGCCGGCGCGAGCCAGCGGGTCATGATCGACCGGCAGGTGGTGCTCTCCGGCAGCATCAGCGGCGGCGGCACGCCGTCCTGGAGCCAGGTCGGCGGCCCCGCCGTCAGCCTTTCCGGTGCCACAACGCTCAACCCGGTCTTCGTTCCCGTGGTCACCGGAACTTACGATTTCCAGCTCACCCAGACCTACAACGGGGTAACGGTGGGGACTGCAATCACCGAAGTCGTGGTCGTCAACTCGCTCACCGACTCGATGAGGACCAGCTGCATGGGCTGCCACGGCAGCGGCGGCAGCTACCCGAAACCGCTGGCCTTTGCCCGCTGGTCCACCTCCACCCACAAGACGGTCGGTGTCTCCTGCGTGACCTGCCACACCACCGGCGCAATGCCGACCCCGGTAAACACGGCCACCGTCGACGTAACCACCTTCAAGAACCTGGCCGCCAACGCCTGGCCGGTGGAAACCTACTACTGCGTCAACTGCCATACCCAGCCGGTGGGCACCGAATACGACGGCTCGCTGCATAAGGCCAGGGGCGTCCTCTGCACCGCCTGCCACGTGAACGGCCCCCACGCCCCGGAGGTCGCCACTACCGTCTGCGGCGGGTGCCACTTCGACACCACCGGGAACGTGCCGCTGCACCCGGTCGACATCGGCAGCTCGGTCTGCGTAGCCTGCCACAACCCGCACTCCGGCTACGCCGCACTGACCGGCAGCATGGGCGTGGCGCACTACAACAACATCACGAGCGGTATGTACCCGGCTTCCTACGTCACCTCGCGAGCCGGCTGCACCAACTGCCACGACGGCAGCACCCAGAACCAGGTGACCCGCAAGCAGTGGGCCAACTCGGGCCATGCGGCAATCAACGACCTCCCCTGGATCAAGAAGGACTTCAAGACCCTCTCCGGCTGCGTGCAGTGCCACACCACCACCGGCTTCCTCGCCTACTCGACCGGCCAGGTGACCGCCGCCTGGGGTACCAGCGACGACAAGACCAAGGAAGTGTTGACCTGCATCGGCTGCCACTCCGACATAAGCGGAGGCGTGGTGCGCAACATCGCACCGGTGGCGCCCTACTCAGGCGACAACTACAGAAACCACAACCTGGGCATCTCCAACATCTGCGTCGGGTGCCACTCCGGCACCAACTCGAGCGCCGCTATCACCCAGCTGATCGGGAGCGCCGACTTCACCAACCTCCCCTTCATCGCGCCGCACCACCTGACCGCGGGCGCCAACCTGCAGGGCAAGGCGGGCTACCGCTTCCCCGGGCAGAGCTACGCGGCGTACTCCAGTAACAGCCACGCCGCAGTCGGCATGGACAACCGCGCCCTCACCGGCTTCAAGGGGCCCTGCGTCGGCTGCCACATGGCAACCACCGAGAAGCACCTCTACATGACGGTCACCCACGACACCGTCGGCACGGTGACCGGCATCACCTCGACGGTCTGCGTCAACTGCCACAACACCTCGCTCTCGGTCGCGCAGATCAACCTGGACAAGACCGCGTTCCTGAACGCCCTGGCCGTCCTGAAGGCCCAACTGGCCGCCAAAGGGTTCGTCTACACGGGGACCTCCCCCTACTTCAACAACACCAACTGGGGCAGCGGCGAGGCGGGCGCCAACACCATGGGTGCCGCCTACAACTACGTGCTGATGCTCTCAGAGACGGGCGCCTACGCCCATAACCTGCAGTTCTCGAAGCAGCTGGTGCTCGACTCCATCGACTACCTGGACAACGGCTACTTCGACGACTCGGTCGAGACCCTGGCGGTGCCGAGCCTGCTCGCCTCCGGGGCGATCACCCAGGAGGTGGCCGACAGCTTCAGCGCGTTCAAGACCCGGAAGGACCTCTGCAACTCGTGCCACGGCGGCACGCCGAACCTGCCGAACCCGATCGCGAGCAACGCCCACCCGATGCACATGAACGCCATCTACGGCCCGAGCAACTACCTCGGCTCCAGCGTCACGGCCTGCCAGGCCTGCCACCCCGCCAACGCCGCGCTGCACATGAACGGCGTGGTGGACCAGGTGGTCGGTGCGACCTCGGCCTGCCAGGGATGCCACGCCGGCCGGGCCCCGGCCTGGAACTCCACGGCGCGCATCGACTGCACCGTGTGCCACGCCGCCAGCCCGGCCAAGCTCTCCAACGGCGTCGCCGCACCGTACAAGGAGAACTTCGGCACTACCGGCCACGGTCTGTACACAGCAAGCAACCAGTGCACCGACTGCCACGACGCAAACTCGAGCCACATCTCCGGGAGCCTCGGCGACACCATGCGCCTTAAGGTGGCCAACGACAGCAACCTGTGCGCCTCGTGCCACAGCACCAACCTGGTGCAGGACGCCTTCCGCAACATGAGCACCCACGTCACCAAGGGCGGCCGGTCGCTCAACTGCCAGGAGTGCCACGACCCGCACGGCACCGGGAACGTCTCCATGATCCGCAGCAAGATCAACGGGACCACCATCAGCTTCACCGACAAGATCAACAGCTTCATCGACCCGGTCACCAACCGCGGCCTGTGCCAGGTCTGCCACACCCTGACCAACCACTTCGTGGCCGGGGTGCCGGAAACCAACCACTACAGCTCCGGGTGCCTCAACTGCCACACCCACAACGGCGGCTTCAAACCGCTCGGCGGGGCCTGCGACTCCTGCCACGGCTATCCGCCCGCTCCGAAAAACGTGGCGCAGAGCTTCGGCACGACCGGCTTCTGGGCGGCGGCACGCTACGAGGACTACTCGGGCGGCGGCGGCGCGCACCTGGTGGCGAGCCACGTGAACCCGGGTGCGGTGGCCTCGCAGGGGTGGGCCAACTGCACCGGCTGCCACAACGGCGGCAGCACGGCCTCCACTCCGTACCATAAGATGTCGACACCGGTCTCCAGCAACATAGACAAGGTGACCGTGCTGGTCGACCCGAAACTCCGCTTCTCGAATGGGTTCACCATCTACACCGGCGCCAAGCTCCTCAACCGGCCCTCCCAAAATCAGACCGGGAGTTGCTTTAACATAAGCTGCCACATGACCGAATCGCCTCGCTGGAGTACCGAACGATAGCGGTTGTAACCCACACCTAGAGGAGGAAAATGATGAAGAATCGAAGAAACAGTGCCTTAGGGGCTATCCGCGCGACAGCTCTCATGCTGTCGCTGGGCCTGACCCTGGCCTGGACGGGGGGCGCGCAGGCGGCACCGCAGTACAACCTGTCCTGTATCGCCTGCCACCAGATGCCCCCGCTCGACTCGGGTACGGCAAAGAAGGACCCGTACACCGGT